>WNFX01000158.1_pt1 | contig 115379 bp, 105 predicted proteins | sample 5400111 | NCBI WGS metagenome assembly WNFX01 (sample SAMN13153363, study PRJNA577476) | soil metagenome | isolation source: 40 cm soil or saprolite under grassland replicate 1 | place: USA:California | collected 2016-06-15
AGACGATCCATTCGCGGATGTGGCCGACGCGCACGTCGTCCCAGGCCTTGGCCCGCGGCAGATCCGACGTGTCGGGCAGGTCTCCCAGCCAGCGCGCGAGACGCTGCGCGGCGTCGGTGTGGATTTTACCCCAAAAATCAAGAAAGGCGATGGCTCACTGACTGCTGTAGCTAACCTCAGCGTCACTGATCATCACGCGTTTCTGCAGGTCAGATAGGATTTGTGGGCGCAACTGGAATCGAACCAGTGACCCCTCGCTTGTAAGGCGAGTGCTCTACCGCTGAGCTATGCGCCCCTGTCCTTAGTGTGCGCCATCAAGACGGGGATCGCCCTGGCACGGCCACAGGCACATCGGCGCACGGGCGGACCGGGCAAGCTTACCGCCGGCGTGATGCGCCTCATCCGTGCGGTTGAGTGACGCGCTTGCCGAGGACCCGGCCGAGCGCCTGCGCGACCTCTTCTGCCAGGTCCTCGGACCCGGTGGCGTGCTGGCTGACCGCGGGATCGCCAGGCGCGGACGATGGCGCGGCGAGCCGTGACCACCCACAGGTCCTGCACTCGATCTCGCCTAGGCGGCACACGAGCCGGGCGCCGCCGCACGAGCCGCACCGGTCGAGTTCGGCGGTCCAGTCGCGAGCCGCTTGGCACGGCGGGCAGATGAGCACCTGCCGGTCATTACGGACACCGCGCTGCCATGGGCTGGGCCCCCGGTCCGGATCAGTCTGCCGCGATCCGCAGCGGTAGCAGGGCATCGTCGCAGATCCTCCGCCATTGCTGAGCGCCGTCTGCCGACGGCGGCCGTTACCCCAGACCTGCGAGCACCGACTGGTACTCGGCGAGGTCGCGCGCCTGCGGGACCGGGTTCACTACCTTCCACCGCACGACGCCTTGCTTGTCGATGATGAAGGTACCGCGCTCGGCCACGCCAAGGCTCTCGTCGAACACGCCGTACGACTTAGCCACCGAGCCATGCGGCCAGAAATCGGACAGCAGGGCGAAACCGAACTTCTCCCGATCCGCCCAGACGCGATGAGCATAGGAGGAGTCAACCGACACTGTCAGCAGTTCCACGTCATCACGGGAAACCTCAGGGAACTGATCGCGCAACGCGCGCAGTTCGCCCGAACAGACGCCGCTGAAGGCAAGCGGGTAGAACACCAGAACGACGTTCTTCCTGCCCCGTAAATCCGACAGTTTCACCAGCGCGCCGTGCTGATCCCTCAGCTCGAAGTCGGGGGCTAACTGACCGACATCGACCGCCATCGTTTGATCCTTTCACCTCGTGTGGGAGCGCCTGCCGCGGCGGGCTGTGGGCGCGGTGATCGCACGGCAGGCAGCGCCAGGTGCCCGGCGGCTACCCACGCCAGAACCACGCCGCACCAAGTCCGAACGCTCAGTCAGCAATCACCGCGTCCCCCGCGCCACGACAGCCACCCGGGCGGCCACCACGACGGCCGCCAGGACTGCCACCGGGGCGGCGACGCCAGGGACGGGGGTCAGCGTCGCGCCTTGGGTGCGACGAGACGGGTGCCTGACCAGTCCCGTGCGGCGCTGACGCTGCTGGTCTGTGACAGACCAGCGGTGGGGGCGGCCTCGTTGATGTCGCTGGGCTCGACATGGCTGTCCCGCCCGGCCTTGGGCGTGAGCAGCCAGATGTAGCCACCGTCGGTGAGGGGGGTGAGCGCGTCGACGAGCGCGTCGACAAGATCACCATCCCCGTCCCGCCACCACAGAAGCACGACGTCGACGACGTCCTCGTAATCCTCGTCGACAAGCTCCACGCCATCGACGGCGGCTACCGCATCACGTAGCGTCTCGTCGCAGTCATCGTCGTAGCCGACTTCCTGCACCACCTGGCCCGGTTTGATGCCGAGCTGCTCGGCCAGGCCGCGCACACCCTGCGCCTGACCCGCGGTCGCGCTCACTGACGTCCTCCTTGGAACTTTGCGCCCCTCCGCCCCGCGGTCAACCGAAACTGCGGCGGGCCGAAACTTGGGCTCACCGAGCTGCCGGTCACTCGCGGTACGGCGGGAGCGATGGAACTACTTGCTCGGACAGTCCACACTGGGTCGGGCCTGCGCGCAAGTGGCAATACCGGGTGCGGAGGGAAACGACGGTCACAGATCGGTTTCCTTAACCCCAGAAACCCCCACATACAGGGCTACCCGGGAAACGAACAGCGCTAGCCGAGAAACGACAGCCGCACGTGACGTTCTGCGTTGTCCACGTTTAGGTCGACAAGCGCCACGGACTGCCAGGTGCCAAGCGCCAACCGGCCACCGAGAACCGGCAGTGTGGCATAGGGCGCCACAAACGCGGGCAGCACGTGCGAGCGCCCGTGGCCGTGCGACCCGTGAGCGTGCGCCCACCGCCTATCAACCGGGATCAGATCGCCGAGCGTGGCGAGCAGGTCCATTTCACTGCCAGCGCCCAGTTCGAGCAGCGCGACGCCGGCGGTCGCGTGCGGAACAAACACGTGCAGCAAACCGTCGCCGCCCGCGGCCGCCTCGCGGGCGAACTTCTCACATGCGGGCGTGATGTCGTGCACGGTCTCGCGACCGCCGGTCCGCACCTCGATAACGTCGGTCTTCATGCCGGCGCGAAGCGCCCGCGGCTGCCCGGCTCGAAACGCCCGAAGCGGCCGGGCTCGAAACGCCCGAAGCGGCCCGGCGCCAGCCTCACGTGCTGCCGACCGGCTCGACCACGGCGTCCGGTCCCGGGAACACGAGCGAGGTGTGCCCGTCGTCGAACCGCACCAGGTACGGCGGTTCTCCCGCTCGTCCCTTGATCTCGACGATCTCCCCAGTACGGTCGGGGGCGCCCACGATATTGCCGTGCACGTGCAGCCGGTCTCCAACAGTGGCCTGCATGCTGATCCCCTTTCCTTCAAGTCAGACGAGTCGTTGCCGCCCGGTCCCGCTGAGGCGTCAAGCCGAGGGTCCGGTCAGCGTGTATCTCAGCCTTGCACGGGGAAGCTTTCCCGCAAAGGAGCCGGCGGAACGGGATTGGCTGGCCCGCGCCCAAGCCGTGGTGGGCCGCAAGCCGCGCGACCAAGCCGTGGTAGGCAGCAAGCCGCGCGACCACGGGCGCGCCGCGACCGAATATCGTGCGCGACCGCATATGGTGCGCGGGCGGCCGAACCCGTGCCAACGCGTGCGACCGCTATCGGCGAGGAGCGCGACGGCGCGCTACGAACGGTGCGCAACGGCGTTACCCGGCGGTAGAGATGCGTTTCCCGGCCGCTGGTACGAGGATTGGTATGGACCAACAGTCCACAAGCCAGTACCAGCCCGACAACGTTGGAAGGCGAAGGAACCCGTGGCTGCAGGACGCCAGCGATTTTCGATCATCTCAGATGGGCTACCCACCCAGCTGCCCGATATCGACCCGGAAGAGACACGGGAGTGGCTCGACTCATTTAACGCGGTCGTGAAGACCAACGGCAGGGCGCGGGCCAGATACCTGATGCTCCGCCTGCTTGAAGCCGCTCGCGAGCAGCACGTCGGCGTTCCCGGCCTGCGCAGCACCGACTACATCAACACCATCCCGCCAGAGCGTGAGCCGTGGTTCCCTGGCGACGAGTACGTCGAGCGCCGCATCCGCGCCTACATCCGGTGGAACGCCGCGATCATGGTGTCGCGGGCCAACCGCCCAGGACTCGCCGTGGGCGGCCACATCGCGACCTATGCGTCGGCCGCGAGCCTGTACGAGGTCGGATTCAACCACTTCTTCCGCGGCAAGGACCACGGCGAGTCCGGCGACCAGGTCTTCATACAAGGCCACGCCGCTCCAGGCATCTACGGCCGCGCGTTCCTCGAGGGACGGCTGACCGAGCACCAGCTCGACGGCTTCCGGCAGGAACTGTCCCATCCGGGCGGCGGCCTGCCCTCCTACCCGCATCCGCGCCTCGCGCCCGACTTCTGGGAATTCCCGACGGTGTCCATGGGCCTCGGCGCGATCGACGCGATCTACCAGGCCCGGTTCAACCGTTACCTGCTGGCCCGCCACCTGAAGGACACCAGCCGGTCGCACGTCTGGGCGTTCGTTGGCGACGGTGAGACCGACGAGCCAGAGGTGCTCGGGGCGATCGGCCTCGCCGCCCGCGAGGAACTCGACAACCTCACCTTTGTGATCAACTGCAACCTGCAGCGGCTCGACGGCCCCGTGCGCGGGAACGGGAAGATCATCCAGGAACTCGAGGCGTTCTTCCGCGGGGCAGGCTGGAACGTCATCAAGGTGATCTGGGGCCGTGACTGGGACCCCCTGCTCGCGCAGGACGTCGACGGTGTGCTGGTCAACAAGATGAACACGACGCCGGACGGCCAGTTCCAGACCTACGCCGTTGAGTCGGGCGCCTACATCAGGGAGAACTTCTTCGGCGGCGATACGCGGCTGCGCAAGATGGTGCAGCACCTGTCCGACGAAGACCTGCGCAAGCTGTCCCGTGGCGGCCACGACTACCACAAGGTTTACGCCGCGTTCAAGGCGGCGCGCGAGCAGGTCGGCCAGCCAACGGTGATCTTGGCGCACACCATCAAGGGCTGGACGCTGGGCAAGGACTTCGAGGCACGCAACGCGACCCACCAGATGAAAAAACTCACCAAGAGCGAGCTGAAGGAGTTCAGGGACCGGCTCTATCTCCCCATTCCCGACGCGGCGCTAGAAGCAGAACTGCCGCCCTACCACCACCCCGGCGAGGATTCCGACGAGATCCAGTACATGCAGGAGCGCCGGGCCGCGCTCGGCGGGTACCTGCCCAAGCGCGTGGTCCGGGCCAAAGCTCTGACCCTGCCAGGCAGCGCGAGCAGGACCGAGGCGGACGCGCAGGCCAGCGGCGCAAGCGACCCGTACGCCGACCTGAAGAAAGGCTCGGGGAGGCAGCAGGTGGCCACCACGATGGCGTTCGTCCGGCTGCTCAAGGACCTGATGAAGGACGGCCAGATCGGGGCCAGATTCGTGCCGATCATCCCGGACGAGGCACGCACCTTCGGTATGGACTCGCTGTTCCCCACGGCGAAGATCTACTCTCCGCACGGCCAGACCTACGACGCCGTGGATCGCAACCTGCTGCTCTCGTACAAAGAGTCCACTGAGGGCCAGATCCTGCACGAGGGCATCAGCGAGGCCGGCGCGATGGGCTCGGTGATCGCCGCGGGGACGGCCTATGCCACCCATGGCATCCACATGATCCCCGTCTACGTCTTCTACTCGATGTTCGGCTGGCAGCGCACCGGCGACCTGATGTGGGCGTTCGGTGACCAGCTCGGGCGCGGCTTCCTGCTTGGCGCCACCGCCGGCCGCACCACGCTCGCCGGCGAGGGCCTGCAGCACAACGACGGGCATTCGCCGCTGCTCGCCTCGGTCAGCGAGGCCTGCATTACCTACGACCCGGCCTGGGCGTACGAGATCGGCTACATCGTCGAGGACGCGCTGCGCCGGATGTATGGATCCAACCCGGACCATCCTGGCGGCGAGAACATCTTCTACTACCTCACCGTCTACAACGAGCCGTACGTGCAGCCCGCCCAACCGTCCGCGTACCCGGGCGGGAATGCCGCGCTCAAGGAGGGCATACTCAGGGGCCTGTACCGCTACCAGCAAGCCGACGCCACCACAGCGACCACACCGACCACAACAGCCACGGCAAGCGCAGACCGGAGCGGCGCGGCGGCGACCGGCCACCGGCCGGCCGGCGACAACCGCGGGCAGGAAACAGCAGAAACCATTGATCCCGAACGGCTGCGCGCGCACATTCTCGCCTCGGGAGTGGCACTGCGCGCGGCCCTGGACGCGCAGCGGCTGCTCGCGCAGGACTGGAACGTGGCGGCGGATGTGTGGTCAGCGACCTCGTGGACCGAACTGCGCAGGGACGCGGTCCGCTGTGAGGAGTGGAACCTGCTGCACCCCGACGCCGAGCAGCGGGTCCCGTACCTGAGCAAGGCGCTCGGCGGCGAGACGGGGCCGTTCGTCGCGGTGAGCGACTGGATCCGCGCGGTACCTGACCAGATCGCCCGTTGGGTGCCCGGGCCGTACTGCTCGCTCGGCACCGACGGTTTCGGGTTCTCCGACACCAGGGCGGCGGCGCGCCGGTTCTTCCACGTCGACGCCGAGTCGATCACGGTCGCCGTGTTGACACAGCTCGCGAGGCACGGCGAGGTCAAGCAGGAGACCCTGACCGAGGCGATCGCGAAGTACCGGCTGGACGCCAACGTCAGCGCGGCCCTCGCTGGCGAGGTGTAGCCCGGTCAACCGTGGCCGGCCCGCTTGGTCCAGGCGAGCAGGTCGTCAGCGGCCATGGTGTTGGCCACCCTGTCGGCCGCGACGCCGCAGGCCACGGCCCGCTCACAGCCTGCCGGCTGCCAGTCGAGCTGCCCGGGCGCGTGGGCGTCGGAATCGATGGCGAACCTGCAGCCGGCCTCCAGCGCCAGCCGGAGCAGCCGTTTCGGCGGGTCGAGCCGGTCCGCCCTGCTGTTGATCTCGACCGCGACGCCGTGCTCGCGGCACGCGTCGAACACGGCGGCGGGATCGAACTGCGACTCTGGGCGGGTGCGGCCGGCCGCCCGCCGGCCGCCGCCCCTGATGACCCGGCCTGTGCAGTGCCCGAGCACGTCGACTCGTGGGTTGCGTACCGCCGTGACCATCCGCTTTGTCATCGCGTCGCGTTCCATCCGCAGCTTGGAGTGTACGCTCGCCACCACGACGTCAAGCTGGTCGAGCAGGTCCGGGTCCTGGTCAAGCGACCCGTCGTCGAGTATGTCGACCTCGATTCCGGTGAGGATGCGAAACGGCGCCAGCCGCTTGTTGAGCCCGGCCACTACCTGGAGCTGCTCGCGCAGCCGTTCGGTAGAAAGCCCGTTCGCCACGGTGAGACGGGGCGAATGGTCCGTCAGCGCGATGTAGTCGTGGCCGATCTCCCGCGCGGCGGCGGCCATCTCCTCGATTGGGCTGCCACCATCCGACCAGTCTGAGTGGGTGTGCAGGTCACCGCGAAGCGCCGCGCGCAGCGTGGCCGCCGCGCCGGCCACCGAGGTGCCCGCCGTCGCCTCCAGCCGCCGCAGATAAACGGGGATCTCGCCGCCCAGCGCATCGGTGATGACGGCGGCTGTGACGTCGCCGATGCCGGGAAGCTGGGTCAGCGTGCCGGCCTGCGCGCGGGCGGACAGCTGTGCCGCGGTGAGCTCGCGGGCGACGTCGGCGGCACGCCGGAACGCGCGAACACGGTAGGTGGGCTCGTTCGCGCGTTCCAGCAGGAAGGCGATTCGCTGGAGTGCCTCGACAGGTTCCACACGGTGACCCTAGCCCCGATCGCCATGGCAGGGTGGGAGCGTGCAGGCCAATTCACCTTCGGACGCGGGCGAGCAGGCGAGCGGCCGGGTGCGCCCCGCGACGGTTCGGCGGCTCGAACGTGCCATGGGCAGCCTTGGCACCGCGGCGGTCGCCTCCATGGACAAGCGCCTCCCCTGGTTCCGTGTGATGTCGGCGGAAAACAGGTCATGGGTGGGGCTCGTCGCCCAGGCCGGCGTGGCGGCGTTCGTCAACTGGATCAAGCACCCGGAGAAGGAACGGCCCGCGGTGACCGGTGAGGTCTTCGGCACCGCGCCGCGCGAGCTGACCCGTGCGGTGACCCTGCAGCAAACCGTGGAGATGGTGCGCGTCGTCATCGACGTCGTCGAGGCGAAGGTGAGCGAGCTTGCCGCGCCCGGTGGAGAGGTCGAGCTGCGTGAGGCCATATTGCGGTACACCCGCGAGGTCGCCTTCGGCGCAGCGCAGGTGTACGCGCGGGCCGCGGAGGCGCGCGGCGCGTGGGACGCGCGGCTCGAGGCGCTGGTGGTGGAGGAGCTGCTGCGCGGCGACGTGAGCGACACCCTGCACTCCTGGACCTCGGCGCTTCACTGGTCATCGTCACCGGTGGTCGCCGTGGTCGGTCATACCGACGCGACAGAACCCGAGGTCGTCCTCGACGAGCTGCGGATCCTCGCCCGCCGGGCGCGGCTTGACCAGCTCGCCGGCGTGCAGGGCCACCGGCTGATCGTCTTGCTCGGCGGCGCCGCCGATCCGCTCAAGGCCGCGACCCTGTTCGCCGGGCGGTTCGGCCGCGGCCCGGTCGTGGTCGGTCCGGCCGTGCCTGACCTGCTGTCCGCGTCGCACACCGCCCGGGTCGCGCTTGCCGGCCTGCGGGCCGCGCCGGCCTGGCCGGATGCCCCCCGTCCCGTGCTCGCAGACGACCTGCTGCCCGAGCGCACGCTCGACGGCGACGACGGGGCGCGGCGGCAATTGATCAAAGAGGTGTACGAGCCGCTGCTGCGCGGCGGCTCGCCGCTCCTTGACACCCTCACCGTCTACCTGGAGCAGAAGCTGTCCCTCGAGGCCACAGCGCGGGTGCTGTTCGTCCACCCGAACACCGTCCGCTACCGGCTGCGGCGGATTGCGGAGCTGACCGGCCACGTGCCGGGGGAAGGGCGGGGCATTCTGGCGCTGCAGATCGCGGTCATGGCTGGCAGGCTTGAGGCCCGGCGCCCGCGGCCTGAGCATTCGGCCGCCCGGCCACCAGGCCATGGCGACATCTTCACGACACCGCCGACGCCGGTCACAAGGACATATGATTTGTAGGGTATCTACAAACTCTGTGCCCTCAACTTCGTGCTGTTCTGCATCGGTCTGGTGGAGTCCTACAGGGCAAGGTGGGAGGGTGCTGGTAATCGTAGCCCCCGGCCAAGGCGCCCAGGTGCCTGGCTTCCTCTCACCGTGGCTTGAGCTACCCGGAGTGCCGGAGCAGCTCGCCGCGTTGTCCGAGCTCGCGGGCCGCGATCTCGCGCACGACGGTGTGACCGCAGATAAGGATGAGATTCGTGACACCGCGACGGCGCAGCCGCTGCTGCTGGCTGCGGCGATGGCCGCCGCAGGTGTGCTGTTCGGGCACATCGAGGAGTCGGCGCGGCTGTGCGGTGCGGTCGCGGGCCACAGCGTGGGAGAGCTTGCGGCGGGCGCTCTCGCTGGCGTGCTCAGCCCCGACGACGCGATGCGGCTTGTGCGGGTGCGGGGCGAGGCGATGGCTCGCGCTGCCGTCGCCGAGCCGACCGGGATGACCGCGGTGCTCGGCGGCGACGAAGCGGTGGTGCTCGCCGCGATCGAGGCGGCCGGCCTCACCCCTGCGAACGTGAACGGCGCCGGGCAGATCGTCGCCGCAGGAACGCTGACGCGGCTCGCCGCTCTCGCCGCCGATCCACCGCCGGGCACACGGCTGCGTCCGCTGCAGGTGGCCGGCGCCTTTCACACCCACCACATGGCCCCAGCCGTGGATGCGCTGCGCAGCGCGGCGGAAGGCATCGCCGTCGCCGATCCAGGCACCACGCTGCTTTCCAACAGTGACGGCGCCGCGGTGCGGACCGGCCGGGAATGGCTCGACCGGGTTATCGCCCAGGTCAGTAAGCCCGTACGCTGGGACGCGTGCCAGCGGACGATGTCCGGCCTTGGCACCAGCGCCATCATCGAGCTGCCCCCGGCTGGGACGCTGACCGGCCTGGCGAGGCGGGCAATGCCGGGCATCGCGCTGCTTGCCTTGAAGACACCCGCCGACCTTGACGCGGCGCGCGAGCTTGTTGCCACCCACGCCGTGGCGGCGGCGTCGACGCCGGACTGGCGGCTGCTTGTCGCGCCTAAGGCGGGCGTTTTCCACGCCGGCACCCAAGCAGACGGCGACGGGGGAACAGTGAGCCTGCAGGTGACGGTGGGGGCCGAGGTCGGCTACGTCGAGGCGCGAGGCACCAAATACCCGGTCACCGCACCGTGCGCGGGGGAAGTCGTGGAATGGCTGGTCGAAGACGCCGACCCGGTCAACGCGGGCCAACCCCTCGCGAGACTCGAGCCACAACGGGCGGAATGAGAGGAGGCTCCATGCATCTGGCCGCCGGCGCACCCGCCGCGCGCATTCTGGCGTTCGGTGGATACCAGCCCGCGAATGTGGTCACCAACGACGACCTCGCCGCCACGATCGACACAAACGATCAGTGGATCCGCAGCCGCGTGGGAATCGCACGCCGCCGTATCGCCGGAGCCGACGAGACCGTCGCCGACATGGCGGTGGCCGCGGGCGGCAAAGCCATTGCCGCCAGCGGCATCTCCGCAGGGGATATCGATCTGGTGATCGTGGCCACGTGTACGCAGGAGACGCAGATCCCGGGCGCGGCCGCGGTCGTCGCGCACCGGCTCGGCGTCCGCGCGCCCGGCGCGTATGACATCAACGCCGCGTGCGCGGGATTCTGCTACGCGCTCGCGGGCGCCAGCGATGCCATCCGCGCCGGATCGGCTCAACGAGCACTGATCATCGGCGCGGAGAAGCTCTCCGCGTGGGTGGACTGGACGGATCGGTCAACATGCATCATCTTCGCCGATGGCGCGGGCGCAGCCGTGGTCACGGCGGCCGATGCGGCTGACGAGGCCGGCATCGGCCCGGTGGTCTGGGGCAGCGCGGGCGAGCATGGGGACAAGATCGTCATTCCCGACCGCACATCGTTCATATTCCAGGAGGGGCAGACCATCTTCCGTTGGGCGACCTCGGCGCTCGGGCCTGTCGCGAAAGCGGCCTGCGAGCGAGCGGGAGTGGCGCCTGCCGACCTGGCCGCGTTCGTTCCGCACCAGGCGAACCTGCGAATCGTGGAGGCGATCGCGCGCCAGCTCAAGGCGAAGAACGCGATCGTCGCGGACGACATCGTCGACTCGGGAAACACCTCGTCCGCGTCAATACCGCTCGCGCTCGCGCGAATGATCGAGAAGGGGGACGTCGGCTCAGGCGAGCCCGTGCTGATCATCGGTTTCGGCGCCGGGCTCACTTACGCTGCCCAGGTGATCATGACACCGTGACAGCGCACCCGCGCCAGGCCGCTGGCCGGCCAACGCATACCGGGAGAAGCAAGCAATCTAGACCAGCAGATGCTGGCAGTCACCTATCACGAGAAGGAGAACAGCCACCGTGGCCATGACCGAGCAGGAGATCCTCGCGGGCCTTGGCGAGATAATCGACGAGATCGCCGGGGTGCCCGCCGATGCGGTCACCCCCAGCAAGAACTTTGTCGACGACCTCGACATCGACTCGCTGTCGATGGTCGAGATAGCGGTCGCCGCGCAGGACAAGTTCGGCGTGGAGATCCCCGACGAAGAACTCAAGAACCTCAGGACTGTCCAAGACGTCGTCGACTACGTGCAGCGGGCGGCGGTCTCAGCCTGACTGCGCTGCCATCGCGCCCGCCATTGCGTGGCGCTGAGACGACGACAGCACAAGGGAGCGATCACTAAGTGTCAACAGACCAGGTCAGCGTCGTGGTCACTGGACTCGGCGCGACCACCCCACTCGGCGGGGATGTCGCGTCGACGTGGTCAGCGATGCTCTCAGGAAAGTCCGGAGTCCGGCCGCTCGCGGAAAGCTGGGCGAAAGAACTGCCGGTGCGGATCGCTGCGGCCGCTGCGGTCGACCCGGCGACGGTGCTTGGCCGCGTCGCCTCCCGCCGCATGGACCGCTACCAGCAGTTCGCGCTTGTCGCGGCGCGCCAGGCGTGGCAGCACGCCGGCGCGCCGCAGGCCGACCCGGAACGGATCGGCGTGGCGTTCTCCAGCGGCGTCGGCGGCATGATCTCCACATTGAGTGCCTACGACACGCTGAGGGAGCGGGGCTGGCAGCGGGTCTCACCGTTCACTGTCCCGATGCTCATGCCCAACGGCGCCGCGGGCTGGGTCAGCCTGGAGTTCGGCGCGCGGGCAGGCGCCCATTCGCCGGCCAGCGCGTGCTCGTCCGGAGCGGAGGCCATCGCCTATGGGATGGAGATGATCAGGTCCGGACGCGCCGACGTGGTCGTTGCGGGCGGAACGGAGGCACCGATTCACCCACTGCACCTCGCCGCGTTCGCGTCCATGCGGGCGCTTTCCCTACGCAACGACGAGCCAGAACGGGCCTCACGACCCTACGACAAGGGCAGGGACGGCTTCGTGCTCGGCGAGGGCGCGGGCGCGGTGGTGCTTGAATCCGCGCAACATGCGGCGCGCCGCGGCGCCGAGGTGCTCGCGATCGTCGCCGGAGTCGGCTACTCGGCGGACGCGCACCACATCGCGCAGCCAGATCCGGACGGCGCCGGGGCCATGCTGGCGATACGGCGCGCGCTCGCCGACGCGGGTGTGGCGGCGGACCAGATAGTTCACGTCAACGCGCACGCGACCTCGACACCGGCGGGAGACCTTCCCGAACTCCTTGCGATCAAGGAGGCGCTCGGCTCGGCGGCGGGCAACGCGATCATCTCTGCGACCAAGTCAATGACCGGCCACCTCATCGCTGGCGCGGGCGCGCTTGAGTCCGTGGCGTCGATCTGCGCGCTGCGCGAGGGCGTGGCGCCCCCCACCATCAACGTCGATGATCTCGATGACGAGATCGCCGCGGTCGGCCTCGACATAGCGACCGAGCCACGGCGGCTTCGTCGCGTCGAGCACGGTCTGCCCGCCGCGCTGAACAACTCGTTCGGCTTTGGCGGGCACAATGTGGCGCTCGTCTTCACAGCGGCCGACTAACAAGCCGCGCGGCCCGCGCGTGCTCGTCACCCGCGCGCCCCGCGGCCCAAGTGAGCACTAGCAGAGGAGACACGGTGACCGTGCTCGATCAATCGGCTCGCGTCCGAGCCGACGTGGTCGCGTCTGCGGGCAAGACCCAGCCAGACGCCAACCGCGTGGCACATCTCACGCGGGACCCGCGCGCGCGCCTCGCGGCACTCCTTGACGAAGGGACGCTTGCCGAGATCACCGCGCGCGATGACAGCGGCGTGCTTGCGGCCACCGGTCAGGTCGACGGGACCAAGGTGGTGGCCTTCGCAAGCGACCCGCGCGTCCAGGGCGGCGCCATGGGCACGGCCGGCTGCGCCGCGATCGTGCACGCGTACCGCACCGCGGTGGCGCGCGGTGTCCCAGTGATCGGCCTATGGCATTCCGGCGGCGCCCGGCTGGCCGAGGGCGTGGAGAGCCTGCACGCCGTCGGGACGGTCTTCGCCGCGATGACGAAGGCCTCCGGCGTCGTGCCGCAGATCTCTGTCGTGCTCGGCCCCGCCGCGGGCGGTGCCGCTTATGGCCCGGCGCTCACCGACGTGGTGATCCTTTCTGGGCATGGCCGGATCTTCGTCACCGGGCCAGACGTCGTACGCAGCGTCACTGGCGAAGATGTGGACATGGCGCGGCTGGGTGGCCCCGAGCCACACAGCCGACGGTCCGGCGTGGTACACGTGGTGACCGACACCGACGCCGAGGCGCTGGCGCAGGCGCGCCGACTGGCCTCGCTGCTCGGAACCCAGGGCGCACCGGATCCCGGGCGGGCCGATGAAAGCGACCTCGGCGCGCTGCTGCCCGATTCGCCGCGCCGGGCCTACGACGTGCACCGCCTGGTGGACGGCCTGCTTGACGGGCCCGGTCTTGAGCTGCACGCCAAGTGGGCGCCGAACGTGGTGACCTCGCTCGGCCGTCTGGCCGGCCGCACCGTGGGCGTCATAGCCAACAACCCGATACGGCTCGGCGGCTGCCTGGACGCCACCTCGGCGGAGAAGGCGGCGCGGTTCGTGCGGATGTGTGATGCCTTCGGCGTCCCGCTCGTGGTGCTGGTCGACGTGCCAGGTTATCTTCCCGGCGTCGGCCAGGAGTGGGACGGCGTCGTGCGTCGCGGCGCAAAGCTCCTGCACGCGTTCACTGAGGCAAAAGTTCCCAGAGTGACGCTTGTGACCAGGAAGGCATATGGCGGCGCGTACATCGCCATGAACTCACGCGCGCTCGGCGCGACGCGGGTGTTCGCCTGGCCAACTGCGGAACTCGCCGTGATGGGACCCATCGCCGCGGTGCGCATCCTGCACAGGCGGCGGCTCGCCGCGGTGCCTGAGGCGCACAGGCACGAGGTCGAGATACGGCTCGCGGCCGAGCACGAGAAGGTGGCCGGCGGCCTGCAGCGGGCCTGCGACCTGGGTGTTGTCGACGAGGTGATCGAGCCGAGCCAGACAAGGCTGGCGCTCGCGAAGACGCTGGCCGACCTCCCCCCGACCCGCGGCGCGCACGGCAACATCCCGCTCTGACCGAGCCGACTCAGCACGCAGAAAGGCGGCGCCGACAGCCCGGGTCCTGTTGCCCTGGTGTGCGTCCATATACTGAGACACTCCATGATCGCGGTCGCTTCCCAGTCACTATGCCTGGACAAGGACCGCGATCATGGAGAGCCGCGCTCGGCGGGCGCACTAGGACACGCGGGTGCCGGCGCGGCGGGCGATGTGAGGCGGGACGGGCATGGCGCGGCGGAGGGCCGGATCGGGCGCCGGCCGCTGCCATACCGCGGCAAGCGGCAGCTCTCCGGCCCACAGGCCGAGCGCCGCGTCCGGTCCATCCCCGTCATCGGGCGGCCCGGAGCGGATCTTCACCGATGCCTCCGTCAACGCGAGGGAAAGCAGGCTCGTGGCCGCCAACTCCCGCTGGTTGGGGCGGCGGGCATAGTCCCACTGACCCGGCGCGGCATGCTCGCTCACGCAGCGAAGCGCGGCCAGCTTGGCCGCGGGCCCGGTGAGTGGCCGCATCGGGCCGTAGATCATGGCGCTGCGGTAGTTGACCGCGTGCTCGAACACCGATCGCGCGAGCACCAGGCCATCCACGACTGTCACGGTCACGCAGGCGGCGACGCCGTCGTCTGCTGCCGCCAGCAGGCTCCGGCTTGCGACCGAGCCGTGGAGGTAAAGGTTTTGCTCATCGAAACCGTAGACGGTCGGGACGACCATGGGGGCGCCGTCGACGACGACACCGAGATGGCACACAAACGCCGCGCCCAGCACGGCGTAAAGCTCACTGCGATCCGTGCGGCCCTTTTCGCGCATCCGCCGGAGCCGGGTCCGCTCCGTGGCGGACAGCTCGGGAAGCCCATGGTTCATGCGTCTCCCTGGCTCCTGCCACTTAAAGGAGCGTACCCGCAGCCGCCGCCCTACCCTCGCCCGCGCATCTCAACCCGTGGCGTGCAGCCAGCGGACGGGCGCGCCCTCGGCCGCGTAGCGGAACGGCTCGAGTTCGGCGTCCCACGGACTGCCGAGCAGCTGCGTCAACTGCTCCTCAAGCGGGCCGCCACCGCCCGCGCACTGCGCCATCGCTAGCCGCAGCCGTTGCTCGGGGATAAGAATGTCCCCGTTTCCCCCGGTCACCGCGGTGAACACGCCGAGGCTCGGCGTGTAGCTGTACCGCACGCCGTCGCAACCCTGGCTCGCCTCCTCGATAGCCTCGAAACGCAGCCGGTTCCAGCCGGCCAGCGCGGAGGTGATCGCGCCCGCGGCACCGGGGTGACCCTGCCAGCTCAGCTCGGCACGCATCATGCCGGGAGCAGCGGCCTGGTTGACCCACGGCATTGTCACGGGCACGCCAAGAACCCCGGCCGTCGCCCACTCAACATGCGGGCACAGCGCCGGGGGCGCCGAATGGACGTACAAAACGCCACGTACAGACACCGGACCTCCTGGCTGCGGACGAGGTTCGCCTTCCCCAACGACCTCGGATCCGCTTGAGGAGATCCCGCAGACAGCAGTGACACGAGCACTGGGCAGATCCCGGCCGGATCCGCACCAGTACCGCCAGGCACCTGGCTATCCAGGCCACATTGTGCCGCACCAGCCGTTGGCCGCACCAGAACCCGCACGGCGTGTCATGTCGGCAGAGTGGGAAAGATTCCGCCATGGCGAAATTCGACGCAATGTTGGCCGAGACCGTAGCGATCGCTGGCCATGGCGGCGACCAGATCGAGGCCTATCTCGCGCGGCCGCTCGGTCCTGGCCCGCTCGGCGGCGTCGTGGTGATCCACCACTTGCCGGGCTACGACGAAGCCACCAAGGAGATCACCCGGAGGTTCGCGTTCCACGGCTACGCCGCAATCTGCCCGAACCTCTATTCGCGCGACGCGCCGGGCGCGAGTCCGGACGACGCCGCGGCTGCCGTACGGGCGGCGGGCGGCGTGCCGGATGAGCGTCTCGTCGGGGACGTCGACGGCGCGGCGCGGCACCTGAGGTCGCTCACATCGTCCAACGGCAAGGTCGCCGTCATCGGCTACTGCTCCGGTGGCCGCCAGGCCTTCCTGGCGGCGTGCAGCATCCAGCTCGACGCCGCGGTGGACTGTTACGGCGCCTTCGTGATCGCGAGGCCACCCGAAGGGATGCCGCTGAAGGCGGAGCCGATCGTGGGGCTCGCGGCCAACCTGTCCTGTCCGTTGCTCGGCTTGTTCGGCGCCGACGACTCCTACCCGTCACCTGATGAGACAGCCGAGCTTGAGAAGGTGCTCGCCGCGCACGGCAAGACCTGCGACTTCCACACCTATGAGGGCGCCGGCCACGCGTTCTTCTCGGTGGACAGGCCCTCATACCGGCCCGAGGCCGCGACGGACGGCTGGCGGCGGATCTGGGATTGGTTCGGTCGCTATCTCGGCGAGCCGGCAATGCCGTCGCAAGCGTAGGAAGAGTCGCGAGCCCAAGGAAGACGTGCGCATGTGTACATACCAGACGCAAAGAATCACCATCTCGGGCAGCGGCAAGGGCCCGCAGGGCTGGTTCCGGCTGAGCGACGCGAGCGTCTATTTTGACCACCCGGTACACGCGCCAGCCGATCACACGCTCAATGTCGACTTCCTCAACCCGGGCGAGGGACCGTCGGCGCGGGTGGCGGTCGAGCTTACAGCGGAGTCCGCGAAGGCGCTCGCCGAGGCAATCGTTGCCGCCCTGCGAGCCGCCCCGCCCGGTCTTGTCCCGCCGGCGGCCGACGACGCCTGATCAGGCCGACGGCGGCCGCGATCGCCGACACGCCGGCCGCGGTGAACGGCACGTAGTCGCCGAACCTGTCGTACACGGTGCGCGCGCCGCCCGCGGGCAGGGCGACCCGCACGACGGCGACGCCGTGCCGCGACGTGGGTAGCCATGCCAGGTTGCGGCCGCGAGAGTCGAACGCGGCGCTGATGCCGGTGAGCGCCGCCTGCACGACCGGCCGGCCGGTCTCCGCGGCGCGCAGTGCCCCGAGCGAGGCGTGCTGCGCGGGCGCCCAGCTGTCCTGAAACGTCGACGTCGCCGACTGGTACACGATCAACTCGGCACCCTTGTCCGCGGCCACACCCGACATGTCAGGGAACGCCGACTCGAAGCAGATCAGCACGCCAATCGGCAGCGGCGGCCCGCCGCGCGTCGTCACCTGCAGCAGGCGCGCGCCGTTGCCCGGGATCCGGTTCGCGCTCGCGGCACGGCTGACGCGCGTCAGCCAGCCGAGAGCCTGCCGGAACGGGATGTACTCGCCAAAAGGCACCAGCCTGGACTTGACGTAGCTGCCCTGGACGCCCGTCGGGCTGACCAGGACGGCGACCTTCGAGATGTGCCCGGCGCCGCGCGGCGCGTCCTGGTTGAGCAGGATTTCGGCGCCCATCCGGGCCGATAGCGCGCGGATCTGGCCGAGCAGCCACGGGTGGCTGTTCAGGTTGTAGGCGACGCTGCTCTCCCCCCAGACAATGAGGTCGGGCCGGACGGGCTGGCGCCTGGCCGCGAGCGAGGCGGTGAGGCGCTGGCTGGCGTTCACCCGGATCCGCGGGTCAGCCACGATGCCCGGCTGCACGAGGGCGAGCGTCGCGCCGCGGACAGGCGCGGCCGGGTTGGTGCCGGCGTAGGCGAGGGGACCGGCCGCGACGCAGGCCGCCGCGGCCGCGATGCCAGCCGCCCGCGCTGCCGTTCTGGATGAAACAAGGGCCACAAGAATGCCCGTGTTCGCGGCCACGAGCACCGCGCTGATCAGCCACACCCCGCCGATGGCCGCCAGCCCGAGCACCATGGGGTGCCGCCACTGGCTCGCGCCAAACAGCGCCCACGGGCCGCCGAGAGCTTGCCACGACCGGATCAGCTCGATCACGAGCCATGCGCTTGGGGTGACGAACACGGCGGCGAGCGCGCGGCGCACCGTGACAGGCGGGCGGAGCAGCGCCCACACGGCAAGGCCCACGCCAGCCCACAGGGCGCCGAACGCGACGGCGACAAGCAGCAGGCCAGGGCCGATGTTCGGGACCAGCCACCACAACGTGGCGAGCAGATAGCCGGCGCCGAGCCAGCCGCCGCGAACCGCGGCCTCACGCGGCGAGCCGGCTCGGTGGATAAGCAGCAGGCCGGGCACGAGCGCGAACCAGGCAACCGGCGCGAGGTCCGGCGCGGGGAATGCCAGCGCGGGCAGTGCCCCGGCGGCCAGCACCGCGTACCGCTGCGGCCTGGCCAGGCTGCGTCCGACGGCCATGCCCCGATTGTCTGCCACGCGAGGCCATCGGGCGCTAGCCGCCAATGCCCGAATTAGCACCGCAAACTCTGATATGCCTCGCATGCTCCGTCAAAATTGGCTAAGGTCCCAGATCGGTCGAGTCGACGGAGGACACATGCGAATCTCGCTGCGCTTGGCGCTGCCCGCTGGGGCGCTCGTAGCCGCCGCCGCGCTGGTCATGGCGGGGCTGAACGGGTTCGGCGCGACCACACGCCTGGCCGCGGCGAGCGGCGCCCAGGCCGCTTACCCCCACCGGTCTGCGCAGCGCCTACAACCTGACGTCGGCCACCGCGGGCTCGGGCCGGACGGTGGCCATCGTGGACGCCTTCGATGACCCGAAGGCCGCAAGCGACCTCGCGACGTACCGCTCGGTATACGGCCTTCCCGCGTGCACGACGCTCAACGGCTGCTTCCGCAAGGTGAACCAGTCGGGCGGCTCCACGCCGCCCGCGCCCAACTCCGGCTGGGCGGTTGAGATATCACTCGACCTCGACATGGTCAGCGCCATCTGCCCGACCTGTCACATCCTGCTTGTCGAGGCCAACTCCGACCGGGTGACCGACCTCGGCGCGAGCGTGCAGACGGCGGTGAACCTGGGCGCGAAGTACGTCTCCAACAGCTACGGCGCTCCCGAGCTGAAGGGCGAGGCCACGACCTTCAACCACTTCTTCAACCATCCAGGCGTCGCCGTCACTTTCGCCGCCGGTGACTTCGGATACGGCGTCGACTACCCGGCCGCTTCGCGGTATGTCACCGCCGTCGGCGGCACGTCACTGCGCCGCGCGACCAATGCCCGCGGCTGGTCCGAGCGCGCCTGGGCCGGCACGGGATCCGGCTGCTCCGCCTACAGCGCCAAGCCGGCCTGGCAGCCCACCAAGAGCGGCTGCCCCACCCGCCGCACGGTCGCCGACGTGGCCGCGGTCGCCGACCCGAACACCGCGGTCGCGATTTACGACACCTACCCCGATCCTGGCCTTCCGCAGCTCGGCTGGAACCGGGTGGGAGGCACGAGCGTCGCCACACCGATCATCGCGGCGGTGTACGCCCGGTCCGCGCTGCCGGCCGCCAACACGTATGCGGCGAGCTACCCGTACCGGCACAGGAGTTTCCTGTGGGACATCGTCGGTGGCAGCAACGGCAGCTGCACGTTCACCTACCTGTGCACGGCGGTGACCGGATATGACGGACCGACCGGGACGGGTACGCCGAACTCGTCTGCGGCGTTCAAGTACTGAGCCCGGTAAAACCCGGCACCACCGGAACATGTGGGACATCGTGCGCCTCGCGTGATGTAGTTGTGGCGTGACAACGAGTGCTCCGCGGGGTAGGCCTGCCCTCGCGGCGGCAGGGCCGACCGGGTCCGCTGGGGCAGGGCTGGCCCAGCGCGACATCGACGGGCTGGTGTTCACCGGAGAAATGTACGGTGTCCAGCTCGATCAGCTCGCGGCCCTGCTCGCCGCGACCGAGGAACGCGCCCGCGCCGTCGCGGCGCGCTGGCGTGCGCGCGGCTATGCCGACAGCGCGCGGCTCGGCCCGGGCAAGGCCTGGCTGTGGCTGACCAGGGCGGGCCTGCACGCCTGCGGCCTCCCCTACACCGCCGCACCGCCGGCCCTTTCCCGCCTCGCCCACATCCGCGCGGTGACGTCGGTGCGGCTCGCGCTTCAGGCGTCGGCCATATACCGAACGGCGGAGGCGACCTGGCGCAGCGAACGGCGACTGCGGGCGCGAATTGGGCGAATCGGCACCGCCGAGCACATCCCCGACGGCGAGGTGTACTGGCCAGACCGGGCGAGCGTGCCGTACGCGGGGGAATGCTGGGCGGTTGAGGCCGAGCTGACCGCCAAGACCGTCCGCCGCACCGAATCGATCATGCGAGAGTTACTCGCCCGCACCGCCGACTACGGCAGCGCGGCGGCACAGCGCCCGCCGGGCGGGCCGCCGTGGCACGGTCGGGTTCTCTACCTTTGCTCGCCCGCGGCACGTGCCACCGTGCTTCGGGCACGTGCCGCGCTGGGCGAACCGCTCGCGGCACGAATCGAGGTACGGGACCTCCCGCTGGGAGCACGAATGTGATCAGGGCCTACCTCACCTGGGTGACATTCCGCGCGGCCGGGCGGGCGTTACGCACCGCGGTCAAGGTGGCCGCGGCGGTCGCCGCGCTGCTGGCAGCGTCCCCGGCGACGGTGGTGGCGGCCTACTCGTACACGATCGCGTGGCTGCTCGGCTGGCCGCCGCGGCGGCTGTTCCGCGCCGCCGCCTGGTGCCTGCCGATGCTAGCCGTGTGGGTCATCGCTCAAGAGCTCCGCACCGGCCGGTGGGGGGCGGCGTGGCGTGAGCCGTTCGGGGCCTGGCGGCAGATGTGGCACATGGCGGCGAGCGGCGCCCCGCTGGCCGGCCTGGCCACCGCCGCGCCCGCCGCCATCCCGGCCGGCCTGCTGATCGGTGCGCTCGCCTGGTCGTACCGGGTGTTCTCGATGCAGACGGGCACCGGTGGCCTGACGGCGAACTCCCCGATCACCTTCGACCTGCGCCAGTGGCGCCACCAGGCCAGGACCGCGCGAGCCCGCATCGCTGCGCCCGGGGCCGTGCCGCTGATCAGCAGGCGCGGCGATATCGTCGCGGGCGCCGTGATCCGCACCGTGCAGCACCGGGCCGCGGCGATCGCGGCCGTCCCCTACCCGCGGCTACGGTCCCACCAAGTGGTCATCGGCACAACGGGCACCGGCAAGACGACCCTGCTGTTGCGGCTGTGGGCGGGTTTCGTCGCCGTGGCGTGGCAGCGTTTCGCGGCCGGGTCGGGCCGGCGGCCACTGCTGATCGTGCTGGACTGCAAGGGAGGCGCGGACTCCCGCCGGGTCGCGGACCGGGTGCGGCGCGTGCTGCGGTCAGTCGGCGCGCGGTCCACCGCGATCTGGCCCGATGAGGCCAGCCTGTCGATGTGGAACCTGCCGCCGGGCCAGCTCATCACCACCCTGCTTGATCTGATCGAGCACGGCACGGGTGCGGCTGCCTATTACGCCGACATCATGGAAGCGGTGGTGTCCATGGCCGTCCTGGCGCCGTGCGGGCCGCCTGCTGGGTCGGCCGACTTCATGTCCAGGCTGGACGGCGACTGGCTCGCCATGGCCTACGCGTCCGATCCCGCCGCGCGCAGCGCCATGCGCTGGTCGGCCAAGCAGGTGGCCGACGTCGCGCTGCGGTTCCGCGCGCTGTTCCGCCGGCTCGGCACCGGCCTGGACGGTCAGGGCAGCTTCGACGACGCTGACGTCTGGTACTGCATCCTCGAGGGCACCGCGGAGACCGTCGTCGCCGAGGCGCAGGCGAAGGCGCTGGTCGAAATCCTTGCCTGGTATGCCGCGCGGCCAGCGGGCCCGGGCGCCGAGATCTTGCTCGCCGTCGACGAGTTCAGCGCCGTGTCCAGGCGGGTCCCGATTTGGACCCTGTATGAACGGGCCCGCTCACTCGGGCTGGCAGTCCATGTGTCGGCGCAGTCGTGGCAGGGCCTCGCCGAGAAAGAGGACGACAGGTACCGGATCGCAGCCACCGCCGACGGCGGCATCTGGGTGCTGCGCACGCCGTTCCCCGAACCCGTTACCCGGCTCGCCGGCAGCAGGCGGATGGTCGACACCACGCGGCGGCTGCTCGGCTCGTGGCTGTGGAGCGGCGAGGGCTACTCACGCGCGCACTACACCAGCGTCGTGGATCCCGACATCGTCCGGTCACTCGATGTCGGCCAAGCGGCCTACATCTACCGCGGCGGGGTCACCTACGTGCAGGTGAAGCGGCTGCTCGCCGGGCCGGCCGCAATCGGCGGGCCCGCCACCGAGCCAGCGCAGCCACGCCTGCGGCCCGCCGTGATGCCAGGCCAGCGACCCGTTCCTCGCCAGCCCGGTGTGCCCGCCCCCGCGGCGCCGCAGGCCCTGCCGGACGCCAGCCCGCTGCTTGATGAGGTCTTCGGCAAGCTCAGCGGCCGTCCGCCAGGCCAGGACCACAGGGAGGGGTCGTGGTGAGCGATCGGCGTTCTGGTCCTGGCCGCAGGCCGGCTGACCCATTCGCGCTACTCGGCCTTCCTGCCAGCGCTGCGGTGAGCGATGACGAGGTGCGGTCGGCGTGGCGGCGGGTCGCTACCGCTACCCATCCGGACCGCCAGGACGGCGGCGACCCGGCACGCTTCGCCGCCGCCTCCGCCGCCTACACGACGCTGCGCACCCGTTCTGGCCGGGGGGAGGCGCTCGCCGACCTGGCTGACCGCGCCGACCTGGCTGACCGCGCCGTCCGGGCGCCGACCGTCGCGCCGCCTGCCGCGAAGGCCGCGGCGGCCGGCGGCGCGGTCGATGCCGGGCCGTTTCACGCGCCGCCGGCCGGCTTGCTCGCGCGGGCCGTGTCACGGGCCGCGCATGGGCGGCCGGCCGTGCTCACGGCTCGGGTGCTGATCGTGGCGGCTGTCGGTGCTGCGTCGGAGTCACTGGTGGGATCCGCGCCGGCAACTCCCGCGCTGATCAGCGGGGCGCTCACCTGGTTTGTGCTGACGGCCCGGCGCGACCTGGCGCCGCCGGGCTCTTCCTGAGCGGGGCCAGCAAGGTCCGCCGATCCGCGACCACCTGCGGCGTAAGCTGTTCCCGCGGCCGGTTACCCGCACGCGGCGACAACCCGGGCGCTGACACCGGATGACCTTGTGATCAGCAAAGGCACTGGATGCCATGTCCGGGATGGGCTCAGACCTTCAGGCGAACAATCCGACGATGGTCGCCGCCTTCCGTGCTGCGCTGATCCACCAGGGGATCGTCATCGCGGTGGTCCTTGCCCTGCTCACGGTGGCCTGGATAAGCCTGCATGAGTGGCTGCCCGCGGCCGGCGCGGGCACGGCCGGTCCCGCCGGCCGGTCGGCGGAGCCGGTGGCCCGCCGGCTGCTTCGGATCGGGTTCGGAATCCTGTGGATAGTGGACGGGCTGCTGCAGGCGCAGCCCGCGATGCCCGTGGCACTGCCGTCGCAGGTGATCCAGCCCGCGGCCGACGGTTCCCCCGCCTGGGTTCAGCACCTGGTGAACTGGGCCGCGAACGCGTGGTCCTATCATCCGATCACCGCTGCGGCATCGGCGGTGTGGATCCAACTCGGCATCGGCGTCTGGCTGCTTGCGGCGGCGCACGGCGCCTGGTCCCGGCTCGCCGGCCTGGCCAGCGTCGGCTGGGGACTTGTCGTGTGGGTGTTCGGCGAGGCGTTCGGCGGCGTGTTCGGCGACGGGCTGACCTGGCTGTTCGGCGCGCCAGGAGCGGCGGCCTTCTACTGCGTGGCAGGCGCGGCGATCGCGCTCCCTGCGCGTGCCTGGTCCGCGCCGCGCCTTGGCAGGCTGATCCTCGCGGGCACGGGGCTGTTCCTCGCGGGCATGGCGGTGCTGCAAGCCTGGCCCGGGCGCGGGTTCTGGCAGGGCAGGCTGCACGGTCGGCCCGCCACCCTGACCGGCATGATCCACGACATGGCGCAGACGCGCCAGCCGGCAACCCTGTCGGCCTGGGTTTCGGAGTTCGGCTCGTTCGTCGCCGACCATGGCTTTGCGGTGAACCTGTTCGTGGTCGTCGCACTCGCCGCGACCGGCGCTGTCCTGATCAGCGGCTCACCGCGGCTGCTGCGCCCGGCGCTCGCGGCGTTGGTCGCGTTGTGCCTGGCGGACTGGGTGCTGATCGAGGATCTCGGTGGCTTCGGTGGGGTCGGCACCGACCCCAACAGCATGATCCCTTTCGCGCTCGTGGTCGTCGCCGGTTACCTCGCCCTGGCGCGCGTCCCAGCGGCCGCCACCGACTCCGCGCCGCTGGGCGCGCAGCCGGGACCGGTGCGCGGGCTGCGCCGGTCGGTGGCGGCCGCCAGCCCTCGGTCGGTGGTGGCCGCCGGCGCGCTCGCCATGACCGCCATCGGCGCGTTGCCGATGGCCGCCGCCGCGGCCAACCCCACCGCCGACCCGATCATCGCGCGGGCAATCGCCGGTTCCAGCGCGCCGCTGAACTATCAAGCGCCGGGTTTCGACCTCGTTGACCAGCACGGCAAGGCGGTCACCCTCGCCAGCATGCGCGGCAAGGTCGTGCTGCTCACCTTCCTCGATGACGTCTGCACGTCCGACTGCCCGCTGGAGGCGCAGGAGTTCAAGCTGGCAGGCGAGATGCTCGGCCAGCACGCCGGGCGCGTCGAACTCGTCGCGATCAACCTCAACCCGATCTACAACAGCGTGGCCTACATCCAGGCGTTCGACCGCCAAGAGCGTCTCGGCACGGTGCCGAACTGGCGATACCTGACCGGCACGCGCGCGCAACTGCAGCGTGTGTGGCGCGCCTACGGAGTGGCGTCGCAAGTCCTGCCCGCCGGCGCGATGATCGGGCATAGCGACGTCGCCTTCATCATCGATCAGGCTGGCCGCATGCGCCGCGAGCTGAACTTCGACCCAGGGCCGGGCACCTCGAGCACGAAGTCGTCGTTCGCGGCCGAACTCGCGGCCGCGGCCGAGAACATGCTGCGGTCGTGATGAGGCGGTCGCTCTGGCCGACGGCGCTCGGTCTCGCGGTGATCGTCCTCGGCGCAGGCTGCGCCTCGGCCACCCACGAGGTCGCAGCCGCCGCGGCGCCATCCTCACCACCGGCTCTCGAAACCTCCCTCGCCACCGCCGACGCAACATGGGCCGTCGTGGTGATGGGCGGCTCGGCCGCCGAACACGACAATTTCTGGCAGCTCTTCGTCCGCGCGACCGGGCAGCCGCGCTGGAAGCTCGCCACCCCGCCAGGTGTCGCAGACAACGGCGGCCTGGTCCTCGCGGGCCTCGGGCGGTCGCTGGTCACCGGCTTTCTGCCGAGCCAGGGCCTGCGTTTCTCGCCGCTGGCCACGACCAGCAACGACGGCAGGTCGTGGCAGGCTAGCAGGGCTTTCGACGCGGGCCTCGCGGACGTCGCTGACCCGCTCGCCGCGGCGCCAGGCACCGGCCGGCTGCTCGCGCTGTCGAGCGCCGGTACCGCGGAGCTTTCCGCGACCGGCGGCAGCGGGTGGGCAAAGCTCGCCGACACGCGCACCCTTGCCGCCTCGCAGCCCGGCCGGCGCTGCCGCATCTCCCTCCTCACCGCGGTCTCATTCGCCCCCTCGGGCACGCCGCTGCTCGGCGGCGCCTGCCAGCGGCCGGGCACCGTCGGCATTTTCGCGGCCACCGGCCGAACATGGCACGCCGCGGGGCCGGCGCTTGCGCCATCGCTCGCCGGCCATGCCGTCGCCGTGCTCCGCCTCACCAGCAGCGGCGCCGCTAACCTCGCGCTTCTGGCCACCGCAACGGCGACCGTGCTCGTCGCGCGGACCCGCGACGGCGGAGCGCACTGGGCGCTGTCCCCGCCGCTTTCCCTGGGCGGCGCGCACGTGCGGTCGGCCGGCTTCGGCGCCGGCGGCTCGGCGTGGCTGATCCTCTCCGACGGTCGGGCGGAGACGCTGCGCGGCCCCGGCGCCGTGTGGCGCGCGCTCGCGCCGCTGCCGCCCCGGACTGCGGTGCTCGCGGCCGGGCCAGCGGGCGAGTTCGACGCGCTTGCCAGCCGCGGCGCCACGCTGACCGCGTGGCGGCTCGGCCCGCGCGCCACCGCCTGGCGCCCGGCACAAACCATCAACGTGCCCATCCAGTACGGCTCGTCGGGCTGACCGCGCGCGTCAGGGGGTGGGGCCGACGAACGCCGCTGAAGCGATTCCCGCTTCAGCGGCGCCCTTCGTCAGCCTCGATCCGTGTGTCTGGACCGCGGCCTAGGCGGCCCGTCACGTCTGTCTGCGAGCCCGAACGCGGCCGCGTTCGGGCTCGCAGGCGGGGCGGCGCGGGCGATGGCGTGCCAGAGTTGCTGGTACTCACGACTCGAGAGGATGAGCCTGGCGAGGCCCAGGACGTCCTGTCGGGGGACGCCAACGGGAATCGCCACCATCACGTCCCTGCGAGTCTTGACCCTCACAACTGCCGGAACGCCCGACCACCGGATGATTCGCATGACGTGCTCCCACGGTTGCGGAACCGGTTCGTGTCATGCACTCAGAGATAAAGTTAGGTCACCCATAGATCATGCGCCAGTGCGATCCGGCGCCCGATTCGCGTCTGCGGCCGAACTACGATGCCGCGTCGGTCGCGCTCAGCAGGGAACGGACGAGCGCCGCGACGTGCCTGCGGTCCTCAGGGCTGAGCCTGGCCAGGGATGCGACCAGTATTTCGATCTCCGGATCGCCGACTTGCTCCCTGTCGATGACGAAGCCAGCAGCAGAAGCCGCGGCGGCCCGGACGACCTCAATCGAGAGGTCGAGCCCGGCCGCCAGCCCCTGCAGGGTCGCCGGGCCCGGCATGCGCCGAACCGGCCGATCGTTTGTCGCCAGATGATGCACCGTTGAGCGGGGCAGGCCGCCGAGGCGCGCGACATCCCCATACGAGCGGCTCAGCTCCCGCATCCGAGCGCGAATGAGCTGTTGCAAAGCGTTTGTTGGCGAACCCGTCATCGCAGCTACCCCGGCCGGAAGCATACTCGACGCCGCTCGAGGCCGTAGCAAGTCGCCGCAGCGCGGCACGCCCTCGCCGACCGTTTCTCGCCGCAAGGCATTGCTAGATGCTCGAATACGTCGTAATGTCCAAATTTATTGGACATTCATCTGAGGTCACCGGACAACCGCCCGGTGCCCTGTCAGTCAAGGAGGACGCGGACATGACCGCCGCAACCCAGGGCCTGACCGGCTCGGGAGTGCCCGCCACGCAACAGCCTGGCGGCCTCGCACCCGGCTTCCCCCCGCCGATCGGCGCCGAGCAATACCCAGGCTTCACGAACTGGTCCGGCGTCCAGGCGCCACTCGCATTCCAATCCCCCCACCAGGCTCAGCAGATCGTGCAGCAGCTTCTCGCCCAGATCCTGCCGATCGCACAGCAGACCATCATGGCCCAGGTCGTCAGCGTGGTCACACAACAGCTTCAGCAGTACCTTCCACCGCTGATCATGCAACATCTGCAACAGCAGCTACCCATGCTCATCGCACAGCAGGGCATGGCACAGCAGACCATGGCCCAGCACGGTCCAGCGCCGTTCACCGGGCAGCAGCCTGGTCTGCCATGGGCGCAGCCCACCGTTCCGCAGTACCCGTCGGCGGGACTCTTCGGCCAAGTCAACCGGCCGTTCTCGGCCCTGTCTTGAGGGCCTGCCGTGATCACGACTGCCGCCATTGCGGCACCGCAAGCTCCCGAGGTGTCACGCCAGCACGTCGCGGCGATGCTTCAGCACACCTATCGCTGGACGCGCGCCGCTGCCGCGGCAGCCCCGCCGGTAGCGCAACAGGTGGCGCCAGCACTCACCGTCGCGGTGCAGCTTTATGAAGCGCGGCAGTACGCGGCCGGGCTAAGCCAGCTCATGGGCGTCGTCTCGATTGTGGACCAAGCCCGGCAGGCTTACCCGGCACTCCCCCCGCTCTGACCACGGCCCCGCCGACCGTGACGGGTGTGGCACCTGGGTCGCACTGACCAACTCGATGCCACACCCGTCACCCGTACAGCCCGAAGGGAAAACGACAATGCAAGAGGGCGAGAAGATGGCCGGTGGAACGTCAGGGCAGCGGCCCGGAGCGGCACGGGGGCGTGGGCTGCACGGCGCGCGCGGCGATCGGGACCAGGCGGCTGAGCCGGCCACTGGCGCACGCAGGCACCCGCGCACGGCCACAGGTCGGCAACGGTGGACAGCGACGCAACCCCGACCGGAACGCTACCTCGTGGCGGTCGCCCCACCGACCGACGCGCACGCGCTCGCCGCGCAACTGGGCAAGGACGCGGCCATAAGGGTGCTGCGCAAGGTAGGCCGGGGCAGCTCGGCGAGCGGCTACCCGCACATCGCGGTGATCGAGACGACTCCGGAGCGTGCCGCTTCGCTGGCCACCCTGCCGACCCTGCATGTGGACCTTGACCGTCCGCTCACCAGCGGCCTCGCGCCGTCTTTCGAGTTCGGCGACCCGTCGGTGGCACCGATCGGAGAACTGCAGCGCGTCGTCGTCGAGGTGCATGACGACACGGGCCGGCCTGTGGAGGACGCGGCGGTGTGCCTCCTCGGCGCCGCCTTCCCGGCCACCGGAGTGACCAACAGAGACGGCCGCGCGGAACTCGCCGTGCCCGCCGGCGCCGTAGCCGACGCCGGGGCGCTGCTTGTCCGGCCGCGACGTGGGTGCTGGCCGGCGCGGGTGAACCGGCCCCGCCTGACCCTCGCCGAGCCCGCCACCGTGGTCTGTGAGCGGATCACCACGACATATCCGGAATTCCCTGAGCGCGCGCTCGACTCCTGGGGCGCGCGGGCCATGGGGTTCGATCGGCTGCCGCCGACTCACCGGGGCCACGGGGTACGGATCGCGCTCATCGATTCTGGGGTCGCCGTCGAGCACCCGGACCTCACCGGCCGAATCGCGACCGGCCGCGACGTGGTTGGCCAGGACGACAAGACCTGGCAGGAGGACCTCATCGGCACCGGAACCCACCACGCCGTCCTCATCGCGGGGCACGACGACGGCACTGGCATGGTGGGGCTCGCGCCCGAGACGGAGGTGCATGTCTGCAGGACAGCCCCTGGCGGCAGGTGCGCCGATCTGATCGAGTCACTTGACTACTGCATCGATCAGCAAGTCGACGTGGCGCTGATCGCCACCGGGATCACAGAACCGTCGCGGCTGCTCGCGGAAAAGATCGAGGAAGCCCGTCAGCGCGGGGTCGCGTGCGTGGCCGCATCCGGCGACGCAGCCGGGCCGATCGCCTATCCGGCCGCGCTGCCCGGAGTGCTCGCCGTCGGCGCGATCGGGCGGCTCGGCACCTTCCCCGCCGGAAGCGGGCACGCCGCGCAAATCTCCGGGCTCCCCACCCCGGACGGGCTGTTCGCCGCGCGATTCGCCAATACGGGGCCCGGGCTGGATTGCTGCGCGCCCGGCGTGGCGATCGTCTCGGGCCTTCCGCCAGCCACCTACGGTCCGCTGGATGGCACCGCGACCGCGGCCGCCCACGTCGCGGCCGTAGCCGGGTTGGTGCTCGCTCACCATCCGCAGTTTCGGCCGGAGCCCGGGCGTCCGCCGATCGTGCGCGGCGCCGACCGCGTGGACCGCCTCTTCCAGGTGATCCTGGCCTCGTGCCGACCGCTGCCACGGCTCGGCCCATTCAGCTCCGGGGCCGGCCTGCCGGATGCCGCCATCGCGGTGGGCGTCGCGCCCTGGAGGACGCATACCCTGCTCGGCGCCCCGTTCACCGGGTCGTTCGGCGGCTCGGTGGAGCGCCCCGGGCAAGGCGGCGACCAGGCCTCCCCCGCGCTGCGTCCGCTCCGGGACGCCATGCGGTCCGCTGGTCTGCTCACCGACGACGCATACCCGGAGGACTAACCCGCACCTTGTCCGCGAACATCCGTTCCGCTGACCCGGGAGGAGGCTGGCTGGGACTACCAGCCAGCCTCCTCCCGACCAGCGCGTCGGCTCAGCCGAGTTTTTCTTCGACGCATCGGTTCACGCACTCGCCGACGCCCTCGATGTAGCTCCGCAGTACCTGGCCGGGCCGCAGAAAGACCGGCGGCGTGCGCGCGTCGCCGACGCCGTCCGGTGTCCCGGTGGCGATGAGGTCGCCAGGCCGGAGCGTGGCGACCTGGCTCGCGTAGGCGGCGATCTCGGCCGGGCCGAACAGCAGGTCAGAGGTCCGCGACCGCTGCATCACCTGGCCGTCGACCGCGCAACCGATCTCCAGGTCAGCCGCGTGGCCGACCTCGTCGCCTGTGACCAGGTAAGGCCCCGCGGGCGTCGCGCGCTCGAACGCCTTGCCCTGCAGCCACTGCGCCGTTCGGTGCTGCCAGTCGCGCATGCTCACGTCGTTGACGACGGTGAAGCCGGCGATGGCGGCCGCCGCCTGCCCCGGCGTGGCGCGGTGAATCGGCCGCCCGATGATCACCCCGAGCTCGACCTCCCAGTCGGGCTCGTCGCTCACCGCGGGCAGCGCAAGATCGTCGCGCGCGCCCAGCAGCGAATCGGCGAACTTGGCGAACAGGGTTGGGTATCGCGGCAGCTCGCGTCCTGTCTCCGCGATGTGCGCGCGGTAGTTCAGCCCGACGCAGAGCACCTTGGACGGCCGGAGGACGACGGGCGCGAAGTCGGCCTCGCTGACCGGCACCGGCGCCGCGCCCGACCGGTCGGGGACCGCCCCTGCGTCGCCGGAGGCGAGCAGCTCACCCACGTCGGCCGCGGCCAGCGGGACGAGGGCGTCGCCGTCCAGCCGCGCCGCAGTCGTACCGCCGCCGGCCCGGATCGTCGCAAATCGCATGCCGCCGACTCTAGCCGCAGGCCCCGGGCCGCCCCGGCCAGGGCGGCGGTGCGCAGGCGCTGAGGTCGCTGAAGGCGCGGCAATGAATTATCCCGAACGGCTGCCGCCACCTGACGCGGCAGTGCCAGCCAGCACCGCCGTTCGGGATGATCATAGGGTGCATGGGCACCAGGCCGCGCCCGTTCCCCCGGCCGCTGGCTTGCAGCTATCGGTCTCTGCCGCGCCCTTTCGCCCCACGCTGACCAGGCAGCCTGCCGCGGAACCTGATCAGCGAAGGGCTGACGGCGCACGCCAGCACTGCCGCGAGCGGCGCGAGTATCGCCACCGGCGCCAGAGTGATCGCGCTGTCCGCCGCGACGGCTCCGGCCACCGCGCCGATCACGATCGCCGCGAAGACCCCCAGGCTGCGCTGGAGCTCGGTTGGCCGCTGGCGCATGGCCAGCGCCACGACCACGCCGGTCAGCGTGCTTGTGAGGTAGGTGGACGACATCTGGCCGAGCCGCCGCACGGCCGCGCTCTGCATGCCCATGGCCGCCGCGGCAAGCGAAAGCAGCGTGAGCTGGCTCGCTCCAGCCGGCCTGCCCGCCGTGGCGAGCCATCCGGCGCACAGCGCGGCGAGGACGCCCAACTCGACCGCGAGGGCGGCGGTGACCGGAGCCGGCCAGACGGGCTGGCCGCGCTCGGGCGTTCTCGCGATCGCGCCGGCCACCAGAGCGCCCACCGCGTAACCCGCGAGCGCGACGCCGCCACTGACCGCGAGGGCGGAGTTGTGCCTGCCCGCCGCGACCCCGAGCAGCGCCATGTTCCCAGTGATGACGCTGCTGAAGACCTTGCCCAGGTGTAGGAACGTGACCGCGTCCACCGCGCCTGTGGTCAGGGTGAGCGTGACGACGCCGATGTCGCGGCGCGTGGTCTGGCGGGCGCGTCCGTCCGCCACGGCCGGCCTAGCCATCCGCCGCGCGCCTGAGGTATCCCGCCGGTAGGTGTGTCACCTCGACCTTCCCGTGTGATCCGCCCGGATCGTTACCTGCCGCAGATTGTCACATGCCGAATGTGGGGACAGCACAGGGACGCTCCCACCACGCCCCCCACCCTGCGGTCCTGACTCCGGGCGCCGGCATCGCCTCTATTCATGCTGGCACATGGCTGCTAAACTTCGGTTGCCGCACCAAAGGTCGCCGCTATTTCGCTGACCACCATTTACGCCCGCCAGTGTGCCGCCCGGATAACTTCATGAAGTCTATCTTACTCCCAACAATTGAAAATGCGTTGGAATACGGATATGAGGCGCTTCAAGAGCCGGATGACCTCTACCATTCGCTCGGCTGGCTCCTTATGGACGAGGAAATCCGGATAGCGCGGCCTTTCAGCGTGGTCTGCATTCCAGACTCTGGCGGCTCGGCGATCGCCGCCACCTGGGGTCTCGTCGTCGACGACACGGCGTTCTGGCCCTTCATGCGCATTGACTCAGTGCTTTCCGGCCTGTTCGGCAAGCGGCAGGTCCGCCAGCAGCCGGGCACCCGGAGGGCCATTCGCTCGCTCATGCCCAACGCGTATCTGGGCGCGCTTCGCGGCGGCACCACCCGCATGCCTGTCGCGCCCGGCCTCGACGCGGAAACGACCCTTCGCGCGATCGGCGAGGTCCTCGACGGCGTTGAGGCAATGGCGTCCGACGAAGGCCTCGGCAGTGTCGCGTTCTTCTACGTCCCGGCCGAGGACGCGGCGCTGCGCGCGGCGCTTACCGATCGCGGTTATCTGCGCTTCGGCCCGATGCATAACGTTTCTGTGCTGCAGGTCACGACGTTCAGCGACTATCTCGGCCGGCTGAGCACAAGCCGCCGCCGCAATGTGGCGTGGGAACGCAACAAGATAGCGCGTGCCGGAGTCCGTATACAGGTCGAGCCGCTCACCCGCGAGCTGAGCGAGGACATGCTACCGCTCGAGGCTCAGCTTTACCGTAAGTACGGCCACGAGACCCATCCAACGGAAATGGCCCGCACGCTGCACCATTCAGTGATCGACCAGTATGGCGGCGCCGCTGTGGTGATCACCGCGCGCGCGGACGGCGTGCTCCGCGGGTACGCCGCGCTGATCCAGGTACACCAGACGCTTTATTCACGAGACGCCGGATTTGATTATGCCTGGCAGGGCCGGCTGCCGGTGTATTTCGAGGTGGTTTTCTATCGCGCCATTGAGCTCGCCGAGCAGTTAGGTTGCCGGCAGATCTACTATTCTTACGCGGCCGATGAGACCAAGGCCGCGCATGGCTGTGACCTGCTGCCACGCGACACCTACGTCAAGGCGACCGACGCGCGCGCGTCGGCCGAGCTGCGCCGCATCTGCGCCGACCTCACCCCGGCAACCCAATGAAATCTCTGGCGCTCACGAACGTTGCGGACGCGCTCGAGCACGGCTACGGCCGACTGCATGACCCGGACGACCTTTATCACTCGCCGCGCTGGCTAGAGATCGAGCAAGAGATTAAAGTGGCGCGCCCGTTCCACGTGCTGTGCATGCCGCAGGCCGATCGCCAAGCTGTCGCCGCAGGCTGGGGCCTCATGGTGGATGACAGCTCCATTCCGTGGCCGTTCATGCGCGTCGACATGGTGCTGTCGAGGCTGCTCGGCGAGCGGCAGATTCCACGAGCGGCGGACGACGAAGTGACGGTGCGGTCGCTACTGCCGCAGGCTTATCTCGGCGCGCTGCGTGGTGGCACCACTCGCCTTCAAATCGACCGATCGCTATCTGGCCCACTGGCGCGCCGTGCGATCGGCGAGGTCCTCGATGGCGTCGAGACGCTCGCGCGTGAGGTGAAAATCCGCAGCATTACCTGGCTATATGTGCCACACGACGATGCGCTGCTCAGGGATGTCTTGCGTGAGCGCGGGTATGCCGAGTTCGGGCCGACGCTGCACGCGTCCGCCTACCGCGTCACTGGGCGAACGTTCGATGACTATCTGAGCGGTTTTCGCCAGCACCGTCGCGCCAGAATCCGGTGGGAGCGGCGCAAGATAGCAAGCTCAGACGTCGAGCTTGGGGTGGAGGCGCTGACACCCGATCTCATCGAAGAGATGCTGCCATTGGAGGCCCAGCTATTCGGCAAATATGGGCACGAGTCGTACCCGGCCGACACCATGCGCCGACAACAGCGCCTCGTGCTGAGCAGGTTCGGCCGCTCCATCCAGGTGATGACCGCGCGAGCGGCTGGCGCGCTGCGCGGCTACACCGCGTTTATCCGCATGAACCACACGCTCTACTCGCGGGACGGCGGCTTCGATTATGCCTGGCAGGGCCGCCTGCCGCTGTACTTTGAGCTGCTGTTCTACAGCCCGATCGAGTTCGCCATGCGATCAGGCATCCGCGAGATCAACTACTCCTATGGCTCCGAGCAGACCAAAGCCTCCCGCGGCTGCGACGTTGCGCGGCGCGTTGGCTACGTGAAAGCGCTCGACCCCGGCGCCGACGGCGACCTGCGCCGGCTGTGCGCCAAGCTCTGCTACCCCGCCTGAGCCTGCTGCTCGGGCGCGCGGACGCCGGGAACGACGAGGACGAGCGCCATGAGCGACGCGATGCAGCCGCCCGCGAGCATGGTGGCTCGCGGCCCAACGGTTCCGGCAAAGACGCCGGCGACAACCACACCCAGGGGGCTGAGCACGAAAGAAACGACCAGGTCCACCGATGACGCGCGGCCAAGCAGCTCCGCGGGCACGCGTTGCTGTATCAGCGGGTACCAAAGCACGGTGCCGTACATGATCAGCGCCCACACGGCGGCGAACAAGATGCCGGCGACCCAGCCGTTGGGCGCGAAGCTCAGGGCCACCACGCCGGCGCCCGCCCCGCCCCAGCCGAGCCACATGGCGCTGACCCGCAGCCGTGGCGCGCCGATGCGTGCGACGACAAGCGATGCGAGCAGGCCGCCCGCGCCCCCGGAGGCGATGACGAGCCCAAGGGTGAGCGGCCCCTCGTCCAATACATGGCGGACCAACAGCGGAACAAGCACGAGCAGAGGCGAGAACGCGGCGAAGTTCGCGATGCCTGACCCGAGGATGGACACCCAAAGCCATCGCTGTGACCAGCAGTAACGCAGACCCTCCCGGGCTTCGGCGAGGATGGAGCGGCCGGACTGAGCGCGCCCGGGCCGCGCCGTCATCGCGGCGAGGCACCCGGCGCTGAGCGCGAAGCTCGCCGCGTCCACGGCGAACGCCGAGGCGATGCCCAACCACGCGATGATGACGCCGCCAAGCGCCGGCCCGGCTAGCCGCTGCGCGGCCTGCTGGCTGCTCGAATTGAGCGCGCTGCCCTGTACGAGCAGGTCGGTGGGCAGCAGTTCGGGCACGATGGCGGTCGCAGCAGGGGTGAAGAACGCGTCGGCGATCCCGAAGACCACCGACATCGTGATCAGTTCCCATAACCGGAGCCGTCCGGCGGCGACGCCGGCTGCGATCGCCGCGACGGCGAACCCGCGGACGGCGTCGGAGGCGAGCATGGCGAGCCTGCGCGGGACCCTGTCGACGACGACACCGCCGATGAGCAGCAGGCCGACCGTCGGCGCGATCCGCGCCGCAAGGACGAAAGAAAGCGCCGCCGGACTGCGGTCGATGCGCAGCGTCTCGAGCGCCAGGGCGACGGTGAAGACCCCGTCGCCCACCATGGAGACGCTCTGGCCGGTCCACAGCAGCGCAAAGTCGCGATGCCGCAGGGCCGCCGGCATTCTGAAAAGGGCGGTTACGGCCGACTGACCGGCTGTCATGCAGCAAGGCTAATTGGCGCAGCTCCGCAACGCAGCCGCCCACCTGCTGATCGGGTCTCGCGGCCCGCGCCGGATGGCGTTATGTTCCTGGCGAGCGCCGTTGGGCAGGAGCTAACGGTCGTTCCGGCGCGGAGGGTGCCTTATGTGGGAGTCGGTGGAGCGCGTGGATCCGGGCCGGGCGGCGGATTACCGCACGAAGGGGTGGTGGCGTGAGGCGACGTTCTTATCCGACGTGGCGCGGCACGCCGCGGCACGGCCCGATCACCCGGCGGTGGTGGCCTATGAGGACGACCGGCTGGCACGTGAGCTGACATACGGGGAGCTGCCGGTGCTTGTCGACCGCTTTGCCGGGGCGCTTGCGGCGCTCGGGGTGGCGCCGGGAGACGTGGTGATGCCATACCTGCCGAACCAGTGGATGCTGGGGCCGCTGTACCTCGCGTGCGCCCGGGCGGGCGCGGTGGCGGCGCCGGCGCAGCCTGCGCTTGCGGGCCGCGAGGTCGGCCATATCCTTCGGACGAGCGCGGCGAAGGTGTGCGTCACCGTGGACCATTTCGCCGGCGTCGCCTATGCGGAGCTGGTCGCCAAAGCCGCCCCCCGCACGCTCGCGCACCAGGTTGTGATCGGCGACGCCGCGGCCACCGGCGGCATCGACTTCGACGAGTTTTTCGTCAGGACCGCGTGGGAAGACAAGCACCTCCCCGATCCCGCCGCGGCGATCGGGCCCGACGACCCAGCCCTGCTCGTGTTCACCTCCGGCACCACCGGGCAGCCGAAGGGTGTTGTGCACAGTCACAACACCATCTACGCGGCTGGCCAGTCGCTGTCGGTGCCGTTCGGGCTCAATGCCGACGACGTCATATCCATCCCGCAGTTCCTCACCCATGTGGCCGGTGGCATGCACGCCGTGTTCGCGCCCCTGGTGTGGGGCGGCACCTGCGTCATGCATGACACCAATGACGACATGGAGCTGCTGCTCGACATGACCGCGGCGCACCACATCTCCTACATCCACGCCGCCCCGGCCTACCTGTCCCGCCTCATCGCCGCCCAGCGCGCCAGGCCACGCGACACGCGAACTTTGCGGCTGATGTCCACAAGCTCCGCGCCGATCCCGGCTCAGATGATCACTGACGTCGCCGACGTCTTCGGCCTCCAGCTGCACACCTGCTGGGGCATGACGGAAACGGGCGGCTGTACCATCACCCACCCCGCCGACCCCCCCGACTGGGGCGCGCACAGCGACGGCCGCCCCATGCCCTGGATGGGTGTAAAAATCGCCGACGCGGACTCCGGTACCGGCATCGGCAGGCTGCTGGTCCGCGGCGCCTCGCAGTGCCTGGGCTACCTCGGCCAGCCCGACCTCTACCGCGCCAGCGTCGATGCCGATGGCTGGTTCGACACCGGCGACATGGCCCGCCCGGACGGCCGCGGCGGCATCCGCATCGCCGGCCGCCGCGCGGACCTGATCACCCGCGCCACCGGGAACAAGGTGCCGACGCTTGAGATCGAATCCGTGCTGCAACGCCATCCCGCCGTCGCAGAGGTCGTCCTTGTCGGCTACCCAGATCCAGACGTGCCGAGCGCCGACTACGTGTGCGCCGTCGTGGTGTCCAAGGGGCGAGCCCCAAGCCTCGCGGACTTGACCGCCCATCTGGAACGCGAGCAGGTGACGTTCGAGGACTGGCCGGACCGCATACACGTCGTCACCGAACTGCCCAAGAACTCCCTGGGAAAAGTGATGCGCCAGATCCTGCGCGAGGACCTCAGCAAAGACCCCGCGCAGCCCACTTAGCTACCGCGCGCCGCGGGTGTTGGAGCACGCGGCGGACCGGCCTTACAGTGAGCGTCAGGATCCTTCGTTGCGGTGGTGATCGACTTGCCCATTGACCCGTCGTTTCGCGCATCCGACGACGACCGCGAAAACGTGGTGGCGGTCCTGCGTGACCAGATGGTCGCCGGGCGTCTGTCCAGCGCGGAGCTCGACGAGCGGGTGGGCTTGGCCTACGCCGGGAGGACGTGGGATGACCTGCGGAGGATCGTTCTGGACCTGCCGGTGACAATCCGCTTCGCCGATGAGCGTGTTCCGGCGCAGTCCGCACCCCCCTACCCGGTGTACCGGCCGCGGCCTCGGCGCAGGCCACTGCCCGCGTTCATCGTCCTGGCATGCCTGGCGCTCATCGTCCTGAGTGACCGGATGATCTCGCTCGCGCCGCTCATCGCGTTCGCGGTTCTCATCGCGGTCATCGCGTTCTTCGCGTCTGGCTGTGGGCGCCGGTTCTGAGCGGCGGCGGACGGTGTTCGATCACGTGGTACGGCCTCAGCTGGGGTAGCGGCTGATGACCTTGTTCGCGAAGCGGGCCATCTCCTCGCGCTGCGGCGAGAACTGCAAGAGCATCAGGCTCACACCGGCATCCTCATAAGCCCGGAGCCGCTCGATGATCTGGTCAGGCGTCCCGACCAGGCCGGTGCGCAGCCCGCGGTTGGACACGCTGTACTCCTCGATCGAGACGCGCGACTCAAGCTGCGACCCTTCAATGAAATCACGGTAGGACGCGTAAGCCTCGGGCGATGACCTGACATCGAGAATGCGCTCGAGCTCAGCTTGCGCGTCCGCGTGGGTGTCACGGCAGATAACAAAGCCGGAGACGCCGAAGATCAGCGGTGGCTTTCCAGCTTCGGCCCTGCGGGAACTCATGTCCGCGATCTTTGCCGCGATCACCTCGGGCTGGTCGCCGTGCATCACATACGCGTCCGCCTGCCCGGCGATGACCTCCTTGGCCGTGGGCGACTCGCCACCCATGTAGACGGCGGGGAGCTTGCCTGGTTTGGGTTCGAGCACGGCGCCCTCGAACCGGTAGAGCGCGCCGTGATGGCTCACGGTATCTTCGCGCAACAGCCGGTGAACCACATCCAGCCATTCTTGGGTCCGTGCGTAACGGGCGTCGTGCACGTCGAATGGGACACCGTATTGCGCGGCCTCATCGCGCCACCACGATGACACCACATTGAGGCTCAGCCGGCCGGGCGCGATGGTGTCGAGCGTGGAAAGCGCCTTTGCCGTCAGCGACGGCAGGTGATAGTTCGGCCGCACCGCGAGCATCAGCTCAAGCTTGGTCGTCACAGCGGCCACGGCGGGCGCGAGGGTCCAGCAGTCAAGCGACGGCGCCCGGTGACCCTTGATGTCGTTCAGGTTGAGCTCGGCGATGAGCGTCAGCTCGAAGCCCAACCGCTCGCTGTCGACGGCAAGATCCCTGATGTATGGCCAGTCGATCGTCATGCCCTCGTCGCGCACGTTGCGCAGCCAGCCACCGAAGACCGGCATCCAGTACCCGAAACGCATCAGCCCGCGCCCTTCCCTGCCTCTTCGGCGAGCAATCGCCCGAAGAACCGTGCGACCTCACGCAGCGCCGGCCGCCGGGCCGCCGCTTCTATGCCCGCGTTGTAGTTGGTGGTGGTGTTCACGTCGTAGGTCACCAGGGCACCGTCGGCCCGCTCGATGAACTCGAAGCCGCCAATCTCGATGCCGTGCCGTCGCGCGAAGGACAGGTACCGGCCGACGATCGGATGATCGAAGCCCGCACGCAGAGCGAACAAGCTGGGCTCGCCGAGACCGGCGCCGCCCACGCCGGGACCCTCGCCGACACCGCCCTCACCGGGACCCTCGCCGCCCACGCCGCCGGCGCACGCATCAGCCGGGCACAGCTCGAATCCGCCTCGCTCGGTGTCCGCGGTGATCGCGTACACGTACTCGCCGCCCACAATCTCAACCCGGGTGATGAACGGCCGCACGGGCTGCACATACTCCTGGAGCAGCGTGATCCCGTCGATCGGCGCCGTGTGCGCGGCCGAACAAACGTGCTCAGCGAAGGCCTCATGGCTGTCGAAGCGGCGCACACCCAGCCCTCTGCCACCCTGGTTGTGCTTGGTTATGAACGGCACGGGGAGCTTGCGCGCCGCCGCCACGAGTTCGTCATGGCCGGCGACGGCCACCGTGCGTGGCACATCGAAGCCATCCGCGCGCAGCGCGGTCAGCTGGTCAACCTTGCTCATCTCCAGTTCGAGCGCCCGCCGCCCGTTCACCACCCGGCGGCCGTGAGACTCCAGCCAGCACAGCATGGCGCGGGCGTGATCCTTGGCGAGCAGGTGGCCGCGGGTGTGCGATGAGGCACTCATCCGCGACCAGAACACCCCACGAGGCGGCGGTGAATCGAGATCAACAAGGCCCCCGTCGATGAGCCATTGCTCGTGCGGGACGGCTTCGGCGTCGAACGCTGCGGCAAGCGGCTCGTACCACTCTGGGTTCTCGTGGATCACGTGAACCAGCACCGGCGGTTCCTGCTTCCGTCAAGCCGACATATTCGCGGCAAGACTACGTCCATCGGCGCGGCCAGGTCAGCCCGGGATCTGCCCGTTCACCCCCCGCGGGCGAACGCGCCGGAGCGCCTTGACCCGCACGCAGGTAGGAGCGCCTTGACCCGCACGCAGGTAGGTTGGACGATTCCGCTGATACGCCGCGCCCCGCCGCGGCGTCAGCGACGCACGCAACGCCACCAAGGGAGAAGGGCAACGCCATGGCTCGCCGCGACACACCGCCGTTCCGCGCAGATCATGTCGGCAGCCTGCTGCGACCGCCTGAGCTGCTGCGAGCGCGCGCTGACTTCGCCGAGGGTCAGATCAGGGCGGAGGAGCTGCGGGCAGCCGAGGACGAGGCGATCCGGGCGGTGGTGCGCATGCAGCGCGATGCCGGTCTGCAGTCGGCCACCGATGGCGAGTTCCGCCGGACATCGTGGCACATGGACTTCATCTACCAGCTCGGCGGGATCAGCCCGGCCGAGGAGCACATCAAGGTCCATTTCCATAACGAGGCCGACGACATCGAGTTCGAGACCGCGGCGCTGCGCGTGCATGACAGGGTGCGGCTCGAGCACACCATCTTCGGCGACGATTTCAGGTTCCTGCGGAGCCTCGCAGGCGACGGCGTGACCCCCAAGCTGACGATCCCGTCACCAAACATGGTCCACTACCGCGGCGGCCCCGCCGCGATCGATCCCGCGGTCTACCCGGACGCGGAGGAGTTCTGGAGCGACCTGTCCGCCGCCTACGCGGAGCAGGTGCGCCGCGTCGCAGAACTGGGCGGCGCATACCTGCAGTTCGACGACACCAGCTTGGCCTATCTCAACGATCCGGCGCAGCGGGCCATGATCGCCGAACGCGGCGACGACGCCGAGCACCTGCACCTGCGCTACATCAAGCAGGTCAACAACGCGCTCGCGGCCAAGCCCGCTGGCCTGACCGTGACCACGCACATGTGCCGCGGTAACTTCCGGTCCTCGTGGGCGGCCGAGGGCGGATACGACTTCGTCGCGGAGGCGCTGTTCAGCGAACTGGGCGTGGACGGCTTCTTCCTCGAGTACGACGACGCGCGCTCCGGCGGCTTCGCGCCGCTGCGCTTCATGCCGCGAGGAAAGATGGTCGTCCTCGGCCTTGTCACCACCAAGCGCGGCGCGCTGGAGTCCAAGGACGCACTCAAGCGCCGCATCGAGGAGGCCAGCCAGTTCGTCCCGGTCGAGCAGCTCTGCCTGTCACCGCAGTGCGGCTTCTCCTCCACCGTGGAAGGCAACGTCCTCAGCTACGACCAGGAGGTCGCAAAGCTGCGCCTCGTCGTCGAGACCGCGCAAGAGGTCTGGGGCTGACCTGAACCCCGCTGACGCCACGCGCCGTCGCCAGGCGCGGGCGCGCCAACCACGGTGGCGCCGCCGCAGGCTGTACCGTTCTGGAAAGAGGAGGCGCGGTGTCTCGGCTGGCCGACCCCCCTGTCGGGGAACGCATCCGCGAGGAGCGGAACAAGCGGAAGATCAGCCTGCGCGGCCTTGCCCGCGACATCGGCGTGTCCGCGAGCCTGATCTCACAGATCGAAACGGGCAAGTGCCGGCCCTCCGTCAGCACGCTGTACGCGATCACGACGGCGCTCGGCGTCTCGATCGAGGATGTCTTCTCCGCTCCAGACGCCGAGCCAGAGCCGTCGCTCATCGCGGTCGCGCTGTCCGCACGCGCCGACCCACGGTTCGCCGCCGCCCTGGCGCAGGAGAGCGCGGGCCCGCTGGTACGGCCGGACGAACGGGAGGTGCTCAGGTTCGATTCCGGCGTGACCTGGGAACGCCTCGGGCACGTGCCGGGCGCGGGTGTGGACTTCCTGCTCGTCACCTACGCGCCGGGCGGCAGCTCATCGAGCGACGGCAAGCTCATGCGCCACCCGGGGACGGAGTACGGCTACCTGTTCAGGGGTGAGCTGATCTTGACGCTCGGGGCCGCGGAGCATCGCGTCGCGTCCGGCCAGTCCGTCAGCTTCTCCTCGCCGACTCCGCACCGCTATCGCAACGACGCGCCGCTGCCTGCCGTGGGCGTGTGGTTTGTATCCGATAGGTGATCGGGCGTTCAGTATTTGTTGACAGCCGCGGCGTGTCTCATCTTGACTGGTGGCCAGCTATTCGGAGGGGGTGCGCCGCAATGGCGATCGCCACCTACGGCCCGAACGCGGTGGACTGGGAAGCCCGAATCGACCTCGCCAGGCTGCGCGATGAGCGGATCGCACGCCTCGAGGCGGCTCTCGAGCAGTCCGACCTCGGCGCGATCCTGAGCTTCGACTTCGGCAACATCCGCTACCTGACGGCGACCCATATCGGCACGTGGGCTATGGACAAGCTGATCCGGTTCGCTCTGCTCGCCAGGGGCGGGTCGCCGATCATTTGGGACTTCGGCTCCGCTGCGCGCCATCACCAGCTGTACAGCCCTTGGCTGGACCGCGGCGACGCACCGTCGGGAGCGAGGGCGGGCATCTCGACGCTTCGCGGCGCCTTCCACCCGGCAGCCGGTGTCGCGGAGGAGCTGGCCCGCAAGGTCGTCGCCGAGCTTTGCGAGCACGGCGTGGCGGACGCTCCGCTCGGTGTGGACGTGGTCGAGCTGCCGGTGCTCGCGGCGCTGCAGGCGGCCGGCGTCGAGGTCGTCGACGGGCAGCAGCTCTTCCTTGAAGCGCGCCGGGTCAAGACACGCGATGAGATCGCGCTTTTGACTCAGGCGTGCTCGATGGTCGACGCCGCCTACGAGGAGCTTTACGCGTTCCTGCGGCCCGGGGTCCGCGAGAACGAATGCGTTGGCGTGGTGAGCAAGGCTCTCTACGATCTCGGCAGCGAGTACGTCGAAGGCGTCAACGCGATCTCCGGTGAGCGCTGCTCGCCGCACCCGCATGTCTACAGCGACCGGATCATCCGCCCGGGCGATCCGGCCTTCTTCGACATCCTGCACAGCCACCTGGGCTACCGGACGTGTTACTACCGGACGTTCGCGGTCGGCAGCGCCTCGCGGGCGCAGCGGGACGCGTACACGCGCTGCCGTGAGTACATGGACACCGCGATCGCGCTCGTCAAGCCCGGCGCCACGACCGCGGACATCGTGTCCGTCTGGCCGCAGGCGCACGAGTTCGGATTTCCCGACGAGACTGCGGCGTTCGCGCTGCAGTACGGGCACGGCGTGGGCCTGTCCATCTGGGAGAAACCGATCTTCAGCCGGCTGGTGTCACTCGATCATCCCGAGACGCTCGAACCGGGCATGGTGTTCGCGCTTGAGACCTACTGGCCGGCGGCGGACGGCTGGTCCGCGGCGCGCATCGAGGAGGAGGTCGTGGTCACAAGCGACGGCTGCGAGATCATCACCAAGTTCCCCGCAGAGGAGCTGCTTGTCGCCGGGCGCAAGTACTGGACCGCGGGTGGGGCACTGAGCACGCTGCGCGAGCCGCAGTCGCACCTCAACACCCGGGCGCGCCTCAACGCCCCTGGCGCCCGGCTAGAGAAAACAGCGCCCGAAGACACAGGGCACGACGACACAGCGCCCGGCGGTTCGCCGCCATGACAGCGCAGGCAAGCACGGGACCGGCCGTGGACGCATCGGAGCTGCTGGCGCTCTACGAGCGGATGGCGGTGATTCGCGCAACCGAGAAGGCCGCCCACGACCTGTTCATGCTCGGCCTGGTCAAGGGAACCACCCACCTGGCAGCGGGCCATGAAGCGGTGGCAGTCGGCGCGAGCGCCGCGCTGCGCGACGACGACTACGTCTTCGCGACCTACCGCGGCCACCATCACGCGATCGCCCGCGGCGCCACCCCGACCGAGTGCCTGGCCGAGCTGATGAGCAAGAGCACCGGTGTGTGCAAGGCCAAGGGCGGCTCGATGCACCTCACCAAGGCCGACGCGGGGATGCTCGGCTCGTATGCGATCGTCGGCGCGCACCTGCCGATGGCGGCCGGCGCGGCCTGGTCCGCGCGCCTGCGCGGGACCTCGCAGGTGGCAGTCGCCTTCTTTGGCGATGGCGCGACCAACATCGGCGCCTTCCACGAGGCGCTCAACCTGGCCGCCGTGTGGCGGCTGCCGGCGCTGTTCATCTGCGAGAACAACCTGTACATGGAGTACACGCCGATCGCGAAGGTGACCTCGGTCGCCAACCCGGCCGCCGACCGCGCGGCCGCGTACTCCCTGCCCGGCGACGTCGTCGACGGCAACGACGTGGTGCTTGTCCGCGACGCCGTCGCCGCTGCCGCGCGGCGAGCGCGTCAGGGCGACGGCCCGACGATCATTGAGGCGCGCACCTACCGGCACTATGGGCATAGCAGAGCAGACCCGGGCACGTACCGTCCTGACGAGGAACTGCAAGGCTGGCTGCGGCGCGACCCGCTCGACATCGCGCGCCGCAGGCTTGAGTCCCTTGGCGCGACGGCGCCGGCCATCGCGCAGGCCGATGAGCGTGCGGCCGGGGTGGTGGCCGACGCAGTCGAGGCGGCGAAAGCCGCGCCCGACCCCGACCCGGCGCAGGCGCTCACCGACGTGTGGGCGGACGGGAGCTCGGCATGGCGGACGTGATGACCTACCGCGAGGCGGTTGCCGAGGGCATCGCGCGTGAGATGCGGCGCGACCCGGCGGTCGTCTGCCTCGGTGAGGACATCGGCGCGGCGGAAGGCGTGTTCAAGACAACGACAGGGCTGCTCGCGGAGTTCGGGCCCGAGCGAGTGTGGGACACCCCGATTTCCGAGCAGGCCATCGCGGGGGCCGCGATGGGCGCGGCCATGACCGGCCTGCGGCCGGTCGCCGAGATCATGTTCAGCGACTTCCTCGCCTGCTGCTGGGATTACATCGCCAACGAGATACCCAAGGTCAGGTACATGACCGGGGGGCAGGTCATCGTCCCGCTCGTGATTCGCACCGCCAACGGTGGTGGCCTTGGCTTCGGCGCGCAACACTCGCAGGCCGTGGAGAACTGGGTGCTCACCATACCTGGCTTGAAGATCGCAGCGCCGGCGTTTCCCGCCGACGTGATCGGGCTCATGGCCGCGTCTATCCGCAGCGACGACCCGGTTGTGTTCTTCGAGCACAAGGGCCTGCTTGCGACCAAAGGCACGGCACCGCCCGGCGACCACGTGGTTGAACTTGGCCGCGCCGCGATCGTGCGCGAGGGCACCGACGTCACCATCGCCGCTCTGGCAGCCACCGTGCCGCTGGCGCTCGCCGCGGCTGACCAGCTAGCAGGCGACGGGATAGCGGCCGAGGTGGTGGATCTGCGGTGCCTGGTTCCGCTCGATATGGCGACGGTGCTCGCCTCGGTGCGGCGAACCTCCCGGCTTGTCGTGGTGGAGGAGAACCCATATCAGGGCGGCTGGGGCGCCACCGTGGTGTCTATCGTGGCGGACGAGGGATTCGAGCTGCTCGACGCGCCGCTGCGACGGGTGGCCGGGGCATGCGTTCCGCTTCCGTTCGCACAGGCGCTGGAACAACAGGTCATCCCGACCGTCGACAAGGTGGTGTCGGCGGTGCGCCAGCTCACCGCCTACTGAGCGGAGCGGCCTGACGCACAAGGCCCCGCGGCCGGCGGGCGGTCGCGGCCGGCCGGATAATCGGTGAATTGAACCCGAACGCGGGTGGAGGTCGTTGCCCACGTGAGCGAAACGCCGTCAGGGGGGACGACCCCCCGGACCCCACAGCCTCCCCAAACGGATCACCGCACGGCACTGGCCGAGCAATCCTCCGGCCCGGCGTCACCGCGCCACGGCGAGCGCCCGCGGGTCGGGTGGGTCGGCGCCGGCCGGATGGGAAGCGTTCTTGTCACCCGCTTGCTCCAGGCCCGGTACGACGTTGCCGTGTACAACCGGACGCGATCCAAGGCGGCCGCTCTCGGGGAGGCCGGCGCGACGGTCGCGGCCGACGTCGCGAGTCTGGCCGGGCGCGACCTCGTATTCGTCATGGTCTCGTCGTCCCCAGACTTCGCCGCGGTGGCCGCGGACTTGATCGCATCAGGCCCGCCGCGCATCCTCATCGACTGCTCGACGGTTTCCGCCGAGGTGTCCGCGCGGGTGCGCGCCGACGCCGAGGCGGCGGGAACGGCGCTGCTCGCGGCGCCGGTCAGCGGCAATCCTGGCGCAGTGGCCGCGGGAAACGCGACCTTGGTCGTGTCAGGCCCGGCCGATGCCTTCAGCTGCGCAGAGCCCGTCCTGCAGGCGCTTGGCCGGTCGGTCACCTACGTCGGCGACGGTGAGGTTGCCCGGTTGGTAAAGCTGTGCCACAACATGTTCCTCGGCGTCGTCATCCAGTCGCTGGCTGAGATCACGGTGCTCGCGGGAAAGGCGGGCGTCTCGCGCACGGCGTTCCTTGAGTTTCTCAACTCCTCGGTGCTCGGCTCGACCTTCACCAGCTACAAGACCCCCGCCCTGACCGAGCTCGACTTCAACCCCTCGTTCACCACCGCCCTGCTGCGCAAGGACTTCGACCTGGGCCTCGCAGCGGCCCGCGAGCTTGAGGTCCCGATGCCGGTCGCCGCGATGGCGTACCAGCTGATCCAGGCCGCGATCGGAGCGGGGCACGCGGAGGAAGACTTCGCCGCGCTGATCGTCGAGCAGGCCCGCGCCGCCGGGATAACGCTGCGGCCAGAGGGCGGCCAGGTCTCGGCGCAACGCACCTAGCTACGCGGCGAGCAGGTCGGCGAGCTTGCGCGCGTTGACCTGAGCGTAATCCCGGTAGCAGTTGTTCATCAGGACGTGGGTCAGCTCGGCCTCATCGGCCAGCCCGCGCAGGGCGGGCACCCACTCACGCAGTTCCTCGTCACTGTAGAGGTAGCCAAAGCGCTCGTAGATGTCCTTGCTCGTCCACGTGTCTGAATGACCATGAAACCGGACCACGGCCAACGGGGCCGTCGCCGCGAGCACCGGCGGGATCGAACTCGGGTAGCCCTGCGGCATGTCCACGCTGACGTACGGCACTCCGTAACTGCGCAGGAAATCCAGAGTCTCGGCCCGGTTGTTCTCGCTCATCCAGGTATGGTTGCGAAACTCGACGCAGATGGTTATCGGGTCGCAGCGCTCCTTGCAGGCCAGCAGATACTCCTTCCTGGCCCTGCCGATCACAAACCACTGCGGGAACTGGAACAAGATCGCGCCAAGCTTGCCCGCGTCATGGAGCGGCCGGAGCGCGCCGAGAAAGCGCTGCCACACCTCATCCACCACGGTGGCAGGCACGTCACGCACGTAGAGGTTGCCCTTCGGGTCGCCTAGCTGCTCACGCAGGTCCTTGTACAGCGCCCCTGGCCGGGTCGGGTGCTGCGTGAGCAGGGAGAACGCCTTGATGTTGAAGGTGAACCCGGCCGGTGTGCGGTCCCGCCACAGCTCCACCGTCCGCTGGGCGGGCGGCGCGTAGTACGTGGAGTCCACCTCGACCACCGGGAACTGGCTGGCGTAGTAGCTGAGCCGCTGCTCGGGTGTTGCGGCGCTTTGCGGATACCAGCCGGACGCGAGCAGCGTCTTGTCCGTCCAGGACGCCGTGCCAACCAAGACCGTTCCCACGGTTGCAGTCCTTCCCACTGATCGCGCGATTCACCTCCCCCGGCCGACCGGGCAGGCGATCATGAGACAGACTAATAGCCTGGTTTGGTATGGCCCGGCGGCTCCCCCACCACCACAGATGAGGTTGAGGAGAACCATGCGGCTGCCCGATGAGTTTGCCGGCTTCGCGAAGCTGCTCGGCATCGAGTTCACCGAGTTCGGCGCCGACCGCACCGTGTTGACCTGCGAGATCACGCCCGAGCTTCTGCAGCCCTACGGGATCTTGCATGGCGGGGTGCATTGCGCTCTGGTCGAGACAGCCGCGAGCGTGGCAGCCGCGCTGTGGTTCGGCGATCGTGGCCGCGTCGTCGGGGTCGCCAACCACACCAACTTCCTGCGCGCCGCGCGGTCCGGCCAGATCACCGCCGTCGCAACCCCGATCTACCGCGGTCGCAGCCAACAGCTCTGGCAGGTGGTGAACACCGACCGCGGCGGGCGCGAACTCGCGCGTGGCGAGGTGCGGCTGGCGAACATCGCGTGGCCCGGGGCTCTCGGTCAGGACAGCGGAACAGCGCAGGCAGGAACAGCGGGCGAAGGAACAGCGCGAGAATGACCGCGCGCCTGGTCGACGCGCACGTGCACATCGCGGCGCTGCCTGGTCTGAAGGTCCCGATGCCGGTGTGGCAGGCCGGCTTCCCAGGCGGCGACCTGCCGGGTCTTTACGACGATCAAGGCCGTGCCCGCCCTGCCGTGCTTGCCGAGCACCTCGACGCTGAGGGGGTGGACTGCGTGCTGCTGTTCAGCGAGTACAGCCCCCGCGTCACCGGCTGGCAGGCTATCGAGGATTCCATCCCGTTCGCCAAGTTCGACCCGGACCGGTTCCGGCTCGTCGCCAACATCAACCCGCACATCCACCACCCGCTGCTTACCGAGTTGCGCCGTCAGCTTGACCTCGGCGCCATAGCGCTGAAGCTGCATCCGGTACACGCGGGCTTCCCGATGGACTCGGCTGAGCTGTACCCGGTGTACGCCTACTGCGAGGCCGAGCGTGTGCCCGTGATCGTCCACGCGGGGACGAGCACGTTCGCGGGGGCGCGCAACCGGTTCGCCAGCCTCGATCATCTGGTCGACGTGGTGCGCGACTTTCCCGGCTGCACGTTCGTGCTCGCGCACGGAGGCCGTGGCTGGTCATTCGATACGGCGGCGTTCCTTGCGCTCGGCTACGACAACGTCTGGATCGATCTGGCCGGCCTGCCGCCGCGACGGCTGCCCACGTACTACGTGCGCCACGACCTTGCCCGGCTGGCGCGCAAGTTCATCTTCGGCAGCGACTGGCCCGGCGCGCCCGGGATCGCCCACAACATGACGGCCGTGCGCGAACTCGGGATGCCCGCCGACGTGACCGAGGGCGTGCTCGGCGGCAACGCCGAGCGGGTCTACAGCCTGTGAGACTCCGGGCCGCGGTGCTTGGCCACCCACCTGGACGCCGTTCGCTCAAAGGCCCCCCTTACCGACCACTAGCGCGCGAAGAAATGCAGCCCGAGCCACGCCCAGGCGACAAGCACGCCGACCCGCCCGGTCCTCGTTCGCATCACGCGGGACAGCACGTGGCCGAGCGAGGGAATCTGGGCCGTGGTCCTGGTGGCGACGAGTTGCAGCGCCACGCCGGCGAGCAGGATGAGCAGGTAACCGAGGACAGTTACGTCGTGGCTGCTCATCGCCGTACCAGGAACCAGCCAATGGCGAGCCAGGCACCGAGCAAGACCGACCTGCCGCCGTGCGAGCCGAGCAGCGGCTCGGTTAACGTGCTGATGGTCGGGTGCGCGACGGACTCGGTTGTCAGATCGGGCTGTTGCAGCAGCGCAGCGAGTTCCCACAGACCGCCCGCCACCAGCAGCGCACCCCACGACGCCGCGCCTGGCAGCGACAGCCGCGCCGACGCGGGCCCGCGGGTGAGCGGCCCGCGCCAGCCAACGGCGACGACAACGGCGCCAAGCCCGGTCACCGCCGCTGTCGCTGGCCAGGAGTACCGGGTGAACGAGCCGACGACGGCAGCGTAGAGAGCCGCCGACGCCAGCCCGATCACGATGAGCAACGCGCGCCGCTGGCCGATCGCGGGCGCCGCTGACGACGCCGACGGCGCGGGAGAGCTGGCCTGCGCCGGGCCGGCGCCGGTCACGCCGGTCGCCCGCGCGCGGGAGCGGCCCGCGTCCCAGGCCAGACCGGCCGCGGCAAACAGCAGTAAGACGCCATCAAGCGGCTTTCCGGTGATCACCGTGAAGAACCCGATCAAGAACAAGATCACGATGACCGGCTCGCGCAGCCCGTAAAGCCCGGCCGTCACGCGCCGCGACCGCGGCCTGGCCCGCCATGGGGGGCGCAAACGTCCCATCATTTACCTAACGGCTAACGCGGCGCGAACCGCTGCTTCCCACCGGCCTGCCACCGCTTTCCCAGCCGCTGCCGCGCAACCAGGTGATCCCTGCTGATATTCGCAGGAAGCTACCACAAAGCAGATCACCAGTGGGTTCGGCCCTCGGCCTGGCCACCTCCGCGGCCGCGGGCCGCGATGGTGAATGATGGCCTTAGCAACCGGAGGGTTCACATGACGCTGACGCTGCCTATCGAACCGGAGGCCAACGCGCTGCTGCAGACCAGCCCGCTGGCTCTGGTGATCGCCATGCTCCTCGACCAGCAGGTCTCCATGGAGCGCGCCTTCAGCGCCCCATACGACCTCGCGCAACGGTTGGGGCACGAGCCGACAGCGGCGGAACTCGCGGGTTATGACCCCGATGCGCTCATCGCGGTATTCAGCGAGCGGCCCGCGCTGCACCGCTATCCAAGGGCCATGGCCGGGCGAGTGCAGGACCTGTGCCGGATGGTCGTCGACGACTACGACGGCGACACAGCTCGGATCTGGACCGAGGCCACCACCGGGAAGGATCTCCTCGCCCGGGTGGCGAAGCTGCCCGGCTTCGGCGCGCAGAAGGCGCAGATCTTTGTGGCGCTGCTCGGCAAGCAGTTCGGCGTCCAGCCAGGCGGCTGGCGCGAGGCGGCCGGGTCGTTCGGCGCCGACGGCGCCCACCACTCGGTGGCCGACATTACCGATGACCAGTCGCTAGGAAAGGTGCGGGCGCACAAGCAGGAAATGAAGGCAGCCGCAAAGGCCAAGGCGGCCAGGTAGCGCCCACCTTGCCAGCGTTCACCGGCCCACGCGGGCCAGCGGCACAAGTCGCTCCAGGCGTGCCGCCGCGTAACCAACTAGCGACACCGCGCACGCGATGAGCAGATCCGTGACGGGCAACGGCTGGGTGCCGAGCAGGTCGCGCAGCGGCGGCAGGTACAGGCCAAGGACCTGAAGCGCGAACGCGCTGCCCACCGCGAGCGGCAGGAACGGGTTGGCCATCGTGAACGTTCGCGCCCGCACGCCGAGCGCCACCCCAAGCTGGGTGGCGCCAAGGATCAGGAAGATGATGCTCTGCCACGAGTGGCCGGTCCAGTGCGCCCACGCGCCCGCGCCGAGGCTCACCGCGGAAATCACCATCGCGATCCGCAGGATGCGCTGCCACAGCCCGGCGCCGAGGATGGACTCGGTCGGCGGTCGCGGGGAGCGGCTCATCACGTCACGCGGCGCGGGTTCCGCGCCGAGCGCGACACCCGGCAGGCCGTGGGTCATCAGGTTGATCCACAGGATCTGCGCGGGCAGCAACGGCACCGGCATGCCGAGCAGCGGCCCGGCCAGCATGATGACGATCTCGGCGGTGCCGCCGGACAGGCCATAAAGCAGAAACCTCCGGACGTTGGCGTAGATGCGCCGCCCCTCCTCGACGGCCGCGACGACCGTGGCGAGATCATCATCTGCCAGGATCAGATCGGCGGCCTGCCTGGCGACCTCGGTGCCCCGCTGGCCCATCGCCACCCCGATGTCGGCGCGGCGCAGCGCGGGGCCGTCGTTGACGCCGTCGCCGGTCATCGCGACGATCTCACCCGCCTGCTGAAGCGCCTCGACCAGGCGGAGCTTTTGTTCGGGCGTGGTGCGGGCGAACACGCGCGCGCGGCCCGCGCGCAGCTCCCCGCCGACGGCCGACTGGTTGCCGAGATCCTCGTGGCGCATGTCCACGACAACACCGTCGTCCCCGATGATGCCAAGCTCTCGCGCGATGCTGCGGGCAGTGGCTGGATGGTCACCCGTGATCAGGATGGGCGCGATACCTGCGGCACGGCACGTGCGCACCGTCGCGGCGGCATTCGCGCGCACCGGGTCGGCGATCGCGACAAGGCCAAGCAACCTCAGCGGCTGGCCGGGCTTTTCCAGCCCGGCGGGGTCACCGGGCAGTGTGGCGAGCTCGCCCGCGGCCACGGCCATGACGCGCATCCCGGCCCGGGCCAGGGTGTCCGCCTGGTCCGCGGCCGTGGCCAGCGTCGGGGCATCGTCGGCGAGCACATCCGCGGCGAGCAGCGCCTCCGGCGCGCCCTTGCAAAGGATCTCGAACCCGCCCTCAGGGCGCCGGTGCGCCGTGATCATCCGCTTGCGCGCGCTGTCGAACGGCACCTCCGCGACCCTGGGCAGGCGGCTCGCGAGCACGGACCGGTCCAGGCCGAGCCATGCACCGGCCGCGAGCAGCGCGGCCTCGGTCGGATCGCCGACGGCCGCCCACGGCCCGCCGCCCGGTCCGGGCGGAACGAGTCTTGCGTCGTTGCACAACATCGCGGCGGACAACAGCTCGGCAAGATCGGGGGCAGTGGCCGCCGCGACCCGCTCTCCGGCGCGGCTGATCTCGCCATCTGGGCCGTGCCCACTGCCCGAGACCAGCGCCTCGCCGCGCGGCGTCCACAACTTTGCGACGGCCATCCGGCCCTCGGTCAGGGTTCCTGTCTTGTCCGTCGCGAGCACCGTCACCGAGCCGAGCGTCTCCACCGCGGGAAGGCGCCGGACAAGCGCGCTGCGCGCCGCCATCCGTCTCGCGCCAAGGGCGAGACTCAGGGTGACGACCGCGGGCAATGACTCCGGCACCGCGGCCACGACCAGGCTGATCGCGGTAATGATCATGAGTTCGAGCCGCTGGCCGTTCGCGATCCCGAGCGCGAAGACGATCGCGCACAGCACGACCGCGGCGACCGCGAGCATCCGCCCGACCGCCATCAGGCGCCGCTGAAGCGGCGTCAGCCGCGGGCCCGCCGTCAGCATGGACGCGATCCGCCCCATCGCGCTGGCCGCGCCGATCGCGCTCACCACGGCATGCCCGCGGCCCCTGACCACGACGGTGCCGGCCGAAACGCCGTCTCCCGCCTGCTTGCCGACCGGGACCGACTCCCCCGTCAGCGAGGATTCGTCGACGCCGAGCGCGGCGGACTCAATCACCTCCGCGTCCGCAGGCACAATGTCGCCCCCGGTCAGCACGAGAAGGTCACCTCTGGCGACATCCGATGCCCGAATGTGCCGCTCGGCGCCGTCCCGCACCACCCGCGCCACCGGCGCGGCAAGCTCGGACAGCGCGGTGATGGCCCGGTCAGCACTCAGTTCCTGGCCGACGCCGACCGAGGTGTTCACGACGATAACGATCAGGATGACGGCGGCGTCGCTAAGGTCGCCGGTGGCCAGCGTGAGAGCCGCCGCGGCGATCAGCACCAGGATCAGCGGATCACGAAGCTGCGCGGCGACCCTGCGCCACAACGGGACCCGCCGCCGCTGCGCCACCACGTTCGGGCCGTCCGCGGCGAGCCGCGCCGCGGCGTCGTCGCTGGACAGGCCGTGCGGGCGGGCGAACGGGCGTGTCGATACCGCTCTCACGACGCCCATGCAACCTCATTGCGCACCGAGCGGGAAGTGCGGTAAGTCCCGGCTCGGCGCCAACGCGGGGCGGGCCTACGCCGTCCCGGCCCGCAGTTGGACGCACACCTGGACCGGCCCGACCGCGACGCAGTGGGCCGAGGTGGGAGCCGGCCACGGAGATGGGCTTGGCGCCACAGAAGAGGGCCGCGGTTTCGAGTGGACCGGACGTGGCGTGGGCGATGAGGGCGACCGCCGGTCAGATCCTCCGGGCTGACCGGCTCGCGAGCCGTGCCCACCGCCCGGGCCGGCACCCCCGCTCACCATCGGCTGGCGCGTGGCCCGCGGTTCTTGGGACATGGCGCCGCGCGCGCTGCCGTGGCCAGGGCCGGAGCCGGCCGCCTGTGGCGGTGTGTGACGAATGGTCACCGAGGTGACGAAGGTGTAGAGGACGATCGCGGTGAGGACGACTGCCGCGGGCACCGCGAAACCGACCGGGTGAACTCGGGCCGCGGCGGCGGCCGCGCGGACCGTGGTCCTGGTCTTGTCGGCGCAGCGGGCGAACGCATACTCCACGACGGGCAACGGCGCGCTTCGGCCAACGCGCGCCGCCTGCCGCGCCTTGCTGAGCGCGGCTCGGCGCTGCGCGCGGGTCAGCGCAGGGGCCAGGTAGATCACGGTCGTGGCATTCGCGGACCGCACGTCGACGTGTAAGCCCTCTGGCAGGTCCGCGTAACGGATCTTGATCACGATCTAGCTCGCCCTCCCGTGGGGCTGACCGGAAAGCCTGACCGAATCACTTCACGAGGAAGCCGAGATCGACCGCGAGCGTACCACGGCCATGACCGGAATTCCGCGCGAAAATGCGCCGCTCGGGCCGAAATTGGCCTGACCATGCGTTTGCCAAAATTGGCGCCTGCGACCCAGATAGCGGTGGCGTACCGCGGCGCAGGTCGCCTCACCGAGTGCGGTCCGCCCGGGCCTGCCCTGCGGAGTGCAACGCAGGGCTTACCGTGTTATCTGAGCGTCGTCGTTATCTGAGCGTCGTCGCACGCAAGCGCGCGAGGTCAATGGAAGGCTGTGATCCCGTTGCCGGATCCGGAAGATCTGTACACGCTCGACGCCGACCTGCCTGAGCTGGCGAATCAGGCCATGCTGTACAGCTTCGACGGCTTCATCGACGCCGGCGCCTCTGGTGCCTTGGTCACCGAGCACCTGCTCGGGGCACTGGAACACCGCGTCCTGGCGATTTTCGACGTCGACCGGCTGCTCGACTACCGGTCCCGCAGGCCCGTCATGACCTTCGTGAAGGACCGCTGGGAGCACTACGACGCCCCCGCGCTGCGCCTGCACGTCGTACACGACCAGGTCGGCACGCCGTTCCTGCTGCTGGCCGGCCCGGAACCAGATCACGAGTGGGAGCTTTTCATCGCCGCCGTGCTGCGCCTGGTGGACCGGCTGAAGGTCCGGGTGAGCGTCGGGTTCCACGGCATACCCATGGCGGTGCCGCACACCCGGCCGCTCGGTCTCACCGCGCACGCGACCCGCGCCGAGCTCGTGGCCGGCTACGCGCCCTTCCTCAACCGTGTGCAGGTGCCTGGGAGCGTGGGGGCCCTGCTCGAGTTGCGGCTCGGTGAGTCGGGCAAGGACGCGATCGGGTTCGCGATACACGTGCCGCACTATCTGGCGCAGGCGCCCTACCCGGCGGCGGCCCTGACAGCGCTGGACGCGGTGATCAAGGCCACGGGCCTCGCGCTGCCGACCGACCCGCTGCGCGAGCGAGCACAGCGCGCGGACGCGGAAATTACCCGGCAGGTGGAGGGATCCGAAGAGATCAAGTCGCTGGTAAGCGCGCTTGAAGAGCAGTACGAGGCGTATGCGGAGGCCGGCCAGCGGGAAAACCTGCTCACCGACGACCTGGACAAACTGCCCACCGCCGAGGAACTCGCGGCGCAGTTCGAGCAGTTCCTCGCCCAGCAGGATCGGCCCGGTGACAACCCGGACCGCTAACCGAGCGCTGTACGCGTGGGCCGCTGGTGTGTTACGCCTGACCCATGACCAGCACTCACGCCAGCAACCGCGACGACGCGAGCCATATCGCGCGGGTCCTCGCGGAGGCCGAGGCGGGCGGGCTCACCCTGGTCAGGTTTCTTTACGCTGATCACGGCGGGATCATACGCGGCAAGGCGACGTCCGCATCGCTGCTCGCGGAACGGCTGAGCACGGGAATCGGCCACACCGTGGCGATGATGGCGATGTCCATGCTGGACACGCTGCAGCCGGTCGAGGGCATGGGTCCGGTCGGCGAGGTCCGTATCACGCCCGACCCGCGGACCTTTGTGACGCTTCCCTATGCGCCGGGCGCGGGTGCCATGGCGGCCGACCTGGTCCGGCTGGACGGTAAGCCGTGGGAGGCATGCGCGCGGACCTTCCTCAAGCAGGCGATCGCCGAGCTTGCCGCGGAGGGCTACGCGATGCGGGCGGCGTTCGAGCCGGAGTTCACCCTGGGCCGCCGCGAGCGCGGCGGCACCGACCAGCCAGACGCGCTTGACCGGCTAGTCCCCATCGACGACAGCCTGTGCTATTCGTCAACCGGGTTCCACCTCGCCCACGACTACACCGTCGAGCTGGCCGCGGCGCTCCAGGCGCAGGGCATGCAGGTGGAGCACTATTATCCCGAGCTCGGCCACGGCCAGCAGGAGATGTCGATCCGGCACGCGCCCGCGCTTGCGGCCGCCGACAACCACGTGCTCTACCGTGAGACCGTCCGCGGGGTGGCGCTGCGCCGTGGCCTGTGGGCGAGCCTTGCCCCCAAGCCCATCGCCGATCAGGCGGGTAACGGCGCCCACCTGCACGCCTCGCTGTGGGACCTCGCAGAAGACGCCGACGCCGGCCAGGCGGGCGCCCGCAACCTTTTCCAGGGTGCAGGCGGCCCATACGGGCTGTCCGAGACCGGTTACCACTTCATCGGCGGCCTGCTCGCCCACCTGCCCGCGCTGACCGCGCTGACCTGCGGCAGCGTGAACAGCTACCGGCGGCTCGCCCCCCAGACCTGGGCCGGCGCCTACACCGTCTACGGGATGGACAACCGCGAGGCCGCGATACGGATCTGCTCCCCGATGCGCGACAGCCCGGGCTCGGTGAACCTCGAGCTCAAGCCGTCCGACTCAAGCGCGAACCCCTATCTGGCGCTCGGCGCGTACATACACGCGGGACTGGACGGGCTCCGCAACAAGATTGACCCGGGCGAGGCCGTCAACACCGACCCCGCAACGCTTACTGATTCCGAACGGCTGCGCCTGCGGGCACATCGCCTTCCCACCTCGCTCGCCGTTGCCCTGGACGCCCTCGAGGCGGACGAGCTCCTGATGGAGGCGCTCGGCCCGTTGCGCAGGCGCGCGTATCTCGCCGTCAAGCGGGCCGAGGCGGCGGCGTTCGCCGCCGAGGGCGCCGAATACGAGTGCTTCCACCATTTCGCCAAGATCTGATTCGCCAAGATCTGATTCACCAAGATCTGATTCACCAAGATCTGAAAGCTGCACATGCGCTCGCCGGGGAGGTAATCATCGTGACCGCCACAGGAGAGGAAGCAACCGGACAGCTGCTATCCGAACGGGTCGCCGGCGGCATTCTGCCGCGCGTGCTCACCACTTTCGACATGGTTGCGATCTTCGTGGCGATCGTGCTGTTCATCACGAACGCGGCGGTGATCCAGGCCGCGGGACCTGCCGCGTTCGGCTGGTGGCTGATCGGCTTCGTCGTGTTCCTCATCCCGTGCGCGATCGCGACCGGCCAGCTTGGCGTCATGTTCCCCGGCGAGGGATCGATCTACCTATGGACGCATAAGGCGTTCGGGCCGTTCTGGGGGTTTTTCGCCGGCTTTTGCGCCTGGTGGCCCGGCGTGCTCGTGATGGTCGCGACAGGCACGACCACCATCGCGTTCCTCGGCTACGCCTTCCCGGCGTTGAACAGCCTGTCCGTGCAGGCTCAGGGCGGCATCATCGTCGGGGTCATCATTGTTTCCGCGCTGCTCGCGGTGCTGCGGTTCCGCGTCACCCAAAACGTGGTCAACGTGGTGTTCGTGCTCTACGGGCTCGCCATCGCGGCCATGTTCGCCGGCGGCGTCGTCTTCCTGGCCCGCGGCCATCACGCTGCCGCGAACCCGTGGAACTTCGGCGCATGGCGGCCGGGCTCGTCGCACGGCATCAACTTCGCCAACTGGACCTTCTTTGGCTTGGCGATCCTCGCGCTGCTTGGCGTGGAGGTCCCGCTGAACATGGGTGTCGAGGTCAGACACGCCAGGGCCATCACCCGTTACCTGCTGTGGGGATCTGTCGTGGTGATGGCCGCATACCTGCTGGCCACCTGGGGGGTCATGGTGACCGTGCACGGCGCGGGCGCGACCAGCATCACCGCCGTCGCCGCAGCCGTGGGCGTGGGTCTCGGCAGTGCGGCGGGAAAGGCGACCGCCGTCGTGCTGGCTCTGTTCTTCCTGTTCATCACCGTGGTGTACAACTACTCCTTCGCCCGGCTCATCTTCGTGTCGGGGCTGGACAGGCGGCTTCCGCCCGTCATGTCGCACGTCAACCGGGCGCGGGTGCCTGACGTGGCGGTTTGGGTACAGACCGCGATCGCCGCGCTGTTCGCAGTGGTCGCGTTCGTCGTGGTGCCGAGCGTGGTCAGCGGTAACGCGGTCGACGCGGAGACCAAGATCTACGATGTGCTGCAGGCAGCGGTGACCGTGATCTGGTGCATTTCGATCGTGGTCCTGTTCGCCGATGTGCTGATCATCCTTCGCCGCTACCGCGCGCAGTTCGAGGCGCGCAGGCTGGCGCACCCCGCGGTCTTTTGGGCCAGCTCGGTGATCGGCGGTCTCGGCTCGCTGATCGGCATCGTGGCGACGCTGTCCGGCTCGTGGACGCCGCTGATCAGCAACAGCGCCGGACACGTGACGATCTTCGGCGCGACCATCGCCTACGGCGCCTGGTTCTGGTGGATCGGCGGCATCGCGCTCGCCTCGGTCGCCGTCGGGGCGCTGCTGTACCTTCTCGGCCACCGGGCCGCTGCGCCGCGCCGGGTCAAGGCATGAGGGAGCGTCAGCGGCGAGGTCCGCCGGGCCGCCAGCGAGGTCGTCGCGGTCAAGACATATCGTACTCGGCCCGCATGGGCCAGCGCCGGGACACCGCCAGGGCCCGTAGGGCATGCTGAATCGGTGACCGCTCCACTGGCCTACAAAGAGGCGCCGCCGCCCGCGTTCCTTTTCGACCTGGACGGAACCCTGATCGACAGCGTTTACCAGCACGTGATCGCCTGGCGCGCCGCGCTGTCCGCGCTCGGAATCGATCTTTCCGTCTGGCGCATCCACCGGCGGATCGGGATGAGCGGCGGACTGTTCGTGACCGCGTTGCTCCGTGAGACCGGCCGCACCCTGACTGCCGCGGAGATAGAGCAGCTGCAGAAGGCGCACGCCGATGAGTACAACCAGCGCCGTGACTCCGTGCGCCCGCTGCCCGGCGCGGCCGATCTGCTCGCCGTGCTCAGCGAGCTGCGGGTCCCGTGGGCGATTGCGACAAGCGGTTACGCCGCGACCGCGCGTTCGGCGCTTGGCATGCTCGGCCTCCCAGCGGACACGCCGATGGTGACGCGCGACATGGTGCGCCACGCGAAGCCCGATCCCGATCTCTTCCTCTCCGCCGCCGCGATGCTTGGCGTTGACCCCAGGCACTCGATGGTGGTCGGCGACAGCGTGTGGGACCTGCTTGCCGCGCGGCGTGCCGGAGCGCTTGGCGTCGGGGTGATGTCCGGCGGATACGGCAGGGAAGAACTGGAACGGGCTGGGGCGTTTCGTGTTTACGCGGATCCAGCCGACCTGCTGAGCCGGCTGGACGAACTGGGCGTGCGCCAGCCGCTGCCCTGACGGGCGAGACCTCGGCTGGGCACACCGCTCATGCTGACAGGCGGGCCTGAAATGAACGTGACCGTGATCGACTCCCCGGACCGGCGCCGTTTCGAGGCGTGGTCCGACGGCAAGCTGGCTGGCTTTGCCGATTACCAGCGCGGCGACGATCTGATCGTGTTCACCCATACCGAGGTCGATCCGGCGTTCGAGGGCCTTGGGGTAGGAAGCGCTCTGGCCCGCGCCGCGCTTGACGACGCGCGTGCGCATGGGACCGCCGTTCGCGCGGTTTGCCCGTTCATCGTGGGCTGGCTTGCCCGCCACCCCGCCTACAACGACCTGACCGAGGCCGCGGGGCGGCGCGGACGCGGCTGAACCGTGCCCGCGCGGACAGCGGGGGGCGCTAGCCGCCGCGCACGTGGCGGCGCTGTGATGAGCGCCGGGCCTGTATCACCGCGGCGCCAGCGAGTGGGTTGTGGGTCTCTATCGTGGCGTGTCCGCGCGCGCCACGTGCCGGAACACGCTCATTGACCACGACGGATCTCATTCTCGCTGGCCAGGGCCTTGGCAAAGCCGACAAATGAGCTATATCGTGCCGCTTGCCTAAGAATTCACACCTCGCGGCGCGGCGCGGCGCCACGGGTAATCGATATCAGGAGGGTTGATGGGCAACGTATCCAGACGGGGCCTCACCGCCGCACTCGCCTCGGTCGCGGCTTCCGGGCTTGCCGTAGCGCTTTGCTGGCCGGCGGCGGGCGCGCCGGCGCGCGCCGTCACAGCCGCTGGTCACGTGACCAGCGTCGGCGACGCTGGCGACGAGTCCAGCGACTTGATGAGCTCGCTCAGCGCGTTTGGTGATCCACGGCTATCCCCCGCCGGAATCGTGCAGCCAGGAGCGTACGGCGCCGCGTGGAACCACATCGGGCAGATGCCTGTGCGCTCTGCGACCTTCACCGAGGTGACCAGCCAACCCTTTAACGCTGACGCACTGCACTTCCGCGATCGTGCCGCGTCCAACTCTGGCGGCGGCGCCGGTTACTCGGCGGGCCGCATCGCCGCGCTCGCGGTCGACCCGAACCATCCCGGCGTGATCTACGCGGGCGGCGCCGACGGTGGCGTCTTCCGCTCCGCGGACGACGGGGGGACCTGGACGCCGATCGCCGACCATCTGCCGGCGCTTTCTGTCGGCTCGCTCGCCGTCATGCCGGACGGCTCGCTGTGGCTCGGCACAGGCGAGGCCACCACGGCGTTCGAGAACTACGTCGGCTCGGGCGTGTACCGGCTGGCCAACCCCGCGACGGGAACCTTCACGGCGGCGGACCAGGTGGGGGGCGATGAGCTGCAGAGCACGTCGATACACGAGCTTCGGCTGGACGCCGCGGCCGGGTACGTGTTCGCGGTCACCTCGCGCGGCGTCTACCGCCGCTCCGTCTCCGCCGCGCAGTCCTCGCCCTGGCAGCGGGTTCTCGCGCCATGCGCGGGCGTTGGCGTCAGCGGCGTGCCGTGCGGCGCCAGCGAGTTCTACGCGGACATCGCCAACGACCTGGCGATCCAGCCCGGCACGGCGGGCCAGTCGCTGGTGGCGAACGTGGCCTGGCGCAACGGCGCGAGCTACAACGGCTTCTACTACTCGGGCGACGCGGGAACCACCTGGCACCGGGCCAACCCGACCGGTGCGATCAACCCGAAAGAGATCGGCAACGCGACTTTCGCGTACGCGGCTGACGGCAGCCTGCTCTACGTGGTCATGGAATCGCCCACACTGATCAACAAGGCCAACAGCACCACCGTGCTAGCCGGTGTGTACCTCTCCGCGAACGGCAACGTCGGTGGCCCGTACAACCAGATCGCGACAGCCAGCGTGCTCGCCAACAGCGGCTCGGCGATGAAGCGCACCGAGATCGGTCCCGGCTACCAGCCGGGCATCCAGGCCTGGTACAACCAGTCGCTCGGCGTCGACCCGGCCAACCCCAACCACGTCTACCTCGGCCTTGAAGAGATCTACGAGTCGTGGGACGCGGGCGCGAGCTGGCAGACGACCGGCCGGTACTGGAACTTCGGCCTGCGGTGCTTCAGCTACACGCTCTCGCGGAACACCTGCGACGGTAACGTCATGCACTCCGACCAGCACGCGCTCGCCTTCAGCCAGTGGCAGGGCCGCACGCCGGAGGTGTATATCGGCAACGACGGCGGCGCCTACGCGCGCCCCGCCGCGCAGCGCACGCCCGGCTGGCGCAACCTGAACCGCAGCGGGACGCTGCGCACGCTGCAGTACTACTCGGTTGGCGTCGGCACGCTGCCGGGCGGCGGGACCGCGGTCTGGGGTGGCATGCAGGACAACGGCGTGGCGCTGGCCGCGCCCACCGGCTCGACCTACACCTACACCTACCCGGGCACGACCACCCCGGTGACGGAGCAGCTCAACCCGTCGGGTGAGATGTCGGAGCCGTTCGGCGGCGACGGCGGCGACCAGCTCGTCAATCCGGGCAACGGCTGCCAGACGGTCAGCGAGTACACCAACCTCGCGATGTCGATGACCAACAACTGCGGTTACACCGCCAATGACGACGGCACGCCGTCCGCCATCACCAGCATCGCGCCCAACGATCCACTGCCGCGGTTCATCGCGCCCTTCGCCGCCGACTCCGCTGACCCTGGCTTCTGGGTCGCGGGCGGGGAGTTCGTCTGGGGTAACACCGCGACCTGGCAGAGCGCCTCCGGCGCGAGCTGGCAGCAGCTCGCCGATAGCGGCGCGGGCCACTCCATCACCGCTATCGCCAGCCAACGCCGGCTCATCTGGGCGGCCTGGTGCGGGGCCTGCAACCCGGGCAGCACCTTCGGCCGCGGCATCCTCACCAACTACGGCGGGACCTGGCATCAGCTCGCCCTGCCGGCCGGCTTCCCCAACCGCTACATCGCCGACGTCACCATCGACCCGGCCGACCCGACGGGCGCGACCGCCTACGCCACGTTGTCCGGTTTCTCACGGCACTGGAACGAGGGCCCGGGCGCCGGTTACGGTCACGTGTGGATGACCAGGGACGGCGGCGCCACCTGGACCGATGTCAGCGGTTCCGACGCGGCGGGCGACTCCTTCCCCGACGTACCCGCCAACCGCCTGCTCATCGCGCCGGACGGATCGCTGGTGGTGGCGACCGACCTCGGCGTGTTCACCGACGACGTGCAGTCGGACGGGCTCGGGCACTGGCGCCGGCTCGGCGCGACCGACCCGACGTCGAGCGCCAACCTGCCCACGGCCGCCGCCGTCTATGTGGTGCCAAGCCCCGACGGCAAGCAGGTCTACGTCGCCACCCACGGGCGGGGCATCTGGAAGACGGCGATGCCATAACGCGTAGTCCCGTTATGACGAGGGGCTCTGCCGCGTTCACGCGGCAGAGCCCCTTGTCGTGCAGCGCGGCGATTTACGGCAGCGCGGCGACGAGCTCGGCGAGCGGCCTGCGGCGCCCGGTGTAGAACGGGATCTCCACCCGCGTGTGCCTGCGCGCCTGCGCGCCGCGCAAATGGCGCATGAGGTCGACGATGCGGTGCAGCTCGTCCGCCTCGAAGGCGAGCATCCACTCGTAGTCGTTCAGCGCGAAACACGCGACCGTGTTGGTCCGGACGTCGGGGAACTCGCGGGCCATCCTGCCGTGCTCGGCGAGCTGAGCGCGGCGCTCGGCCGGGTCGAGCAGGTACCAGTCGTAGGACCGCACGAACGGGTACACAGAGACATACGCGCGCGGCGCCTCGCCTGCGAGGAACGCCGGGATGTGGCCCTTGTTGAATTCCGCCGGGCGGTGCAGCGCCATCGCCGACCAGACGGGCTGGCTCGCCCGGCCGAGCGCGGTCCTGCGGAACTGCTGGTAGATCTCTTGCAGGTCGTCGGGTGACGGCGCCACCCACCAGAACATGTAGTCGGCATCTGCCCGCAGGCCCTGCAGATCGTAGCTGCCCCGGGTGGTCACGCCTTTGTCAGCCGCCTGCTCGAGAAGGTCCGCGACCTCGGTCGTGATCTGGCTGCGCGGCTCGAGCGCCGCTGGGCCGGCGACGCGGAAGACCGACCACATCGTGTATCTGATCAGCTCGTTGAGCTCGCGCGCCCGCATTCCGCCGCCTTCTGCCATGCTCCCCATTTTCCCTCATCGGCCGGTGCGGTCGCGCCGCGCCTCGAGGTAGCCGAGAACCTGGGCCGCGGCCTGTTCGGCGGTCGCGATGCACGCAGGTATGCCGAGGCCGTCGTAGGCCGCGCCGCACACGCCAAGTCCCCGCTGCGCCGCCACGGCGGCTCTGATGCGCGCCACCCTGGCGATGTGCCCAACGCTGTACTGCGGCAGCGCGCCGCCCCACCTGCTGACCCGGGCCGCGACCGGCCGGCCGGCCACGCCCAGGGCTTCTGCCAGCTCGCTCCGGGCAAGGGCCACAAGATCGTCATCGGGCCGCTGAAGCACCTGCTCCTCGCCGATACGCCCAACAGAGCACCGAACGGCTTCGCACGCTGCGCCATCGCCCGGCCGGGCCAGCAGATGGGGCCATTTCACCGTGGAAAAGGTCACGGCTTTCACGGCGCGGCCGTCCACGGCCGGCACCAGGTACCCGCTGCCGCGCGGCCGCTGGCCGAACGCTTCGCGCGGGAACGCGAGAGTGACGATCGCCATGCTGGCGTACTCGATCTCGCCGAGCGCGGCCGCGGCGGCAGGCGCCTCGGCGCGCAGCAGCCGGCTCGCTGGGCGGGCAGGGACCGCGACCACGACCGCGTCGGCGCTCACGTATTCCACGGCGCCACCCGTGGTGTCCGCGGAACCAACCGTGAGCCGCCAACCGTCCGCAGCGCGCCGCAGTTCGCGCACGGTGGCGGCGGTCCGCACCCGCGCGGCCGATGCCGCGGCCACGGCCTCAGGCAGGGTGCCGAGGCCGCCGGCCAGGGTGGTGAACACGGGCTGTGCCAGCCCGGGGGGACGACCCCCCGCAACCCCCCGCCGCTGCGCGGCGGCGTCGGCGGCGGCGGCGGCGAGCACCGAGCGCGCCGCCCCGCGCAGGGTCCGGTGGCTGCGGGCCGCGGCGGCGAGGCCCGGCAGTGTGGCCTCGAAGGACAGGTCGTCGGCACGCCCGGCGTACACGCCGCCGAGCAACGGCTCGACCAGCCGGTCCACCACCTCGGGGCCGAACCGCGCGCCCACGCGGGCGGCGACGGCCACATCGTGGTCGTGCCGTGTCGCCGGAAGGATCAGATCGAGCCATGACCTCGCCAGGCCGGGACCGGACAGCAGCCCTGACCGAGCGAGGGCGGCAAGGTCGCCGGGCACTCCCATCACCTGGCCGCCCGGCAGCGGGCGGAGCGCTCCCCGTGTCCAAATCGCAGCCGCTGTCGTGCCCGGACTCACGAGCTGGTCGCCCAATCCCACGGCGGCGGCCAACTCGGTGCCCTCGGGCCGGCGAGCGAGCATCGCCTCGGCGCCCTCGTCCACCTGGATTCCCGCGATTTCGGAAACGGCTAGCTTGCCGCCGATACGGGGGGACGACTCAAAAAGCGTCACACGGACCGCCGCGTCCTTCAGGAAGTACGCGGCCGCCAGACCCGCGATCCCGCCGCCCACGACGGCGACATGGAATCGCGCGTCACGCGTTCGCGCTGGCTCGCGGCCGCGCAACGGTCCGCTGTCAGCGCCAACAGGTGACGCCGCGTCCACTCCGGTACCTCCAGGTCGGCGAATCGCTTCAGCCAGGCTACGGCCCGGTCCCCCGGCCGCGCCGCGCCGCCCAGCCGGCCCGCGCCGAGCCGCGGCTGAGGATTCGCTCGATTGCCACGTTCACCCCGCCGTCCGCGGCGATCAGCCGCCGCACGACGACGATCAGCATCGGTATCGCCCAGAAGTCACCGCAGACCCAGAGGATCCCCGCGCCGATCTGCTGGTCGGCGAACGCCGGGAGGGTGACCGCGGGCAGGTGCGCGTAGACCTGGTACACCGGGCCCCGGCTGAAGATGCTGAGCGACATCGCAAGGACCCACATGACCACGTTGGTCGCGACGAGCGCGGCTGCCTGGGAGACCAGCGGCATGCGCAGCCGAATCGGTGGCGAGGGGATGAACTGCAACCAGAACAGCACCCCGGCGGCGAAGAAACTCCCGTGCATCAGCCAGATGTGCACGAACTCGTTGCTCCGCGCCAGGCTGAACAGCGCGGGGATGTGCCATGCGATCATCACCGCGTTGAACAAGATCACCGAGGTCCAGGGCTGGCGCACCGCGCCACCGACCGCGCGCAGCGGGCGCGACCAGCCGCCCACGAGCACCTCACGCGTGGCGTCGCGCCTGAACCTGGCGGGCAGCGCGTCGAGCAGCGGCTGCCACGGCGCCGCGGCGACGATCAGCGTCGGCGCGGCGAACATGAGCAGCAGATGCTGAAGCATGTGTACGAAGAAGTAAGCGTCTGACCAGTAGTCCACTGGCGACTCGACGGCGATGAGCAGCACGGCCAGCCCGCTGTAGAAGCAGATCGAGCGCAGCCGCCGTTGCCGCGTCCGCCGCGTACGAGAGCGGCGGGCCAGCCGCCGCAGACCGACCTCGTGCCAGCCGGCCAGGACGAGCGCGATTACCAGGAACGGGTCGAACGACCAGTGGCCAGTGACGTAGTTCATTACCCAAGCCCGATGAGCCGGTACGGACACAATGGCTGCCCTGACCATGGTGGCCGGCGAGCGGCCGCGAAATCCACCCGACGGTGGTCACGACACGAAGCGACTACGCTGCACAAGGGATGGCAGGCGTCGTGACGAGCAGTGATTCCATGTTGCCGCCGTTCGGCTGGCAGCACGTGGCGGACCGATGGACGTTCGCTCCGGTGGTGACCGGTGTGGTCATCGCCGCTGCCGCCGCGTACCTGTGGGGAGTCTGGCGAGTTAGGTCCCGTCACCCCGCTCGGCCGTGGCCCTGGTGGCGGACGTCACTGTTGCTCGCCGGGCTCGCGGTGGTGGTCGTGGCCACCCAGAGCGGCATCGGGACCTACGACGACGTGTTGTTCTGGGATCACATGATCCAGCACCTGCTTTTGATCATGGTGGCGCCCCCGCTGCTCGTGGCCGGTCAGCCGGTGACCCTGGCGCTGCACGCGACCCGCAACCCGCTGCACACCTGGCTGAAAAGGGCGGTGCGCTCCCGCGTGGCAGGCGTGCTGACCTGGCCGCCGCTCGGGCTCGCCGCCTACGCGGCGACGATCGTCGCAACCCACCTCACCAGCGTGGCGAGCCGGGTGATGGCAAACGAGGCGGCGCACAATGGCGAGCACGCGCTGTACCTCGGCGTTGGCTACCTTTTCTTCCTGCCGCTGATCGGCCGTGAGCCGATCCGCTGGCGGGTCTCCTACCCGATGCGGCTGGCCGCCCTCGTCGTGATCATGCCCGTGGACACCTTCACCGGCGTCATCCTCGGCTTCGCGAGCACCGGCGTCACCGGCGGTGCGAGCCGATCGTGGGGGCCCACGCCAACACAAGATGTGCACGCGGCCGGAGCGCTGATGTGGATCGGCGGCGACGCCATCATGCTGGCGTTGATCATGGTGGTGTTCGTGATCTGGAGCCGCGATGACCGGCGGGCCAGTGATCTTGGCTGGCTGGAATCGGTGCGGCGGGCTAGACTGGCGCGCCTTGGCGTGGGCGGCGCGGAACCCACCCCGGGCGACGGCGAAGACGACGGCGAAGACGTCGACGATGACGACCAGCAGCTAGCCGCCTACAACGCCTACCTCGCCAGGCTCAACCAGGCGGGCCCGAGCCACCCGGGCGACCGCTGATCGGCAGGTTACTCGGCCGAAATCCGTTACCCACTCGTATCCACCCGCGCCGGAACCGCTGACCTGCCCCCAGCCGTCGCACCGGCATGAGACTCCAGCTCGCCGGCCCGGCGCGCGGGCGCGTCGCCGCCACAGCGATCGTCGCATCCGCCGCCTGCGGGGTCCTGCTCGCCGGCTGCGGCGCGGCCGGGCCGACCGCCGGCTCCTCGACCAGCGCGCGGATGGCAAAGCCCGCCCCCGCGGCGCCGGCGGACCAGGGCATGGCCGCGCAGGGTGTCACCTCTCACGCCGATACCGCGCAGGGCGCGCCGGGCCAGAGTCGCCGCCGCGCCGTGCTTCCTCTCGCGGCGGGCAGCGACATCATCTACACGTCCACGTTGACCGTGCGCGCGCACGACGTCGCCCAAGCCGACGCAAAGGCACAACAGATTGTGACCGGCGTGGGCGGTTATGTGTCGAACGAGAGCACCTCGATCGATCCGGCGCATCCCGCCCGTTCGGCCGTGAGCCTCGAACTGAAAATTCCGGTCAGCGCCTACCCGGCCACCCTGAGCAAGCTCGCTTCGCAGCTCGGCGCCCAGGTGAACCTTCAGCAGCAAGCGCAGGATGTGACCGAGACCGTCGCGGACACGCGCAGCCGGGTGACGTCCGCAGTCGCCGCGATCGCGCAGCTTCGCACGCTGCTGAGCCGTGCCAGATCCGTCGCGGACCTGCTCAACATCCAGGAACAGATCAGCCAGCAGGAATCGAGCCTCGAGTCGCTGCAAGCTCAGCAACGTGCCCTTGATCACGAAACCGCCTACGCGACCATTTCGCTGCGGCTGGTCAGCCTTCCGGCGGCGGCTGCCAAGGCCAAGCGGCACCACTCGGCCGGCTTTGTCCGCGGCCTGACCGCCGGCTGGCGCGCGCTGCGCGCGGTCGGCAGCGGGCTGCTCGTCGTGCTCGGAGCGCTGATACCGTTCGGCGTGCTCATCGCCGCAGTGGCTTACCTCGCCTACCGCCAGCGGAAGTGGCTGTTCGGCCGGCGCGCCAAGGCGAAGCCGGCTGATTGAGCCGCCGTCTCGGCCGCGCCTACCCGTCCTAGGCGTGCGCTCGCATGGACTCCGTGTGCACGAAATCGGCGAGCTTGGCAAGCGCGTCTGGATTGGTGCCAGGCAACACACCGTGCCCGAGATTGAAGATATGGCCCTCGGCGGCCCTGCCGCGGCCGAGCACGTCACGCGCCCGGTCCCTGATGACCTCCCACGGCGCGAAGAGCACCGCCGGATCGAGGTTCCCCTGCAGCGCTTTGCCCGGCTCCACCCGGCGCACCGCCTCGTCAAGCGGCACGCGCCAGTCCACGCCCACCACGTCCGCTCCGGCCTCGCCGAGCAGACCAAGCAGCTCGCCAGTGCCGACGCCGAAATGAACGCGCGGCACCCCGGTGCTTTCAAGCGCGGCGAAGATCCGCCTGCTGTGCGGCAGAACGCTGCGGCGGTAGTCGTCGGGCCCCACCGCGCCGACCCACGAGTCGAACAGCTGCACAGCCGAGGCGCCGGCCGCGATCTGGATTTGCAGGAACGAGATCGTGATATCAGCGAGCCTGTCGAGCAGCGAATGCCACAGCCGCGGGTTGCTGTACATCAGCGCCTTGGTGCGTTCGTGGTTCTTCGACGGCCCGCCTTCCACCAGGTAGGACGCCAGGGTGAACGGGCCGCCGGCGAATCCGACGAGCGGCCGGTGACCAAGCTGGGCAACCAATGCCCGGACCGCCTCGGTCACGAACGGCACGTCGCCTGGCACGAGCGGCCGCAGCCGGGTCAACGCCGACGCATCCCGCAGCGGTTGCTCAACGACCGGACCGACGCCGGGCCGAATGTCCAGGCCGACGCCAACGGCCTTCAACGGGACGACAATGTCACTAAAGAAGATCGCCGCGTCGACGTCGTACCGGCGCAGCGGCTGCAGCGTGATCTCGACAACGAGGTCGGGCCGGGCACACGCGTCCAGCATCCCGATGCCCGCCCGCACCCTTCGGTACTCGGGCAGTGAACGGCCCGCCTGGCGCATGAACCAGACAGGGGTGTAGGGCACCGGCTTTCTGCGGCACGCTCGCAGGAACGCAGAGTCTTCCAGCGCCGGGCTCACATCAGGGATCGTCTCACAGGCCATCGGTGATTTTCGTGACACGCCGTGCGACGTCCACCGCTCGGGCGTCGGCGTATGCCACCTTTTGATCAGTCTTGCCCCACGCCAGCCGAGACCGGCGGCGCGCTCCCGGTGTGGAGGTCGCATCCGATGAGCCTCATAATGCTGCACTGCCCGCATTGCCTGGACGAGCGGCTGTTCGAGCCGCCGCACCGGCCGGCGAGCTGTCCCGACCGGGCGGACAGCGCTGACGGCGGCTGTCCCGAGCGCGCCTGCGTCGAGTGCGGCACAGGGTTCTTCTTTGGCCTCGCAGTGCCGTTGCGGCCTGGGCCGTTGCGGGCTGGGCCGGTGCGGGCTGGACGCCGCCGAGCCGTTGGACGAGGCATACCGGAACGTGCCGCGTGACAGCTTGCTCACGGTTGTGGCATACGCTCCTGTCATGAGCCCGGCAGGCCGGGCGGCGCCACGGCAGGCCGCAGTGGCGGCAGAGATCTTCCGCAGCGCCGCGGCAGACCTCGAAGCGGAGCGTGAGCGGCAGGCTGCGCTCCGCCCCGAGCTTTCGTTCGAGGACGTTCCCGCACCCAGGCGGCTAGCGCCGCACGCGTTCGCATTCGCGGCAGCCGTGTCGGTAGACGGTGCCGGCGAGATCGCGACCGGTCGGCTGATCCTGCTGTACGATCCGGCCGGGCAGCCGGGATGGCCAGGGCCGTTTCGCTTCGTCGCGCAGATCCAGGCAGAGGTGGAGCCCGAGATCGCGGTCGATCCGATGCTCGGCCCGGTCGGCTGGAGCTGGCTCACCGAGGCTCTCGACGCACGCGCCGCGCAGTACGCGGCGCCGAGCGGCACCGTGACGCGGGTGGTGACCGAGGGCTTTGGCGCGAAGAGCGACGACCCAGCCGCGACTGAGTTCGAGTTGCGCGCATCCTGGTCGCCGATGGATCCGGCGGCGCCAGGTTCGGCGCACCCCAACCTGGCAAGCCACCTCGCGGCCTGGTGCGACGCGTTGTGCGCCGCCGCCGGGCTGCCGGCGCCGGGGGTCAGCACGCTGCCGACGGCCGGTGCGCGGCCCAGCACACCTCACCCGGGTGTGGGAGGCCGACCTGGTCGTAAAGGCCCGCAGTCAGGTGACATCCGGTAACGGCGCGCCGGACCTGAGCAACGGCGCGCCGTCACAACGCAGCGCGCCGGATTCGGCGAGACCACTGCCTCTGCTCGAGCCACGCGCCCCCATCCCGCCGGTGGTGTCGGGGCCTGATGACTACGCGGTCGCGGTCAGGGCGCTGCAGGCAGGAACCGGGCCGGTCGCGGTGGACGCCGAACGCGCGTCCGGGTACCGCTACGGTCAGCGCGCCTACCTTGTGCAGTTCTGGCGCGAGGGCACTGGCACGGTGCTCATTGATCCTATCGCCTGCACCGACCTGTCCCGCGTCGGCGCCGCGCTCGCGAACTCGGAGGCGGTGCTGCACGCTGCCTCGCAGGACCTGCCCTGCCTGGCCGAACTCAGCTACCGGCCGGAACGCATCTTCGACACCGAGCTGGCCGGCCGGTTGCTCGGATTCCCCAGGGTCGGGCTCGCCACCCTCGTTGAGGAAATACTCGGCCTGCGGATGGAGAAGGGCCATTCCGCGGCCGACTGGTCAACGCGTCCGCTGCCCGCCGCCTGGCTGCGGTACGCCGCTCTTGACGTCGAGGCGCTGGTGGACCTGCGCAACGCGCTGGCCGAACAGCTGGACGCGGCGGGCAAGAGCGAATGGGCGCGCCAGGAGTTCACCGCGGTCCTTGCCAGCAGGCTGCCAAGGCCGCGCAGGGATCCGTGGCGGCGGACATCGGGGATCCACCGGGTGCGCGCCCGGCGCGGCCTCGCCGCGGTGCGCGAACTGTGGCACACGCGTGACGACGCCGCCAGGAAGCTTGATTTGTCCCCGGGCCGGCTCCTGCCGGACGCCGCCATCGTGGAGGCGGCGCGCACGCTGCCCGCCACCCAGGCCGAGCTGCACGCGATAGCCGGATTCACCGGCCGCAACGCACGGCAGCGCACCGCTACCTGGCTGCGGGCGCTGTCCCGTGCCCGCAACGGCGCTGAGGATACGCTGCCGGAGGCCGCGGCGCAGACCGAAGGGCCACCGCCCGCCAGCAGGTGGGCGGAACGTGATCCCGCGGCCGCCCGGCGGCTGGAGTCGGCGCGAACCGTGGTCGCGGCCATCGCGGACGAGCACACCGTGCCCAGCGAGAACCTGCTACAGCCGGACGCGGTTCGGCGGCTTGCCTGGAGCCCGCCCACCGAACCCACCGTCGCCGCGGTGGCAGGCATGCTCGCGGGTCACGGTGCACGGCCATGGCAGATCGAGCTAACTGCCGCGCCGCTGGCCGGCGCGCTTCGCCGTCTCCACGACAAAGGTGAGGCCAGGTGCCAGGAATGATCTGTGCAAGTTCCTACCGTAATGCCTGGCCAGGCGCGCGCACGCGGCGGCACAACCGGCCCCCCGGTCGTCGCGCCGTATTTCGCCTGGACGATCATTGAGTGGTCGGTCGGCGTCGTCGGTTAGGGGGCCAGGGCGACGCCGACCGGCCCGCGCAGCGGGCCCGCGCAGGAAAAGGGAGGCCGATGAAGGCAGCGCGGTTGCACGCGGCAGGCGATCTGCGCCTGGAGCACGAGCCCCGACCCGAGCCGGAGCGGGGCGACAGCTTGGTCAAGATCACGGCGGTCGGGATCTGCGGTTCGGATCTCCACTGGTGGAGCGAGGCAGGCATCGGCGATGCCAGGCTGGACCGGCCGCTGGCTCTCGGGCACGAAGCCGCCGGGGTTGTGGAGGCTGGCCCGCACCGTGGACGGCGGGTCGCGATCGATCCGGCCATCCCCTGCGAGACCTGTCGCCAATGCCGCGACGGGTATCGCAACCTCTGCCCGCGGATACGGTTCGCCGGCCACGGCGGCCAGGACGGCGCCATGCGGCAGTTCATCGCCTGGCCATCGGCGCGCCTGCATCCGCTGCCTGACCTGCTCACCGACGCTGACGGCGCCATGCTCGAGCCGCTCGGCGTAGCGATCCACGCTCTTGACCTCGGTCATCCCCGAATCGGCTGGACATGCGCGGTGATCGGGTGCGGCCCGATCGGCTTGCTGATCGTCCAGCTTTTGCGCGCGGCAGGCGCCGCCCGGGTGATTGCGGTGGATCCGCTGCCACACCGCCGTGACGCAGCGCGCGAGGCGGGTGCCCACGAGGTCGCGGACCCCGCCGCCGACCTAGCGGGCGACGGGGTTGACACCGCATTCGAGATGGCAGGGACCGACGATGCCGTGCAGTTGGCCGTGCGGGCGGCCCGGCCGGGCGGCCGAGCGGTCCTTGGCGGCATTCCCGCCGACGACCGGATACGGTTCCCCGCGTCGGTGGCCCGCCGTAAAGGGCTGACGATCGCGATGGTGCGCCGGATGAACGAGGTGTACCCGCGCGCCATCGGCCTCGCGGCGCGGGGCCAGGTCCACCTCGCCGAGCTGGTGAGCGACCGGTTTCCGCTCGATCGTGCCGCTGACGCGTTCGCCCTTGCCGCCCGCCGCGCCGCCCTGAAGGTGCTCATCGAACCCAGCGCCTGAGGGGTCCAACGGGAATTACGTGACGCAGTGCCGTTCGAGCACGGGGCCCGACGCTCCAGACGCCTGCAGCGGCACGTGCATGACCCAGAACGCGGCCTTGTCCAGCGCGGCGTCAGCTGGCGCTGGCGCGCCGAAATACGCGCACGCCTGCGCGAGGAGCTTGGGCAAGGTCTCGCCGTGCCCGCACACGATCGTGGCGGCCCGGTCGGCGAGCAGTCCGGCCAGCCGTGCCCTGGCCGCCGCCTCGACAGCGGCCGCATCGCCGTCGGCGCCCCAGATGAGCGCCGGATCCGCGGTGACAGCGACGCCGGCGGACAGCGCATAGGGCAGCACGGTCTCCACACAGCGCGCCGTCGCGGAGCTGACCGGCCGCGGGGCGCCGAAACAGGCGAGAAGCGTGGCGAGACCTGCCGCTTGGGCGACACCCGCATCGTCAAGCGGCCGCAGCCGGTCGTCGCGCGGCCCGCCGCCCTTGCGCCCGGCGGAGGCGTGCCGCAGCAAGATATAGGGCACGGTGGCGGCCGGCCCGGCGGCGAACTGGCGCAGCATGGCGGCGTCATGCTCATAGCTCAGCCGCTCGAGCGCCGCTTCCGCTCCCAACCACTCCAGCTTGTCCACCTCATCGCCGGGGACAAAGCCGTCGTGAGCGCGGCTGGCAGCGGCGCCGTTAAGGAAAATTTGGCCCGTCGGCTTGTCAGGCTGGCCCGCGACCGGCGGCGGTTGCGGTGTCGCGGCCCAGTAATCCACCCGTTTCGGGCGGTCACTGACCCGATAGCGTGTCCACCCGAGGGGGCGGCCGAGCACGGCCCGCACCCCCGTTTCCTCCGCCACCTCGCGCACGGCGTTGACCAGCGGATGCTCGCCTGGCTTCATCTTGCCCTTGGGGAAGCTCCAGTCGTCGTAGCGCGGCCGGTGCACGATCGCCACCTCCACGCCAGTTCCGTCGCGCCCGTGCCGCCACAAGAGCGCGCCCGCCGCGCGCAACTCGCCGCGGTCCTCGCCGTCACCCATCGGCTGCCCGCCACCGGCGCGCGTGGATCAGGTGCGACTGGATGTCGAGCAGCGGCTTGCCGGATTCGTCGACTTTCCGCCTGGTCCAGTGGCCGTCGCCGTCGAGCCACCACGACGCGGTGCTCTCGTCCACCGCAAGGTCGATGAGTGACGCGAGCTCCTCGCGCTGCGCCGGGTCCGCGACCTGGACGAGCACTTCGACCCGCCGGTCCAGGTTGCGGTGCATCAGGTCGGCGCTGCCCAGCCATACGTCTGGCGGGCCCTCGTCGCCGGTTGGCCCGAACGCAAGCACCCGGGAGTGCTCAAGGAACCGGCCGAGGACGCTTCGGACCCGGATCGTTTCCGACAAGCCAGCCACACCGGGCCGCAGCGCGCAGATCCCGCGTACCCACAGGTCAACAGGCACGCCCGCCTGCGAGGCGCGGTAGAGCGCGTCGATCACCACCTCATCGATGAGCGCGTTGCACTTGATCCTGATCCGGGCGGGGCGGCCGTCGGCGAACCGTTCCCGTTCGGCGTTGATGCGGTCCACGATGCCAGCGCGCAGCGACACCGGGGCGACCAGGAGCCTGCGGTAGGACTTGCGCCTTGAGTACCCGGTGAGATGGTTGAACAGGTCCGTGACGTCCTCGCCGACCACGGCGTCCGCAGTGAGCAGGCCGAAGTCTTCGTACTGCCGCGCGGTCTTCGGGTGGTAGTTGCCTGTGCCGATGTGGCAGTAGCGCCGCAGCGCGCCGTCCGGCTCCTGGCGCACCACGAGCGCCGTCTTGCAGTGCGTCTTCAGCCCGACGATGCCGTAGACCACATGGCAGCCTGCTTCCTCCAGCTTTCGCGCCCAGGCGATGTTGGCCTGCTCGTCGAACCGCGCCTTGATCTCAACCACCACGACGACCTGCTTGCCCGCCTGCGCGGCGTCGATCAGCGCGTCCACAATGGGAGAGGCGTCGCTGGTCCGGTACAGCGTCTGCTTGATGGCGAGAACCGCCGGGTCGGCTGCCGCATCCTCGACCAGACGCTCCACGCTGGCAGTGAACGAGTCGTACGGGTGATGGACAAGCACATCCCGCTCACGCAGTGTCGCGAACACATCGGCGTCGCGGCTCAGCGCGGATTCGGCGGGGACGAACCGCGGGTACTTCAGTTCTGGGAGGTCCAGGGCGGCCATCGCGTGCAGGCCGGCCAGATCCAGCGGGCCGGGCAGGCGGTAGACGGCGCGCTCCCCTATTCCAAGCTCGGTCACCAGGCGGTCGAGGACAGCGGCGGAGATCGAGTCATCGACCTCCAGCCGCACCGCGGGCCCGAACTTGCGGCGGAGCAGCTCACGTTCCAGCGACTGCAGCAGGTCTTCTGTGACATCCTCGTCGACTTCGAGGTCCTGGTTGCGTGTGACACGGAAGGCATGGTGCTCAAGCACCTCCATGCCCTCGAACAGCTGGGTCAGATGCGCGGCGATGACGTCTTCGAGCGGAACGAAGCGGTGCGGCGAAACCTCGAGGAACCGCGGCAGCAACGGCGGGACCTTCACCCGGGCGAACATCTTGCCGCTTGACTGCGGGTCGGCCACGACAACGGCGAGGTTGAGCGACAGGCCCGAGATGTAGGGAAACGGGTGCGCAGGGTCGACGACCAGCGGCGTCAGCACCGGATAGACGCGGTCGCGGAACAGGCGGTGCAGGCTCTGGCGTTCGGTCTCTGACAGCTCGCTCCAGCGCAGGATCTCGATGCCCTGCGCGGTCAGCGCCGGCAGCACCACGTCGCGGAAGCAGCCCGCGTGGCGGACCATCAGCTCCCCGGCGACCTCGAAGATGCGTCCGAGCACCTGGCGCGGCGGCCGCTTGGTCGCGGTCTCCACCGGCAGCCCGGTGGCCAGCCTGCGCGCGAGCCCGGCCACCCGCACCATGAAGAACTCGTCCAGGTTGCTGGCGAAGATGGCCAGGAACCGTACGCGCTCGAGCAGCGGGACCGTATCGTCTTCTGCCAGCTCGAGCACCCGCTGGTTGAACCGAAGCCAGCTCTCCTCGCGGTCGAGGTACCTGTCCTGTGGAAGATCAGCCAGAGTTGCGGACCCGGGAGCCTCGGTCACGCTCATGGCTCGATTGTCTCCCGATTTCGGTCAGATATCGCCGCCTGGTTCCCGCGGCGCCGCGCCGCAGGTGGCGAGCAGGGTGTCCCAGCCAACCAGCTTCACCCGCTGGCCGCGGCCAAGCTCGGCGGCAAGTTCCATCTCCCGCTTCTCGATGGCCAGCCAGTCGGTGTAACTCACCGGCTGAACACCCCGGCCGGCCAGAGTCTCCTCGACGCGCCGCCGGCTCCCCGGCACCGCGCTTTGGGCGTCGGCGGCTTGAACGTCGGCCATGAGCGAGCGGACGGTCTGCGCCGCATCGGACTTGTTGGTGCCGATCACCCCGGTCGGCCCGCGTTTCAGCCAGCCGGCCACATACTGCCCTGGCAATGGTTCGCCGTCGGCGCCGAGGACCCGGCCCTGGTCGTTCGGCACGGTGCGGCTGCGCTCGTCGAAAGGCACACCGGGCAGCGGCACGCTCTGGTATCCCACCGATCGCAGCACCATCTGCACGGGGAGTTCCTCGTACTCGCCGGTCCCGACGACACGCCCCGACTCGTTGAGCCGCGTCCGCTCCAGGCGCAAGCCGGTCACCCGGTCGGTGCCGATGATCTCCACGGGGCGCAGCCAGAACCGCACGGTGAGCCGCCGCGGCCGGTCACTGGGCGTCCGCGCGGCCCAATCTCTGATCACGGTCAGATTGCCGCGGACGTGCCGGTCGGACTCGGCCAGCCGGGCGCTGTCCCCGGTCGGGTCAAACGCGTCAAGGTCGATCTCGGCCGGGTCGACGACAACGTCCGCACCCGGGATCTCGCCAAGCTCGCGCAGCTCCTTGGTGGTGAACTTGGCGTGCGCGGGGCCGCGCCTGCCGATCATGTAGATGTCGCGGGCCTTGCTGGCGGCCAGCGCGGTGAGCACCGGCTCAGGCACATCGGTGTGGTGCAGCTCGGCGGAGGTCTTGGTGAGGATCCGCGCCACGTCGACGGCGACATTGCCGACTCCGATCACGGCGACGGAATCGGCGTCCAGGCTGAACATGTCCGGGTCGATGTCCGGGTGCCCGCAGTACCAGTTCACGAAGTCGGTGGCGGCCACGCTGCCTGGAAGGTCTTCCCCGGGCACGCCGAGCCGCCGGTCCCGCATCGCGCCCGTGGCGTAGACGACAGCGTCATAGCAGGCCAGCAGCTCGTCACGGGTGACATCGTCGCCGAAACGCACCCCGCCGAGGAACCGGACCGCGGGGCGTTCGAGCACGCGCTGCAGATAGTTCGCGATCGATTTGATCGAGGTGTGGTCTGGCGCGACCCCGTAGCGGACCAGCCCGTACGGGGTCGGCAGCCGATCGAGCACGTCAACCTCGATGTCGAGCGCCCCGTCGAGCGCCTCCGCCTGCTTGAGCAGCGCCTCGGCTGTGTAGATGCCCGCCGGGCCTGACCCGATCACCGCCACCCGGCGGACCGTCGGCGTCACGATCGCGGACCCGTGCCGGGCTGCTCGAAGACCGGGGGCCGTTTCGCCGCGTGAGCCACGATTTCGGTGACTCGCCGCGCGAGGTGCTGCGGCGTCAAGCCCGCGTCGTCGAGGATCTCTTTTCTGTCGCCATGGCCCAGGAACTCCTGTGGCAGCCCAAACGTGCGCACCGGTGCGGCGACGTCGTGGTCGCGCAGCAGACGGCAGACCGCGTCGCCGAAGCCTCCCACCCGTCCGTTGTCTTCAACCACGATTACATAACGGCTGCCGCGAGCCGCGCCGACCAGCGCCTGGTCCACTGGCTTTGTCCAGCGCGGGTCCACGACAGTGACGCCGATGCCCTGATCGGCGAGCCTTGCCGCGGTGTGGACGCACACATCGGCCATCACACCAGCGCCAACTAGAAGCACATCCTCGGCCTGGCCGGCGGCGGGCCGGCCCAACACATCCATGCCGCCCAGCTTTCCAACCGCGGGGATGTCGCCGCCCACGGTCGCTTTCGGGTACCGGAGCACGGTGGGTCCTTCGTGGCTGGCGATGGCCTCGCGCAGCAGTTCGCGCAGCCGGGTGGCGTCGCGCGGCGCGGCGATCCGCAGGCCCGGGATCACCTGAAGGATGGACCCGTCCCACATGCCGTTGTGGCTCGCCCCGTCCGGGCCCGTCACTCCGGCGCGGTCCAAGACGAAGGTGACCGGTAGCTTGTGCAGCGCGACGTCCATGATGACCTGGTCGAACGCCCGGTTGAGGAAGGTCGAGTAGATGGCGACGACCGGGTGCAGGCCACCCATGGCCAGACCAGCCGCGCTGGTGACCGCGTGCTGCTCGGCGATCCCCACGTCGAACACGCGGTCCGGGTAGGCGGCGCCGAACTTCGCCAGGCCGGTGGGGTAGAGCATCGCCGCGGTGATCGCCACCACGTCCGGCCGCTCCGCGCCGATCGCCAGCATCTCGTCGGCGAACACCGTCGTCCAGGTGCGCGCCGCCGAACTGCTCGGCGCTCCGGTCTCCGGGTCGGTGCCGGCTCCGACCTGGTGGAGGCAGTCCTCATCGTTGCGTTCGGCTGGCGGGTAGCCGAACCCTTTGTTCGTGATGACATGCACGATGACCGGGCCACCGAAGTCGCGCGCCCGGCGCAACGCGTGCTCCACGGCCTGCTCGTCGTGCCCGTCGATCGGGCCGACGTACTTCAGGCCCAGGTCCTCGAACAGCACCTGCGGCTGCAGGACGTCCTTGATGCCCTTCTTGATGCCGTGCAACGTGTCATAAAGCGGCGGCCCCACCACCGGCGTTCGGGTCAGCGTCGTCTTTATGTATTCGAGCACGTGCTCGTACCGCGGCGACATGCGCACCGAAGCGAGGTGGCTCGCGAGCCCGCCGATGGTCGGCGTGTAGGAGCGGCCGTTGTCGTTGACCACGATGACAAGGCGGCTGTCGGGCACCGCGGCGATGTTGTTCAGCGCCTCCCATGCCATGCCGCCGGTGAGCGCGCCGTCGCCGATGACCGCCACGACGGTGCGCCCGGTCTCACCGCGCAGCTTGTACGCCTTGGCGAGCCCGTCGGCGTAGGACAGCGACGTGGAGGCGTGTGAGTTCTCCACCAGGTCGTGTTCCGACTCGCTCTGGCTCGGATAGCCAGACAACCCGCCCCGCTGACGCAGTCGTGCGAACCCTGCCTGACGGCCGGTGAGCAGTTTGTGAACGTAGGACTGGTGACCGGTGTCGAACACGAGCCGGTCGCGCGGCGAGTCGAAAACCCGGTGCAGCGCGATGGTGAGCTCGACCACGCCGAGGTTCGGCCCAAGATGGCCGCTGGCGCGGCACACCGCGGGAATCAGGAACTCGCGGATCTCCACAGCAAGCTGCGCGATCTGGTCCTGGTTCAGCGTCTTCACATCGTGCGGGCCCGCAATGGACTCAAGCAGGGTCACTGTCGTCTGCTCCTTATGGTCCCGTCACCGGGGCGTCGGGCTTGGTGGCAAGCTCGGGCTGGAGGCAAGCCCGGGCTTGGTGGCAAGCGTAGGCGAGTCTATTTCGCTAAACGTGCAAGACCCGCATCGCGGTGGCGAGACGGCGCCGGACTCCGCTGTTGTGGCCCGCGACAGCGGAGGGTCGCCGCGCAGCCTCAGTCGATGATGCGCGCGCGGCCCGCGAGGTAGCCGGCGACCAGCTCGATCACGGTGAAGCCGAGGAGCAGGAAGACGGGCGCCCGCCAGCTCGCGGTGGCCGAATGGAGAAACCCGACAAGCAAAGGACCGGCGCTCGCCAGGAGGTAGCCGGCGCTTTGCGCGAGCGCGGACAGCGACGCGGCGATCGCGGGCGTGGCGGCGCGCGCCATGGTGAAGAAGATCGCAAGGCCAAGCGCCGATCCCTGGGCGAGGCCGAGCATGACCATCCACACCGCGGCGCTGCTCAGCGGCGCGAACAGCGCCGCCCCGATACCGAGGCCGGAAAGCAACACCGTCGGAATCACCAGCGTCCGCTGAGCGGACGCGCGGTGAGCGAGCACCGGGATCAGCAGCGCCGTCGGCAGGCCACCGAGACTCATCACCGAGATCAGCACGCCGGCGTACGCCGGACTGGCGCCGCGAGTGCGGAAGAGCGTGGGGAGCCAGGACAACGTGGAGTAGAAGGTCAGGCTCTGCAGGCCCATGAACGTTGCCACCTGCCACGCGAGCAAACGCCGGTGGACGGGGTGCCCGCCGGACCCGCGCGTGCCCCCCCGTGTGGCGCGTGTTCCCGTCGCGGTCGGCTTGCCGTGCCGCAGTTGCGGCAGCCACGCGAGCACCGCGGCCGCGGCCGGCAAGGCCCAAAGCCCGAGCGCGAGCTGCGCAGATCCGCCCGAGGCGCGATACACGGGCACGCTGATCAACGATCCAATGATCGACCCGGCCGACAGGCTCAGCAGGTAGATGCCGATCACAACGCCCGCGCGCGCCGGCATCCGGCGTTTGATCATGCCGGAAAGCAGCACGTTCATGATCGCTATGGCGCCCGCCGCAAGGATCGTCGCAGGGAACAGCGCGGCAGCGGGGAACACGCCGCGCACGGCCAACCCGACTGTGAGCACGATGAGCGCGCAGAAAAGCGTGTGCTCATCTCCGTACTGTCGGCTCAGCCGCGCGGCAAGGCCTGAAAACACGCCGAAGCACACAACCGGGATCGTGGCGAGCGCCGTCACGGCGGCGGGTGACAGGTGCAGGCGTGCAGCTAGCTCGGGAAACACCGGCGGCAGGCTCGTTATGGTCGGCCGGAGGTTGAACGCCAGCGCCGCGATCCCGGTGATCAGGACAGCGGTGGCAAGACGCCGGCGACGGGCCGCGCCATCCGGTGGCGCCGATTCGCCGGACTCCTGGCTCGCGGACGGCAAGCCCCGCCCGGGGGACGAGTCCCGCCTGCCAGACGACCGCGTCAGTCGCAGGTGTATGTCCCTTCCGGAGCCGTACCTGAGCCTTCGCTGAGCCTTTACCTGAGCAGTGACCTGAGCACGTAGGCCATGATGCCTCCGTGCCGGTAGTAGGCGGCCTCGCCCGGAGTGTCGATCCTAACGACCGCGCGGAATTGGATGTCACCGGCGCTGACGGTGACTTCGCGTGGCACCTCGCCCGAGTTCATCACCTCGACGCCGGTGACGGAGAACTCCTCGCGCCCGGACAGGCCGAGCGAAGCGGCCGACTCGCCCGCACGGTATTGCAGCGGCAGCAAGCCCATGCCGATCAGGTTCGAGCGGTGGATGCGCTCGAACGACTCGGCGATCACCGCCCGCACCCCGAGAAGTGCGGGTCCCTTCGCTGCCCAGTCCCGCGACGACCCCGAGCCGTACTCTTTGCCGCCTAGCACGACAAGCGGCGTGCCTTCTGCGGTGTACGCCTGCGCCGCGTCGTAGATCGTCATCTGCTCCCCGGACGGTTGCTTGACGGTCACGCCGCCCTCGGTGCCGGGGGCCAGCAGGTTGCGCAGCCGGATGTTGCCGAACGTGCCGCGGATCATCACCTCGTGATTCCCGCGCCTCGAGCCATAGGAGTTGAACTCGCGCCGCTGCACGCCGTGCGAGCGCAGGTAGTCCCCCGCCGGGCCATCCGACTTGATCGCGCCGGCGGGCGATATGTGGTCGGTGGTGACCGAGTCGCCGAGCATGGCAAGCACCCGTGCGCCGCGTATGTCGCTGACCGGTGCGGGTTCGCGGTCCATCCGGTCGAAATACGGCGGCCTTCGCACGTAGGTCGAGGCGCGGTCCCACTCGAAGATGTCGCCCGCCGGCGCGGGCAGCGCCTGCCATCGCGCGTCGCCGGCGAACACGTCGGCGTAGTCGCGGGTGAACATTTCAGCGGCGATGGCCGATTCGACCACCGCCTCGATCTCGGCCTGGGAGGGCCAGATGTCGCCGAGATGGACCGGCTTTCCGTCCGGGCTTGTGCCGAGCGGGCGGGTAGCGAGGTCGATGTCCATGGTCCCGGCGAGCGCGTAGGCCACCACCAGCGGTGGCGACGCCAGGTAGTTCATCTTCACGTCGGGGTTGATCCGGCCCTCGAAATTCCGGTTGCCCGACAGCACCGACGCCACGACCAGCCCACCGGCGTTCACCGCGTCGCTGATGGCCTCGGGCAGCGGCCCGGAGTTTCCGATGCAGGTGGTGCAGCCGTATCCGACGAGACTGAAGCCCAGCTTCTCCAGGTACGGCAGCAGGCCGGACCGCTCGTAGTAGTCCATGACCACCTTGGACCCCGGCGCCAGCGTCGTCTTCACCCACGGCTTCCTGGACAGCCCGGCCTCCACCGCTTTCTTCGCAAGCAGCGCCGCGCCGATCATGACCGACGGGTTGGAGGTGTTGGTGCAGGATGTGATGGCCGCGATCACGACCGAGCCGTGATCCACGAAGGTGCGCGTGCCGTCCTCAAGCGTCACAGCCGCCGGCGCGGACGCGCGGCCCACCGGCTCAGCCGCCACGGGATCCGATGCGGGAAACGTGCCCGCGATCCCGTTGTCCAGCGAAGGGCCGCCGGACGGCAGATACGACCTCAACGCCTCACGGAACGCGCTGCGGGCGTCGCTCAGCGCTACCCGGTCCTGCGGCCGCTTCGGGCCGGCGAGCGACGGCACGACCGTGGACAGGTCGAGTTCCAGGCGCTCGGAGTAGCGCGGCTCCGCGGCTGGGTCATGCCACAGACCTTGCTCCTTCGCGTAGGCCTCGACAAGCGCCACCTGATCCGCTGGCCGCCCGGTGAACCGCAGGTAGGAAAGGGTCTCGGCGTCGACGGGGAAGATCGCGCAGGTGGATCCGAACTCCGGGCTCATGTTTCCGATCGTGGCCCGGTTGGCGACGGGCACGGCGCCGACGCCCTCGCCGTAGAACTCGACGAACTCTCCCACGACACCGTGCTTGCGCAGCCGTTCGGTAATAGTCAAGACGAGGTCCGTCGCGGTCGTGCCGGCGGGCAGCTCGCCGGTGAGCCGGAAACCGACCACACCCGGGATGAGCATGCTGATCGGCTGGCCGAGCATGGCTGCCTCCGCCTCGATGCCGCCGACGCCCCAGCCGAGCACGCCGAGGCCGTTGACCATCGTGGTGTGCGAGTCGGTTCCCACGCACGTGTCAGGGAAGGCCAGCGGCGGCCCGCCGTCACCGTCCTGCACCATCACCACCCGTGCGAGGTGCTCGATGTTCACCTGGTGTACGATCCCGGTGCCCGGTGGCACCACGCTGAACTGCCGGAACGCGCCCTGGCCCCAGCGCAGGAACTGGTACCGCTCGCGGTTGCGCTGATACTCAAGGTCAACGTTGCGCTCGAAGGCGTCCGGGCGGGCGAACACATCGGCGATCACCGAGTGGTCGATGACGAGCTCGACAGGCACCAGCGGGTTGATCCTCGCCGGATCCCCGCCGAGGTCGCGCATGGCCTCGCGCATGGCGGCCAGGTCGACGATCGCGGGCACGCCGGTGAAGTCCTGCATGATCACGCGCGCGGGCGCGAACTGGATCTCCGCGGCCCGCTCCTCGGCAGGGTCCCAGTTCGCCAGCGCCGAGATGTCGTCCGCGGTTGTTCCGGCCGTGCCCTCGGTTCGCAGCAGGTTCTCGAGCAGGATCTTCAAGCTGAACGGGAGGCTACCCGATCCGCCAACCGCATCCAGGCGGTGCACCTCGTACGCGTGCTCGCCCACCCGAATGCTGGCGCGGCTGCTGAAACTGTCTGCTTGCACAGCCGCCCACCTCCTCGCTGTTTGGGTCCGTACCTGGCATCCTGCCCTAGCAGGCCACGGCGTCACGACACTGCCCCTTAACGGCTGCCGCGTGAGCGCGCCCCCATCGCCCCTACATGCCAGGCAGGCGGAAGCCGTTGTAATACCACAGCGCGGAGGTGTACCAGAGGACCACGATCAGCACGATCAGCGTCCCGCCGGCGACGGGCAGCGCCCATCCGGGCAACCGCCTGCTGCGCACGACAAGCACCTTGGCGGCGAAAGCGCCGTAGAAGAAGCAGCCGGCCAGCGAATGGACCGCGACCCGGCTGCCCGTGAGCTGCACGCCATAGGCGAACAGGCAGTGCAGCGCGATGGGCACGGTGATGACGAACGCCGCGAGACCGACGAGCCGGTGTATCCGCCGCACTGGCCGCGGCGCCGCGTCAAGCGCTGGCAGCTTGCCGTACATCCACGCGGCAAGCAACAGCTGCGTCGCCGCGAGCGCGAGCACCACAGTGGCCAGTTGCGACTTGAGGACAATCGCGTCGATGCCGCGTCGCCCGAACAGGCCCACCGTGTAGTCCGGCGTGATCGCCCGGCCTACGGCATACACGCCGACCGCCGCCGCGACGGCTATCGCGGCGACGGCCGCTAGGTGAACTCGGCTGGCTGCGCGTCCTTGCCCGTCTCCAGCTCTCATGTCATCACCTCGCTGGAATCCGGCGCGCGCCGCTCAGTCGGTGTCTATCTTCTTCCCGCTCGCCGACACCGCGTACCAGCCGGCTCCGAACGCCTTGGAACCCTGCCCGTTGTCGTCACCAGCCTCGGTGTCGCCCGAATAGTAATACAAGGGGTGGCCGTTGTATGCCACCTGCTCGGCGCCGTCGGAGCGGTGAATGGTGCCGAGCATCGCTTGGCTGACTCCGCCACTCGCGTGCGGCGAGCCCGTCACGGTGACCGGCGGCCACGCGGCGGCGCACGCGCCACTGCACGCGGACTTTCCGCCCTTGTCGGCCTCGAAAAGATACAGCGTGCGACCGCCGCCATCTACCAGGGCCTTTCCTGGCACTCCCGAAATGGCGTGTAGCGAGATGGTGGCGGAGCTGCCCGCCGTGGAGGCCGATGAGGGCGCGGCAGGTGCTGAGGTGGTGCCCGATGGTCCCCCGGTGGAACCATTGCCACAGGCAGCGGCCAGCATGCTGATCCCTGCGGCACCAATGACAGCGACGAGCAGACGTCTCATAAAGACTCCCTGATCCCCCGGGCAGAACGGCCGCACGTCACGGCCGTGACCACACTCATCACGGGTCGCCGGCGGGTGCGGTTCAGATCGAGTCGCGGACGTCCTCGCCCGCTGCGTCGGCGGCTTCGCCATCGACCAGGTGGCCCACCAATGCCCACCCGGCGAGCGCGAACCCGCCGCTGACGAAGATGCTCTCCAGCGTGTCGGACAGCCAGTGCGCGCCAAGGTACGTGCGGCACCACATCATGACCAGCGCCGCGACCATGGCCGCGGCCAGCGGCAGGCGGCGGTGGCCCGGGCGGGCGAGCACGAGGACAAGTCCGAGACCAACCGCGAGGGTGGTGATGACATGGCCGGAGGGGAACGAGCCAACGTCGGCGGCGACAAGCGCGCCGGTCGGCCGAGGGCGCAGCACAAGATGCTTGATCAACTGGGAGGCGCCGGACGTGAGCGCCAGGGTGGCGACCAGGAAGGCGGCGCCAATTGGCCGTTGACGGGCGAACCAGAGGAACGCCGCCGAGGCGACAACGATCGCCGTGCCACCATCGGGCCCGCCGACCAGGCTCAATGCTTGGGCGATAACGGTGAGGACGGGGTTACGGATGTGCCGCATGATCGCGAGCCAGTCCCGGTCGGCGCCGATCGTCGGCGGATGAACAGGATGGGCCGCGACCAACGCCGCCAGGCAGGCCGCGAGGGCAAGAAACACGGCACCTGCCGCGGCGAGGCGGAGGTGAGAGTGTGTGGCGAGGAGGTGTGAGCGCCTCACAACACGCACTCGTTGCCCAGCGCCGACCGGGTTAACCTTTGCCGGTGACATCCAGGCTGATGAGAAGCAGATCGCTGCTGAGCCGGGTCGAGGTGGTGGACAGGCAGCTCATGGCGCGCCTCGCGGCGGCTGACTCGCCCATACTCGACCACGTCCTGCCGCGGCTCAGCCGAGCGGCCGATCACAGCGTGCTGTGGCTGGTGATAGCGGTGGGGCTCGGCGCCACGGGGAACAAGTGGGCCCGCCGGGGTGCGATGCGCGGTCTGGCGAGTGTCGCGATCGCGAGCACGACGACCAACGTGGTGGCGAAGGGCCTCACCCGCCGAACCCGGCCAGGACACCCGATGCCGGTGCTGCGGCAGCTCCTCCGGCCGCCAAGGACGACTTCGTTCCCGTCCGGCCACTCCGCCTCGGCGGCTGCCTTCGCGACAGGCCTCGCGCTTGAGGCGCCGCGCCTGGCCGTCCCTGTCGGCGCGGTGGCGCTGGCGGTGGGCGCGTCCCGGGTCGTTACCGGGGTGCACTATCCGTCGGACGTCTTCAGCGGGGTCGCGATCGGCACGGCCGCCGGGTTGCTGACGTTGCGCTGGTGGCCGCGGCGGCCGATGCGGCCCGCCCAAGCGGTGCCGCCAAGGCACGAGGCGCCCGCGGCGCCCACCGGTCAAGGGCTGGTCCTCGCGATCAACCATGGCGCAGGCGGCGGCTCGGCCGATCTGGCGGTCGAGCTTCGCGCCGAGCTGCCCGACGCGGAAATCATCGAGATGACCCCGGGACAGGATGTCGAGGGCCTGCTGCGGGAAGCGACCCCCCGCGCGCGGATCATCGGAGTGGCCGGCGGAGACGGCACTGTGAACGCCGCCGCCGACATCGCTTTGGCTGCCGATCTGCCGCTGCTTGTCATCCCTGCGGGGACCTTCAATCATTTCGCCACCGACCTCGGCGTCCTCTCCGCCAAGGACGCCCTGGCCGCGCTGCGCGGCGGTGACGCCGTGCGGGTGGATGTCGGCGTTGCCGGGCACAGGCCTTTCATCAACACATCAAGCACGGGGGTCTATGTTGATCTTGTTCGCTACAGGCAGCGCCTGGAGAGCAGGATCGGCAAGTGGCCCGCGCTCATGGTGGCGCTGGCGCGGGCGCTGCGCGCCAGCCGTCCGCTTGACGTCTACGTGAATGGCCGCAGACGCCGGCTGTGGCTGCTGTTCGCGGGCAACTGCTGCTACGTGCCGCAGGGATTCGCTCCCTCCTACCGGCCGGACCTCGCGGACGGAAGGCTTGATGTCCGACTCATCGACGCGAAGCCGCCGCTCGCCCGGCTGCGCCTGCTTGCCGCTGTTCTGACGGGCACACTCGGCCGCAGCCGCGTCTACCGCAGTTGGGCCGGCGACATTCTCGACATCGCCGCGGCAGACGGTGCGCCGATCCGGCTGGCCGTCGACGGTGAAGTCGCGGGCGCGGGGGCGTCGTCGGTGCGACTGAAGAAGCGCCCGGCGCGGTTGCTGGTGTACCGGACCGGCGCAGCGGCTCACCCCCGCGGTTAGCCGCGCGTCCGGCACCGCGTTTGTCCCGCCGCGCGTTGTCGCGCGGCGCGTTTTGCCCGGCGGTGCCTTTTGTCCCGCCGCGCGTTTGTCCCGCCGCGCGTTTGTCCGGCCACGCTCCGGGCAGACCCCGTGGGTCCTAGGAGGTTTCATCATGATCCCCGGAGCGACAAGGCGACGCGCCCGAATACCGAGGCACCTGGCCACCCGCGGCACAAGCAAACGTGGCTTGGCGGCGCTTGCCCGCGCTGGGCTTGCGGCCCGCGGCGTCATGTACATCATCATCGGCTCCCTCGCGCTGCAGATCGCGTTCGGTCATGGCGGCAGGCAAGCGGACCGGAGCGGCGCGCTGCGGTTGGTCGCGCAGACACCGTTCGGCGAGGCCGCGCTGTGGCTGCTCGTCGTGGGGTTCGCTGGGATGACGCTGTGGCGGCTTTCCGAGGCCGCGTATGGCGCCCCAGAACCGGGGGGCAGGAAGACAAGCACCCGGCTCGGTGCTCTCATGCGGGCAGTTTTCTACGGATTCGTCGTCTACACCATCCTGGCGTTCGCGCTTGGTGTCGGCGCGCCAACGTCCAGCAATAAGCAATCCAAGGACCTGACGGCCGCCGCCATGGCCCTGCCGGGGGGCAGGCTCATCGTGGCCGCTATCGGTCTGGCCTTGTTCGCCGGCGGCGTCCGCCTCGCTTACCACGCGTGGCAGCAGAGGTTCCGCAGGAAGCTGGACCTGAGCCAGACGCGACCAGCCACGCAGCGTGCGGTAGGACGGCTCGGACAGGTGGGCGGAATCGCGCGCGGCACAGTGTTCGCTGCGGCAGGGATCTTTCTCGTGGTTGCCGCCGTGCAGTTCCGGCCCGGGCAGGCCAAAGGTGTCGACGCCACACTCCGCGCGCTCGCGCACACGCCCGCTGGCCCGCTGCTGCTCGTCCTCGTGGCCGCCGGCCTGGTGATCTTCGGCGTGTACTCGTTCTTTGAGGCTCGCTGGCGCCGGGTGTGACGGCCGGTCGCCGCAGCGGCCTGATGCCGGCCGCCGCCCGGGCCGATCAGCTGGGTTCCGACAGCTTCCGGTGAGGTTCCGGTGAGGTTCCGCCGCGACCTCGGCGCGACGGTTCTCTGATCTGTAACCTCGCCGCAGCGCGCTTGCCGGACCCGCCACGCTTGCCGAGCCCCAGCACGCCTGCCTGGCCCGCGGCGCCTGCCTCTCCGCCCCGCGCTTGGATGGCCCGCGGCGCCTGCCTCTCCGCCCCGCGCTTGCATGGCCCGCAGCGCCTGCCTCACCGCCCCGCTACGTGCGGAGCTGATCTTGCTACTGCGATTTCGCCACGCACTCCACCGGACGGGGCCAGGGCCGGAAATATTCGCCACACACTCCACAGGCGGGGTCAGGTCCGAAAAATGTCGGAGCGTTCTTGTAGGGTCGAACTAGCGATCGATTCCGATGGCGTTATCTGGAGGGACCTGCAATGTGCGCCCCAGGCTGCACGCCAGCGCCCGCGAGCTTGGGCCAGGCGCTGGCGATGGCGCACGCCGCGGTTGACTACCTCAACCAGGCCGATCCGGTGGCTCTGGACACCCAGGTGCAGGCGCAGTGCCTGCAGGCACTGGAGCGACTGGCGGCTAAGCAGGCGGCTGCCCAGGCGAAGGTGCTGTCGGCGTTCAGCTCCGGCTGCGGGCACTATGCGGACGGCGCGTACTCAGCTCAGACGTGGCTGCGGCACCACACCCGGGTCACTCGCGGCGCAGCCGGAGCGGCCGTGGCGGCGGCGCGGCGGTTGGCCGCCCATCCGCCGGTCGCTGAAGCGCTCGCGGCCGGTGCGCTGTCGGCGTCCTGGGCGCGACAGATCTGCGACTGGACGGCCAGACTGCCGGACCAGCACCGTGAGCCGGCCGACGCGATCCTGGTGTCGGCCGCCGCGCACGGCGCGGATCTGGACACCCTCGCGCAGATCACCGCCGCGATCTACCAGCGGGTCTGCCCAGACGGCGCTGCCGGTGCGGCACCGAGCGACCGCTACGTCCGGCTCGGGGTCACCTTCGGCGGCACCGCCACGCTGGACGGTAACTTGACAGCCGACGCAGCCGCCGCGGTGGGTGCGGTGCTCGACGCGCTCGGCGGCACGGCAGGGCCCGAGGATGCCCGGAGCCGTGGGCAACGCCACCATGACGCGCTCGCCGAGGCTTGCCGCAGGTTACTCGCCTCCGGGACCCTGCCGGGCCGGGCGGGCGGCGACACCCGCGCCGAGGTGACCATCGGCCTGCATCACCTGCGCAGCTTGCCCGGCGCGGCTGATATCGAGGCGGCATGGATCGCGAAGGCGGCTGCCGGCGGCGACCTGCCGACGCTAACCGGCCCGGCCGCCGCTGCGACGGCCTGCGGTGCCTCGTTGGTACCAGTCGTGACCGGCCAAGTGGACCAGCAGGCGCTCGACGAGTTGACCAGCATCTACCTGACCGGCACCAACCCCGTCGGCTGCACCACCACACCGGCCAGCGGCACAACCACCCCTGCCGGCAGGACGGCGAGCACCCCTGCCGACAGGACGACGAGCACCGCGGCCGGGACAGCGAGCACCGCGGCCGGGACAGCGAGCACCGCGGCCGGGACAGCGAGCCGGGATCAGCTGAGAGCCGACCTGTTGCGCTGGGCGATCGCGGTCGTGTCCGGCCCGGACGGACTGGCCAGCCGACTGCGCACCACTCTGTTGGACGGCCCCCTCGCGGGCCCAAGCCTGCCGCTGGATGTGGGCACGGCCGGCTGCGATGTGCCGACCCACCTGCGCCGCGCGCTCGTCGCACGCGACCGTGGCTGCGGTTTTCCAGGCTGCACGCAGCCGCCGCAGGTCTGCCACCCGCACCACATCATCCCCCGCAACAAGGGCGGCCCGACCGCCCTGCACAACCTCGTGCTCAGCTGCGCCTTCCACCACCTGATCGTCATCCACACCTGGGGCTGGACCGTTACACTTAACCCCGACGCCACCATCACCGCCACCAGCCCCAGCGGCCGCAGGCTGCACAGCCACAGCCCTCCAGCCGCCGCCTAACCCATAGCGTCAGCGCTGGCGTCTTGGCTGAGGTCGTTGCTGGCGAGCCGGGCCTGCTCGAAGTACTGGCGAATGAGCTCATGCTGGCGTCTGCGGATTTCCTCCCAATGCGCGCTCAACTCCTCATCGCCCATCGCCTCGGCCTCCCGGTAGAGATCCTTGAGCTGCGCGATCTTCTGCTGAGCTGGGGCCCGCGACGCAGTGTCTACCGTGGCGGCCACCACCCGTGGCCTAGCCACCCGCCTCGGTGGGTGCCGCAACTGGATGGACACATGCCAACCAGCGACCGTCGCAAGAAGCGCCGCCCCGCAGAGCATCCCAGAGACGATGAGGATCTCAGCTACCCCAAGGGCCGGATGCGATCCGCGCCCGCTGGTCGCCCGCGTCACCTCCCCAACCAGGCCCGTGGCGAGGCCAACGACGAGCAGCGTGCCGCCGATCACAGTGAGCGCGGTACACAACCGCACCATCCGCGCCGGACCCAGATTCGGTGGCACATTTTCAACGGTACATTCCGTGTTCTGCTCGGAATGGCGAGTGACGATGAAGGCACCTTAAGGACAGGTGCGACCGCCGGTCTGACCTCGATGAGGCGGGCCGTTGGAGCCGGATTGGTCAAGGCATGAGCCTGGTGGGCACATACTGATCGGTGCCGACGTGGTTGATCCTGTCGGCATGGACAGATTCTGGATGGAAGGGCGGCCGTGCATATCGTGATCATGGGCTGCGGGCGGGTCGGCTCGACACTCGCGCACATCCTCGAGGACCAGGGTCACAGTGTCTCGATCATCGACCAGGACTCCGAAGCCTTCCGCAGGCTGCACGCGGGCTTCAAAGGGCACCGCATTACCGGCGTCGGCTTCGACAGAGACGTGCTGATCGAGGCGGGGATTCAAGAAGCTGGAGCGTTCGCCGCGGTCAGCAGCGGCGACAATTCGAACATCATCTCGGCCCGTGTGGCCAGGGAGACCTTCGGCGTCCCAAATGTCGCGGCGCGGATCTACGACCCACGCCGCGCCGAGGTCTACCAGCGGCTCGGCATCCCTACGGTGGCGACCGTGCGCTGGACAGCCGATCAGATGCTGCGACGTCTGCTGCCCGACGGCGCTGAGCCGGTGTGGCGTGACCCAAGCGGCAGGATAGTGCTCGCCGACATCGCCTTCGCCGAGTCGTGGATCGGTGAAAAGGCGAGTGCGCTCGAAGAGGCAGCGCAGACCCGGATCGCCTTCATCTCACGGCTGGGTGAGGCGATGACCTGCCCACCAGGAACGGTGCTGCAGGAAGGTGACGTGGTTTACGTCGTGGCGCCCGAAGCGGAGCTTGAGCGGATCACCGCGGTGTTCGCAGGACGGGTGCGGGGAGAGAACTGATGCGGATTGCTATCGCGGGCGCCGGGGCGGTCGGCCGGTCTATCGCAAGCGAGTTGCTGGAAAATGGGCACGAGGTGCTGCTCATCGACAAGAGCCCTCGGTCTATCAAGGTCGACAGCGTGCCGCGCGCCGAGTGGCTGCTCGCCGATGCATGCGAGATCTCCTCGCTTGACGACGCGGGCCTGGATCGCTGCAACGTCGTTGTGGCGGCGACCGGTGACGACAAGTCCAACCTGGTGGTCTCCCTGCTTGCCAAGACCGAGTACGGCGTGCCTCGGGTCGTGGCGCGTATCAACCACCCAAAGAACGAGTGGCTGTTCAATGAGTCCTGGGGGGTGGACGTCGCGGTTTCCACGCCGCGCCTGCTGTCGGCTCTGGTGGAGGAGGCCGTCAGCGTCGGCGACCTGGTACGGCTGATGACCTTCCAGCAAAGCGAGGTGAACCTCGTTGAGCTGACGCTGCCGCGGGACGCTCCGCTCACCGGGAAGCGGGTCGGCTCGGTCGAATGGCCGGATGACACTGCGCTGGTCGCAATACTTCGAGAGGGCCGGGTCATCGTGCCACAGCCCGATGACCCGCTTGAGGTGGGCGATGAGCTGCTTTTCGTCGCCAACGAAAACGTCGAGGAACAGCTCAGCGATCTCCTCGCCGGCCACCACCGCCACTAGGCCGCGGGTTCGGGCCGAACAGGCTGCGTGCGGCTGATGATCAGCCAGGTCAGCCAGACGACGAGCGCATAGAGCGGATAACCGAGCGCGATCCGGCCGATCCCCAGAGGCACCAGATCACCCGCCAGCCACAGCGGCAACAACACGGCCAGCCGCAGCGCGAACATGCAGAACCAGAGGGCCGTGGCGGTCGTGTACGCGCGGCGGCGCGCGGCGTCGCGGCGCCACGCCGTGCCCTCGCCGAATACGGCGCCAAGCACCAGTCCGGCCAGGGGCCAGCGAGCGGCCAGCGAGATCGCTGACGCCGCGGCGTACGCCGAGTTGAGCGCCAGCGTCGGCACGAAGTAGTTCTCCGGCTTGCCGGTCAGGACTGCGAGGCCCGCAGCGACCGCCACGCCGATAAAGCCGCCGAGCGCGTGACGGAGCGGATCCCGCCTAATCAGCCGGTACGCAAAGATCACTGAGGCCGCGCCGAGAGCGAGCCAAAGCGGGGTGGTCAGGTTGCGGGTGGCGACGAATACGCCGACGAACAGCGCCCCGGGCAACGCGGAGTCAAGCATCCCGCTGGCGCCGCCAAGCAGGCCAAGCAGGGCTCCAGCTGACTGCGGAGGGTACCGGCCCTGCGCCGCCGACGGCACCGCCGCCGACGGCACCGCCGCGGACGGTGCCGACGGCGGTGCGGCGGCGCTGCTCGCGCCAGGCGCCTCGTCGGCGTTCACGCTACCTGGTCTCCGTTATCTCGGGCCCGCGCACATACGGGTTCAACGGCTCGCGGTCTCCCCCTCCCGCCTGGGCCATCTGTTCCTCGAGCGCCTGCTGCGCCTCCGCGGGCAGGCGGAGCGCGAGCACGTCGCGCGGCGGCATCGGATGGTCACCACGGACAACCACGGTGTCGGCGAACACATCCTCGAAGACCTTGGCGTGCCTCGGATTCCCTGCAGCCGGCCCTTTGATCACACCGTGCAGGAACCAACGCGGCCCGTCCGCGCCGAGGAACCGGGCTGGCTGCAGCGTCCGGGCACCGCGGGTGCGACGGCCGGTTGGGCCGGCCTCGTCGGGCACCCGGGCGCGGACTTCCATGCCGAAGGGGCCTGCCGTCTCCTCCGCGTGGCCTCCCGCGCCGGTCAGCTCCTTGATGATCTCGTGCCGGATGTCGTCCCAGAGCCGCGTGCGCTTGGACGCGGCGAACGCCTGCAACTGCAGCATGCTCTCGCCGCGCACGACGAGGGCCGCGACAGCCTGGTCGCCGGCGACAGTGAGCTGAAGGCCGCACCCCGGTGCGGTGGGCACCTGCAGGCTGCCGAGGTCGACGCGGTCCCGTTCGGGATAACTCTGCGTCACGTCCCACGGGCCGCGCCCGCCACGTTGCACAGAATTCCCGCTCGGCGCTTCGGCGTCGTCGTCGCCGTGCTCGGCAGGCCGATCATCCAGGGCCTCGGCAGGCAGCGCCTTGTCTGCGCCAACGGCGCGCCGACGACGGAACACCCCTCACGCTCCCTCTCGTCCGTCACTTGCTTGAGGCTTAGCCGACCGCGTGCGAGTGGCCGACGGGACCGCTAGCCGGATGGTCGGACGCCGCATGACCCCCGGTTGACCCAAAACCGCCGTCCCCCCGCGCTGAGCCGGGCAGCTTGCGAACCTCGTGGAACAGCGCCCGCTCCACCCGCTGGATTATCAGCTGGGCGATCCGGTCGCCGCGACGGAACCGTACCGCCTGGCTCGTGTCGGTGTTCAGCAGAGTTACCTTTATTTCGCCACGGTACCCTGCATCCACTGTGCCGGGCGCATTCACCAGCGTCACGCCATGGCGGGCAGCCAAGCCGGATCGTGGATGAACGAAGGCCGCGTAGCCAGGCGGCAAGGCGATGGCGAGCCCGGTGGGGACGAGCGCGCGCTGTCCGGGTGCCAGCTCGACGTCCTGCGCCGCGAACAGGTCGGCGCCCGCGTCACCTGGGTGGGCGTACGACGGCAGCGGAAGACCGGCGTCCAGGCGCTGGATGAGCACATCGACGCTGGCCTCCGTCATGGCGCACGGTCCTTGTCTGCCGGATGATCCATTGCGGCGTGGCCGGGATGGCCCACCGAGGGCGACCCTACCGGTCGCGAGGCGCGGGCCTGGTCCGCGCTCGAAGGTGCGTCGCGCAGCAGCGGCAAGGCGCGGCTTATCGCCGCGGCTGTCGGCACAGCGATGATCGCACCAGGGATGCCGCCGACGACTCCGCCGACGGCGAGCACGAGGATGATCGCGAGTGGGTGCAGTCGCACCATGCGGCCGATGATCTGCGGCTGAAGCAGGTGGCTCTCTAGCTGGTTGGCGAGGACAAACACACCGAGCAGTATCAGCGCCGCCGCCCAGCCTTGAGTGCCGAAGGTGACCAGGATCGAGACGAAGCCGGCCACCAATATGCCGACAAGCGGCACGAATGACGCAAGGAAGACGAGCACGGCGAGCGGGCCGACCAGGGGCACTCCCAGCAAAAGCAGCGTCACCGCGATGACGACGGAATGGATCGCCGCGATGACCACTGTCCCGCGAATGTAGTACACGAGCGTTTGCCAGGCCTCCCGCCCAGCCCGGTCGGCGCGCTGCCGGGAGGCCGGGCTCAGCGACTTGGTGATCCACTGCCAGATGCGCTCGCCGTCCTTGATCAGGAAGAAGGTGACGAACAGCATCAAGATCAGCCCGGCGAGGATCTCCGTGGCGATCTTGCCACCGGTGAACACGGTGCCCGCCACGAGCGATCGGTGGCTGTTGAACCAGGCGAGCAGGTTGTCGGACAGTTGCTGGATGCTGCTTGGCCGGACGCGGAGCGGGCCCGTCTCCAGCCAGCGCTCCATCTGGCGCGTGGTGCGGGTGAGCTGGCTCATCAGCGTCGTGGACTCTTGCGACACCCGGATTCCGATGAGTGTGCCCGCCCCCGCCACGACGGCGATGGCAAGAAGCAGAGTGCACCATGTCGCGGCCATGGCGGGCATGCCGATCCTGCGCAACCGCGCCGCGAGCGGCTGCAACAGCGCTGTCACGAGCAGCGCCCCGACGCAAGGGAGCACCACGATACGCAGCGCGCTTGCCAAGCGAGCAGCCACATAGATCACGAAACCTAGCGCTATCAGCCGCCACGACCACGCCCCTGCCGCCTCGAGCCAGCGGGGTGCTCGCGGCCGGGTGGCACCTGCGGCTGCGTCCCGTTCTGCCCGGTCGCCTACGCTGTCGCCGTCCACGCCGCGGCGAGGCGCCGGGCCGGGGGTGCCCTCCCGGACCACGCTCATTTCGAGCCTCACCTTCCTGCCTGCCTGCCGCCAGCGGCCAACCATAGGTCTATCCAACCAACTACGGTGTAGTCATGCGCTCGTACCACGAGCGGCTCTTCGCGCCCGTGAGCTGGTGGTTCCTCGGCACCGTCATCGTCGCGATTCTCGGCGCGGAACTGTGGGCAGGCTTCGGCGCCCTTGTGGCCCTGGTCACCTACGCGGTACTCCTGCTGGTGTGCGGTGGCACGCTGGCGCACTGGGGGTCGGCGAGCGTCCGGGTTACCGACGATGAGCTTGAGGCGGGTGGGAGGCGACTGCCGCGCCATGCGATCGGTGACGTGGTACCGCTCGGCGCGCGGCAGGCCGACGCCGCCCGCGGCCAGCACGCTGATCCGGCGGCGCACGCGGTGATCAGGCCCTACCTCAAGCGTGCCGTGTACATCGAGGTGATTGATCCCACCCAGGGAGCGCCGTACTGGCTGGTCGGGACACGGCGGCCGGACGATCTGGCGGCCGCGCTGCGCACCCAGCCCGCCCGCGCCGGCGCCGACAAAGGCGACGCCGGCGAACGCGGCGAACACGACGAACGCGGCGAACACGACGAGCTGGGCTGATCACGGCCGTGGTCAGACCTGGGCCGACACGATGAGGCCGCTGCTGTCCAGCGCGTGCCCCTCGCCAGCGAGCAGCTTGATCTGCGCCGCATGACCGGCTGCGGCAAGATCACCGATGGCCGGCTCGACGGCGCGGGCGCCCGGCCCGTGGACCGTAACCAGAGAAAGATCGGCCCGCATCGAAAGTTTGGCCTTCGACTTGGCCTTGCGGATGCCGTGCAGCACTTCACAGGTGGAGTCGAGCAACGCCGGATCGCCGCCGACCGCGACCTCCGGGCCGGCCGGCCACGCCGCGCGGTGCACAGAGTCCTCGTGCCACCAGGACCACGTCTCCTCTGTGACGAACGGCATGACCGGCGCGAACAGCCGCAACAGCGCCGACACCGCCTGCGCGAGGGCCGCTCGCGCGGAGGTGTCACCCGCGTACGCGCGGGCCTTGACGAGCTCCACGTAGTCGTCGCAGAACCTCCAAAAGAACCGCTCTGTGACCTCCAGCGCGCCGACGTGGTCGTAGCCCTCGAGCGCCGCGGTCGCGCGCTCGATGACCAACCCGAGCGAGGCGAGCATTGCCCTGTCGAGCGGTGCGGCGACCGCGTCAAGCGGGTAGTGGGCGGGCCCGGGTCCCCGAGCGAGCACGCCGAGCACGAATTTGCTCACGTTAAGGATCTTGATGGCGAGCCGCCGCCCGATTCGCAGCTGGCCTGCTTCGAATGTCGCGTCGGTGCCAAGGCGAGCGCTCGCCGCCCAGTGCCTGAACGCGTCCGTGCCGTATTCGTCAAGCAGTTCCATCGGCGTGAGGGCGTTGCCTTTGGACTTGGACATCTTCTTGCGGTCGGGGTCGACGATGTACCCGGAGACGGCAACGTCGCGCCACGGCAAGCAGCCGAGCTCGAGATGGGACCTGAGCACGGTGTAAAACAGCCAGGTGCGGATGATCTCCTGGCCCTGCGGTCGCAAGTCCATCGGGTACACGCGGTTGAACAGGTCTGGGTCGCGCTCCCAGCGGCCCGCGATCATGGGCGTGAGTGACGAGGTGGCCCAGGTATCGAACACGTCGGGATCGGCCATGAAGCCACCCGGCCTGCCTCGCTGCTCCTCGCTGAATCCCGGCGGAGGCTGCGAGCCAGGGTCGACGGGAAGTGCGGTCTCAGCGGCCGGTATCGGCCGTTCATAGCTGGGCTCACCGTCGCGGTCGAGCGGATACCAGACCGGGATCTGAACGCCGCAGAATCGCTGGCGGCTCAGCAGCCAGTCGCCGTTCAGACCCCTGACCCAATCCTCGTACCTGACCCGCATGAACTCGGGAAACCAGCGCAGCCGGTTGCCACGGGCGAGCAGCGCCTCGCGCACGGCCGGGTCGCGCCCACCGCTGCGCAGGTACCACTGTCGGGTCGTGACGATCTCCAGCGGCTGATCGCCTTTCTCGTAGAACTTGACCGGGCGGACCACGGGGCGCGGCTGCCCGTCAAGGTGACCAGACGCGCGCAGCATCTCCACGATCCGCTCTCGCGCCTCGGCCACCCGGCGGCCGGCCAGCTCAGCGTAGGCGCGCGCGCCCGCCGTGGTGAGCCAGGGCGGCGTGGCAGCGCGGATCCGGCCCGCTGTGTCGACGACCGGCCGGGTCGGCAGGTTCAGCTCCCGCCACCACTGCACGTCGGTGAGATCGCCGAAGGTGCAGCACATGGCGATGCCGGTGCCGAGGCTCGGGTCTGCCGCTGGGTGCGCGAGGATGGGCACATCGACGCCGACCAGGGGAACGGTAGCCATCTTCCCGAACGACTGCGTGTAGCGCGCGTCGTCTGGATGTGCGACGAGAGCTACGCAAGCCGCGAGCAGCTCAGGTCGCGTCGTCTCTATGTGCAAGGGGCCACCGTTTCCGCGGCGGCCCTGCGGGCCAGCACGGTCAAACTCGACCCGGCACCAGGCGCCCGGCCAGTCCCTGTCCTCGAGCTCGGCCTGCGCGACCGCGGTGCGGAACGTGACGTCCCACAGGCTCGGCGCTTCTGCCAGGTACGCCTCGCCACGGCTGAGGTTGCGCAGGAACGCCCGCTGCGCCGTGGCGCGGCTGACGTCATCGATGGTCGCGTAGGTCAGCGACCAGTCCACGGAAAGACCGAGCCGGCGCCAGAGATCCGCATACACCTTCTCGTCCGCGGCCACGAGCCGGGCGCACAGCTCGATGAACGCTCGCCGGGATACGGGCGTGGGCCGTGCCGGATCGGGCGGTTCTGGCAAGCGCAGGCTGGGATCGTAAGGCAGCGTCGGGTCACACCGGACCCCGAAATGGTTCTGCACGTGGCGCTCGGTGGGCAGGCCGTTGTCATCCCAGCCCATCGGGTAGAACACGGCCTTGCCACGCATCCGCTGAAACCGGGCGATCACGTCGGTGTGAGTGTAGGAGAAGGCGCTGCCGACGTGCAGGACGCCGCTGACCGTGGGCGGCGGGGTGTCGATCGAGTACACGCGCTCGCGCGGCGAACCGGTGTCGAAGCGGTAGATCCGCCGCTCTTCCCAGCGGCCTACCCACGCGTCCTCCAGGCCGTTGAGTGAGGGCCTTTCAGGGACGCGAGGTGGGTGGCTGCCTGTCATGCAGGCATGTTAGATGGGCAGCGCGGCAGCGGCCATGAAATTATCTGTCCACCGGAGCACGGAGGAGACCACACATGGCACGAAAGCACGGGGACATGCGGACCCGGATCGCGGGTGGGATTGCCGCCGCCGCTGCCGGATTCTGCGCGCGGAAACTGATCACCTTTGCCTGGACTCGGCTCACAGGCAAGCTGCCGCCGGATGATCCGAACGATCCCGAGGTTGCGGTGCGCGAAGCTGTCGGCTTCGCCGTGGTCATGGGCGTGGGCATGGAGGTGGCCCGGCTGCTCGCGACACGCGCGACGGTCAAGCGGCTGGCGGCGTCGGCGGAATCCGCCGACTAGCCGCGCGTCCGATCCACGTGCGTCACGCCGCGCACTCGCGGCACACCGGCCGGCCGTTTCGCTCTTCGGCGAGTTGGCTGCGGTGGTGTACCAGAAAGCAACGCGAGCACGTGAACTCATCTGCCTGACGTGGGATCACCCGGAACGACAGTTCCTCGTTCGACAGGTCCGCGCCCGGCAGCTCGAGCCCTTCTGCCACCTCGTCAGGGTCAATGTCAATAGTGCTTGATGCCTTGTCCAACCGACGCGCCTGCAGTTCTTGCAAGCTGTCCTCGGTGAGGTCGTCATCGGTCTTGCGCGGGCTGTCGTAGTCGGTAGCCATCTGGCCTACCCCCCTTCTTCTGTTGCGCCTCGTGCGCGGGTGTAACGCTCGGGAAGCCGCAGTTGTGCCCGATTCCGGCGGAGAATTCTGTCACGTCGCCGCGCCGGGCACACCGAAGACGTCGCCGCGCCCTACCGCGTCCCCCGTTGCCGCAGGCCAGGATGCGGCTTTGGCCAGGACGACGCGGGTCATGGCCTCCGCCGAGGTCCGCCCGTCACGCCCTTGTGGAATGGGGCGAGCGCACAGTGTACATGCTCCGAATACTTCTGCCACTTCCGCGTCGCGGCGAGCGAGGGTTTCGTATGGTACGAACGCCGTATCCATCATGAAAGAGGAATGAAACCCCAAGGTTACATTGGGTATGCCGAGCGTCACGCCACTACTCGCCGCCGATCCTTCGCGCATTGGCGGGTACCGCTTGGCCGGCCGGCTGGGCTGGCGGCCGGGCGAGGGCTCGCGGTCACGCAGCGGGACAGGCGGCCCGGCGGCGTTCGTCGTCTACCTCGGCCACGAACCCGACGGCCAACCGGTGACAATCACGCTGCTGCAGCCGGTCACGGCCGCTGACCCGGCCGCCAGGGACAGGTTCATGGCTGAGGCCGAAGCAGCCCGCGATGTGGCGCCGTTCTGCGTGGCGCGCGTGCTCGGCGCCGGGTTCCATGGCGACTTTCCGTACCTGGTCAGCGAGCACGTTCCCGGGCCGTCGCTGGCCGAGGCGGTACAGGCGCAAGGCCCGCCCGCGGGCGAGGTGCTTCGCGCGATCGCCATCGGTTCCGTCACTGGGCTCGCGGCCATCCACCAGGCCGGCCTGGTTCACGGCCATTTCGACGCGCACCGGCTGGTGCTCGGCCCGGAAGGCCCGCGGGTTGTCCATTCCGGTGTGACCCCGCCGTACGGGCTGGCCACGCCCGCTGCCGACGTGCACGCGTGGGCGCACGCGGTCCTGTTCGCCGTCACTGGAAACCCGGACCCTGAGGTGATGCCGGCGCGGCCGCGGGAGCTTCGCCAGCTTGAGCCTCCGCTGCGCGAGCTGGTGAGCGAGTGCCTCGGCAGGGACCCAGGCACCCGGCCGCCTGCAAAGGTGATCGTCACCCGGCTACTCGGCCACGCTCAGCCGCCCACCGGCGTCATCGCGGCCGGGTCACGGGCCGCCGCGCCCGCGCGGGCCGCCGCCCGGGTGCCGCGGGCAGGCGAAGAACGCGCGAACCGCCGGCCCGCGCGGCCGCGGCGCAGCCGTCGCGCTGCCGCCGCTGGCATCGCGCTCGCGGTGATAGGCGCCGCCGTCACGATCACCGCCATGGTCGCCCTGGTGCATCTTCGCGCCGGCGACAGCGGGCCTGCCCCGCGGCCAAGCCGCCTCCATCAGGCCGGAACGCCACCGTCCACGACCACGCCGGCGCCAACCGCCGGGCAGTCGGTTGCCGGCGTGCGGATCCCGGGCTGGCTCAGCGGAACCTGGTCCGGGTTGGCGAAACAGGCGCTGCCCACGCTGACCATCGCCACCCAAGTCAGGCTGAGCGCCGGCGCGACGACCGGCGCCGTCGCATACCCGTCGCTGCACTGCGCCGGCGTACTCAGGCTCACAAGACAGGCCGGCGGCCGCTTCGTCTTCTCGCAGGGGATCGTGTTGGGTCAGCGGACATGTGGACAGGGCACCGTCACGCTCACCCGCCGGGGCGCCCAACTCCGTTTCGCGTTCAGCCCCGCGGTACCTGGCGGCCCGCTGCTCCATGGCACACTGTCCCGTCAGTGACAGCCTGCCGGACCGGCTAGTCCGCGTCGGCGGCGACGAGCGGCGTCGCGGGCGGCGATACGGGCGGCGCGTCCGGCGGCGCCGCGGGAACCCGCACGGTGACCTCGAGGCCCCCGCCCGGCCGTGGCACCATGTTGATCACTCCGGCATGCGCGCGCACAACGGACGCCACGATGGACAGGCCCAGGCCGGCTCCGTGTTCAGAACCCACCCGGTCCCCGGCGAGCCGGCGGAACGGCTCGAACAGCCGCGGGATCTCATACGGCGCCACTATCGGCCCCGTGTTGGCGACGAAAACGAGCGACCCGCCGTCCTGGCGCCAGGTGCGCACCCAGATGGCGCCGCGGTCGGTGTTGTACTTGACCGCGTTGTCCAGCAGGTTGCGCACCAGGTGCTCAAGCAGCACCGGTTCCCCGGCGGTCCGCGCGGCGCCGAGGTCCTCGTGCAGGGTTATCCGCTCCTCGGCGATCGCGGACCGCACGCTGGCCAGGGCGGAGTGCGCCACATCGCTCAGGTCCACGGGCGTCCGCGTGTCAAGCCCGCGCTCGCTTCTGGCGAGCAGCAGCAACCCGTCAATGAGCCGCTGATGCCGCGCGTTGGTGGACAGCAGGGTGCGCCCGACAACCTTCAGGTCCTGCGACGCCTGCGGGTCGGCGAGCGCGACCTCAAGCAGGGTCCGGTTGATGGTCAGTGGCGTGCGCAGCTCATGTGAGGCGTTCGCGACAAAGCGCCGCTGGGTGTCGAACGCCTGCGCGAGGCGTTCGAGCATGGCGTCGAAGGTGTCAGCGAGTTCCTTGATCTCGTCTTCGGGGCCGTCGAGCGCGATCCGCTGATGCAGCGTGCTTTCCGACAGCCGCCGCGCCGTGGCGGTGACCCGCTGCAACGGCGCGAGCGCGCGACCCGCCACGACATAGCCGACGGCTATGGCCGCGACGCCGATTGCCACCAGCGCGATGATCGAACGAGCGAGCAGCCGGTGCATCACGGAGTCGACAAGGGCCGTGCGGTATTGCTCAGGCAGCTGCTCGTTGAACGGCCCAAGGACGACAACGTTGCTCATGATGCTGCGCACGAGCAGATAGGTCACGGCGAGCAGCGCGACGCCACCTACGAAGAACATGGTGCCGTAGAGCAGCGTGAGCCTGGTTCGCACGCTGAGGCGGTTGATCTTGGCGTCGGCGCCGGTGGCCTTCCCTGTCACAGCCGGTACCCCGCGCCGGCCACGGTTTCGATCACGGAGGGATCGCCGAGCTTTCTGCGCAATGTCATCATCGTGACCCGCACCACGTTGGTGAACGGGTCAATGTATTCGTCCCAGGCCTTCTCGAGCAACTGCTCGGCGCTCACAACGGTTCCCTGTGCGCGCATCAGCACCTCGAGCACGGCGAACTCCTTGTTGGTGAGCACGATGGGCGTGCCGTCCCTGGTAACCTCGCGGCGGTTCGGGTCCAGCCGGATGCCCGTGCGTTCGAGCACCGGCGGAAGAGGCGGCGACGACCGCCTGCCGAGCGCGCGGATCCGGGCGATGAGTTCTGCGAAGGCGAACGGCTTGGCGAGGTAATCGTCGGCGCCGATCGCGAGCCCCATCACCTTGTCGTCCAGCTCCGCCGCCGCGGTCAGCATGAGGATCCGGGCGCTGGTCTGGCTCGCAACCAGTTGCCTGCACACGTCGTCGCCATGGACCTTCGGGATGTCCCTGTCCAGGATGATGACGTCGTAGTCGTTGACACTGGTCCGCTCGAGCGCGCCCGCGCCATCGTAGGCCACGTCAACGGCCATCGCGGCGCGCCGCAAGCCCGTGGCGATGGCATCGGCCAGGACCTGTTCGTCCTCGACAATGAGTACCCGCACGTGTGTCCCTTCGCGGCGCCCTGCGGCGCGCTCGACCGGCGCTTACATTTTCCTCCTACGACGCGTAAGGACCGGGTAAGCGGGCCTGTCAGGTGGGAGCGTCGCGCTCCGGGTCGAGCGCGGCGAGCAGATCATGCAGCCTCGCGAACAGCCCAGGTCCGGCGGCGATCAGCAGATCCGGCCCGGCCACCTTGCCGTTGAGCCCGGCGATGGTGGCGCCGGCCTCCTCGGCTATCAACCCCGCCGCGGCGTGGTCCCAGTAGTTGATGCCGCGCTCGTAAAACGCATCGACTCGGCCCGCGGCGACCGCGCACAGGTCCACCGCGGCAGATCCGGCGCGCCTGATGTCGCGCACCCGGGGCAGCAGGCGCGCGACCACTTCGCCCTGAACGACGCGCCGCGCCGCCTCATACCCGAAGCCGGTCGCAACCAGGGCCTCGCTGAGCGCCACACCGGAGTTGCAGTGGACCGGACGGGCAGCCTCGGTCCCGGCGTGCGAGCCTTCGGCGGACTCACGGCGCAACCACGCTCCACCGCCGCGGACCGCGCTGAACAGCTCACCGCGTCCGGGCACGTACACGACGCCTGCCACGACGCGGCCGGAACGCTCCGCCGCTATGCTCACCGCCCAGTCCGGCAGCCCGTAAAGATAGTTGACGGTCCCGTCGATGGGGTCGATGATCCAGCGCACGAGCGCGCCCGCTGGAGTCGCTTGCGTGCCCGTGCCCAGCCGCGCCGTGTCTGGCCGGACAGCGCCGCTCTCCTCGCTGAGAAAGGCGTCACCTGGACGCACATCGCGGATCCGGTCGATGATCAGGCGTTCGGAGGCGCGGTCCATCTCGGTGACCACATCGGTCGGGCTGGATTTGGTGCCTACGACGTGCGGGCCGCCGGGCGGTCGCTGCGAGGTCAGCATCCGACCCGCGCGCACCGCGACCGCGATGGCGAGTTCGGCCAGCTCACCGGGCTCGGCGCCGTTCATAGCGGCCGCGCAGGGGTGCGGGGACGAGCGCAGCATCCTGCTGGGCAGGCGTCCAGGCCAGGGCGCCCGGCGAGCCGCTCAGCGACAAGCTCACCGATCATGGCCACGAACCGTGGGTGAGTGCCTGGAGTCGCCGCGCGGGCGATCTCGATACCGAGCCGCTGGGCGACCCGCGCCGCCACCACGTCGAGGTCGTAGCGGACCTCCATATGATCGGATACGAACCCGGCGGGCACGAGCACCGCCGCCTTCGCGCCCGCGCCGCTAAGCTCTGCCAGGTGGTCGGTCACATCCGGCCCGAGCCACGGTTGTGACGGCGGGCCGCTGCGGCTCTGGAAAACCAGCCGCCACGGATGCGCGCCACCGTCCACCCGCTCGCTGACCAGTCGCGCTACCTCGTTGAGCTGAGCCACATATGCCCCGCCCCGCGGCCCGCTGCTCGCGGCCATCGCCGTCGGCAGGCTGTGCGCTGTGAACACCAGACAAGCATGATCCCGAACGGCTTCGCGGAGTGTCGCGAGCGCAGCGCGGGTGTTTTCGGCGAGCGGCTCGAGGAAGCCGGGATGGTTGAAATAGGCACCGAGCTTGTCGATCCGCGGCGCTCCGTGCCCCGCTTGCTCGCGAGCACGCTCGATGTCGTCGAGGTACTGCAGGCAACTGGAGTACGAGCTGTACGCAGAGGTGACGAAGGCGATGGCGCGGCGCACCCCGTCGCGGGCCATCTGCCGCACCGCGTCCGGCAGGTACGGCGCCCAGTTCCGGTTGCCCCAGTACACGGGCAGGTCAATGCCGCACGCGGCGAACCTGGCTCTGACGGCCGCGATGAGGTCGCGGCACTGCTGGTTGATCGGGCTCACCCCGCCGAACAGGCGGTAATGCTCCGCGACCTCCTCGAGCCTTTCGCGTGGGATGCCCCGGCCACGGGTCACGTTCTCAAGGAACGGGATCACGTCATCTGGCCCCTCGGGCCCACCGAATGAGACGACGAGCAAGGCTTCGTAACCGACCGCCCGCCCGTCGTGCTCTGCCATGTTCGCCATCCAATCAGACACCGGCGACCGCTCCGGCCGGTCCGATTGGATCACGTCCACGCCTACGCGCCTACGCCTCTCGCCGACTCGGGTACGTTGTTAGCGCTCTTCTGCGCAGTTGCGAAGGACGGTACGGAAGTGACGCTGTCTGGCGGCCCGCCACCGCGGTGGTTTGCTGACGGCCGGCCCCCGCCAGCAGAATCGGCCCTGCCGGAGATCGTGTTCGTGCCCGCGCATCCGCAGGGTCGCGATGGCCGCAAGGACGTTGTGTTCGAGGTGCGCCAGCTCGCCGACGGCCGCCGCGTGCTGCCGGTGTTCACCACAACAGAGCACCTGATCGCGGCGCTCGGACCGCGGCAGCCATGGGCCGCACTGCCGCTGCGCGCTGAGCTTCGCCGGATCCGGCCAGGCGGCGCCGCGCTCAGCCGTACTGCCGCGCGTACTCCTGCGCGAGCGCGATAACTTCGCGCACGTAGGTGTCGGCGTGGTTGTAGGCGTAGATCGCCCCGTACAGGGATGTCCCTCCGGCCGCGGCACCGCTCGCACACAGGTAACGGGCCGCTGACGGGACCGCGTCGAATGGGTTCATAATGTCGGCGGTTGTGTCGCCGAACCCGGGGATGCCCCAGATGCGCCAGGTGGACGGCAGAAACTGCATCGGCCCGAGTGCTCCAGCTTTCGACGGGCCGTCGTTCGCGCCATGCCCGCTCTCGATCTGGCCGATCGCAGCGAGGACGGTCCAGGACAACCCGGGGCAGTAGCGGGCCGCGGACCGCTTGTACAGATCCAGGTACGTGCTGGGCCGACCGGCGCTACCAGCGTCGGGCAACGGCGAGGCCGCCGCGTTCAGGTCGATGATCTGGCTCTTCTTTCCGAGCAACCTTCGCACCTGCGCGATGAGCGACGCGCTCTTGGCGCCCGGTGCGTTGATCATTGCCGCGATGTTCGGCACCAGGCCGAGCAGACCGGCGGTTTGTTTGCTGACAAGCGCGTCCACCCCGCGCACACCCAGGTGTGCCGACGCTCCCATGGTCACAACCGGTTGGCTGGCCCCAACCAACGGATACGCGGCGCCCTGGCGCAGCCTGAGCTTGGCCTGCGCGCTGGTCGAGAGCACGAACTCGTTGCGTGCGAGCGCGGCCCAGATGCGCTCGTTGGCCGCGCTCGCGGGCGGCGTCCAGGACCGGAAGGCGCCCGGGTCGACGCCAAGCACGTTGGTCGGCCGGCCTTGCAGCCGTATCGCCCCGCCGTCGGCGGTAATCAGGTCCCGCACGTGCGAGAGTTTCTCGATCTGAGTCAGCTGCGCCCGCGTGATCCCGCGACGGGAGACCACGAGCAAGTCAGGCGGCACAATGCGGCGTAGCGGCGCGACCTGGGGAGCGCCCGCCGTCGACGGGCGGGCGGTGCCACGCGTCCTGTGGCCAGAGGTCTCGAGCAAGATCGCACCCGCTGCGACCGCGGTCCCGCCGAGAGCCGCCACGATTGCGACGATCAGCAGTGGCGCGCTGCGCCAGCCAAAAGGTCTCACAGCAGAACCACTCTAAGCGCCGTACCTGCGCTGCGGCCACGCGAGCGCACCAGGACACCGGTGGCCACCGCTGTTCCCGTAGGCAAGCAGAAACCGGCTTGCGCCACCGCCTACCGTCGTGTGGGGAGGTTCTTCATGGTGGCCGAGGACAAACGCGAGCAATCCACAGCGGGCACAGCGAAGCTGACACGCCCCACCACCGGTGTGGACGCAGCCGAAGCGCCGACGGGCAGTGCGGCCGCCGGAAACCCGTACGGCCGGCTGCTGCGCGTGCCCGGAGCGCGCGCGTTTACCGCGGCGGGGTTCGTGGGCCGGATGCCGATGTCGATGTATGGGCTCGGCGTCGTCTTGCTCGTGTCGGCGGTGACCGGCAAGTACGGCACGGCGGGCGCGGTGTCGGCCACCGGAATCATCTGTTATGCGCTGCTTGTGCCGCGGCTCGGCCGGTTGACCGACCGTTTCGGCCAGGCCCGGGTGCTTCGGCCGCTTACCGCCGTCTTCACGGCGAGCGCGGTCGCCTTCATCGCCTGCGCGGAGATCAAGGCGCCGCTGTGGACCCTGTTCGTGACCGGCGCAGCGTTCGGCGGCACGATGCCGTCACTCGGCGCAATGGTGCGGGCCCGGTGGAGTCATTTGCTCAGCGGCACCGCCCTGCTGCACACCGCGTTCTCGTTCGAGTCGGTCGTCGACGAGGTGATCTTCATCACGGGCCCGGTGATCGTGACGCTGCTCGCGACGGGAGCGCGCCCGTCGGCGGGCATCGGCGCGGCCGCCGTGCTCGCGGTTGCGGGAACGCTCCTGCTCGCCGCGCAGCGCCGGACCGAGCCGCCGGCCGGGCCGTCGGAGCATCGCGCGGGCCGGGCGATCGCCGTTCGCGGGATGGGTGTGCTTGTCGCCGTGTACGTGTTCATGGGCGCGATGTTCGGCACCATCGAGCTGAGCACCGTCGCCTTTTCCCAAGAGCAGGGGCAAAAGCCGCTGGCCGGCCTCGTGCTCGGCACATACGCGCTCGGCAGCGCGGTGGGCGGGCTCATCTACGGCAGCCGGGCCTGGCGGTCGCCGCTTGACCAGCGCTTTCTTGTCACTCTCGTGGGCATTGTGGTGGGCGTGGCGCCCATGTGGGCGCTGCCTAACCTGCTTGTTCTGTTCGGGGTGATCTTCTTTTCCGGGCTGACCATCGCGCCAACGCTCATCGCCGGGTACAGCCTCGTCGAGCGGCGGGTCCCGCCGGGGCTGCTGACCGAGGGAATGTCGTGGCTGTCCACCGCGATCGGTGTCGGACTGGCGCTCGGCGCGCCTGTAGCCGGGCACATCATCGACGCATACGGCGCGCACTGGGGCTACGTCTTCGCCTTGGGCTGCGGCGCCGCGTCAGCGGCGGTCGGCCTGCTCGGCGCGCGAACGCTGCGTCCGACCGGCTAGGGTCCCGTCATGGCAACCAGCCCGCACCACTGGCAGAACTGGGCGGGCAATCAGCGGGCACGCCCGCGCAAGACCGCCAGCCCGGCAAGCGCCGAGGAGGTCGCGGCAGCAGTTAAGGATGCTGGGCGTGACGGCCTAACCGTGCGCATGGCCGGCACCGGCCACTCCTTTACCCCGGCCGCCGTTACCGACGGGCTGCTGCTACGGCCGGACGGCCTGCGCGCGGTCCGCTCGGTGGACGCCCGAGCAGGGCTCGTCACCGTGGAAGCCGGCTGCCCGTTGCGGAACCTCAACGAGACCCTGCTGCGCCACGGCCTTTCGCTCGCCAACATGGGCGACATACAGGAGCAGACCGTCGCGGGCGCCATCCAGACCGGGACCCACGGCACCGGGCGCACCGTGGGCGCCATCGCAGCCCAGGTCGCGGGCCTCGAAGTGGTGCTCGCCGACGGGAGCGTGCGCACCTGCTCGGCGGAGCGTGACCCCGATCTGTTCCGCGCCGCGCTTGTGGGCCTCGGGGCGCTCGGCGTGGCGACCGCGGTGACCTTCCACGTGGTTCCCGCCTTCTTGCTTGAGGCACGCGAGGCGCCGATGCGGTGGGACGAGGTCCTCGGCCGGCTTGATGAACTCACCGCGGACAACGAGCATTTCGAGTTCTACTGGTTCCCGCACACGGAGGGCTGCCTGACCAAGCGGAACAACCCGGTCGGCGGCGCGGCACGCCCGTTGCCACGGTTTCGCCGCTGGCGCGACGATGAGTTCCTGGCCAACTCGGTGTTCGGCCTGACCTGCCGACTCGGGCACGCGTTCCCCGGCGTGATCAAGACGGTGAACGGGATCGCGGGCAAAGCGATCGGCGCACGGACCTACGTGCAGCCGGCCCACCAGGTCTTCACCAGCCCGAGACGGGTTCGGTTCATCGAGCAGGAGTACGCGATCGCGCGGGCGCACCTGCCGCACGCGCTCGCCGAGATCCGCGGCCTCTTCGCCACCCGGACGTGGCGGGTCAGCTTCCCCATCGAGGTAAGGGTGACGCCGGCCGACGACCTGTGGCTGTCCACCGCCCACGGCAGGGACAGCGCGTACATCGCGCTGCACGTGTACCACAAGTCGGACCACCGCGAGTACTTCCGCGAGGTGGAGGCGGTCATGACAGCGCTCGGCGGACGCCCGCACTGGGGGAAGCTGCACACACGCGACGCCAGCTACCTCGCGAAGGTCTATCCGCGGTTCCGCGACTTCGTGACCATGCGCAATAAGCTCGACCCGCAGCGCAGGTTCGGTAACGGCTACCTGACCCGGGTCCTCGGTCCGTGACCGTCCACGTCCGCGGTGGGCGGTAACGATGACACGTGAAGTTCCGGACATGCCGGGCGGGGTGCTGGCCAGCGCCCGATCGACCGGACAGACTCGTCACCGGGGGAAGCATGGCAGCGTCGCCGCATCGCCGGGCGGCGGGCGCGGAAGGGACGCCGATGCAGGAACTGCGCCTCGTCGCGGTGAGCGAGGACGGCACCTACGTGGTCCTCGCCCAGCGCGGACGGGGTGTCCGCTTCGCACTGCCGAACGACGAGCGGTTGCGGGCTGTGGTACGCGGCCAGTTCTCCCGGCTCGCCAAGTATGAGATCGAAGTGGAGAGTCAGTTGCGACCCAAGGAGATCCAGGCCCGGATCCGCGCCGGTGAGACTGCAGAGCAGATCGCCGACGCGGCTGGCGTACCAATCGAGCGGGTGCGCTGGTTTGAAGGCCCGGTGCTCGCCGAGCGTGCCTACATGGCGCAGCAGGCGCAAACCGCTTCGGTCAGGCGGCAAACGGACTCCGGCCCAGGGCCGCAGCTCGGTGAGATCGTCACCGAGCGGCTGCGGCTGCTCGGCGCCGATCCGGACGAGGCGCGCTGGGATTCAAGAAAGCGCGGCGACGGTAGCTGGCTCGTCGAGTTGACCAGCGCCGTCGGCGGTGACCCTGTCCGGGCCGCGTGGATCTTCGATGCCCGGCGGCGGCACGCCGCGCCGGAGGACGACCAGGCGGCTCTGCTGTCACTGCCCGAGGAGATCCTGCAGGCCGAGGGGTTGTCGGTGCCGCCACCGCCCGCCCGCGGGCGGGGGACGGTGACGCCTTTCTTGCCGCGATCGGGCAATGGTCCCTCCCCGGCCGAGCCGCTCGCGGCGCCCGAACCGGGCCACGGGGCAGCGCTCGCCGCTGCGGCCCATGAGCCAGCCGCGCAGCAAGCCCAGGCAGTGGCCGAGGACCCTCCGGCGCGCCCCGCGCGCAAGGCGGCAGGTGGCCGTGGTCGCCGCGCCTCGGTGCCCACGTGGGACGAGATCATGTTCGGAAGCTCGCGCCGCCAGGACTAGCGGACTGCGGCTTAGCGAGCTCGCGTGGCGGAGTCCTCGTCGCTCCGCGGCGACGGGACGGGATGGCGCGCGGGCGTGCCGGTCAGGTCGTCCAGCTCGCCAGGCCAGCCAGAGCCGGTCGGCTCGAGGGCGGCGTCCGGTATCACGGCCTCGCCCGCGGGCGCGCTGACGGCGACGTCGTCGCCGCGCCGCCGCTCCCACGGCATTGCCGCGATCAGCAGAGGTATGACATCCCAGGACGTGAGGTACCACATCTTGGCGTGCATCCAGCCAGGGACACGGTCCGGCCCAAGCGCGAGATAGCCGAAACCGTCGAACACCGACGCCGCAACGATCGCCGGAGTGGCGAAAAAGGTCGTGCGCGCGGCAAGGAATGGCAGCGGCCATGCCAGATACTGGACGCTGACCCGCGGGCTCACCACCAGGAAGGTGATCAGCAGCGCCGTGGTCAGGTCCACTGGGTCGCTGCGGCGCCAGAGATAGCCGACCACCGCGACCGCGATAACCATTGCCACCAGGCCGAAACGGCCCACGGACGTGATGAATTCGAGCCTGCCCCGGGTGACCGCGACCGTCCAGCCCCAGTTTCCGACCATGGAGCGAAGCCCGATGATCCGGTGCGCAACGGTAGGCAGCCGCCGCAGGGGTGTGCCCACCGTGAGCGGTGAGGTGAGCCAGAAGAGCAGCGGTACGCCGACCACGCAGCACGACGCGCGCAGCCGTTTCCCCCAGTCAGGCAGCGTCGCAAGCACACCGGGCAGCAGCAGAAGCGACCACATGCCGATGGCGGCAGAAAGACCAAGCAGCCCTCCCGCGGCCGTGCTGCGGCGCGACCGGGCCAGGATGAATGCGGCGACAGCGAGTGCGAGCACCTCGGGTTCCAGCTGGCCATGCAGGGCGCAGATCATGATCGCGAGGGGATTGCACGCGTACTGAAACCGCCGCAGCGGGCCCCGCTGGGTCGCGAGCTTGCCAATCAGCGGGATAAGCACCAGGTCAGCGGCCACCGGCGCCAGCCGGCCAACAGCCGCCCAGGGCAGATGCGCCAGCTGGCCGAGCTTGAGCTCGGCGGCAAGCACGAACGCCATCGTGGGCAGGAACGGCCAGCCTCTCGGCCGTCCGCTCAGCAGCGGATCATGATGGTGCAGGACGGCCACCGCCGCGGAGTGGAAGTCGGCCGTGAAGTCCCAGGGTTGCCATGACTGCCTGGCTGCGACAACCCAGACAGCGCCGCGCAGCGCAGCGCCGACCACAAGTGCGGTGGGCAGCGATGGCTGCCAGCCGCGCCACGCCGCGATCAGATACAGTGCCAGGCCGACGCCGAGCACCGAACTCGCAGCGATCATATATTTCACGATGAGCTGAGGGTGACGGAATATCCGCGCATGCGCAGGGCTGCCTCGGTGATATCTGAGTCGTTCTACCGCTCCAAGAGCAGGGGCAGCATATCGTCAGCCGACGCCTTGCGCGGCGCATTTGCCGACCATTCGTGCCGCGCGCCGGCCCGCGTGCAGGGCCGGTGCGGCACGCGGCACCGCACTACGGTCAGTGACCGGTCGCGGCAGCCGTTCGGGATATTGATGCGAAACGGCTGCCGCACCGGGCTCGCGCACCCGCACCGCACCGTGCTTAGACGGTCACCGCGTACGATCTGGCAGGTGAGCAGACGCCTGCTTCGCGCCGGGCGCGGCGGTGCGGCGCGCGCAATGCGGCGAGCCGCGCTCATCGGCCTGTCCGCGGCCTGTTCGCTCACCGCTGGATGCGGGTTGATCGGCGGCACGAACATCGGGTCCTTTGACGTGCCGGAGATCATCACCGTAACGAGCCTCGCCTTCAGGGACCAAGGCGACCTGCCGCTGCGCTACACCTGCTTCGGCAAGGGCGTCAGCCCGCCCATTCACTGGTCAGGCGTCCCGACGGGAACCAAGGCGCTCGCGCTCGTGGTCGACGACTCGGACGCGCCGGTAACGCCGTATATATACTGGCTCGTTTTTGACATCAGCCCGCAGACGACAGAGCTTCAAGAAGGATCGCTTCCGCCTACCGCACGCCAGGCGCAAGGCACCGACAACATCGCCAAGTATGGCCCGCCCTGTCCGCGCTCCGCCAGCCACTCCTACCGTTTTACGCTCTATGCGATGAACGCGCCCGTGTCACTGCCAAAGGGAGCTGGGCTGAAGGCCGCCTGGCCAGCGATCGCGGCCCGAGCCATCGCGCGCGGCAGGCTAACCGGAATTGCGCGGAATCCACATGGCTGACCCGCAAGCCGAACCAGAAGCCATCGCGTCCATCCGGACCTGGTAAACATGTGGATACGCTACGTACGTAATGATGCGTAAAACTTCTCCAATCATGTGACAGCGGCGATAGTGTTCCGCCAGAATTAGTGTCCGGGCGAACGGCCTTGGACGGGACCAGGGCGCTAGCGTACGGGGGCAAGGCCCGCGTCTGTGGCCGCGTGTGCCTGGCTAGCGCCGTCGGGTGGCCATGCTAGTTGGGTGGTGCGATGACGCTGTTCGTGGTGCTCGGCCTTGTGGCCGTGGTTGTGGGCGTTCTTGTCGCCGTGGCGCTCGGCGTCCGCTCTATGCGGGCCGAAGGCGGCGAGGATGACTGGGACTCTCCGGTGGGCGACAGCGAGTTCGCCGATCCAGAAGACCTGGGCCACTCGATCCGCCGCGGCGGCGAGCGTGGGCGTGGTGGTTCGGCGGGCGCTCGGCGTCCCGCGGTCGCAGGCAGCGCCACCGCCACGGACCCTGGCTTCGACCCTGGCTTCGACCCTGGCTTCCGGCAGGTGACGCCGGACGAGGTGCCCGCTCCCCGAGCGCCGGTTGGGCCGGCTCCGTCAGTTGCGCCGGTTGCGTCGGCCAGGCCGGGCAGGCGGCACAGCCAGCAGAAGGACCAGCCCAAAAAGCGGCACAGCCAGCGGAAGGACCAGCCCAAAAGGCCGGCGCGACCGCCACGGCTTCGCGGCGGCGACGCGGGGAAGGACTGGAACACCACCAACTGGGAACGGGTGTCCGACGAGGACTACTGGGCCGAGATGTCCGCTGACAAACCGCTCGCGTCCAGGACGGCCCAGTCGGCCGCTGACCTGCGACCTGGCGAGCCGGAGGCGAGCAAGGAGCGGGACACGCGCACCGATCCGAAACTGTCGCAGCCGGAGCGGCAGACCGCCGCGATGGCGATGCCCGGCGTTGCGTCTTCGCGACGCTACGAGGCCGCTGGCCGCGCCGAGACCGGCGGGGCCGAGCTTGACGCCGCCAGCTTGCCTGTCCGGCGGTCCGGCAGCTCCACCGACAGCGGCCGGATGGTACCCGCGGCGAGCGCGCAAGCGGCCCACAGCGGCGCCGACTATGCGGCTGCGGGTGTGTCTGGCGCGTACTACTCGGCGCCTCCCGCTGCGCCTCCCAGCTACTCCACGCAATCTGGGTATTCGGCGGCGCCGGGCGGCTATCCCGGGTCCGCGGCTGCTGGCTATCCGGCCGACGCCAGCTACCCAGCGCCCGTCGCCGGATACCAGACACCGTCGCACGGCATGAGCCAGCCCGGCATGAGCCAGCAGCCCGCAGGGCTCGCAGCAAGGCCTTCACGGCCTGACGCACCCGTCGGGCAAGGCCCCCCCGCCGGCTATGGTGCCGACACCCCTGGCTACGGCATGCCAACCGACCCTGGTTACGTCGCGAACAGCTCCTATGACGGCTCCCGCCGTGGCGAGGCCAGCACCCCCTACGGGCCCCCCGGTGGCTACGCCACAACGTATGCGGGCTACCCGGCTACGCCCTCGACCGGTCCGGCTGGAACCCATGCCCACCCTGGAGCTGCACCGGCGAGCGGCTACGCCAGCCAGCCGGCGGGCGGTTTCGCAAGCGGCTACCTGTCAAGCTCTGCCCTGTCCGCTCGCCAGCGATTGCCCGAGCCCGAGCCCTTGGCCGACGCGGGCTCAGGCAATCCCTACGGCAGCTACGTCACCGGGCCGCCACCCGGTGACGGCCTCGACGCCGCGTCCCCATACGGGCGGACCCGCCCAGACGCGCCTGACTACGACGACCATCGCTCCCGCGGCGGATACGGGAACTACGGCGGCGGCGCTCATCGCTGACCGCGCCGCGATATCGGCTGGGGCTTGACAAGCCTGCGGTCGCCGCGCCGAGAATGTGGCGACTGAACAAGGTGGAGGCGATGCCGACAACCGCTCGTGATCATGCACGCACCTATCACTTGCACAGGCTTGCCACGGTGCTGGACGATCGCGGCTTCCACTCCGCGGTCAAGACCACCTATCCGGCGGCGCTGCACATTTTCATCCCGGGTGCGGCGATGCTGGCGGAAACCATCGACTGCATTCCGCTGGCCGACGAATACGGGCGGCTGCGCTGGTTCTACCGGTGGTCGTGGGGCGATGTTCTGCATGACACCGACGACCCTGGCGCCGCCGCCGCGAAGATCGCCGAGGTCCTCGCCGCGCGCTAACCGTGAATCGCGGGCGAAGTTATCCGCCTGCGACCGCCTGTCTGGCCCTGACCGGTATCCAGCACGGGTCCCTGCGGGGGCCTGGGCGCCCGGATATCTGGGAACAATCCCGGTCGATGGGGGCATTGACGTGCCCGGTAACAATGATCTCAAGGACCAGGTGAGCAACGTGCGATTCCTGGGTGGCGCGCCTCCGGCGCACGACCTTACCTACAGCGACGTGTTCATGGTGCCCAGCCGCAGCACCGTCGCGTCGCGGCTCGATGTCGACCTTCGCGCCCGTGACGACAGCGGCGCCACGATCCCGGTCGTGGCGGCCAACATGACGGCGGTGTCTGGGCGCCGGATGGCCGAGACCATCGCCCGCCGAGGCGGGCTTGCCGTCCTGCCACAGGACATCCCGCTCGACGTGGTCGCCGACGTGGTGACGTGGGTCAAGAACCGCCACCTCGTGCACGACACGCCGATCACGCTCGGGCCCAACGACACCACTGGCGAGGCGCTGAACCTGCTGCCGAAGCGGGCGCACGGCGCAGTGATCGTCATCGAGGACGGCAGGCCGGTCGGCGTGGTGACCGAGGCCGACTGCCAAGACGTTGACCGGTTCACCCAGCTTCGCCAGGTCATGTCCGCTGAGGTGCTCACGCTGCCTGCTGAGATTGAGCCGGAGAAGGCGTTCGCCCGGTTGCATGAGGGCCGGCACCGGCTCGCGCCTGTGGTGGACGGCGCCGGGAGGCTGACCGGCATCCTGACCAGGACCGGCGCGCTGCGAGCGACCCTCTACCGGCCAGCTACCGACGCGCGGGGACGGCTGCGGATCGCGGCGGCCATCGGTGTCAACGGTGACGTCGGAGGCAGGGCCATGGCTCTGGCCGAGGCGGGAGTCGACCTGCTCGTGGTGGACACCGCGCACGGCCACCAGGACAAGATGATCGCGGCGCTCGGTGCGATCCGGCGCTGCGACCCCCCCATGCCGGTCGCCGCGGGGAACGTGGTCACCAGCCAGGGTGTGCGAGAGCTCATCGAGGCGGGCGCGGACATCGTGAAGGTGGGTGTCGGCCCAGGCGCGATGTGTACCACCCGGATGATGACCGGCGTTGGCCGCCCGCAGTTCAGCGCGGTGCTCGAGTG
>WNFX01000274.1_pt1 | contig 115272 bp, 95 predicted proteins | sample 5400111 | NCBI WGS metagenome assembly WNFX01 (sample SAMN13153363, study PRJNA577476) | soil metagenome | isolation source: 40 cm soil or saprolite under grassland replicate 1 | place: USA:California | collected 2016-06-15
TCGTCCTACACAAAGGGGCAACCGCGACCGGTGCAGAACTGCAAAAGCATACGCAGCAATCCTTGCCGGTCTACATGGTACCCTCCGCATGTATGCTGCTCGATGAACTGCCGATCAACGCCAATGGCAAGGTGGACCGGCTCGTGCTGCCAGAGCCGGATGCGATGAGAACGACGGCAGAGGAGATGTTTGTGGAGGCGACATCGCTGGTGCAGGGTCAACTGGTACAGATATGGCAAGAGCTGCTCGCAGTGCATCCCATCGGCATAAAGGACAACTTTTTCACACTGGGAGGGCACTCGCTCCTCGCCGCGCGCCTGGTGGACAGGATCGCCCACGTATGCGGCAAGAAGATCCCTCTCTCCGCGCTCTTTGCCGGACCAACCATAGAACAGCTGGCCAATGCGCTGCTGCAGGATGCAGATCAAACCGCGCGGACTGCTGTGGTCGCGGTTCAGGCCAGTGGGTCTCTGCGTCCCTTCTTCTTTTTGCATGGTGACTGGACCGATGGCGCGTTCTACTGCTTCGCTCTGGCGCGCTCGTTAGGTCCTGAACAGCCATTTTATGTACTGGGAACGTATAAATTCTCTGATCTGCAGGCTCTTCCTATTCTGGAAGAAGTGGCATCAGCTCATATCGAGGCGATGCGCACTATTCAGCCAGAAGGTCCCTATCTCTTAGGTGGCTTTTGTAACGGTGGCTTGCTCGCCTACGAAATGGCGCGGCAGCTGGAAGAAGCCGGGCAACAGGTTGATTTCCTCGGCTTGATCAATCCTACTACGGTGGACGATTCATATATGCTGCTTAGTGTCATCCGTCGTGTTGGTCAGATGCTACAGATGAAACCAGATAGACAGGCTCATTGGTATCTGCGCGCCCGCCATGCCCTCCGTCACGCGTACAGGCATGTACGCCCTGGCGACGAGAGGCTGGCGGACTTTCATAAATTGACAGCGATAGATCCACGACTCGAGGGTATGTTTCCACCCCTTGAGGCGCTTTACAATGACTATGTCGGTGTCTTTAACTGGCTGGTGAGCAGATATAAACTGCGCGCCTATTCTGGTAAGATTACGTTCTACTGGGCCGCTGACGAACCCTTCTTCCAGAAATTCTGGAGCCAGGTCCCTGTAGTGAAAGACAAGCAGGAGGTTGAGCATCATCTCATTCCGGGTACCCATATGTCCTGTGTCACCGACTACACCGAGGTCCTGGCTGAACGGTTGAGTGAGAGCCTGAAGCAGTCTCAGGAGGTCCTATTAGATCAGGTCGTGTGAGCAAAGAAAGTTAGTGCGGTGAGAACATTACTCTATCAATGGCTAAAAACAAATCGCGTCATGCTCGTCAATGCCGGATCGCTGGTTGGCACAACGTTGGTAACGGGAGCACTGGGATTTGCTTACTGGTGGGTGGCAGACCGGCAATTTCACCCCGCAGATGTAGGTCTTGCCTCAGCTTCTATATCTGCCATGATGTTGCTGGGGGCTCTGTGCGTATTGGGAATGGGCACGTTATTGATCGGTGAATTACCGCGTCAACCTGGTAAGGAAGCGTCTCTTATCAGCGCTGCGTTGATGCTGTGCTCTTTGCCCTGGCCATCTGGCTGCACTCCTATGTGAGAGGGGTGACGATTTATGCGACATGGGCCGTGGGCAGTGTTATCTCACTACTCCCACTCGTCGGATTTTTCGTTATAAAGAAAAGGTCAGCGCTAAGGCACGCTCTGCCAGACTGGAGCTTACTGCAGAAGCTTGGGTTCTCGGCCCTGCAACACCATATGCTCAATTTGATTCTGCAAGTCCCAACCACGGCCTTACCGGTGCTGGTGACGATCCTGCTTTCAGCAACGACGAATGCCTGGTTTTACACTACCTGGATGCTTCTGGGGTTTGTCTCCATTGCCTCGTATTCCCTCTCTACTGTCCTCTATGCTATCAATTCCGCTCAGAACGAAGAGCTTGCGAGCAAGCTACGCATGACATTAGGGCTCGCGTTTATAACCTGCATAGCGGCAGCCGTGGTGCTGCAAATCGGCGCCAGCCAGATACTGGGCCTCTTCGGCCATATGTATGCAGAGCGGGCAACTTCGAGCCTGCGTATTCTCATCCTTGGAGAGTTTCCAATTATCATCAAGCATCATTATATCGCCGTCAGGCGTATTGGTAAGCGGCTGACCCGCGCTATGCTCCCAGTAGCGTTCGGGAGCTTACTCGAATTGGGGGCCGCAGCAGTGGGCGCACACCTGGGCGCATTGTCAGGCTTGAGCATAGGATGGGTGGTAGCCGTGTATATTGAGGCGATGTTTATGGCTCCTGCCGTGTACAGGGCCGCTCGTTTCAAACGCACGGGAAGCTCACAGCCGCTGGCACACGATGAGATGGTAGAGACGCGGCAGATGAGTCAGAACTAAGTGGTCTGTATCCACAAAGCATGGGCGTCAATGCCTGGTTTTATGTTCGTTTTGGAAAAGGGCGAAGTCTTCTAAATCGCTGCTCAGCTCCTTGATCACTGCTTCGCTGTACTGCCAATCTGGGGCTGTATCACTTTTACATGGCTTTGAAAGATATTGCTGGGGCCTTGACAAGAAATTGTAGACAATCTACAATCTATGTATGGATTTAGATGAACTGGCGGCGGATGCCGCAAAACAATACCGCACCACACCTACTATGGTGGCGGATATATTACGCGAGGCCATTTTAGCGGGAGCGCTTAAAGGTGGTCAGCCGCTCCGACAGGAGGATCTGGCAACAAAGTTCCGGCTGAGCCGGGGACCTGTCCGCGAGGCTTTACGGCAGCTTGAGGGAGAAGGCTTGATCACCTTCTCTCCCCATCGCGGCGCAGTCGTCTCAGAGTTGTCGCTGGCAGAGGTACAGGAGATTTGCGATATTCGCATTGCTCTTGAGACGGCTGCTCTGCGCTTCGCTATTCCACATCTATCTGAAGATGTGCTGAAACGCGCAGAGGAAATTCTCGACGAGGCCGACCAGCAAACAACGGAAGTGGCTCACTGGGGCGAGATCAACTGGAAATTTCATGCAACGCTCTACGCTCCGGCAAATCGTCCGCGCCTCTTATCTCTGATCAAAGCCCAGCACGCTCAAATGGATCGCTACGTGCGCGTCCACTTTTCTCTCATGAACTACAAGCAGCAAGCTCAACAAGAACACTGGCAAATCCTCGACGCGTGTAAACGACGAGACATCAGCACAGCACTCGCCGTCCTGGAGCGGCAGATAGCTGCCGTTGGTGAGATGCTTGCCAGCCACTTACAACAGGAAAGGAGCGAAAACGGTCGGTCAAGAACCCAATCCCCATGATCGGGGACGGGCTTGCAGAAGTCCTGCTTGACTAGCCTGAGTGCAAACTACGTTGGGTGAGTCATGATACCTATGGATGCTTACTCTAGTCTGTAGCTCTATCGTTTACGGTTAAAAGTTCTGAGGGGAGGAACGGTGCTGTAAGTGTAAAAAGCTCATCCAACATTGGCGAAGAGTACCTGACTCCGAAAGGAGGTAAACGCTTTGTTCGTTTACGTTTTAAGTTGTCATAGTAAACCGTTAATGCCATGTCAACCACGCAAAGCACGCCTTTTACTGAAAGGGGGCAAGGCCAAAGTGGTGAAGATGGTTCCCTTTACAATCCAACTGCTCTACGGGAGTAGTGGCTACAAACAAGCAGTCTCACTTGGGGTAGATGCTGGTACACATCCTATCGGTGTTTCAGCTACTACCGAGCAGCAAGTGCTTTTCGAGGCTGAGGTGCTGCTAAGAACTGATATCCAGGAATTGGTAGCAACACGCTTGCAATATAGAAAGGCCAGAAGAAGTCGAAAGACACGCCATCGGAAAGCAAAATTTCTCAACAGGAACAAGCCTGACGGGTGGCTTGCGCCTTCACTAGACAACCATTGAGGTAGCACAATTTGACTTGCAGAAGATCAGAAATCCTGAGATCGAGGGTGTGGAATACCAACAAGGACCGCAGCTCGGTTTCTGGAATGTGAGGGAATATGTACTGTTTCGTGACAACCATACTTGCCAATGGTGTAAGGGCAAGTCGAAAGACCTGATCTTGAATGTGCATCACATCGAGTCTCGCAAGACTGGCGGGAATAGCCCTGACAATCTCATTACCCTCTGCGAAACATGTCATGACCTGATCCATAGAACGCACAGGAGCACAAAATACAACGTAAAAGTGGGGGTTCTCGTGATGTAACACAGATGGGTATCATCCGGTGGCGCATCTATGAACAAGCCAAAGCAATGTTCCCGAATGTCCATTTGACGTATGGATACATCACAAAACACACACGCATCACGCACGAGTTAGAGAAGTCGCATATCGTTGATGCTCGCTGTATTAGTGGGCATCCTTTGGCTCTATCAGAGAGCACATCGTACCTGGTGAAGATGGTGAGAAGGAACAATCGACAACTACACAAAGCGACCATCAGAAAGGGTGGCAAGAGGCAGCGTAACACTGCACCCAAGTATGTGCATGGTTTTCGCTTGTTTGATTGTGTGAAGCATCAAGGACAGACCTGCTTTGTGTTTGGGAGGAGGAGTTCTGGTTACTTCGATCTACGTACCCTTGATGGTGCCAAAGTCCATGCCAGTGCCAGTTACAAAAAGTTGGCTGTTGTCCAGAAGGCTTCGGCCTTGTTAGTAGAAAGGAGGGCGGCGTTTCCTCCTGTCTCGTAACGGAGACGGATCTCCACGCCGCTTTTTGATGAATGTGGATGCTGTCGTGATAGGGGCAGGGATCGTTGGTGCCTCTTGTGCGTTCTTTCTCGCACAGGGAGGACTCAAGGTAGCTCTTGTAGAGCGAGAAGGCATTGCAAGCGGTACAAGCGGATCAGGTGAAGGGAATATCCTCGTCTCAGACAAAGAGCCAGGAGCGGAACTCGCACTCGCTCAGCAGGGCTGCCTGGCGTGGAAAGAGCTGGCTTCCATTTTACCAGACGACTTTGAATTCGAGGAAAAAGGCGGAGTTGTGGTCGCTGAAACAGATGCTCATCTCCATTCGCTTACTGAACGCACAGCCGCGTTGTGTGATGCGGGCGTCATCGCCCATATGCTGACGAGCGCTGAGTTGCGCGAACTTGAACCCCATCTCGCTCATGATATAACGGGCGCTGCCTATTTCCCACAGGATGCGCAGGTACAGCCTATGCTGGCGAGCGCTGCGCTAGTGAAGAGTGCCAGGCAACACGGGGCTGTACTGCTGGATCACACAGAGGTAACAGCCGTGGAGCGCGACGGGCAGGGGGTGATCAGCGCCGTCATGACGAGCAAGGGCCGTATAACGACGCCGCGCTTGATTAATGCCGCCGGTCCCTGGAGTTCGCAGATATCAGCGCTGGTGGGTCTCGACCTACCCATCCTGCCGCGCAAAGGCCATATTGTCGTCACTGAGCCGCTGCCCCGGCTCGTACATCACAAGGTCTTTGAGGCAAGTTATTCAGATACAGTGAGCAGTAGTGATGCTGCCCTTCAGGTATCCTCAGTAGTAGAGGGGACTAAAAGCGGCACCATCTTACTGGGAAGCAGTCGCCAGCTTGTCGGCTTCGATCCAACCATCGAGGCGCATGTGGTCCAGGCCATTGTACAGAGAGCAGTACGCTACTTCCCCATCCTGGCTTCAGCGCACGCTCTACGCTCCTACGTTGGTTTCCGTCCCTTTGCTCCTGATCACTTGCCGGTTATCGGGGAAGAACCGAATGTGCCAGGTTACTACATCAACACCGGCCATGAAGGGGCAGGGATTGGTCTTGGACCCATCAGTAGCAAGCTGCTCAGTCAACTCATATTGGGTCAAGCGCTCGATATGGATATAGCGCCTTTCCGGCCAACGCGTTTTAAGAAGGTCGTATTGCGTTAACCTGTAGCTACTTATTTTTCTTGAAGGGAAAGAAGATGCGCTTTGAGAAATTGATTACAGCCGTGGATTCGCACACCGAAGGCGAGCCGACGCGCATAGTGACGAGCGGCTTTGGTCAGGTGCCAGGTCATACGATGTTTGAGAAAAAACACTATATCGAAGAGCACCTGGACTATCTGCGCGGTTTCCTGATGTGCGAGCCGCGCGGGCATAATGCGATGAATGGAGTCATCCTCCTCACGCCTACCGATCCAGAGGCAGACCTCGGCGTTGTATATATCGATGTCGATGGCTATCTTCCCATGTGTGGGCATGGCACAATTGGCACCTGCACCGTTGCCATCGAAACGGGACTGGTCTCCGCAGTCGAACCTCTCACGCGCGTAATCTTCGATACGCCAGCAGGTCGCGTGACCGCGGAGGCAACGGTACAGAATGGCAGGGTGAAAAAGGTCAAAATACGTAACGTACCATCCTTCCTGTATCGCAAAGATGTGAAGGTAGATGTACACGGCATCGGTTCCATCCAACTCGACATTGCTTACGGCGGGAACTTCTATGGCATCCTACCAGCCGAGCAAGTGGGCTTGACCGTTCAAGAGAGCAATGCGCAGGCGCTTATTGACGCTGGCATGAAGATCATGGCAGCGGTTGGGAAACAGGTCCCCATCCAGCACCCGCTCAACGCAGACATTGACGAGATCAAGCATACGCTTTTCACTGGCCCGGCAAGCGCGGCAGGAGCTCATGCCAGGAACGCGGTGGTCATCGCCCCAGGCGTCCTGGACCGCTCACCATGTGGCACTGGCACAAGCGCACGCATGGCGCAACTCTTTGGTCTGGGCCAGCTAGCTCTGCACCAGGACTTTGTTCACGAAAGTATTACCAGCACACTCTTCACCGGGCGCTTAGTAGAGCAGGTGCAACTGACGCCCGAGATGACGGGGGTCATCCCCACAATCGAGGGACGCGCCTGGATCACCGGCTTCCAGCAATTTGTCCTGGACCCTGAAGACCCATTCCCAGCAGGCTTTGTGCTCAGATGAACTCCCTCCCACGGCAACCCCAAAAGGAACGCCCATTCATCCCCGATTTGAAAACACGGGGCTTTCTGGGCCGATCAATGTAAAAGGAGAGACACAATGGCACGTTTTCCTGGCGTTTATGTAGCAGTCATCACCCCGTTCACCGAAAGCGACGAAGTTAATTATCCCCGCCTGCGCGAGCATGTCGAATGGCTGATCAGCAGTGGCATTCACGGCCTGATCCCGACCGGCTCATGCGGCGAATATGCCTCCCTGTCAGATCAGGAGCGGGCAAAAGTAGTTGAGACGATTGTCGAGGCTGCGGCTGGACGCGCCTCCGTGGTCGTTGGTACGGCAGCGCCCGCCACAAAGCGCGCCGTATATTGGGCGAGCCACGCCAAAGAGGTAGGAGCTGCGGGACTGATGGCCTTGCCACCCATCAACTATCGACCAACGAAACGCGAAGTATTTGCTTATTACGAAGCCCTCTCACAGGTTGGCCTACCCATCATTGTCTACAACAACCCCTTCGATACCTCGACCGACCTGACGCCCGATCTCTTAGCCGAGTTGTCCGGGATAGAGCAGATAGTAGGTGTAAAAGAGTTTTCGGGCGACGTGCGGCGCATTCCCGAAATATTGGAGAAAACCAATCTGGAGGTACTGGCAGGAGCGGATGATCTAGCGCTGGAGAGCCTGCTGGCAGGCGCAACAGGTTGGATCGCGGGCCTGACTAACGCCACTCCACAGGAAAGCGTCGCATTATACGACCTGGTGTTGGCCGGGAAGCTCGCGGAGGCAACCCGGTTGTATCGGAACTTACTGCCACTCTTCCGCTACGATACAACGCCGCGCCTGGTCCAGGCTATCAAATACTGTCTTGAATTGGCAGGCAAACCTGCCGGGAAGACGCGCCCGCCGCGCCTTGCCCTGGAAGAGGCCGACCGGCAGCGCATCGAAATCGCTTACAACAACATAAAGGCAGGATTGTAAGGATGAAGAACTTGCGCGTGCGGCCTGAGTGCGATACTGCGCAGGTGGAGCGCGGTCCTGCTTTCACCTTTACCTTTGAGGGACAGGCCATGAGCGCATATCCTGGGGAGACCATTGGGGCTGCACTGATGGCAGCGGGCATCCTCACGTTCCGTACTACCCGCCGACAGGGGAGGCCGCGCGGCCTCTTCTGCGGCATTGGTATGTGCTTTGACTGCCTGGTGGTTGTGGATGGGATGCCTAACCAGCAGGCCTGTATTGTAGCCGCGAAGCCTGATATGCGCGTCCAGGTGCAGACTGGTACTGGCGAGGATTATTATGGAAACTGAAGTCGCAATTGTTGGAGCAGGGCCAGCAGGATTATCAGCCGCCGTTGCCGCGAGCGAAGCAGGCTGCCGGGTTACCATTGTGGATGCGTATGCGCGCCCTGGAGGTCAATATTATAAGCAGATGCCCGGCGAGTTCCGCACACGCCGACCTGACACGTTGTACCATGATTTCTCGCGAGCGCAGCAGCTTTTCGCCAGGATACACGACAATGCTCATGTGCAATTGCTGAGCGGCACCACCGTCTGGACAGCGCAGGCAGCGTCCACGAACGGAGATCCTGTGACCCTCTACTTGAATACAGACGCCGGCAGCGTCGAACTGCGCGCTGAGAAGTTGATCCTGGCACCGGGTGCCTATGATCGTGTTTTGCCCTTCCCAGGCTGGGACCTGCCCGGTGTAATGACGATGGGAGCCGCTCAGACGCTCGTGAAGAGCCAGCGCGTGCTGCCGGGCCAGCGCGTGGTACTCTCCGGTTCCGGGCCGTTCCTCTTGCCAGTCGCCGCAGGTCTGGTACTGGGTGGCGCGAAGGTTGTGGCTATGTATGAGGCCACAACTCCGCTGCAATGGTCGCGGCACGCACTAAGGGTCTGGAACCATTGGGACAAGCTGTGGGAAGGCGGCGACTATGTACGGTTGCTGCGTAAACATGGTGTGCCACTGCAATTTGGGCGAGCGGTGATACGAGCCAGCGGGGATGAGCGGGTGGAACGAGTCACGGTCGCCAGGCTCTCGGCTGATTGGCAGCCCATCGCGGGCAGTGAGGAGCAGATAGAGGTAGATGCGGCTTGCATCGGTTATGGCTTTTTGCCCTCGCTCGAACTATCTTACCTCCTGGGCTGTACGCATCGTTACGATCCCGTACAGGCGACCTTCGTTGTGCAGCACGATGCGGATATGCAAAGTAGCTGCGCGGGAGTCTTTGTCGCGGGTGAAATAACCGGCATTGGAGGTTCTGCGGTAGCCATGCCGCAAGGGACACTGGCAGGTCTGGCGGCAGCTCGGCAGTTGGGGCGCTTGAGTGAAAGCGCGGCGAAGGAGAAAATGGCTCCGTACCACAAAGAATTGCACCATCGCCTGGCTTTCGCTGTGCTCCTCCAGCGCCTTTTTAGACTGCGTCCTGGCTGGTTAAGCTGGATGACGACGGATACACTTGTCTGTCGTTGTGAAGAGGTGCCTTTTCAGCAGATAGAAGCGGCTATCAAGGACTACAATGCTCACGATGTGAAGACGGTCAAAGCGACGACGCGCTGTGGTATGGGTCTTTGTCAGGGTCGGGTCTGTGGCCATACAGTGACGGCTATCACAGCGGCGCTGACCGGGCAGGACCCGGCGCATCTGGGCGCGCTGACCCGGCGTCCCATTGTCAAGCCAATAACACTGGGAGCGTTATGTGACGCATCGCAATAGCCTCAAACGATCCGCTACTGGTCATGTTCTCCATCCAGGGGCCAAAACGTCAATCATCTACAAAAAAACACCTCATATGGCGTTTCTATAGAGAATTATATTGAGCAGCTTTAGTGTTGTATCATGAGTAGAAATAAGTCCCATGTCGGCGTATTTCTCAGGTCTGGCTCAGGTTAAACACATATTTCTCTGCTATTATATAGTTCATGAGTGGGAAAAGAGGCAGGCTGGGTAAACAGTAAGCCTTTAAAAACCTACCGCCAAACAGAAATATTGATCGGTGCGTTTCTCAATTTGGTTTGGATATTTTGTTTTGTTTTCGGCATGAAACTGTGACAACCTGGAGAATTGAATGGACTCATTACGTACCTCTTCATCTACAGGGCATACTCCATATACGCAAACTGCAGAGCGTGAGTTTCTGGCAGACGCGCCACTTTCTCTCTTACTCATGCAGGCACTTGATTGTTTAAGCATGGGCTTATACAAAGAGGGCAAAGCTCTCCTTGTCTCAGCTCGTGAGCACCTTTCTCCCGAACAGGAGTATATCGCTTCACGCATTGAAGCCTTACTACAGAGCTATGCAACATATAGCCAGGCGCACGAGGAATTACTGCTTGCCAGCAAAAAGTTTGTTGTTGCCGATCGCCAGCAGCAAGCCGAAGTTGAGCAGTTAAAAGCACTGGTGTCTGGTTACTGTCAAGATAGCCATGAGGAGAGAACCATTTCTACTTTAAAGGTGAGCTCCCCACAGGAACACCTTATACTAACAAACCTTACTCCAATCCCAACGCAACCGACATTGCATGAGCACAGCCTACTGCCAGCTCTCCATGTTCTCTGCCTGGGACGCTTCGAGGTGGTGCGTGAAAATCAGCCACTAACCCTCTGTCGGAATCGCTGTGGACAGGCCATTCTGCGCTATTTAATCGTACAGCCCAACCATCGCGCCACGATGGATGCAATGATGGAAGTATTTTGGCCCGATGAAGAGCCGGAAGGAGCACGACGCAAATTGCAAGTTGCGGTCAGCGCTTTGCGCCGTTCACTCAATCAGGGGTATGACTGTGAACCTGGCGGCGGCTACATTCTCTGCCAAAACAAGCTCTATCAGGTCAATCCTACCATCTCTATTACATCTGACATTGACACATTCCTCACTATGTATGAACAAGGACGGCATGCTAAGGAAACAGAGCGCATCGCCCTTTATGAGCAGGCATGTCAACTCTACACAGGACCTTTCCTGCTTGAGGATATATACGCAGACTGGGCAAGCAGACAACGCGAACAATATAGCCTTGCTTATCTGAGTATGTGTAATACACTCGCAGAATATGCTTTAGGGATTGGGGACTATGATGCTACCATCCAGTGGGCCAATCACATTCTGACAGAAAATCGCTGTGATGAGGCCGCATATCGACAACTCATGCAGGCATATGCGGCGCAGGGGCGACGTAGTGAGGCCTTGCGCCAGTTTCAGCGTTGCGAGCACATCCTTCACGAAGAATTAGGGATCTCCCCCATGCCGGAGACCACTCGCATCTACCACGCCATTCTTTCTTGGGAAGGGAGAAGAAACGCTGCACAATAAAATACGCTGAAAATATGTATAGACACTTAGCACATACTATGCTATCATGTAAACCATGAAACACAAACACGCTTTTCAGTATAGGTTCTACCCGACTGATACACAAAAGAATACTCTTGCTCGTACCTTTGGATGCTGCCGCGTGGTCTATAATTGGGCCTTGCGAGAACGTACGGATGCTTATTATCAGCGAAACGTTCGCCTCTACTATCAAGAAAGTAGTGCCAGATTGACTCAACTTAAAAAGCAACCTGAATACTCCTGGTTGAATGAGGTATCGAGCGTTCCCTTGCAGCAGGAACTTCGCCACCTGGAGAAAGCGTTTGTGAACTTCTTCGAGGGACGAGCGGAGTACCCGAAATTCCACAAGAAGCACGGCAAGCAATCGGCAACCTATATGTCTACGGCATTTTCCTGGGACGGGGTAACACTCACCCTGGCAAAGATGGATGAGCCGCTGACTATCCGTTGGTCTCGCCCGTTGCCTGCCTCGTGCAAGCCATCGAGCATCATCGTCTCTCAGGATGGTGCAGGTCGCTACTTCGTCTCGTTTCTGCTGACGCAAGAGATGGAACCCTTGCCTGTTGTGGCGCGTAGCATTGGGGCCGACCTGGGTATCAAGTCGTTTGTCGTGCTCTCCAGTGGCGAGACCATTGGGAATCCTCAGTTCTTCCGAAACGATGAGAAGCGACTGGCCCATGCACAACGTCGGCATGCACGCCGGAAAAAAGGCTCGAAGAATAAAGAGAAGGCTCGTGTGAAGGTGGCAAAGGTTCATGCCCGTATCGCTGACCGTCGCCGTGATTTTGGGCATCAACTCTCGACACGCATGATTCGCGAGAACCAGGTGATCTGCGTCGAGAGTCTGGCGGTCAAGAATATGGTCAAGAACCATTGTCTCGCTAAATCGATCAGCGATGTGGGATGGGGCGAGTTTGTACGACAGTTGGAGTACAAAGCCGCATGGTATGGTCGCACACTGGTCAAGATTGACCGGTGGTATCCGTCTAGTAAACGCTGCTTTGACTGTGGATACATTCATGAAACCCTTGACCTTTCCGAGCGCGTTTGGACCTGTCCAGAGTGTCATACGCACCATGACAGAGATCTCAACGCCGCAGACACCGTTCATGCCGCAGGGCTTGCGGTCATATCCTTATTCCGACCGCCAACGAACTGTCGTTCTAGCTCCGCTCAGGCGGTCGGAAAGGAAGACGCCTGTGGAGAGAGTGTAAGACCGGGTGCGGTGAAAACCAATCCAGGCTGCTCCCGACGAAGCAGGAAGGCCAGCCAGTGATGGTCTGGAATCCCCCGCTTTGAAAGCGGGGGAGGAGTCAAGAAGAATAAAGATATCCCATATGTGACGAGCACATACGCAACGAAAATAGAGCGTTTTTTGAGCGAAAATAGAGCATCTCATGGTAAGGTAGAGCAGAAAGGTCTCATACAGGTACTGGAAGGTCAAAACGATGCACAATATGCACACAATCGACACCAACGACAACGCTGCTATAGAGTGCATGTAGTGGCAGCACGATGAGCAATGAGAACATATCTGTCATCATCCAGTGCTGGCACGGGCAACAAAGTGATGTACTGCAAGCGCGAATTGTGCGTGTAGATACAGCGGACAATGTGCGCGTCAAGGACGGGACTTTCCTACTGCGTATCTCGACAGATGTGGATACAGCAACAGAGCGTTGCTATATACGTCACATCGCGAGTGGACGTGAGGCATATGTACAAGGTGGACCAAACTTACGAGCGTTTGTCATGGCCTGTGTGCTTAACATCGATGCAGGAGGCAAACCGGGGCAAGCGGACCCCTAGCACCGGCGCGACCTCGAAGAGAAACGGCCCCGCGTGGTCGTCATGGTCAACTGCATCCAACTGAACCGATGTTATTCCAGGAAGAATGGCGATTTGAGAACGGAGGATGTCTCTCATGCCTGTTAACCCGACCTATCCTGGCGTGTATGTCCAGGAAATCCCCAGCGGTGTGCGCACCATCACAGGCGTCGCCACCTCGATCACCGCGTTTATTGGGCGTGCTTTGCGCGGCCCCACTAACAAAGCCATAACTATTACCAGCAACGCCGACTTTGAACGTATCTTTGGTGGCCTCTGGGTCGAGAGCATGCTTGGGTACGCCGTGCGTGATTTCTACCTGAATGGTGGTAGCACCGCCATTATCGTTCGCCTCTTTCACCCATACTATAAGGACGATGCCGCACGCGCTGCTGCTATAACTGCTGCAACAGAGGCAGCAAACGAAGTTGTTAAGGCAATCGATGATAGCTCAAAAACAAAAGCTGCGGATATTGCAGCCGATGGCCGCGCTAAGGCCGATGAAATTAAAGATTCACAACGTTCACAGGCAGAGAAAGATGTCGCCGATGCAGTTGCTACTGCCGCTGAAACCGCCGCAGCCACCGATGGAGCAGACAAAGCCAAGATTAAGAAAGCTGCCCAGGATGCGATTTCCGATGCAGTTGCCAAAGCCGTCCCCATTACAAAGATGCAACTTAGCATCGGAGGGCTACCTCTAGAAGCTGCCTACGAAGGAAGCTGGGGAAATGTCCTTACTGCCTCTATTGATACGAATGTCTCGGCAGATGTAGCAACGGCGATGGGTTTGAGCAAGGATGACCTCTTCAACCTGACGGTGCGAGAAGGCACTAATGGTGCTTTAGAAGTGTTCCGTAACCTCACGCTGAAAAACAGCTCACGGCGTATCGATAAGGTGTTGGCAACTGACTCTAAGCTTGTGCGTTGGGCTGGTCCTATACCTCCAAGTAATGACAACATCTTATCCCTGAAGACGACGAGTGACACAATTAAAGCTGATCCCGGCCACAAGCCGATCAATGATGATCTTGCAAATAAGCGCAAGGACGTAGTTGACAAGCAAAAAGCGTATGACGACGCGGTTAAGGCAGGCAAATCGCCAGCAGAGCAAAAAGCCGCCAGCGATGCCCTCAAAGCCGCCAACACAGTTCTCACTAACGCGATTTCCGCCGCACAAGCCACAGATGGCGGCCCTCTCACCTCTGCTGATTTCGTCGGAACGAACTATCAGGATCAGAAAATAGGCTTGTATGCGCTGGAACAGGCTGACCTCTTCAACATCCTCTGCATTCCTCCTTTTGTCTCAAATGGCGATGCCTTCGATATGGATATAAACTCTGAATTGCTTGCCGATGCCGCTGCTTATTGCGTGTATCGTCGTGCTATGCTACTGGTCGATCCACAGAGCGATTGGGAAGATAGAGACGCTGCCATCACCAATATTCCAAATGTGATTCTCGCTATTGGTGGAAGCGTTAATGCCAAGAATGCCGCGTTTTACTTCCCACGCATTAAGAAGCCCAATGCGTTGCATAACAATCAGCTCGAAGCATTTGCGCCATCCGGTGCGATAGCTGGCATCTGGGCACGCACTGATACACAGCGCGGCGTGTGGAAGGCTCCGGCTGGACTTGAGGCCAGCGTTGTAGGAGCTTTAGGCGTCGACGTGCCTCTTACTAATGATGAAAATGGCTTGCTCAATCCGCTCGGCATCAACTGTATACGCGCCTTCCCTGACTCTGGCATTGTGGTCTGGGGTGCTCGCACACTACAGGGAAACGATCAGCTGGCCTCAGAATGGAAGTACATTCCGGTGCGTCGTACTGCCCTGTACATTGAGGAGAGTCTCTATCGTGGCTTGCAGTGGGTGGTGTTTGAGCCGAACGATGAGCCACTGTGGGCACAGATTCGCCTGAATGTCGGTGCGTTTATGCATAACCTGTTCGTCAAGGGCGCGTTCCAGGGCAAGACACCGCGTGATGCCTACTTTGTCAAATGCGACAAGGAAACCACGACACAGAATGATATCGACCTGGGCATTGTGAACATCGTTGTTGGCTTCGCGCCGCTCAAGCCGGCGGAATTTGTCATCATCTCGCTCCAGCAGATCGCTGGTCAGATACAGGTCTAAGGGGGCTTTTTTATGGCACAGTTTACTGTAAATGCACAACGCTTCGACCCGTATAAGAACTTTAAGTTCCGCGTCAAGTGGGATGGCAAATATGTCGCTGGCGTCAGCAAGGTCGGTATGTTAAAGCGCACCACCGAAGTAGTCAAACATCGTGACGGTGGCGATCCAAGTAGTAGCCGCAAGTCCCCTGGTCGCACCGAGTATGATGCGATCACACTTGAGCGCGGCGTGACGCACGATACCGAGTTCGAGGACTGGGCCTCAAAGGTCTGGCACTTCCAGAACGGTCTGGGGCAGGAAAACTCCCTCAAGGATTTCCGCAAGGATATGATTATTGAGGTGTACAACGAAGCCGGACAGGTTGCGATTGCTTATAAGGTCTATCGCTGCTGGGTCTCTGAGTACCAGGCCCTTCCTGACCTCGACGCTAATGCCAATGCCGTCGCCATCCAGCACATCAAGCTAGAGAACGAAGGCTGGGAGCGCGATATCGAAGTACCTGAACCAGACGAGCCAACGTTACCCTGATAGTGTGAATAATTATGCGTTGTTTAACTGAACAAGAGATTATCACCACCTGGGAAAGAGGGCTGCGGCAGCATCCGTTAGAGCGTGCTCTGACGTTGCTTGCAGCAGCTCTGCCAGGGGCGACACGCGACGATCTGCTCAATCTGAGCATCGGGCAACGTGATGCATACCTGCTCCTGTTGCACGAACAGACGTTTGGCACACAGTTTGTTGGCTTCGCCGAGTGCCAATCCTGCCAGGAGCGACTGGAGTTCAGTTTTGACATTGCCACTGTGTGGGTAGGTGCCGCTCCTATAGAGCGTGTTGGACAGACATATCAGTATCGGATAGAAGACTATGAGCTACTGGTACGCCTGCCCACCAGTGCCGATCTCATAACAGTTGTCGCGAGTCACGATGTCGAAGCAGCACGAGCACGCTTGTTGCAACGCTGCATTGTACAAGCTACATGCACAAACGCCGCTGTTCAGGCTACAGCATTACCGGATAGTGTAGTACAAACCCTCGGAGAGCGGCTTCTTGAGAGTGATCCACAGGCCGAGGTGCTGATCAATCTGAGTTGTCCAGGATGTGAGCAGCGTTGGTCTGCTACGTTTGATGTCGTCGCGTTTCTCTGGTCAGAGATACAGACATCCGCCAAACGCTTATTGCGCGAGGTGCATATCCTGGCCCTGGCTTATGGATGGAGTGAGAACGATATTCTCGCACTCAGCCGCACACGACGACAATGGTATTTAGAGATGGTGTTCTGAATGACAGACTTTTTTAGCAGGCTAGCAGAGCGCGCACTTGGCATCGCTCTGACCATACAACCAGGAGTTGCTCCGCGTTATGCACCTGAACTCCAGCGTGCTGATGAGGATGTGCTTGGCATACAGGTTGATGAGGAACATGAACAAGCTGCGCAGCGCACGACATTCACTGCGCCTATGCCTGCAATACAGCGCGAGCAAGCATCCGCTACTCCACCTCAAGCGCGGCACACGCGACCGTCTTTCTCGCCGCCTGAGGCTACGATGCAATCTACGCAAGCGGATAGTAAACAAACAAATACCACACCACCTGGGTCGGACGTGCCGCTCACGCGAGAGAGTGCAGCACATGCTATTCCTCAACCTTATCCGTTGCTACAACGCCCGGCACAGCCACAAAATCCTGGCATAGAACAGCACGTAACTTCTATAAGCACTACAAATGCGGTGACAACGACTTCGACTCACAATATAACGGCATATACCACTGTGCAAAATGTACTGCCACGCGCTATTGAACAGCTTCATGAACATGGAGATGTTCATACACCATCTCTATCCAGGCAACGTGAGCACCATCTAACTATGACAGCAACTACCTCTAGTATTGACAAGGGCGAAGCTCCGGCACCAGTTACGCGCCAGCGACAAGAAATTATTGACAATGGTGTGAATAGCAGTGTTTCTGTCAACAGAAGACAACACGAACAGTATATACAGCATATACAGTTAAAAGAGGAAGAGCAAGTTACACCAACGATACAGGTTACGATAGGGCGCATCGAGGTGCGAGCGACAACATCCCCCGCGCCTACTGTGCAATCACAACGACAGCAGGTGGCGCCACCCGTGATGAGCCTGGATGATTACCTGCACCAACGGGCAAAAGGAGAACGCTGATGGCTAATTTTCTCGCCATTGCCACGGTGACCGCAGCACTCAGCCAGTTGCTACAGAATACCGTAGAGATTGATGTGCCAGGAGCGGGTGTGAGCACGATCCGCCCAGACCTCGCTGGCAACAACGCCAACGAAGCCAAGATCAACATCTTTTTATATCAGGTAACAACGAACAGTGCTTTTCGCAATGTAGACCTGCCTACGCGCAGTAGCGGTGGTTCATTAGTGCAACGCCCCAAAGTCGCCCTTGACCTCCATTATCTGTTCACATTTTATGGCGATGAAGGAAAACTTGTCCCGCAGCAACTGCTAGGAAGTGTTGTACGCACATTACATACGGTGCCGCAACTGCCACGTCCACTCATAGCACAAAAGATTGCAGACCTCGGCTTTCCTGCTACTGTCGGGCTAGATCATGACCCTGAGCTAGTAAAGTTTACACCCCTTCCTCTTTCATTAGAGGAGCTATCGAAGCTCTGGTCCGTACTCATACAGACACCCTATGCCCTTTCTATCATCTATATTGCCACGGTAGTGATCATTGAGAGCGAAGACACACCACAGCCGGTCTTGCCCGTCAAGAAGCCATTGATAACTGTGTTGCCCTTCCGTCAACCTACCATTGAGCAGCTACTATCGCAGAAGCCCGGCGACACGTTTCCTAAGTCCTATCAGCCCATCGTTGTTGGTGATACCCTCGTCCTGCAAGGCAAGCAGTTTATGGGGGGTACTAACATCGATACGTTTATTCGTATCGCCGGTGGACTCACCGCACCCCTCGCCCAGGATGCCAGCGATACACAATTGAGAGTCGTTGTTCCTTCCACGATACGGGCTGGTATTCAGGGGGTGCAGGTGGTGCAGCAGATGAAACTCGGTGAACCGGCTACGCCGCACTCTAGCTTCGAGTCAAATATCATGCCCTTCGTCGTGCATCCTGTCATCACTAACATCGCTACAGCAAATCTGGTGGGCGACGCGAACAATCTCTTCTCCGGCAACATTACGCTCACTATTACGCCAGATCTACTGGCAGGTCAGCGCGTTTTGTTGCTGCTGAACGAAAAAGACAACCCTGCTGATCCGGCTTCCTATTCATTTATTGTCAATGCGCTAGCCAGCAGTCAGGCCGGTCCAACGATCGCATTCGCAATTGCGAAGGTCAAAGCTGCGACCTACAATGTGCGCATTCAGGTTGATGGCGCGGAAAGCATCCTGGGCGACGACCCGCTCTTGAATACGGTCAAAATAGTATGATAAGCAATGAACAACAGCATCTAAGGAAATGGATGTCTCCATGACTGATAGAGATACAGAGACAAACAAATGGATTGAATTTAATCAAAGCTATCTCACCGAGGCGGTAGCATGGGTACGGCTGCGTCTTGAGCGTCTCGTCCTGCACAATCAGCAACCACCAGCGGCACCATTGCCACCAGCACAACCACCGCAGAAGCATGGCTTTCTAGGGTGGGGTGAGGACGAACCGCCTCCTTCCCCTAAGAAAGCCCCGGCTAAACCGACACTAGACGAGCAGATCGCGCAACACGCCAGAGCAATGGCAGAGGCCGAAGCGCAAAAAGAGCCACCTGCGCTGGCCACGCTGTGCAGGAGGCTTGGCCTCTCGCCCTTAGAGCATGATGTGCTGCTCCTCTGTACTGCAATGGAACTCGATATGCGTCTTGCCAGCCTCTGTGCCCGTGCTCAGGATGATGCTAATCGACCTTATCCCACCTTCGCCCTGGCCCTTGCGCTCTTCGATAACGTCCGGTGGGATATCGTATCACCAGAACGCCCTCTACGCTACTGGCGGCTCATAGAGATCAGCCAGCCCAATGCCCAGCCATTGAGCACCAGTGCATTACGCGCTGATGAGCGTATTGTGAACTATATCAAGGGCCTGGACTATCTCGACGATAGGCTCGCAGCCTTCGTCGTGCCATTAGAAGTTGATACCGAACAAAAGCAGCTCCCAGCATCACAACAGGCAGTGGTCACAACCATTATTCAGCAGCTACAGCGTTCGCCAGCCACACTACCAGTGCTACAATTGGTCGGTCCCGATGCGTTAAGTAAGCAACTGATTGCCTATGCAGCGTCAACAACGCTACAACGTTACCTGCACCGCATTCCCGCCGAGATGATTCCTATGCAAGCCGCTGACCTGGAGACATTGGCGCGGCTCTGGCATCGTGAGAGCCTGTTGCTCCCTATCGCTCTCTATCTAGACATGCAAGAGAGTGATGGCAGTACAGTTGAGGGGCATACGCATCCTATCACACGTTTTCTTGCCCGCAGTGAAGGCATTTTCTTTCTTGGTGTGCGTGAAACCTGGACAAGAGTGGGGCGCGTCTATGTCGCACTAGATGTTGACAGGCCCACACAGAGCGAACAACGCGCTGCATGGCAAGATGCCCTGGGCGAGGCAGCAGGCAACAATCCTGCATTGCTCTCAGGGCAATTCAGCCTGAATCTTCCTACCATTTATCGCATTGCACACGATGAACTCAACGCTCACGGCGCGGACGATGCCACCGAACTTGCACATCGCTTGTGGGATGCCTGCCGTATGCTGGTGCGTCCACGCCTTGATGTGCTGGCGCAACGCCTGGACCTCAAAGCAACATGGGATGATCTGGTTTTGCCCAAAGAGGAAAAGGACATGTTGCAGCAAATTGCCGACCAGGTAGGACAACGCAGCAAAGTATATGGTGAGTGGGGTTTCGCCGAAAAGATGAACCGTGGACTGGGCATCAATGCCCTCTTCGCCGGTGAAAGCGGGACTGGTAAGACTATGGCCGCAGAGGTCATCGCCAACGCCCTGCGCCTCAACCTCTATCGTATTGACCTCTCCGCCGTCGTCAGTAAGTACATCGGCGAAACTGAGAAGAACCTGCGCCGCCTCTTCGATGCAGCCGAGGATGGTGGGGCCATTCTCTTCTTTGACGAGGCCGATGCCCTGTTCGGCAAACGTAGCGAGGTGAAAGATAGCCATGATCGCTACGCTAATATCGAGATTAACTACTTATTGCAGCGCATGGAAGCCTATCGCGGCCTCGCGATCCTGGCAACCAATATGAAGAGCGCACTGGATACCGCCTTTGTGCGCCGTCTACGCTTTATCGTCAACTTCCCATTTCCTGGTCCAGCCGAGCGTAAAAGCATGTGGGAGCGTGTTTTCCCGGCACAGACACAGAAAGACACACTCGACTATGATCGCCTGGCCCGTCTCAACCTGACCGGCGGCAGCATTCACAATGTGGCGCTCAACGCCGCATTTCTGGCAGCGCAGGCAGGCACAAACGTCACTATGAAACTCGTCCTCGACGCCGCCCGCGCCGAGTTCCGCAAGCTAGAGCGGCCCGTGAATGAAGCCGATCTCAGGCTACCTGCAACTGCACAGGCTACTCAGATGGCAAAAGGAGTATCAGCATGAACATCACTATTGCCATCGAGCGACTCATCTTCGACGGTATCGCCATTCCACACCGCCAACGTGCGCAGGTGCAAAGCGCGTGTGAGGCCGAATTAACGCGTCTGCTTGCTGCCAATGGATTGTCCTTTGACATCCAGACAGGCGGTGCGCAAAAGACCATACAAGGCGGTGTTCTAGAGGTGAGACCAGATGAGGCTCCACAAACGTTGGGCAAGAAACTCGCGCAGGCAATATACAGGGGGATTGGTCAATGAACAAACAGGTGATAACACAGGCAAAACCTATAGCAGCAAAACCCGCGCTCAATAGCACACTTCAACGCACAGCTATTACGCCTGTAGCTCACGGTATACTACAACGCTGCTCTAACGGAGTCGAGTGTGCCGAATGTCGCGAGAAGCGCGAACAACGAGAGGGAACGCTACAACGCGCCGCCGTCAACGCCGCACCCGCATCAGCAGTCCCCCCGATCGTGCATGACGTACTCAATTCACCTGGACAGCCTCTTGATGCCGGAACGCGATCTTTCATGGAACCACGCTTCGGGCATGATTTCAGTGGCGTAAGAGTGCACACTGATGCAAAAGCGGCAGAATCGGCAAAGTCTGTGAATGCGCTGGCTTATACAGTAGGAAGAAACGTGGTGTTTGGGGCGGGACAGTATATACCTGGGACGATGGCGGGGAGGAGACTGTTGGCGCATGAGTTGACGCATACTATTCAGCAATCACAAGGATACGCTATCGGAATAGCTGCCAAAAGTGCATTACAGGTGAACCAACCTGGTGATAGCCACGAACAAGAAGCTGATCGAACTGCTGATTCTGTTGTATACGGATCATTAGCATTACCACATGTATCTGTATCTTCCACTACAATGTCTGCAACTCTTCAGCGTGCTCCCGCTAATAATCCATCAAAGCGTGGGTTTCAGGGAGTGAAGAGAACCACAGATGGTGGAATAATGATTTATGAAGTGTGGCAGCAGAATGATACACTAGAAAGTTGGAGACAACGAACAATTAGAGATTATTTTAGTTGGCGTTTCGGTGCCATTCCGACTGAACGCCTGCATCGTATGTTGGCATATATACTTAGTCTTGATCACTATAGCACTATAACATCTATTGTAGGAGAAACGTATCTTTTATCGATTCAAAAAGAGACTGAAATCACCTTAATTCAGTTATCTGGACAAAGACAGACTCCACCTTCCTCAGCAAGTGGTACCGGTGATGCAAAGGATATAACTCCCGGGACGGGTGATACGCAAGGCGCAGCAACCGAGGTACCAAAGAAAACTGTAACCGATACAGGTGGGGCAAAAGGGACGGCAACCGAAGATAAAACGAAAGGACCAGGTGATGCTGCCCAGCAAGAGGAAATACCACCTGAAGTAAGAGATTTTTACAAAAATGCCGCAGTAGCACCTGCTCAACAAATATCAACAGATGAACTGATGCGTATGTATTATCTTTTTACGCGCTTCGTGAAAGGAAACCCTAAGTGGGTACAGCAGGGACAGTCCTTCAAGGATTGGGTGGATTTTCTGGATAAGAATGCCAAGCAGCTACGTGGCAAGTTAGAGGCTACTGAGACTGGTAAACTTCAGCTAGATACGCTCAAACGTCTCACTGAGAAGCTGGATAAGGGACAGGTACTTGAGCTACCCGACCAGGAGGAGAAGGAACTTTCAGAAAAAGCGCGTCAAGCAAAACTCAAAGAGGGAATTAGCCTCACATCTGGTTCCCCAGAATGGTTGTTAATTCCTATTGAAGACCGTAAGCTTCTGTTAGAAGTGATGCAGAAGCACCCTGAATTGTTTAGTGATACTGTAACAGGAGAAGATACTCCTAAAAAGTTAACTGTAGGGGCGAAGCGCGCTATTGCATTGCGAATCTCTGCCAATTATTTCCCAGGAGAAGTGGGGAAATCACTACTTAATATGGCGCAGGATCCAAGCTTCTGGCTTACTACAGCAGGTATTATTGCCATCTATGTAGGATTGTGGCTGGCCCCAGAACCTTTCACGAAAGTTGCAGCGGCAGCTTTAACTGCGTACCTGTTAACTCGTGTTAGTATAGATATTATTCTAGCTTTCGCTCGCGCATGGAGCCGATTAAATGATAGTTGTGAAAATGATGCGAAGACGGGAGCAGAAATAGAGAATATAGCGAAACGTTTCGCCGCTGATCTTGGGCCTGCGGGGGCTACTGTACTCATTATGATCGCAACATGGGCATTGGGTAAAGCTGTGCAATCTGTTGCCCCAAAGGGAGGACCTATAGCAGAAGGAGGAGACGTTCCACCAGAAGCTTCACCTGTCAGACCTTCTGGCCCACCTAAGTTAGAGGTCATTAAGGGTGGTAAAGGGAGTAGTGCAGCACAAAGTAGTACGGTCAGATCTTCTGGTACAAGCGGTACGACATCCTCAAGCAGAGGAGGAAGCTCGGCAGCGCAAGCATTAAAAGTTGAGCCTGTCACGGAGCCTGTACCCAGAACCTATCCACAAGAAGTTCCTAAACCAGTTGAGCAGCCTGCCGTACAGCCTGAATCTCAACCCACTACAGCACAGGCCGCAGGACAAACGAAACCGGGTCCCCTATCTCCTACCCAGGCTGCGGCTGCAACCGGAACGGCGGCACAGACAGCCACAAAGGAAGAGGAAGAAAAGAAAAAAAAGAAGAGGTATCCGCTTTGCTGGCCCAATCCTCTCATACTACCACCACCACAGTTTCCACGAGGAGTACTTTGGCAGACATTTGTACGCATAAAAGGTGCTGATAGAGATGAAGAAGAAGCGGCACAGCAGCGTATGCAGTTACGATGGCGTCAGTTTAGAGATCCCGACTTCGACCCTGGTAAATATCATGTCCATCATGTGGTTCCTCTCTTCCTGGGAGGCCCGGATGATCTTTACGGCAATGGTGTTACCTGGTACAAGAATATACACTTGAAAGGTCATGCACAGCTTAGACAGCAGCCTCAGATGGCTGATCCGCAACAAGTCAAACCTTTACCTCCTTTACCAAAGGATATGTATTCCCATCCTGACGGTACACTATATGAGCTAGTCGGAACCAAAAGTGAAGGAGAGTGTCCACCTTAGCAAGTAGAAAATGCGCAGAGAGAAGTGAAATGGTACAAAGTCAATTGAGGAAACAAACAGATGTATAAAGCATCTCAAATTAATATACAGACTGTACAACAGCGGTCTTTTACCCCCGTACGAAGCGGCTTACTGCAGCGCACCCACTTCTTTGCTCGGCATACTAGCGGCGAAGAAGATTGCACCTCGTCTAGCAAGAAGCGCGAAGGCACGCTACAACGTGCCGCTGTCAACGCTGCCTCTACACCAGCAGTCCCGTCGATCGTGCATGACGTACTCAATTCACCTGGACAGCCTCTTGATGCAAGTACTCGTGCATTTATGGAACCGCGTTTCGGACATGATTTCAGCGGTGTTCGTGTGCATACTGACGCCCGAGCGGCAGAATCGGCAAAGTCTGTGAATGCGCTGGCATATACCGTGGGAAGAGATGTGGTGTTTGGCTCTAATCAATATAGGCCGGAGATGACAGCAGGGAAGAGATTGTTGGCGCATGAGTTGACGCATGTGGTGCAGCAGAGCGGCATACCTTTTAGCACAGGTACAGCAATGAAGGTAGGTGCGCCAGGAGACAGCTATGAGCGCGAGGCAGACCTTCACGCAAGTAGTATCGTGCGTGAAGGTTCCCAGTTCGCGCAAGTGCCAGTGAGTACCCGTCATAGCGGAGCGATGATGCAGCGAGCAGAAGATGCAGGCGCGACTCAAGATGATAAGATATCTGCTCAGGCTGGTAGAGCGCCTGCAGCCAGTGGAGCAATCCCGGCTGCTCCCGCGCAGGCTGCTACGCCATCGACCTGGACACCTGATCAAATGATGATCATCTTTCTTGGCGATCAGCCAGGTTGCTCTGGCACGGCTACACCATCCGAAACTGATCCCTATAGTAAATGTGGTTCACCCGTCAGGCCGCCATTCTGCCAGTCGGCTCGCGAAACGTTCCTGGTGTTATTTGCCGTAGATGCTACAAGTACGCCACGTCCAAAATCACTCAAAATGCCAACAGTGAGCGTGGATTTTGATTTTGTGACGACTGGTGGGAACCACACGAAGCGCATACAAAAGACCGATGCTGCACCGCTCTACGACAGCTCAGGTTTGCCGCTCATACCCAGCTTTGGACAAGATTTCCCGATAGCAACAGCTGAAAGCGGCACACTGCATGTGCGGCTAACAATGAATGACACCGCATCAGGCGTGAGATTTTCCTATATTGATGATATTAATTACGACATCCGACCTTGCGTGTAATCCAAAGAGGCAAATCACTGCTCCATGAACAGTAAAGGATAAAAAACTATGACCAGCTTTCCAGGTTCACCGCGCCTGCTCAAAGGCGCATTAATCGGACTGGACCCGCTGAATCCGCTTGCCAGCGTGGTAGTGTTTCAATATAACCCGGACTCGATGACGCGCAAGCTGGATATACGCTCGTCCGGCGGGGGCGACGGTGCCGATAAATCAGAGGCGTTCCGCCTGACGGGTCCGCCCAAAGAAACGATTACTGTCAGCATTGAGATCGACGCAACCGACGGGCTAGAAGAGGGCAACCCCCTTGCTACCACGCTTGGCGTCTATCCGACGCTCTCAGCGCTGGAAATGTTGCTCTACCCTAAGAGTGCTCTGGTGATTGCGAACGCTATTGCGGCGCAGGTGGGCACGATAGAGGTTATTCCGCCGGAGGCACCGCTGACACTCTTCATCTGGGGACCGGCGCGTGTCCTGCCTGTGCGCCTCACCAGCTTCAGCATCACTGAAGAGGCGTTTGACACACTACTCAATCCCATGCGTGCGAAGGTTGACCTGAGCATGCAGGTGTTGAGCTACTACGATCTCAAGATTACCAACCCTGGCTACACCATCTTCCTGGCGCATCAGGTGGCAAAGGAAGTGATGGCAACCACCAATGTTGTGAACAGCATTCAAAATATCGGCGTATCGTTGAAATTATAAGAATCGCGAAAGGGATACTATGTTTCCTATTACCAGTCGCTACTATAACACCGGCACGGCCACGCTTGAGACCATTGATGGGCGTACAATTGTCTATCTGCAACGTCGCTTTCTACCAGATAGCGCGAAGAGTGTGCCACTGGCACAACACCTTGTTGCGCAGGGACAACGCCTTGACAACATTACGGCGCGCTACCTGACCGACCCAGAACAGTTCTGGCGTGTCTGCGATGCCAACAACGCCATGCGGCCAGAGGAACTTACCGACGATGCACATGTTGGGCAACGGCTGATAATCCCGTTGCCACAGGGAGGATAGGGTATGCCTGATCTCGGTGTCCACCTATCGCTCTTCATTGGCCCTACCATACCGCTGCCTGCGCCTTATCCAGTGATGGACGCTTTAGTGAGCGTAGAGGTTACAAACGATGATCGGCAACGCGATGGCTTCACGCTAGAGTTTAGCCTGGGCAAAGATACATTGCTCGACTATAGCTTACTGGCGAGCGGCCTGCTTGACCCGCCGAATATCGTGACCATCATCGTGACCATCGGCGCATTACCGCAGGTGCTCATCAACGGCATGATTACGCAGCACCAGTTTGTACCGAGCAACAAACCGGGAGATTCGCGGCTCCATGTGACAGGGGAGGACATCGGCCTGAAATTCGACCTGGAGGAACGCAGCGATACCTATGCTAACAGGCCCGACTCCGTTATTGTCACTCAAATCATCCTGGAAAATGGGTTGCTGCCTAAAGTCACCCCAACAACCAACGTGCCAATAGAAGTGCAGATCGTACCCACACAGCAGGGCACGAATCTTGAATACATTCAACAACTGGCGCAGCGCAATGGCTTTGTTTTCTATACCGAACCGACCTTCGCCCCTGGCATAAGCACAGCCTACTGGGGGCCTGAGAATCGGCTGGGTACGCCGCAGTCCGCACTGACTATGAATATGGGAGCGGATACCAATGTCGATACACCTATCAATTTCAGCTTTAATGCGCTCGGTCCCGTCACACCACAAGTTACTATCGTTGACCCATTGCTAGGATTGACTATACCCATACCTGTGCCCACCGGCCTGCGCCCCCCGCTCGTAGCACGTCCCGCGTCTTCGCTACGGAAGACCATTGCACGTGATGGGGCGGGGCTAAGCATGGCAGATGGCATCTTAAAAGCAGCATCATCGGTCACGGACTCTGCTGATGCCGTTACTGCAACAGGCACGATAGACGCAGTACGCTATGGACGCGCCATGCAATCGCGCCGACTGATAGGAGTACGTGGGGTTGGCCTGAATTACGATGGTCAGTATTATGTCAAACAGGTAAAACACAGCATTAAACGCGGTGAATACAAACAAAACTTCACGCTCAGTCGTGAAGGGCGTATTCCACTTGTCCCGTTTGTTGTGCCATAAAATGGGCGCATTCATAGCGCTCCTACATAACACAAAAAGGAGAAAAGGATATGCCAGGTGAAAAAAGACGCCCCCCATTTTATGGCAAATATAGAGGTACCGTCAGCGACAACGCCGACCTGCTGATGCTGGGACGGATTCGCGCTAAGATACCCGATATCCTGGGCGATAAAGAGAGCGGTTGGGCCTTACCTTGCCTTCCCTACTTTGGGAAAGGGGTTGGCCTTTTCCTCATTCCTCCGACGGGAGCGAGTGTCTGGATGGAGTTTGAGTATGGCGACCCCGACCGCCCCATCTGGACCGGCGGTTTCTGGGATAAAGCAACTGATCTACCAGTGCAGGGAGCACCTCCTTTACTCCCTGATCAGAAGGTGCTCAAGACCGATAGTTGCACCATTACCCTGGACGATACCCCTGGTATCGGTGGTATCACCATTGAAACAAAATCAGGCGTGTCAGCAAAAATTGACATGAGTGTGGATGGAATTGAAATTAGCTGCGCTAAGGGCAAGGTAAAGATAGGCCCCGTTAACGTTTCGGTGAATGATGGCGCACTGGAGGTGATCTAATGCCTGGATTTCTCTTACATGTTGGAGCAACGGTCACTTGTTCTCATGGTGGGCAGGCTCAGGCAACAGCATCTAACCCGCGCGTGAAGGTGGGTGGGCAACCGATTACTACACAACCTGCCCCTTATGGCGTCACGGGCTGTACTCTGCCAACACCACCTGCCGCAAATGGCCCGTGTGTAACAGCACAATGGGTGAGAGGGGCGATCCGTGTGAAGGCGGGGGGACAACCTGTGCTACTGTTCGATAGCCAGGCCATCTGCGCTCCTACCGGAACACCGTTGATTATTGCATCTACACAAATACGGGTAAAGGGGATGTGACCTATGCAAAATCTCTTCAATATCGGTTATCCATTTCACTTTGATAGTCGTGGCCGTACCGCCTCTACAACAAACGACGATCATGTCCGCGACATGTTGGAGCAACTCCTTTTTACCAACGCGGGCGAGCGCGTCAATCGTCCTGATTTTGGTAGTGGTATTCAACAATTGATCTTTGGTCCCACCAGCCCGGAGTTGGCCGCGGCACTACAATATACGCTGAAAGCGGCGATACAACGCTGGATGAGCGACATTATCGAATTGCAGGCATTAGAAGTTGTCAGCCAGGAATCAACGCTCAGCATTTCTATTCAGTATCTGGTGCGTAGTACCAACGAGCAACAGACAGCACAATTGACACAGACGGTGTAACATGATAAACACTTCAGCAATATGCACAGATGAACAACGACGTGCTAAGGTACGTGGAGCTAACTTGAACGGGCTAGACTACCTGGAGGTTGACAGCGACGATCAACTGACCTTGAATGTCTACTTCCTGGGCAAGGCACCAGCAACCATCGACGAGAATAACGTCATTATCGAAGGTGGACGGCGCATCACCAATATCAAGGTACTCGATGCTGACGTGAAGCGCAACCCCGACCCCGAAAAAGACGACCACATGATAGTCACTGTCGATAAGGCGGGTGATTTCTCTACCTATACATTGCGCGTCGTCGAGGTAGACCATTACCAAAATGGCATACCAGTCTATAGAGATATGACTGGCTTCGACAAACGTTACGCCCGCCTGGACTTCTCATTTAAAGCAGGCTGTGCCAGCGACCTGGATTGCAAAACTGATGATGTGTGTCCTCCAACACCACTCGTGGAACCAGAGATTAACTACCTTGCCAAAGATTATGCAAGCTTTCGCCAGGTCATACTTGACCGCCTTGCCCTCACTCTTCCTGGCTGGCAAGAGCGGCATGTGCCGGATATCGGCATCACACTGGTTGAGATACTGGCCTATGTCGGTGACTATCTGAGCTATTATCAGGACGCCGTCGCAACTGAGGCGTACCTGGAAACCGCACGGCAACGCATCTCTGTGCGCCGTCACGCCCGCCTGGTAGACTACACACTGCATGAAGGGTGCAACGCTCGTGCCTGGCTATTCGTGCAGACCTCAGAAGACCAGACACCCACATCGACGCTACAGCTTTACCCATCCGACCTCTACTTTATTACTGGTTCCAGTGATGATGTCGCCGCGAGTGGTACCATGCTGACCACAAATGCTATCCGCAATCTTCCCGCCGATAGCTACGAAGCATTTGAGGTCTTGCAACAAGACGAACAACAGCCATTAGCATTTTACAAAGCCCACAACGAAATTCACTTCTACACCTGGGGTGATCAGAATTGTTGTCTCCCCAAAGGCGCAACATCAGCGACAATAGAGGATGTGGAACCCAGGCTCAAAGCAGGAGATTATCTGCTCTTTGAAGAGGTCATGGGTGCTAAAACAGGTGTCCCTGAAGACGCTGATAAAACCCGTCGGCATATTGTACGCTTGACGAATAATGCGGAGGAGGCTACCGACGCCCTCTACAATAAGGTCGTGTTGGAGATTGAATGGTCAGTGGAGGACGCCCTGCCATTTCCCTTCTGCATTTCGGCTATTGGCCGTGCCCCTGAATGTCAACAGCTTGAGAATATTAGCGTTGCCAGGGGAAATATCCTGCTCGTCGATCATGGCTTGACCATTCAGCCGGACGAACCGTTGGATTCAGTACAGGAAGGCGAGTCAACAGCGTATTGTGAAAGTCCAGGACATCCATCGGATGTGGAGGTGAGTGCGCTACCATATCGAACACAACTGAAGCATACTCCGCTGACGTATAGTGAACCGCTTTCTACCAGTATCGTCCCCGCCATACGTCTGCTGACACAGGATGTACGCGCAGCACTACCGCGTGTCACGCTCTCAAGTACTGTGCCTGATGTCAACCCGCCACAGACCTGGACATGGCTACCAAAACCAGACCTGCTTAACAGCCAGGGCGAAGATCGGCATTTTGTGGTCGAGGTGAATAATGATGGTTATGCGCAATTGCGCTTCGGCGACGACGAACTGGGATATGCACCGCAGGTGGGCGAGACGCTCATCGCCCATTATCGCGTTGGAAATGGCCCCGACGGGAACGTCGGCGCTGAAACGATCACGAGAGTCGTACTACGTAACAACATCACACTCGACGGCATCGTCTTGACACCACGCAATCCATTACCCGCGCAGGGAGGAACAGCACAAGAGCCGCTCAGCGAAGCAAAATTGTTCGCGCCGCGTGCGTTTCGTACCATCCTGGAGCGTGCTATCACCGCCGATGATTATGCACAACTGGCACAGGCTGTCCCTGGTGTACAACGTGCTGCGGCATCACTGCGCTGGAATGGAAGCGGCTATACCGTGCTGGTCGCTATTGATCCACTCGGTACCGATGAAGCTGACCAGGCGCTCCTTGATAAGGTTGCCCAATACTTAGAACCATATCGTCGTATCGGGCACGACATTGTCGTGCTTCAAGCGGACTATATACCATTGGAGATCGCGATGAACGTCTGTGTGCGCCCGAACTATCTGCGTGGACATGTCAAAGCTGCCCTGCTCAAACTGTTCAGCAATCGCGTGCAGCCCGACGGGACGTTCGGCTTCTTCCATCCCGATAATCTGTCATTTGGCGACGATATTGCGGTAAGTACACTCGTCGCCAGAGCGCAAGCCGTGCCAGGAGTGCTGAACGTGACCATCACGAAGCTGCAACGTTTTGGCGAGGCACCTGACCAGGAATTGCGCAATGGCGTTCTGCTCATTGGCTCGCTAGAGGTGGCGCAATTAGATAATGATCCCAGCTTTCCAGAGCATGGCACGATCACATTCAATATGACAGGAGGACGGTAATGACAGATACATGTGGATGTTGCGCTGGCATAGAAGAGGTCACACCAACGCCTATCGCCAACCGTCCGGGCCTCAGCGCATTGGCATACCGTACGGGTATCCATCCCACCTTTTTAGAAACCATGCTCGCGGACCTCTCAAAGCTCGGCATTTCGCGGGGCGAGTTAGACACGCTCCTCTATGACCCTGCGCAAAAGAAAGAACTGCTCTATCCCCTGAAAGGCTTAACGGCACGCACAACAGACGACCCTGCGATTGCGCTCCTCGACGCCTGGGCTATCGTCGCTGATATCCTCACCTTCTACCAGGAGTGCATCGCTAACGAAGGCTACCTGCGTACTGCGACCGAACGTCGCTCTATTCTTGAGCTAGCACGGCTCGTGGGCTACACGCTGCGCCCAGGGGTTGCAGCCAGCGTCTTCCTCTCCTATACGTTAGAGGCAGGACAAATCACCACGATTCCAAAGGGGACCCGTGCCCAGAGCTTACCAGGGCCGGGACAATTTCCGCAATCTTTCGAGACCTCCGCGGACCTCGAAGCCCGTGCTGATTGGAACGCTATCAAGCCGCGTATGAGCGTACCACAATATATCATCCAGGCCAGGATAGACACACTTAATTTCATCGATACGAGTACGGCGGATGGCTCACTCTATCTGGATGGTGTCGCAACACAACTGCAGCAGAATGATCCTTTACTCTTTGTCTTTGATGATACAGAAGCGAATGTGCAAAATAGGCAACACTTCTACGGTGGGCAAGTCTTTACTCACGCCCGCAAAATCGACCCGCATCCTGCCGAGAAATATACTCGCGTAGAGTTGCCCCTAGAGGTAACACCGCTCACTTTTCTGCGCTCTCTCCTGCAAACAGTGGACTATTACCTTGATCTCAACTCGTTTGATGTATCGCCAACTTCCCCTGGCGTCGCCAATGTCTTATCATTTTTGCAGCCAGGTGAAAAACTGTTGGTTTTGCTGGAACAATACCTTGAGCTTGAGGCATTACACCTTGACTCCAAGAGAACCCTGGAGGAGATCATAAAGGCAGTGGAGGCGTTTCAAGCGCACTTCAAAAACACGGATAACGTAGATGAGTTGTTCAAGCTGCTCAAAAAACAATTGTTTCCTGACCCTACGACGGGCACTGGCAGCACTCCTACTCCCGACGCCACGGGGGCCACAGGCACTACCAGTACTCCAACCAGCATACTATTACGCCTGAGCCAGCTTACCAGGAGCAACCTTGCCGAAGAGCGCCTTGCCGAAGAGCGCCTTTCGATAACGATCACTAACATAGCAGTGGAGCTTTTAAATGTATTAGGGCTATACGTTCTCATTCACCTTGCCCTGTGGTGTCCCTCGTATAGTGCGGCGGCTGAGCAAGGAGACACGAAAGTGGCTCCATGGCTGGGCGGACTGATTGCAGATTTGAAAGGATTAGTAAGCACTATTCCCCTATCCCTGACTGGCTCCAGGATAGAGATCACAGGGCTTCCTTCCCTTTCAGCCGCCGCCCTCGTTCCCTATGTCTGCACACCTGTTGTCACCACCAGCATCGCATCTCTGGTGAAACCACTGAGCAAGCCTGCATCGTTGCAACCCGCGAACAGCCTGCGCTTGCAACGCAATATCGGAAATACCTTTGCTCGTAAAGGCGATATCGCTCCCCAACTCATCAGCAAACTAAATCTTAATGTTGATGATAGCGTCTATCAAGCCTATGCTAATGCCAATGTGACAGTTGCTTCTCCACTAAAGAAGGTCTATGCGCTGCGAGTGAAAGCGTCACTGTTTGGCAGTAGTGCAACACAACAAGCACAGAGTTTTGACGAAAGTAAAAAGATATACAATTATGGTGAGTGGACTGCAGTAAGCCCTGATACCGACACACGTTCTCTCTACCTGGATGCTCGTTACGATCAAATCGTGCCCAACAGTTGGATAGTACTGGAAGAGGGGGGGATATACCTCGTCCGTAAGGTTATAGATGTGCAATTTATAGCACGGGCGGATTATGGCATCAGTGCGAAAGTAACACATCTCACTCTAGATCAACCCTGGGATGTCAGCATCTCCTTCGATACACTACAAAAAATCACCGTCTACGCCCAGAGTGAAGAATTGCCACGCGCCGAAGAACCACTGACCGATGATATTAAGGGCGATCAGATTGAGCTGGATGATCTCTATGATGGTTTACAGTCGGGCCGTTGGGCCGTGGTGTCGGGCGAACGCACCGATATTCACAATACAAGTGGCCTGCGTACAGGCGAACTGGTGATGCTGGCAAGTGTGACACAAAACACACGTGATGCTCATGCGATACCGGATGATGCTAAGCCAAAGGAAGATGCAAAGGCGCAAACTTTCGCGGCTGGCCCAGCCGCCGGGACTCCAGCGGGAGAGGGAACACCTCCCAACATACCGGAGGGAGGAGGTGCCGTTGCGGAAGCAGTAATAGAGGGGCCTCCACCGTTGCCGGTGCCTCAAAACCCTCCTCCGCTTTCGTTGCCGGGAGACACGATTCATACTGTGCTCAAATTTGCTACACCGCTTGCTTACACCTATAAGCGCGATACGGTGGCGGTGAACGCCAATGTCGTCAAGGCCACACATGGCGAGACGCGCAATGAGGTGCTGGGCAGTGGCGATGGTAGTCAGAGCATGCAACAATTTACCTTGCGTCAATTCCCCTTAACCTACACCTCTGCTCCCACCATTTCAGGCGTGGAGAGTACCCTGGCTGTCTATGTCAATGATGTACGCTGGCACGAGACGGATAACCTGGACGCGGCTGGCCAAAAAGATCGTGTCTATGTCACACAGACCAGCGATGATGACAAAACAACCGTCATTTTCGGAAATGGTACACATGGCACACGTCCACCCACGGGTGCAGAAAATATCATTGCGATATATCGTAACGGTATTGGTACACCCGGCAATGTAGCTGCTGGGCAGATTAGCTTGCTCACCACACGCCCATTCGGCGTCAGAAGCGTGGTCAATCCGTTGCCTGCTACCGGTGGTGCCGATAAGGAGAGCCGCGATCAGGCCAGGCGGAACGCACCATTAGCAGTCATGTCGTTAGACCGCCTCGTCTCAGTACAGGACTACGCTGATTTCGCACGCACCTATGCAGGTATTGGCAAGGCTAGTGCCACGCAACTGTCAGATGGCCGCAATCAACTGGTGTATCTCACCATCGCTGGTATTGATAACATTCCAATTGCCACCACTTCTGACCTGTATCAGAACCTGTTCCGCTCCTTGCGCCAGTATGGCAATCCCAGTGTACCATTGCTCATAGCCTTGTGCGAAGTCAAGCTGCTGGTCATCAGCGCGAAGGTGCGTGTCCTGGATGACTTCCTGTGGGAGGCTGTAGCACAGAATATTCGCACTGCATTGCTTGCCGCCTTCAGCTTTGAGCAACGCGATCTTGGGCAACCAGTCTACCAGAGCGAGGTCTTGAGCGTAATCCAGGGCATCGCTGGCGTCTCCTACGTGGAACTAGCTATCCTGGACGCCGTGGATCAGGACAAACTCATCACTGCTTTAACTGAGATTCACCAGCAAGAGTTGCAGGCCCAGGCGCAATTTGGTACCAGACCGGACCTTTCGCAGGACCTGACTGATCTGCTCAAATTGGGGCTATATCAGGTTGTTCCCGTTGCCCAGGCACAGCGTGACCTCAAAGTTCCAACGCTCATCCATCCAGCGCAACTCGCGTTTCTTAGTCCCGCTGTACCCGATACGCTTATTCTGACGGAGTTAAATAATGACTCAAAACGCTGATCGTTTATACCAACTATTGCCAGCCATCTACCGTCAGCGCGACGCGGAAACGGGCTGGCAACTACAAGCCTTGCTGCGTGTCATCTCTCAACAGGTAAATACCGTTGAAGATGATATCAAACAACTCTATGAAAACTGGTTTATTGAGACCTGCCAGGATTGGGTTGTCCCCTATATTGGCGACCTGGTTGGCTACCAGCAGGTTCACGAAGCAGGTGAACCTGGCGATGTGAGTACACCACAAGGAGTGCAACGCAACAAAATCCTGATATCGCGGCGCGATGTTGCCAATACCATTGCCTATCGGCGGCGCAAAGGCACGCTCTCGGTGCTCGAAGCACTTGTCAGAGATGTTGCGGGGTGGCCCTATGTCCACGCCGTCGAGTTCTATAAACTGCTCGCCGCCACGCAAAACATCAATTATCAGCATCCTGATCGAGGTCGCTCTATCGACATACGCGATAGTAAGGCTCTTTACTATCTGGCTAGCCCGTTCACCAAAGCAGCTTCCACGGTTGATGTGCGTCGTATTGACTCACAATTGGCAACGGGCCGCTACAACATAGCGAGCGTGGGCCTCTTCATCTGGCGGCTCAAACTCTATTCCGTTACACGAATGCTTGCACACAACGTCGATGAAGAGGGCGATAACTGCTATACCTTCAGCATCCTGGGCAACGATGTGCAACTGTACACCCTGCCAAAACAGCAAACCGTCGTTGACGAGCTCAGTTTTCCTACTCCCATCGGACTGCGTGCCTTCCGCAAACGCCGCGACGATTATTATGGTGCAGGCAACAGCTTCCAGATTTGGACCATTGGCGACCCTTATTATGACGAGCAAAAGCAAACAGGAAAAGCACAGCAGCCTTATGGACAGCAGGATCAACACGGGCAACATGGGCACCAGGACCAGCACGATCACAGAAGACAACATCGCGATGCGGCATGGCTTGCCGAATTGCTCTCCTCTAACAAACTGGAACCTGTTGCTACTAACCGGATCGTTCCCGCCAACCTGAGTGATTGGAAACGATACCGTCCTGTGCCAGGGACGGTAGCAGTTGACCCGGCACATGGGCGCATTGTTTTCCCACCAGGGCACGAGCCAAAAGCAGTCTTCGTCTCCTATCACTATGCCTTTAGTGCCGATATCGGCGGTGGTGAATATCATCGTCCACTCATAGAGCCGACCAACGCACGACACTATACCGTTGCCCAGTTTCCAGAATTTAAGGCACGATACAAAACTATACAGGCCGCTCTTGATGACTGGAATACATGGAAGGAGCAAAACGCAGCCCTTCCACAGGATCAGCAAGAAGCGCTGAAAGCTGTCATCGAAATCCTCGACAATGGCGTCTATACCGAGCAGTTAGATATCGAGCTAGACGAGAACGAGAATTTGCATATTCGCTCTGCGAATCGCAAACGCCCCGTCATACGCCTGATCGACTGGGACGCTGGTGGAGAAGATGTACTCAGAATCAGTGGGGACTCAGGAAGTCGCATAACGCTTGATGGCCTGCTTATAACCGGGCGTGCTATATCCGTTGAAGATGATCTTACCGAAATGCATATACGCCATTGCACACTGGTACCAGGCTGGGGCATCGATTGGGATTGTCAACCAGAAGAGCCTGAAAAAGCAAGCCTGATTCTCGAAAACGAGGGCGGTCAGCGCATTACTATCGAACATAGTATCCTTGGCTCTATCGTCGTTGATCTCAATGAGGTGCGTGAAGAGCCTCTGCATCTCGATGTCAGCGATAGCATTGTAGATGCGACCAGCAATGACTTTCCTACTATCAGCGACTCAAATGCTAGCTTTGCACATGCCGTATTGTCGATCAAACGCTGTACTATCCTCGGCCAGATTCTCACACACGCGATAGATCTGGGTGAAAATAGCATCTTCTATGGGCAGATTACTGTTGCCCGCAGACAGCGTGGCTGCATGCGCTTCAGTTCTATCGCTGAGCACTCGCGCACACCGCGTCGCTATAACTGTCAGCCTGACCTTGTAGAGCAGGCCGTTGACACGCGACTGAAAGGCTTTTCGGATGAAGAGCGTGAGGCGGTGAAGCGGCGTGAGCGTATCCGCGTGCGACCATTATTCAATAGCACTCGTTATGGTAGCTCCGCCTATTGCCAGCTTGCCTACGCCTGCGCGATTGAGATCAAGCGTGGGGCCGATGACGAGTCAGAAATGGGTGTCTTCCACGATTTGTATCAGCCACAACGCGAAGCCAATTTGCGTGCGCGGCTCGACGACTTTACTCCTGCTGGCATGGAGGCAGGTATCATCTACATCAACTAGGAGAACACATATATGGATGGCGATTTCAAAACAGACATCACCCGTGATTCTTTTAATATCACGAATATACTCAAAGCGAGTACACAAAAAAGGAACTTCTCACGCGTGCTCAAGCAGCAGGGGCGCGTGGACCTTGACGCCGATTGGAACGAATTGGTAGACATTCTTCTCTATCAGCAGCGTACCGCCCTGACAGATATCATCGGCCCACACGCGGGACCTGCTGACGCAGTGGGCTTTGCTATTATCGATGTTGGAAAACCATACACTGTTGGAATTGGCAAAGGGCGCTATTATGTCGATGGTATGCTCTGTGACCATTTTGCAGATGACAGTTGCTCTATCCCAGAAGGTGAGCGTGCAGAGGTAGATGGCAACGGAGAGGCTCATACTCTGGTCTATCTCGATGTATGGGAACGCGAAGTAACTTCCCTTGAGGATGACGCTATCCGCGAGAGTGCGCTGGGTGGGCCAGACACAGCAACACGCGCGGAAGTCGTCTTTCAGGTTCGCTTCGGCGATGTGTCAAAGCTGACGAAAGAGCCCCCGACCAGGGAGAATGCGGGGCAATTCTGGACAGACCTGCTCCGTATCTGGTCCTTGCGCGAGTATGGTCAACTCACGGCACGCACCGACCCAACGGTTACGTCTACCGATCCTTGTGTCACACCGCCCTCGTCAACCTATCGCGGCCTGGAAAACCAACTTTATCGTGTAGAGATTCATCGCAGTGGCACAGCATATCCTGATCCTCCTGCAGGTGGACAACGAGGAAGCAGTAATCGCCCCTCATCATCTGGAAGCGCAAGCAAAGACAGCACACAACAGACAGGTGATACGGGGCAAATACACGCCACCTTCAAATGGTCGCGTGAGAATGGCTCCGTTGCCTTCCTTGTTGTCGATGACTCCCTTTCCATTAGCGATAATATCATCACTGTCACACTCAAAAACCTCGGCCCTGATGACAGCCGCTACTCGCTCCAGATAGGCAATTGGGTTGAACTGATTGACTTGAGCCTCGTGCCAAACGAAGTCCCCGGCCCATTATTCCAGGTCGAGACGGTAAACAACGCGACGATGGAGGTCACACTCACTATTGCTAAAGGGCAAACAGCGCCAGCAGAGAGCGATCTCAACGGACCCTTCTTGTTACGGCGTTGGGACTACAAAGCTGGAGATCCGGAAGACACTGCTAATAACGATAGACCTATCACCATCGCCAATGATGGAGCTGCTATGCTCATCGAAAATCATTGGTTAACGCTAGAAATGGGCGTGCAAATCGCGTTTACCCAGGAGCGTAACAAAAAAGACCCAACATACTATCGTGCTGGCGATTACTGGCTCATTCCCGCTCGCATTGGCACAGGAGAACTGGAGTGGCCCTTTACAATAGATACCAGGGAGCAACGCCAACCGGACCCATTACCACCGCACGGTATTGTCCACCACTACGCTCCACTCGCACAGGTCACATTCAACAAAGACGGAGGTATTGTCAAGGCGGACATCACCGAGCTAAGGCGTAAGATCCATCAAGGATGGGCTGCATTCTAATGGAAACGAAGGGTACGACGCAGATACAGCGACAACCTGTTGCTATTCTCACTCAACAGAGCACACTTCTGCAACGAAGCTGTGCCTGTGGGCAACATACCGTTGCTGGCGGCGAATGTAAAGCGTGCCGCAAAAGCCGCGAGTCTGGAGGAGAACACGCTGCCGTCGTACCCATACCTTTCTCGCATACCCCTCGCTCCAATCAGAACAGAGACGATTCACCAGAGCATGTATCGTCTCCTGGTGAGTCGCGCTTCGCCCACGATTTTAGCCAGACCGCAGTGCAGACTTCCCCTACCCCCAAACCAACTATACAGGCAAAGCTAGAAGTCAACCAGCCAGGAGATGCGTTTGAGCAAGAGGCCGACGAGGTTGCAGAGCAGGTGACACAACACCCTCTCCTTGAGCCAGATAGCCGACGTAGGAACGTTCCTCCATCACTAATCGCTCATGAAAATGGCGATATGCTGCACGCACTCAAGCAGCAAACAGCTATACCGCTCTCACAGCACGTCCGGCAACGAGTAGAACCAGTATTCGGTGTTGATCTAGGTCACGTTCGAGTACACACAGACCCGACCGCTCACGCTGCGGCAAAAACATTGCGCGCAAAAGCTTTCACTCACCAAAATCATATCTGGCTTGGCACCAATCAGGATGCTGACTCCCTCGAACTGATGGCGCACGAGGCAACGCATGTCGTTCAACAATCAGCTAATCCCACACTGCAAAGTGCAGTACAGAGAAAAGACAACGGCGACTCAACCGAGGATGAACAACCTACAGAAGATAAGGAAAAGGAGCAAAAGAAGGCCCAGCAAAAAACCTTGGATACCTTGCAACCAGGTACTGAAACTGCATCACCCGCCCAATCGTTGGTGAGTAGTGATGCTCCACAACCGATCAGCCCTGAAGCACAAAAAGCAGCAGCACGCTCATCTTCAGTGCAAGCAAAAGTAGAACAGCATACCCAGCAATCAGCAAAAGCTATCACATCCTCATTGAGTGGAGAAAATGGTCAAGGCACAACTCTTCTGACCGATTCTCAGGATGGAAAACAGGTAGAGCAAACAAAGGATAAGCATGCATTTGTTGCACCTGTTGCTTCACAAACACTAGAAAAGCCAGCTCTTGTTACAAATCATACAAACACAATACAGCGACCTGTACCAACTAGCGCCCTCACGACGCTTCCACGCCTGCTTTCACCATCTCCTGCTACACCTATAACCGATAGTTCTCAAGGCGTGCAGGATAGCAATCTTACAGAGACATCTTCTACTACACAAGGGCTAGCTGCGTCAGCTCAACATGTTTTGCCTACATTTACTCCGAATGTAGTTGCTGGCATACCAGCAACTATAAGTACAGCGGAAAAAGCGAGTCCAGATAAAGAAGAAAATGAAAAGCAACAGAAAGAAATATATGGTGGATCTGCAACACCAGGTCCAGGTGCTGGTGCTCCTAACGAAGAGGCTCCGAGGGGAAATGCCATACGACCATACCTGCCGAAACGCGAACCTACTTTTGAAGAGTTTTTCACAATGCTGGAAGCAGGGCATACGATAGAGCAGGATCGGATGGAGGCGCAAAGACGGCTTGCTATCTTGCAGGGTGAAGCCGAAAAAGAGAAGGCCGCTATCTTACAAGTTGCTGAAACACAGAAAACACAAATAACAACCGACGTTGAAGCGCATATCACGTCAGTGCAAACAGCAGTGAAGACGCAAACTGCTGCTATTCACACTCACTTTGCTACAAACCGCTCAGCATTACGCAACCTCATAGCACAAGAGAAAGTCGCATTAGAAAAGCAGGTCACCACAGAGATTGACAAGATCGAGGGGAAAGATGGCGTATCGACAAAAAATATTGATGAATTCGAGAAACAACTCCTCGATCGCCAAAGGGATATGACAAATTTTTCTGAGAATGAGAGCAAGCAACCACCAATTATTGCAAACGAAGAGGGAGAGCGGGCCACCAAAGAACTTGAAAAAACAGCACTCGAAGCCGAAAAAGTCGGGGAGGATGAAGCTAAACGTTACCCTGGAGAGGAGGATCCCAAACCGGCACAGCGTCAGGCGGCACGTGAGCTAGCTAATCAGAGCGCAGCAGATATCCGTGAGAAGAAAGCACCTCTCATGGATGACATGAGAATACGGGCTAACAACTTCACTGGAAACTACATGGATTATGCTAAAACAGTAAATGTGCGTATCACCGAAACTGGCACAACTACGACCCCTGTCCTAAAAGACCTTGCGAGCAATACTATCAAGCTCTTACGAGATAGCAAAATCGCAACACTAAAGGTTCTGGATGATCGACTAAGGGCGGACTTACAAGTACTAAGTACCGCCGAAGCACAGGCGGTTACTCGTATAAAAACCTCTGGGGAACAGACAATACGAGAATTACGAGCTAGCCAGGCAAGCGCGACGAATGAGGTTAGTATTGCCACAACAACTCTTACTAAGAAAATTGATGACGACGTACAGGAAGTATCCGACATCATTGATGGAGAAGAGCAACCCTTCTTACCAGGTATTACCGATATTATAACAGCTACGCAAGCCAATATGACCGAAGTGGGCAGGGCTGGAATTGAACAGCTAAACTTAGCCACCTCCTCTGTGACTCAAACTCATTCCGAGGCTGTAGATGCCTTCACACAGCAGGGTGATAGCCTGGTGACATCTGCGAATAACGGCGCTGATATAATCAGGAAAAATGCTCAAGGAGCAATAAGCAAGGTGCTACAAGCCCGTACCAAACAGGCTGAGGATGTCATAAAAGATGTTGATACGCAACAGAAAGGTATGGCTGGTGCGGTTTTAACAGAGGTTGATAAGGCAGCGGAAGAGGCAAAGGGTAAGGTTAGAGAGATTAATACGAAGTTCCGCAGTGACCTGAGAGAAGCCGCCGATAAAAGTGTGGAAGAGGGCAAGAAACCCAGAGTTGACCTTGAAAAGCGTGTGCACGACGCGGCTAAAGAGGCTGGTGAAGCATGGTACATTGGCCTTTTGAAAGCCGTGGGCGAGATACTTGTTGGTCTGATCATTGTCATCGTTGTTGCACTCGTGATAGCAGGCATAGCTGCTTTCTTCGGCGTCTTCCTGACGGCATGGACGGCAATGATGCTTGCCGGTGCATTGCTACTTGCAATAGGTCTCGTCCTCTCTACCATTGGTCGCTATCAGCAATTGAGTACTACCCAGGGAGGAGGCTTAAGGACGCTTGGCAAAGCTCTCCTTCTGGGTGTATCCGATACTGTTGGCATTACGGGCATTATAGAAAGCTACACAGGCAAAGACATACTTACAGGTAAACGGCTCAGTAGTGGTGAAAGAACACGCCGTGGAGTGACGGGAGCAGTTTCTCTTATAATGATTGTCCTCGGTGTGCGCGGTGCTATCAAAGGGCCGCCAGGAGGACTCTATACACGCAGCCCAGGTGTGCCTCGTAGCTGGTCAGGTTTCGGCGAAGGTCTAGCGCGAGCCTGGAGGGGAGTCAAGACAGAACAGGGTGAGAGCATTGGCGGAATTCGCAACCTGGCGTTGGAATTGTATAATGGAGTGCGCGAGAACATCAGCGATCTCAATAAATGGCTCAAGGAGCGCATAAGCGGTCCCTCTAATGCTCCCGAAGAGCCGGGGGTCGGCCCTAAACCTGAGCGTGGCCCTAACGAGAGCGAAGATGCCTTCAAAGCACGTCAACTTGATTGGCTCAAACGTAGAACAGCGCAACGTGTTTATGAACAGACTGTGGATCGAGCTGTTGATAATGCGAGACTTGATATCAAAGATGCTGATAATCAAGCATGGTGGGATCGCGTAACAAAAGAAGATGCACCATCTGTACGGGAGAAACGTCTGGCTTTTGATCCAGATCATAAGGGTATCATTAGTGACCAGAGCATTAATGAGGCTCGTGTAGGATTACTGGCAGAGGAAAAAGGCATTGTAGACGGACCCATCCGGCGGCCTACTGGTCCTGGTGAAGGGGAATTTTACGATGCTAAGGGTCAATCGTGGGATGTCAAGAGCGGCCCAAGATCAGGACCTGAGACCGTGGCCGATGACCTGCTTAATGGCAGAAACATACTCATTGACCGAGAAGGAACTATGACTGAGGCGCAGTTCAGGAATTTGATGCAAAGGCTGGCAGATTACTTACGCGCTGAGCCAACGGGGCGTGGAAAGGACATCATTCCCGATCTGTTCAAGCGTGTCAAACCAGTACCGCCTTTCGCGGATATTGCCCCTCCTGTGATACCTGATAAACCATCGCAGGAGGAAACGTCTAAAGCAAGATAGGTGTAATGCTCACTCCGGTATAGAGAGAAGCCCATAATATGAAACAACAGCTTGATAAAAATATACTCAACAGTCTGTTGCTTGCTCACGAGCAGTGGTACCAAACAAAACAACGACAAGGCAAACAATTACTATGTGAAAATGTAGATTTGCAAGGTGCAGATTTGAGTAATAGACAGCTAGTAAAAGCTGAGTTCAAGCATGTGGATCTCAGAAATGCGAACTTGTCGAATACCGACCTCGCTCTAGCTGCATTCATGGATGTAGATGTGCGTGGTGCTTCATTAACCAGGGCCGGTATGGCAGGCATCACAGTTGAGGATACTGATTTAAGTGGTGCTGACCTTCAAGATGCCAATTTGAGTGCCAGCTTTATGCGTGCTGTTCGTATGGAAGGTGCTTTACTTACAAATGCAACTCTTATTAAGTGCCTATGGCATGATGTCATTTTATCTCAAATAAACTTGAGTAACGTTGACGCGACAAGTGCTGAATTTGTTCACTGCATAATGAACAAAAGCCAATGGCATAACGCGGTTTTAGTAAACACAAAATTTCTTCACTGCAACCTCCCACAAGCAAGTTTCACGGGAGCAGTTCTCAAGGGCACGTCATTTCGTGGTTCAAGTGTATTTGGGTGTGCTGGTCCTGTTGCCAGCCTCTCAAATATTTTAGGCGATTGGGTTGATATAAGCCCTGCGGCTGATGGTAGTCAAGTAGTTCCGGTGAGTGTTCTTGAGATGATGTTGCATAGAAGCTCAGAAAAGTAGCCTCCCTAACAGGAATATCTAAAAAGTACATCGCCATTAGTATGAGCCTCGATCTTCAATCACTATTTTGAGAGGTGAGCAATCCCTGGAAGAGGAGATCACAGAACATATTTCCAATCTCTCTCGCACTGAACCCCTTGCCCGACTGTAGCCATTGATAGGTCCAGTTACACATACCTAAGATAGCGAACGCGATGATACGCGGATCACTATCGGCGCAAAACTCTCCCGTCTGGATACCTTCTACAACCACCTGTCGGAAGAGTTGCTCGTAGCGATCCCGTTTCTCTTTCACAAGGGAAAACTTCTTTGAGGATAGGCGGCGACGCTCCTCAAAAAACACGGTAATGTGCGGTCGATTCGTCGCTATGTTTTCCACCATATTGACTATCATCTGTCGCAGTCGCTCGGAAGCCGAGATGGGAAGTCGCAGCACAGCCTCTCCTCGTTCCAACTCGTACGTGATACCTGGTCTCTTAAAGGCGTTTGCGAAGCCATGATAGACAGTACAGCGTTCATCGTGGATCAGTCGCAACGCCTCGCCAGGATCGAACGTCTCTTGCAGTACAAGGGTCGCGCCGCTTGAGAACGTGCCGAACAGGATGTTGCAGATGCCCGCGCTAAAGAAGAGGGGCAGATAGCACCAGATCCGGTCATCGGGCGTGAGGCTCTGATACTCTGCGATAAGGCGCGCGTTGTCAAGTGAGGAGATTGGAATGTCAACGGGACCCGAAGAATCACGTAGTGACCAACTGATGATAGTCATCGGACGCGGGAAAATGAGAGCGTCTGTCGCATGTACCGACCAATATTTAACGTTCTATTAACGCTTTTCTTAACGCTACGAGGGTATCATAAAAGTAGCTTATATAGAGTATTCCATCGGACCCGTTCACCTCGCTCCGGGCGCTGAACTCATCGGTATTGTCAACTTAATTGTTGATGAGTTTATTTTCTTCTTCAAAATGGGGAACAAATCATGCAAGATCGTTTCGCGATTCTTGAAAGAGCGAGCGCTCACTGTCAATACAGAGACGATCGGGCCTCGCATGGACGAGCAGGGATACCGTGTCAAATAAGAGGTAGAATAAAATCCGAAGCGGAGAGTGACATGAGCAGAACAGATTATGAACAGGTATGCTCGGAACTAGATAACACGAGACAGAAAGACCATCCTCGCGCGTATGACACGCTTTCTCAAGCAGAAAAAGAGGCTCTTCAGTACTGGATAGAGCATGCCATCCGGCCTGCGACAAAGGCTGACGACCATCAGAGTAGCTATGGCCTCAAGCACGAGTATGCGCGTGAAACGAAATGCTATGTCTCGAATGCCCAATTTAAGGGCGCAATGCTTGTTGCAGGATACCTGCCCACAAAGAAAGGTGAGCAGAGCTGGCATTTTATGATTATGCCGACCGATGACACACAGCGCTCCTCGCATGAGGATGTCCGTCAAAACAACCGAGGACGCGTACGAACCTACCGCAGGACGCCCCCAGGAGAGCAGGACCCACACTTCAACGACCTCGTTCAAAAAGCCATCGCGTCACGCAAGGGGAGCGCGACATATGCCGTCATGATATAATCTTCTGTCTCACCAGCTTTTCAGGAAGTGAGCAACACTGCCCTCTGCTGTCACCTCATAACGGATGCGATCCGGGTTGATCTCTCCAAAGAGTGAAGTATTTTCAGGCGAGATGACGATATCACGTGGATGGATGACCAGCCATATGCGCTCAAGAGCCTGAGGCCCTTGCAGCCTATACACATAGCGGCGAGCAATCTTCGCCTTCTGTGCCAGGTGTTCGGCGTTGCCAAACGTCCTTCTGGCCTGTTGATCGTCGTAGTACGGGTCATGGTATTCAAACAGACGCGGTGCCCGGTAGGGTGTCGCGTGGCCAAGGTACAAAAACGTCACTGGCTTCCCCTGCGCGTTCTGAATGGCGGAGCGTATGACCGCTTCGTTGTGTGTCGTATCGGGCATCAACACAGCCAGGATAGACCCGGGGAGATGTTCTTCAACATGGGTGATCGGCACCGGTACGTGCCCCTGCTGCTTATTGCGTGCATAGGTGAAGAAAGCTATCCCATCCCAAGCAGGGTCACAGAGCCACCAAAGAGCGTTGCCAGCGGCTTTGCGACGACATTCGTCGTCCATGCCAGGACCACCAGGGCCGTTGTCAGCAACCCGAGATAAAATTTGCAGGTATGCCAGAGATCGAGCACCATCCTCCCTGTGTAAGGAGAAGGAGCGGGTCCGTCTGCTGGTACCCGAGTACATCTGTCCCCTCATAGGAGACGGCAGACGCCTGTACCGTTGTCGTTGTGCCCTGCAATACTTCGTGCGCAGTAGCTGCATCGTCACTCTCAGGGAGACCTCTGGTCAGAGACTGAGAGGAAGTACGCTCGGCATGTGCCGCCTTGCGCTCACGGCGACGCACAATATCCAGGCCCACGCATGTGAGCGTAAAGGCTCCCAATAGCCCGAAGGCGTACAGATCTCCAAGAACTGTAATAGCGCCATGTACCACGATGAGCACACAGATGGGTATAGCAATGGCAAGGAGAATAGAGAAATGCGGTGTTCCCCGCAGCGTATTGCGTTGCTGGATAAACTTCGGGAAGAACTCCATCCGTGAGAGTGCCAGGAAGACATGATAGGAACCAATAATGGCCGTGTTCCCGGCAAAGATCAGCAGCGCACTGGCGCTGATCGCCACCTCGATCTGCAAGGCGATATTGCCCCAGTGTCCTCCAAGCAGTGAGATGAGCTGCCCAGAGAGTATTCGATCTCCCACCACCTGCGGGGGGAGCAAGAGCGTCGCGAACAGAGTCAGTAGCGGACTGGTCAGGCCGATAGTGAGCACCACAAGCAACAAGGCAATGCCAGCGACCTTCTTGCGAGGAGTCTTCATGACCGGCGATAACTGCGAAATACTCTCTAGACCGGAGAAAGCAAGAAATGAACCAGCGAAGCCGACCAGAAGAGAAGGGAGCGTCAATTTCTGCTGTGCAAACATGTGCGGGAACAGTGCGAGAAACTGCGAAAAAGAGAGATGCAGAAAAACCGTGACGAGAAGAGCGATATCGCTCAGAAATGCGATCAGAGCCCCTCCCAGGCTTACTTTCGCACTCTCGCTCACTCCGAACCAATTGAGGAGCCCAAGCAGAAGCAGAACGCCGATAGACAGCTCTAGTGTAGAAGGGGCGAAGACAGGTACAACCACGCTCAGATACAGCATACCCGAAAGGCAACTGATCGCAGCAGTGAGGAAATAATCGACCAGAATGAACATACCACCGAGGGCTCCCATCCAGTGATTGATGGCCTGGGCCGCCACCGTGACCACGCCACCTCCCTGGGGGAAGCGATGAGTGACCTCTGCATACTTCAGCGTGAGGAGCACGAAGACAGACATCGTCAGCATCACAAAGAAGCCCGCCAGGTTCCCGACATTTCCATACAAGATGCCTGGAACATAGTAAATCGAGGTACCAACGTCGGCAAACACGACTGCCCAGCAGAGGAGAGGGCCAAGCCGACTCCCCGCATGACGCGGTTCTTTCCCTCGTAGGTGAAGCGATACTTCTTGCGGTGCTGCTTCCTGCTTCATGTAGCTCCTTCTCGTTTAAGGATATCCACAGAGCGTTATAAAAGCGTTAAATGAGCTTCCCGGTTCAGCAGTGGAAGAGACCGTACCGTGTCGAAGCTACCGGGTTGAGCCGTCGGGTCCTTCACGACAGCGCCCGTGACTCTGGGCCGCAAATGTGCTGTGCTAGCAAGCGTTTCTTCAGGAGATTCCTGGCCCGAAAGAGATGGGTCTTGATCGTACCAACGGGCATGGCGAGAACGTCGGCCATCTCTTCATACGTCATCTCCTGAAAGTGGCGCAGGATCAACACAAGGCGATATCTAGTCGGGAGTTTCTCCAGTTGCTCGCGCACCGCTGTCTGCCAGTCGCGTAGCTCTATGATCTCTTCTGCCAGTTTCTCCTTGTTCACCCCTTCCAGGATCTGTTCCGCCTGCATGACCACTTGCAGCGTTCTCTCCCGCTTGCGCCGTTCAAGCTGTCGCACACAACAATGGTAGGCGATGCGATAGAGCCAGGTCGAAAAAAGCGCCTCGCCGCGGAACGATGGCAGCCCCTGCCATACAGCGAAAAAAGCCTCCTGGGTAATCTCGTTCGCCTCTTCGTAGTCATGCAGCATGCACAACACCATAGTGAAGACGCGGCGCTGATGTCTTTGCATGAGGAGGGCAAAGGCATCCTGGTCCCCACGCTGGCTGGCTCTCACGAGTTGAGCGTCGTCCTGCTCGGAAGGCTCAGAGACGACGCCTGGAAGAGCTATTTCCAGGGGGTGAGACAATTGCATCAGAGCCTCGTTCCTACTGACCTCTCATTCGATGGTCATGAGCTTTTTGTTCTCTGCATTACGGTTCTTCTGCGCGATCAGTGAGATAACTTGTACCACCTCATCTTAATAGTAACCAGGTAGTGTTACAAAAAGCGTTAAAAGAATGTTCATAAAGCTAGCTGTGTTTCTACCTTGTGGGGATGGATGACCATGAAAGGTGTGCGAAAGATCAAGCAATAGAGGATACCCATCCTCGACACAGAACTGGAGGACTGCGCGTGCACCGAGTCTCTGTCAGGAACACCAGGGCTCCTAAACGGGGTGAACGTTATGCTGGTGCTCGTTCCAACACGCGCCGAACCGCAGGTTTAGCGAGGAAGTTCGTGCGCAGAGCCTCATCCCCTATCTTCTCTGCAAGCGCCTGCACCATCGCAAGCGCCTGGGCAAACGCTTGTTCTGCCTGTTCCCTCTCCCCACAGGAAGCGTACAACTCCCCCAGCGCCGCCTGGACCTGCCACAGCTCCCCTGGGAGTCCGATCTCATTGGCCAGGTTCGCCGCCTCTTGCAAAGACGCAAGAGCTTGCCTCGTCTCGCCATCCCACTGTGCCTGGGTCGCTCGTGCCCGTAGATAGGGGAGGCGATGCCGCCGATTGGTACTCAGAGATGCACCCAGGCGCTCTATATCCTCCCTGGCCCACTCCCTCTCGCCACCCCGCAGCAATGCTTCTATCTCATGGTAGCGGACGAAGTCGAGGAAGAGCAACGATGTCTCGATGTCGTTGCGGACTGCTCCCGCCTCCCGTGCATAGGTATATGCGCTCTTCCAGTCACCAGCGAGGGCGCAGTTCGCGCACAGCCTGGAGGTGGTAAGCACTTGATACGACCGTAGTGCGAGAGCGTCGATGAGGGCCAGCGACTCCATGAGCGTCGCACGTGCCTCCTCCAGGTGCATCATCGCCTGATGCACCGCACCTGATACCGTGAGCAGGAAGAAGAGCAGGGTCGGGTTGGGCAGCGTACGCGCCATCTCTACCCCTTTCTGCGTGGCCAGGAGCGCCTCCTCATACTCCCCCACCTCCAGCAAGGCATGACTCAGGTTCAGGAGGCTGTACGCCTGTACCCAGATGTTGTTGATCTCCAGGCTGATGTCGAGAGCGGCTCGCGCAACGTTCACGTCCGTCTGTGGTTCGCCGAGATTGACGTGGCCAAATGCCAGCAGGCACAGACAGAATACCTCCATCACCCGGTTCGTCAACTGCCAGGATGGTGGGAACCCGGCATAGGTCAATTGTTCTGACACTTCTGCGGCATCAACGGTTTGATCCTCGATGGCCGCGTACAGGGTATGGGCCTCCTCGGCACACGCTACGACCTCTTTCCAGAGGCCACCGAAGGCAGAGCTCAGGCCAAGCATATACAGGCCGCGTGCGGTCAGCTCTTTCCGACCCGTCATGCGTACCTGTTCCAGCGCACGCTCGGCATGGAGCAGCGCTCGCTTCGACTTCCAGGCATGGAGCGCCATCTGTGCCAGATTCCACTCCGTCTCTATTCGCGTCGCCAGGTCACCACTCGCTTCGGCAATCCGCCATGCCGCCTCGAGCAGCGTCTGTGCTGTCGCCAGGTCGAAGGACTGCTGCGCCGCCAGGATCGCCAGGCGGTTGAGGGCAGTGCTCTCCATGACCGGTTGGTGTGTGTTCTGTGCATAGACGAGCAGTAATGTATAGACCACCCGAGCCTTCTCCCACTCAGCGTTTAGTTCATACGCCCGCCCCAGGTGGACGTAGAGATGCTCGATCTCCGGGGCAGGAAGCATGGTCAAGAGGTCGAGTTCATGCAATCGCTCAGCCATCAGATGCCGTGCCTGCTCGTAGAAGGTGATGGCATCGCGCACGGCTACCACCCACATCGCCTCATCGCCAGCTGCGAGACTCCAGCGAAAGGCTGGTTCCGCAAGCCCCGCACCCAGGGCATGATAGGCCAGTACCGCCGAAGGTGCGGCAGCCTCTTGCAATACTTTCACCGCGCGGCGGTGAAAGATGGACCGCCTCGCCTCACCCGCCTCAGCGTAGACGACCGCACGGATCTTCGCATGGGCGAACACATAGCGCCCATCAGTCAATTGCTCCCCTCTCTCGCGCTCCGATTCATGCAGCAGGCGGCTGTGCAGAACCTCGTCCAGGGCAGGGAGGCCATCATGTTCTGCGAGATCAGCCACCTGACACAGGTGCTCAAAGGTGATTCCCTGGCCGAGGACGGCTCCTGCCACCAGCAGGGCAAAGGCGTTGGGCGTGAGTCGATCGAGCCTGGCGCAGATGACTTCTCGCACACTGGGCGGGAAGAACCCACGTATCACGGTCTCATGTTCCATGGCTGCCGTAAAGTCAATGCTCCATCCACCCTCGTCGTCCGGGCGGGAGGCGAGCACGCCACGCTCGAGCAAGACCTTAAGCGGTTCCATCAGATAGAACGGTTGTCCCTCCGTTTCCGCAAACAGCCACTGCCCAAAGCGCTCCAGGTTCGCCGCGTGTTTCCCGTCTTTGCCTTCAGTCCCCCCTAATGCCTGCAGCAGGTGCAGGGTGTCTTCGATGGTGAGAGGGCCAGGTTGCAGGCGGGTCAGCGACACGCTGCGTTCCATCCCAGTTCGCCACTCGGCAAGCCCTGGCGGCACTCTCTCCTCCATGCGTAGCGTCAGGAGCAGGAGTGCAGGAGTCGCGCTTTCCGCGAAACGTCGTGCGAGATAATGGATCACGTCGAGGGAGGCGGCATCCGCCCACTGCACATCATCGATGAACACGACAAGCAGTGTCCGTGCCGCCAGGGCCTGCAAGAGGCGTGCCACCGCTTCGAACAAGCGATTACGTGCCACGGATTTGTCCCCGAGAGGTGCAGGCAGGTGATGGGCTGATAGGGCAGGTGACCACCGGTTTCAAAGGCGTGCCCCTGCAACACGTCTGCCCCCTCTGTCTCTGCCCAGGCGAGAAACTCGGTCGCTAGCCGCGTCTTGCCAATGCCGACCTCCCCTTCCAGGAGGACCACCTGCGTCTGACCACGTTGCGCCATATGATAGAGCTTGATCAACGTACTCAACGCCGTTGTCCGCCCCAGGAGCGGGCCGTCGAGGAGCATTGACAGGGAAAGCGCTGTCGGGGGCGCGGGCACCTCCTTGCGACGGGGAGGGGTAACGACTCGCATACGGTTGGCTAACACGACGGTTTCTGAAGTCGGCTCCGTCTGCATGCCTGTTGAAAGCCTCGCCTGACAAACATCATAGGCGTGCAACGCGGCGGCCCGGTCACCGGACGCGAAGTGCAAGCGCATCAGACGTCGATAGGCATCCTCGTGCAGTGGGGCGAAGACGAGCCAGCGGTTGACGGTTTCAATAGCAGCCGCAAGCTCACCCGCTTCGAATTGCAGGTGGGAGAGCCGGTCGAAGACATCATTGACGTGCAGGTGCCAGTAGTTGCGTTGGAACCGCACCCAGTCGTCGAAGGCCGGAGCATCACGCAGCGAGAAGCCCTCTAGAAACTCACCACGCGGGAGGCTGCTCGCATGTTGGAGCCGGGCAAGCAGATGACGATGTGCACCATCCGACATGGTTAGAGCCGTAGGAGCCGACGCACGCGCCAACGTCCAGGCTTCGTGGAGGGTCTGCAGGTCGAGGTCGAGAGCGGCGGTGAGATCCAGGCTGAGGGTGTCACGTGTGATGAGGAGATGAGACACGGGATCACTCCCAGCCTGCTCACCGAGCGCGTGACGGAGATGGAGCAGGGTAATGCGAAGCGCTGCCCGCCCATGTATTGCGTCACCTTCTGGCCAGAACAGCTCAGAGAGTTGCTTGCGCAAATGGACACGCCCTTCCACCGCCAGATAGATGAGGAGCGCGAGTTCCTTGCGTGTGGAGAACAGCAGCACCTGATCGGCATGGCGCACTACTGGCGGACCCAGTAATGCGAAGCGTAAGTCGCCCAGTTAACGTTCCTTGTAACACTCTGCTGCTATCATGAGATCAGAGATGAGAGAGAGAAGAGAATGGACTCCACAGAAACGAATAAAAGTCTCTCAGAGCATTTCACGTCAATGACCAGACGTACCCTCTCTATTATTGCACAAAATACTGCTTGAGGAAAGGACCACTCACATGCCCAGGAAAAAAAGCGCCCTGCCCGAAGAGCAGCAGGCCAAACTGATCGAGATGTTGAACCGCCGCTTAGCCGACGCCATTGATCTGCAGGTGCAAAGCAGGCAGGCATACTGGAACGTCAAAGGACCCCATTTCATGTCTCTGCGCCAGATGTTCGACAAGATCGCTAAGGGGGTGGAGGAGTATGCGAGCCTGATTGCTGAGCACATTGTGCAGCTTGGCGGCATGGCTGAGGGAACGGCGCATGCGGTCGCCGGGCGGTCTTCGCTTGACAGATATCTGCTGGCAACTACAAATGGGAACGGCCACATCGAGGCCCTTTCAACAACGCTGACCGACTTTGGAAGACATGCACGCTACGCCAGTGAGCAGGCGACCGAACTGAAGGACGCCGATACGGCGGCTATCTTCACCGAGATCGCACGAGGCGCCGACAAATGGCTCTGGTTCGTCGAGACGAGCCAGCAAGCAGGCAGTTGAGCAAGGAGAGACACTTTTTGTCCGCCCTCTTCATCGCGTCGGCCTGCACCAGGCGAGCCAGAACAGTCCCATCCATCCTGATCTCCTGCTCGGCAGAAGCGGGAGGTCAGCCACTGATGGTTCATTTAACGCTGGAATAACGCTTTTTATAACGCTCTGTCGGTACACTGAAGAACAGAACAGAGCTTGCCTCCCAGGTCCGACAGGCCCAGGGGAGAGGCAGAAAGCGTGTAGAGAGCGATACATCTGTATCAAGGAAAGGACTCAATCATGACACTTGCAACATTTACTCCTCTCTACAAGGATTATCTTTTTTGACGTTCTTGTCCGCGTAATCGCTCAAGTATCGATCTAAGCGCATTGAAAGTCGCATTTGAGTTATTGTATCACTCATAGTTGCACCTCAATTAGATAACTCCTTGCCGCAGTCCTACTATTTCTATCGTACAGTGTCGAAGAGAGCAGTATTCCCATGCTTGCATGATTTTCTCCTTATGCTTTCCAGAGGACGTTTAGCGGGGCATGGCTTGTTCGCTGCTACGAGAACCGTTTAGTGGCTCATGGGCTGGCACACGTGCCTGGCGTCGCATCATATCCATCACGGGCACGAGCACGTCCATGGGGAGCGGAAAGATGATGGTCGAATTCTTCTCAACGGCGATCTCGGTCAGTGTTTGCAGGTAGCGCAGTTGTAGAGCAGCAGGTTGTGTGCTCATTACCGCAGCAGCCTGCGCTAAGGATGCTGAAGCTTGCAATTCTCCCGCGGCATGGATCACTTTCGCACGCTTCTCCCGCTCCGCCTCCGCCTGTTTGGCCATGGCACGCTGCATGGTCGCAGGCAACTCTACATCCTTGACCTCGACCGCCGTCACTTTGACGCCCCAGCGTGCCGTGTGTTCGTCGATGATCTCTTGCAGCCTCTGATTGATCTTGTTGCGCTCGGCCAGCAATTCATCCAGTTCCGATTGGCCCAGGACATTGCGCAAGGTCGTTTGCCCGATCTGTGTCGTTGCCTGATTGAAGTTCACGACATTGACCACCGCCGCAATCGGATCGACGACGTTGAAGTAGATGACCGCCGTGACCTTGATCGTCACATTATCGCGCGTGATCACCTCTTGCGGGGGCACCGTGAGCGTGACGATACGCAGGTCCACGTTGCTCATACGTGAAATGAGCGGGGGGACCAGGAAGAGACCAGGCCCCTTCGCACCGGTCAAACGACCCAGCACGAAGATTACTCCTCGCTCATACTGTTGCACCACGCGAATAGCAGAGAGTGCAAGGAACACCAGAACAAGAACAATGGCACCCAGCACAGACAACACAAGTGTACTCATGGGAAGCCTCCTTACGGCCTGACAAGCAACATCCACTATGCTTGTTTAAGCTCGATCGTGGTATTGGTAACGTTTCTTTTCTCTTGCTCGTCTTCCAGCAGCACGACGAGATATCGGAGAGCTAAAGCGTATGCTACAAAGATAATTAAGAGGAAGCGGAATCGAGGGCATGATGTATAAGAAGAACAATAGGACCTCCTAAGTATACATTATTTTTTACACACATGCAACATTTATCAAATGGCACTGACAGCCATTTACGAAAAGTGATGTCATCTCCTGAGGACGAATAGCACGCACCCCCACTCCGAGGCATTCTTGTTACCTACGCTCCATTTATAAGTATGAAAATCATTGCTCTTTTTTAATCTTCACTCCCTCGTATCGTCTTGTATGGTAAGAGGAGGGATAATATTATGACATTTGTTGGATGGTACATTTCGATCACAACGGCCATTTCAGTTTTTGCTGTACTGTACCTCATATATCGCCTAACGAATCCATTCAGGTGCACATGCGGCAATACATACTGGTTCACTAATAGTATCAAGAAACATCTCTTGCACTCACATAAATGGACATGATGCACCCTATCCAGGAGTTATCCCGAACTTTTGTTTCAAAAGTTCACAAACACGGGGGTGCCGGGGGAAGCGCCATCTACTCAGGTGAGAAAAACTGATTACCGCTTTCCCCTAAATCACTTTTCTGTTCCATTGCACCACAGCCCCCCCTCTCTTCCTGAGATGAAGCCGGGTTGTTTGTTCTTGAAAGTGGGTAAATGATTGGTGCAATCTGAGGTGATTGGGCCATATGTGCTCTATAGTCCCTGTGAGGGGATAATAGACGACGGTGTATAACGTACCGAAAGCTCGTTCATACTGCGTATAGTAGAGGGGTGGCTGCAAAAAGCGGTGAATGAAGCTGGAGGCTGTTTCTTGTGGATCGGCCAATCGATTTGCCAGAAACTCCTGGCGCTCGACGGTCGCTGTCATCTGAGCGTAGCTTGCCCATTCGATAGATTGCTGATGGTTTGTGCTGATAGGAGTATCAACGATCATAGTTGGGCGATCGGGGGAGACGTAGGCGGTAGCGAAGGCGCCATTGCGCTCCACCATTGTCACATTATAGGACATATGGGTAGGCACGCGCCGTAAGATTTTTGCGGCTGAGGCTATGTCCTCGCATGTTTCCAGGATATAGCGCAGGATCAAAGGGATGCCGAAGCCCTTGCCCGCTACTTTCCTGCCTCCAAAAGAGAGTGAAACTGTCAGGCCAGCCGCGTTAATGCCGTCGAGAACTCCCCAGAGGCAATCGCTCATTGCAATCACCGGGCGATGCCAGTTGGTATAGAGTAATGTTCCTTCAAAGAAGTGTGGCCCATAATCATAGTTCCGCACCAGCATTGGCCGGTGGCGAGACCACACCGCCTGGGAGCACCCGGAGATAAAAGGCGGTGGGCAATACAGGCTCAAGAAACGTGCTGCCAGGTCTCCGCCTCCAGTCAGGTCAATGAGCCGCTCGTACGTTGGCAGTAGTTCCGGCATACACTGACCAAGCTTTTTGCGCGAAGTGGTGTAGCCGGGACGGGCCAGAGCGCCTTCGGATAAGAACCATTGTTGATAAGCAGGCCAGTGCATTTCAAACAAAGCCTGCCAGCCAGAGCCAGGTTGGTCTTCACGGATAGAGCGCAATGTCAGATGCACGTTTTCTCCCTGGTTGCTCATATAATTGACCTTTTCGGTATTCCGATCTGTACTTCCCTCCGTCTGTATAAAAGTGTCGGAAACTGGCTGATCACTGCTGCTTTTCTTCGATCCGTTTGAGGATACTGCAATAGTGTTCATCGTTTCCCATTGGGCCGTCCCGCATGCCCACCTCTACTGATTGTATTTTACCAGATAATGCCAGTGGAGCGCTAACTGTAGCATATCAAGGCTCTTTCATAGTCGGTTTCCGGCCAATGGCGTTTATCTGGCTCAGATAAAAAATCCTCAAAAAGTTTATCTCATTGCCCTCTGGTTTTCCGCCATATTCTCATCTATACTCTTTAGTAGACCTCTAATCTATAAAGATACGATGAAAAAGGAGCGCAAGAGCTATGGTTCCGTTCGCTATTGCAGGCATTCAAATGAAAATCTCGGCTACGGAGAGCAACTTGCACGCTATGCGACGTCGTCTGGATGCTCTCATGGCCTTGTACCCGTGGGTACAGATGGTAGTTTTTAGCGAATTAGCGGCCTGGGGACCGTCCCTGACACATGCCCAACCTCTGCCAGGGCCGACGGAAGAAGCCTTCTGCGCTATGGCGGCTAAGCATCGGATCTGGCTCATCCCCGGTTCGATCTACGAGCGGGCTGGTCACCATATCTACAATACCGCTTCGGTAATTGATCCCGCAGGACAGGTGGTTGGGCGCTATCGGAAACTGTTTCCATTTGCTCCCTATGAAGAGGGGGTAACTGGCGGTGACCGCTTTCTGGTGTTTGATGTCCCATCGGTGGGCCGCTTTGGTCTGTCGATCTGCTATGATATGTGGTTTCCTGAAACGTCGCGCACCCTGACCGTGATGGGCGCGGAAGTGATCCTGCATCCGACGTGGACGGCGACCATTGATCGCGACATTGAAGTATCCCAGGTGCGGGTCACGGCAGCCGTTCATCAGTGTTATGTCTTTGATATCAACGGCGTCGCTGCTGGCGGATACGGTCGCTCCAGCGTATGCGATCCCGAGGGTACGGTACTGTATGAGGCTGGCAGTGGCGAAGAAATGCTCCCTCTGGAGATTGACCTGGAGCTGGTGCGCCGCAGTCGTGAACGAGGGATACGAGGCCTGGGGCAGATGCTCAAGAGCTTTCGCGATCGCTCGGTAGATTTTTCCATCTATCAGGCGGGAACCAACCTGCCCTATCTCGACTCACTAGGCCCGCTGGCAAAGCCTGTTCGCGGCATGTAACTGCGATCCGGCAGGCTATACTCATTAACCAGTAGGGAGAGACGACGTTACCTACAGTCGTTCGATGCAGAAGCAAGTTGTGTGGAAAGGGGAACCTTTCCCTGGTGTGTTCAAAGTTGTATAGAGCAAGCGTATTGCTTGCTCCAGCCCTATGTCGAGAGGGCTTGTGAATAGAGTAACGTAAAAGGAAAAGGACGTGCATACGTACTATGCGAACGATAGTCATATCGCGAAACCATTGCGAAACGTTGCCGACATCAGGCGCTTCTTTTTAACTAACGAAACCCCCATCTACTTTGTCGGCGCCACGAATTTTAATCTGCTTGGTCTCGATGAATGGGTGAAGGGTCTGAGATATATCAACTACATTGATTGCTTTGATGCGCAGCACCCGAATGTCTTTGTACCGGGCAAGATGCCGCATGAGGTGTTTCAAAGTATTGAGGAGATTACCAATTATTTGCTGGAACACAAAGAGGTGGCGGACTATGTGAATAAACGGGGACCGGGCGGCAAAGCCCTGGCATTGATGTTTGACGAGCAAACCGAAGCGCTGGCGCGTGAGTTAAACCTTGAAATGTGTTTCCCTCCGGCAGCCTTGCGACAGCGCCTGGATAGCAAAGTCGTGACGACCCAGATTGCCAGTGAGGCTGGGGTGGAGTCTGTGCCGCACGTGTTGACGAAAGTGGAGAGTTATGAAGCCTTGCGCGAGGCCGCGGCGGATCTGGGACAGCACCTGGTGGTTCAACTGCCCTTTGGCGATTCGGGCCACACCACGTTTTTTATCTCCCATGAAGAAGATTGGAACAAATACGCTGAAGAGATCGTCAAAGAACCCATCGTAAAAGTGATGAAGCGCATTCGCTGCCGGGAGACGGCGATTGAGGCCTGTGTCACCCGGTATGGTACTATCGTGGCACCATTGATGACAGAGCTGGTCGGCTTTTCCGAACTCACTCCCTATAAAGGCGGCTGGTGCGGCAATGAGATTTTCCCGAACGCTTTCACCAGGACCATTCGCCGGAAAGCGCAGAAGATGGCCTTTGTGATCGGGGAGCGTTTGAAGCAAGAAGGCTATCGCGGCTACTTTGAGCTGGATCTGCTCATCGACCAGGACACAGGCCAGATCTATCTGGGCGAGCTCAATCCACGCTTCACAGGAGCCAGCTCGTTGCCCAACCACGCCGTCTTCGCCCTCGCTGATGCGCCGCTCTTTCTCTTTCATTTATTGGAGTGGTTTGACGCGGAATATAAAATCAGTGTCCAGCAGATCAACCAGCGCTGGGCTAAGCCCGAGAATATCGATAGCTGGAGCCAGATGGTGATCAAGCATACGGCCGATACCCTGGATATCGTGACCAAAGCGCCGCCTACGGGCATCTGGCACATGGACGATGAGGGCAATATACATTTCTCCCGCTACAACACCTACCGCCGGGCTGTCGAGAGCGAGGCGGAGGCCTTCTTCCTGCGCATTAGCAACGTTGGCGATTATCAATACGAGGGGGCAGACCTGGGCATACTGATCACGCGAGGACGCCTGATGACCCCCGATTTCCAGCTAACCGAGCGTGCCAGGGCCTGGATACGCGGCATCAGATCGTATTTTGAAGCGCGCGAGGTCCCTACGACAGTTGAAGTTCCAGCAATGGAGAAGATCGCCAGCTTTAAAATGGTCTGAAAACAGTAGTAAGTGGCCGCTGGTTGATGATATAGGCGACTCCGGCCAGGAGCATGAAAGCAAGCAGCGTCGAAAGAGCGGCGCCCAGCGGCCCATAGAGAGGGATAAGGATGAAGTTCAAGAGAATATTGACTCCAGCGGCCAGCACGATAAAGAAGATAATGAACGAGGTTTTACGCCGAGTGGGTAGAACCACTGTAGAGTTAGGTTATGTATTGAAACTAATAACTGACTTTTTGGATGATGATTACCAGAATTATGAGTATGTGGGAACGAAAAAAAGTGGTAATGAGAAACGCTTTTTTTCGAGGAGCGTTTTATGGTGGCACTTAAGGCGCCCTCTCGGCAGCCAGTATACGCTTATCAAATTTCTATCATTTGACTTCGATTGTTTGCTGTACAAGCAAAAACTTCTATGTTAGTATATCTAAGGGGGAATTTAGTGCCTCATTATACCTTTTATTCTGTTGAATGCTGTTGCATCGATCTTTCATGTTTTCCCAATCGTATTGGAAAAATATAGATTGTTCACTAAGAGTAAGGAGAGGCGCTCGTGCAAAAGATAAGCCTTGTTCAAATAAAGCAACATCGGTCTCATAGTGAAGCAAATATAGTTCACCTGGATATTGAGGGTCTGCTGCCGCCTGAGCAGAAACTGGCACTGAATCTGAAGACGCGCACGCTTTCCTTGCTTTCTGAGGGACCTGAGCAAATAATGGAACAACAATTCAGTTTTAATGAAATGCGTGTACTTGTTCCGATCTTGCAGTCATTTCCCCATTATTGTCCTTACGAAGTGCTACTATCTCATATATCCTCAAATAACCCGTCTCCAAACTCCATTGCACGCTGCCGGCAACGCCTGCGGGAAGCGCTCGATAACGGCACATGGCATCAGGAGTTAAGATCTATCCGTCGTGCACTCTCTTCGCTTCGCAACAAGCTCCATCATTTTAACCTGGAGGTCTCCACTATTCGCGAGCGGGGATGCAGCCTGACTGGCATGACATCTGGTCCTATTTCGCAGGAAAAAGGATAAGTCGCCCGGGTGATCAGTGTCTTGTCTCTGACAAGACACTCTCTAAAGAGGGCATCAAATCTTATTTCAAGAGCGTAATAGCCTCTGCACGGGCTCACTCGCACGTTTTGTGCCACTACCCGGAGGTTGACTCCAATACTGCTTACATGCCGCTATACCGTTTCGAATCCCTGTCTCTATCCCGGTATTATTCATTGGTGTTTGTGTGGTTAGGCCGTATCCTGCGTCCTCCCAGCCATAAAAAGTAAGTCCTGTTGCTCCATGCTCGCAAAAGCTTCTACTTTGTGCTTCAATGTCTTTTGCGCCTGGTGTCACCCAATAACGATCTGTATCGGCCCCTGGCCCTCCAAAAGCCTGCCCTATGCCAATAAGCGGCTCTTTATTAATATCCCAGCCTCTTTGCTGCAAGCTGGCGAACATGGCGGGAAGTATTCCTGACATAGACCAATCATAGTCAGCCGGTGATGCAGTCGGTGTAGTATCAGGTAGCGAAGAAGCATAAATGTAAAAGCCTACCTTATCACATCCCTGAGGAGAAAAATTATCAGCGGTCCAATCTTCCCATCCGTATCCCCTATATGGCTGTATGCTTCCTCCAAACCCGCAAATAGCCGGGCGATCTGGAGTATATTGCTGGATAAGATCATGAATTTGTATGAGGAGTTGTCGCGCACTTCCAGTATCCCAGACAACCCAGTCATCAAGCACCCAGTATCCTATAATAAGAGGATTATTCTTCACCTGGCGCAAGTGATTAGCAATGTTCGCCAGGAGCGCATTTTCACTGTTGAGCTCTGGATGGGAATCAGTCGTACATGGGTTATCATACCCCGGAGGAGGAAGTTTAACAGTGTGGGTACGGTGGCATTCGTAGTAATATAGATAACTTGAAATGTATCCATCTATCACCTTCATGTGTAATAAGCGCAGCTTTTGCCCTAATTCGTCTTTATCAGAAGGAGGGTTACCATATTGAAAGGCTACCTGAATACCGTCTGCTGATGCCTTTACAGCTTGATCTGGAGTATCTATGTTAAAACCTCCCAGAGCTTGAGTTTTGTCAAACTCATTCGATATGTTCACTGGTGTATGGGGTTTTATGTACCGTACGAAAAAAACAGACAGTGTAATGAGCGCGAGAATGAGGAAAAGGATAATAAGGATTGATGATCGCTTCATAATTGACTCACTTTCCCTTTGTCTTTTCCTTACCTTCTCAACTCATCTCAGGCGTTTGCGCCTTGTTGAGACACGCACGCAAACGTTCAGCAAACACGGGGAGATACTCGGTTCTACTGGTTATATCGTTGCCAGGAATACTAAGTATCTCCACCTCTCCTTCTTTCGCTTTAACCACTTCCCGCCACTCTGCGGAGAGCCCGAAACAGTTCAGACTTGACCCCAAAGAAGATTTCGTAGAGAGGGCCGCCAAACATTGGTGGAAGGGATTGAGACGTTGGGCGATCCAGGTACCAAACAGACTGGCAAGGCTCATCCGTGTTTGACTGCCTTTGGCAGAGCGTGTTCCGCCGCTCACTTTGCGAGCGATGACCAGAGGCCGAACGCTTCGTTCTGCGAGATTGTTATGTGCCGGAACCCCAGGCACTCTCACAAAGACAAAGAGTTCCGGCAACAAGCGCTCAACCCGCTCACACAACGTATGCTGAGGGGCAGCAGTGCGCAGATAGGGTTGGCACACCTGCCATAATTGCTGCTCGAAGACCTGTTGGGACGCCTCGCGTTCTTGCTGTTGAAGGCGAGGAGAGAGGGCAGGATCAGGACCCGACTCAGCCCAGGTGACGGCCCGCTCATAGATGGCTTTGACCGAGATGACCCAGGCGAACAGAGCCTCATCCTGCGGGTATTTGTCTTTCAGGTCATGAGCATCCCGCAAGAAGTGAACCCAACCTCGTTGATGGAGTCCGTGATGGATGTTGTAGGCCGCATAAAAATCGCTGCCCAACACGCCTTCGTACGCTTCTCCAATCAGGGTGTGGTCCTCATAATAGCGGATCTGAGGCGTACTCACTGACCAGATGTAGCCATTCTTGCCGTCTTCTCGCCACCCCGTTTCGTCAGCCTGGATGGCTGGACTGGCCTGCACCTGCTGTTTGAAGTCTTCCATCATCGGCTCCACATGCTTACTGATCCGATGGAGCAACTCCACCAATTCTCCTACGCTCAGATGCACTCCATGCAGCGTCGCCAGATACCTCTGGATCTGACGAAAAGGCAGGCGCATCACCGTCCGCAAAGTGGCGACCAGACTGGCCAGGCGGTGTCCGATGCGCCCCTGACCGAGCCCTTGATACTGCAACTCCACCGGAGCCTCATGCCATCGTTGGCAGTTGGCACACCAGCCTTTGGAGATCCGATGTTCGCTGACCTCGATGGACGCTGGTGGGGGAAGATCAATCACCTCTGGGGTCCGTGCCAGGCTGATCCCTCCCAGGCGCAGATGACAGCCTGGGCAATTCAGGAGTCGATGGTCCACGTGCTGGGTTGCCTGCATGGTGCGTCTGCCTCGGTTGAACTGCGCATCACGCTTCTTGCGCGCTTTCTTCTCGCCCTCCTCTGGCTTCTTCACATTGGCTTTCACAAAGGTGGCTAGCGGCGTTTTCTTCTTTTCTAGTTCTTCGATGCGCCCCTGAGCAACGCGCAGCGTGTCTTGCGTTGCTTGCAGCTCTTCCTTCGTCGCCCGCAGCTCTTCTTGCGTCTTGCTCAGTTCGGCCACCATGTGATTCAGTTGTGCGCCCAGATACGCTACCTGCTCTTCTGTCGTCATGGATTGAGTATATCAGAGTGGTCAAATCTGAACAGTATCTGCCAAACTTACACCATAAACGCGCAAAGAGTGAGAACCTCTAGCAAAATCGTTACTATCGTTGTACATAGTTATCACCTCCTGATACCAGGTATTACATACTCATAAGTTCAGTAGCGAACCAGGCCGCTCTAGTCGAAACATACTAAGATACATGCCCGTACTCGATTGGGGGCATTCATCTTCCTTTACAAATCTGCTATTACTCGCTGAGCCTAAAGAGCTTGGGCAGAAATTCTTTAGCAATTGCACGGGTATTCTGATAGTCGTTGTGGAACCACAATTCTAATTTCTCCCTGGCCGTTTCACCATCCTGAAACCACCATATGGGATGTGTTAAGAGTTGAATCGGCTTGCATGTATAGAATGCTTCGGAGTCGAGGGGATGGTTATGGAGCCACCTTCCTGTTGAGTCGCTTATATACGCTACGTCTCCTTTTAAGACAGATCCATAGACATTATAAAGCGGTTGATATAATTCTATTGGAATCTGGCTCAAATTGCCGGGACTATGCAGGCTCGCTATCCGCGTATTTATATACGGATAGAACTTAGAAAGTACATCAATTTCCATCAGAGCTTCAGCACAATCACCATCATAAGAGGCAAGATCCACTTGTAAAGCGATGTGGTGATCATAGGCGTGTATCTGTCGCACAATCTCGGCATTCAGACGATTTAAAAGATTGTAGAATGGTGAGCGGAGCCAGACGAAGTAGGTAGCCTGCACTTCTTGTTCATACTCTATACGAGCAATTTCCAAAGCCGGGCGGAGGCTTATATCGATGTCATGCCTGAGTACTACGAAAGGGAGCCCTTCTGCCAGGCGAGTGTCGATCTCCTCATAACCGCAAAAGGAGTAGCCTGCGCCTTTGAACGCTGAAAGTAGTTTGCTATAGCCTTCTAATGAAATTTCTAACATGAAATTATCCTCACGAGAACTAGACCTGCTTCTAAACGCAACTATACCTACAACAACTTTTGTCTCCTGATATATTAATTACTGGAAGTGGAATACTTACCGGAGCTTACCCTCGAACTTCGCCTTGTAAGACATCTTGATACAGTTGAGTAAGCCGTCGACTTTCCTTTTCCCAACTCAGGTCTTGCCGTGATGCCTCCAGTGCATTGCGACTCATACGTTCGAGAGCGGGACGATCTGCAAGTACCTCACTGATCGCTGCACCAATATCTGCCGGGGCAAGCGAGGATACAACCTGTCCGGCATCATAGCCTTTGATCACTTCTGCGACCGCATCAAGATCTGATGAGAGTACAGGGATACCTGCCATCATATATTCAAAGATCTTATTCGGTAAACACATCCTCACATTTAGTGAGTAGTCGGGTGAATAGAAGATTAAGCCAAGATCTGCTGATGCAGTGTAATCCAGCAGATCTTTATAAGGAACTGGTGGAATAATTTTGACACGATCGGCAGTTCCTTCGCTGACAATAAGGGCTTCAAGTTGAGATTGCGTATCTCTGATACTTCGTCCCATCAGAACAATCACGATATCGTGCTCTAAAAACGCTGCAGAGCGGATCAACCTATCAAGCCCACGGTCAGGCTGCAAGTTACCCTGATAGAGAGCGATACGTACATTTGAGCTAAGACCAAGATGTTGCCGTAGTCGATCACTCTTTGGAACAAACACGTATTCAGGTATATTGCGAATCAAGCATACTTTACGACAGCAATAACGCCGACGAAACTCTTCTACTATAGGAGGTGAGACAGAAATTACTGCCTTGCAACTAGGTACGATCAAAAGAAACAATCGTTTTAAGAGCGACTTCAAACTCATCCAGTTGCCACTTAGCGCAGATGTAGGCACTTCATGAGCGTCGAAGATAAGTGGTTTTCGACGTAGTAGAGCCACTAGATAGCAAGATGGCAATGCCGTCTCGTCATGTGCATGATAAATGTCTGCCGGTGTGCGCAGCAACAGAAATAAGCTACGAATGAGGACTGACATCGCCCGGATAAGAAACCATGGATCAAAGCGTCTGGAATAGACGGACCAGCCAGGTATGATAACGTGCTTAAGGCAGACTCCACGAAATTCTTCCTCGGTAGGTAGGGCACTTTCACGATCTATGTCAACAATGGAAACCTTGTAGCCTGCTTCTGTGAGCGCAGTGGCTGCACGCATCACTCTGATATCATTGCGTGCTTTTCCCAGTACGTGCATACATACTTTTGTAGGCGGCCATACTGTTCCACGATCCTGTATTGAAGCAGTCATTCTTGATGTAGATTTCACTATAGTAAATCCTTTCCATTATTACAAGCGCTTCTTAATTACCTGACGCGCTCGCTACAGAAGAAGGCCTGGCCCGCTACTGGTAGGGCAGTCAGTACTTCACACTCTGTGTACTGCATTCAAGATGTCATGATAAAGGCGTACGAGTTGCTGGCTTTCCTTTTCCCAATAGAACTCTTTTTTAGCAATTTGCAGTGCGTTATGACGCATGCGCTCCAGGGTCTGCTGATCATTTAGCATCGCACTGATGGCTGTGCCCAGGTCTGCTGGTGCCAGTGATGGCACCACCTGCCCGACATCGTAGGTACGGATCACATCCTCCACTGCATCAAGCTGAGAACTGAGCACGGGGACACCCGCCATCAGGTATTCGAAGAGTTTATTGGGCAGGGTGAACCGAATACTCAGCGAGTATTCTGGCGGAAAGATCGTTAACCCGATATCCGCCGAGACTGTCCAGTCCAGGAGTTCTACATAAGGTACAGGAGGCAGCAGTTTGACCCGATCAGCCACTTGTTCACTGGCGATAAGCGCTTTAAGCTGAGAGAGCGTCGACTCTACGGTTTCACCCATCATCACGATCACGATGTTGGGTGCAAGGAACTTTGCAGCGCGCACCAGCCTGTCCAAACTACGATTAGGCTGGATGCTGCCCTGATAGAGAGCGATGCGCACATCATGCTCAAGGCCTAGATATTCGCGCAGGCGATTACTGCGGGGGACGACCCGGTAGGCTGGCACATTGCGAATCACCGTCACATTCGAGGCGTGGTAGAGTGCTTGCAATTCTGGTATGTAGTGGGGTGAGGCAGTAATGACAGCAGTGCAGCGGGATACCATATGGGCGAGGAGACGTACCGAGAGTAGTCTCAATTTATGCCAGCGCATAATGGTCGGATCAGATAGAGTCAGGTCGGGGGCATCGAAAATCAAAGCTTTCCCTCGTAAGCGCGCAGCAATATAACAGGCCGGTAATGCTTTCTCCACGTGTGCATGGTAGATATCCGCATCCATCTTTAGCAATTGAATGACTCCGAAAATGAATAGCTTTAAGACCTTAATAAGAAACCATGGTTTGAAACACACGGAGGTAAACCAACCGGGCATAATTACGTGTTGGATGGAAACCCCGTCAACTTCTTCTCTAGCAGGTTGTAAACGGTCTCTCTGGATATCAACAATAGTAACTTCGAACCCTGCTTCTGCAAGTGCTGTTGCATCACGCATTACTCTAAAGTCGGCTCGTGCCTTGTTCGCAAGATGCATGCACACTTTAAGGGGCGCTTTGGGAGAAGTGGCATCTTTCATCCCCAGGGCAGTGATGTCTGGTAGTGCTTCCATAATGGCGCTTCTCCTTATTTGCTCAACAAAGTCTTTTGAGCCTCATCGAGGCATATACGCAATTGCTTAGCTAAAAAGGGGAGATAGTTAGTTCTACTCGTTATGTGGTTGCCGGGAATGATATAGATCTCCACCTCATTTGCTTTCGTTTTAGCTTCGATCCATTTGCGCCATTTTACCTGGCGCAAAGGCTCTTCACTCGTCCAAAAGAATGTGATTTTATCGGGATAGGAGGAGCGAGGCACGTAACCCGAAGCCATCCAGTCAAATATGCGCTCCCAGCCCCGCATTGAGCTTTCGTTCCTTGCAATAACTGTATTGAGTTGTGGCGGTAAAGCATCCGTCGCGCTTTGTTCTTGTTTATGCCCATCTTGTCCGGCCGTTCTCCTATGCTTAAGTTTGTTCAAGCGCCAGAAATGGAATGATATTCGCAAATCTCTAAACAGTAGAAACCATTCAAACTGCTCCTTCCAGTCAATTCGCAGCAGGTTGCCAGGGCCAGTGATAATACGATAGTCCCATTTAAACTTGGCCGGAGGATCAGGGTCCATCAAAACCAGCAATTCAGTCGTCTGCCCTTGCGCATGCAGTTGCCGAGCCATCTCATAGGCTACAAGACCTCCATTGCACCAGCCTCCCAACAGGTACGGACCCTCTGGCTGAATGGTTCGCATTCTCTTGAGATGAGCGGCAGCCATCTCCTCGAAGGAGGGAGGAACTGGCAAATCATCGAAGTTATACCGTTCCAAAATATAAAATGGTTGATCCTCTCCTAAATCGTGGGCTAAGGGATAGCAATAAAACGTTCTTTCAGTCGAGTCTCCAGATAGATAAAAGAAGGGTCGTTTAGTTTTTCCAGGTTGCACCATTATCACACGTTCGCGTTGCCCCGAAGCATCCATTTCGGGAGCCTGTTCAACGACATTTGCTGTAACTGCCTTTTGCGCGAGTTTCCCTGCTAGTTGTTTTTCAAGCAAGGCACGCTTAGCTTCCGAAAGAGCTGATGTATCTGGCATTCCAATGTATCCTTTCATGGCAAAAAGAGTATCTCAATAACAGTCATATCCGAAGCGCTTACGGGTTCCGTAGTCGATCACCTCGGGAAAAAGAATTCTAAATTGAAGGTGCTATGCATCTCCAACTGGTTGTCGTCATAGAATGACCCTTTCTTTCTCAATTCGCGAGCCCTCGTCGTGCTGCAACACGATGGATGTGCGATGTAAAAGGCGAACGATAAGTTTAGCAAGCCTTTTCAGGTAGGTGAAGAAGCCCCACACGCCAGCTACCTCCGCCGCTACCATCAGCACATGCCTGGTTGCATTCGCATTTCTACGGTGGAGGAGATAGGGATTGCTCTGATAAGTATTGCAACCAGGCAAAGTAGTAACCGCCCACTTGTAACCAGCCTGCTCTACAGCACGGAGTCCGTAGTCTCCAACGTTCCCATAAGGGTAGGCAAAGATGTCTGCTGGATGTCTTAGCTGCTGCTCCAGCATCGTACGGCATTCTCCTACCTCGTGCAGCACCTCAACAGGATTAGTCAAACGTTGCAGGTCCGCGTGATGAAGCGTATGTGCGCCGAATGAGACCCATCCACTCTCCTCCATCTCTCGTATCTGAGCCCATGTGAGCAGTGGAGCGGGTTCTTCTCTGGGTATCGCGGAAGACGGTACCGCCAGTAGCTCACAAATAGAAATGAGTAATTGTTCTCGATCGACCTTCGATACAACACTACTGACACGCTCATCAATGATTTGTGCCAGTGCTTTGCGTTCTTCCTGTTGGTTCAAGGAATAGGTGTGTTCTTCAAACGAAACTTGGTCTACTCGCGCAAGACAGATTAAGCGATCTGCCCACCAGAAGGCGTTAGCAAGTCCGGTGTATCCTGGAATGAGAAAGATGGTAATGGGAACATGCAGAGCAGATGCCAGTGCAAATGCATGTGTGTAGTTATCGTAATATCCATCGTCAAAAGTGAGCGCCAGAAGAGGGCGTCGATCCCGCTTATGTGTTTCTTTCCGGGACGGCATTCGTAGTTCTTCCAGAGCCGCATCAAGAGGTAAGATGCGATAGTGACGACGCAGGTAGAGCCACTGGCTGCGCAAATTTTTTCCAACGGCTCTGTGATAATAAAGAATGATCAAGGAGCGACCAGAGCGTTGTAACCACCAGCGAGTCAGTTTTACCAGTCCAGTGTAGTAGAAAAGCGCCGAAAGATATAATCGGACTCGATTATGCATACGTTTTATCTCCTCCTTTACCAAGAGCCTCCCGTACATACCATACTATTTTTATAAGTTTCTTTACAGAAAGCCCTGCAAGCAACATCAGGACTATACCGTAAAGAATAAGCGCACATATAGAAACACTCCAACGTATCCATGGTTGCTGATTATGAGCAAGTAAAGTGCTTGCAACATAAAGAACAATGCCTATAAATAGCTTCATGATAAAAGAGCCAATCTCAAAATCAACAGGATAAATTCTCTGATTTACGATATAAGACACCGAGGCAAGTACGGTGTAGGCGAGGAGTGTTGAAACAGCGGCTCCCATGGCTCCAAAGTAAGGAATCAAGCAAATATTGAGAAGCACATTTACGGCTGCCGCGACTAACATAAATACAGACTCGAGGATTGTCCTGCGGCGTATATAGACTCCTGTCATAAAAATATAGTAAATACCTATACCCATTGTTGATAAGGCAATGAAGGGAATAATAAGTTCTCCCGCATGATAGACAGGTGGGAAGAGCAACTCGAGAAAAACTGTACTGAGGAGCGAAAGAGCAAAAGTAGCAAAGAGTAAGACCGCGTTAAACCAGCGGAACACAAGACGAAAGATGTGCTCTGCATCCTTTCTTTTCGCGATAGAGTACATCACAGGAGTCCAGGCTAATCCAAATGGCGAGAGGACCACAGGAGACAATACCCCGCCTAGGGTATAGGAAACGGTATAGATGGCTGTCTGGGCCAGTGACCCGAAATGACTGAGCAGATAGCGGTCTGAAAGTTGCAGAACCCATGCCGCCATGTCACCGAAGATCGTCGGCACTCCAAAGACGAGCATATTCCGAACAATATCGGATCGCAGCCACAAGCTCCGCTGACGAGCAATAAAGAGAAACATAATCGGTAGTGTGCAAACAACGATGACAGCATAACCCGCTCCTTTTGCAATCAACGCACCATTCACACCTATATGCAGCACACCCACCAGTACAATATTCGTACTTAAGACCAGCAGCAGATTGGTGATTGACAACACTGAAAAGAGGACCGCATGCTTTTCAGCTCGTAACCATGATAGCCCAGGCACGGTCAGATTCTCCATAATGATAACCAGGGCAGTAAGTCTTACAGCTCCGGTGAACGACTGGCTATTGAAGAGAAGCTCCGATAACCATGGAGCTGCCATCATTATTGCAATGGCCAGAGGTATCGAGACGAGCGATAGCAGGATGATAGAGGCTGAAAGGATCCCTGAGCGGTCGCGTGACGATTCGTAATCACCATTATATGCACGGAAAAAAGCGAGACCCAGTCCAAGCTGCGTTATTGCCGTCACAAGGTCAATAATAGTGTACAAAACGGCAAGCCCACCATAATCGCTACTAGAGAGTTGGTGGGTTAGAAATGGTGCAAGTACGAGGGAAATGAGTGGAGATGCCAGCGCACCCAGGGCGTAGATCCCAGAGCTTTTGACCATTTCAAACGCGAGCGAAAGATAGCCTTGAGTCCCCGGACTGACTTGCCCATTTCCTGTTGCACCATTTTGAGAGTGATCCTCTTCCTTCAATAAGCTCGCCTGATTACCAGCCTGCTGCGAATTTGCAGGCAGTATCGGAGTTGGCTGATCATCTAAGAAGAGACCGTCCAGTACCGGAAGCGATAATGGGGATGGTACGAAGTCAGCAGGTGCTCCTGTCTGAGTCGGTAGTTCCGCTTCACGAATTTGCTTTGCGTTGTCCGCTCGAAATATCATGGTTGTCCCATCGGCTGGTGGGGTTGACTGGCGGCAGAGGCTACGTCTAATTAACGGGGAGGAGATTATGCCAGCGATCAGCCAGTCGAGATACACCAGATCGTTTGGGCTCGTCCAACCATTTACACTCAAGCTGATAACGCTGAGCGCAATGAGAGCAGCTATCCCACCTCCGAGAAGAGGGCGATAACGGGTATCAACAGCCCTCCAGTTGCGCCACGCGAACCAGAATACACAGGCTATCAGTGAAAGAAAAATCAGCATGACAGGTATACCTGCTATTGCTCCCCACTGTAAATAGGAGTTATCTGGCTCAGCTAAAGGCACAAACTGCGCAGGCACACGGTAAGGATCTGCGCTAACTAGATATGCCCGACCCATCCCAACACCAAACAGGGGAAACGCTTCGATGACCCGAATAGCAGTCTGCCAGCTTCCCAGGTGCAGCAAGAGGGTGTTCCCGCTGCTAGCATGATAGAGTTGCGCAGCGATCTGTGAAGGAAAAACAGCGAATAGCATCGCTGTCAGGATCACTATCTCTATAAGCGTCAGCAGACTATTACGTATACGTCCGGTCAGGAACACAAAGATCACTATAGCTGCGAGTGTGCCTATCCATCCTCCGGTGCTGTAGGTGAATATCAATGCCAGCAGGATCAACAACATTGCCAGGAGATATATCACCTTTGCCCAAAACCGCTTACTTTCTACAAATAATCCTAATGGGAAGAAAAAACATGTGGCTAGGAAAGCTGCATCACCGTCGGGGCCGACAAAGAACGAACCTGCACGAGAGACATCTACTTCCACTATTTGAAAGTTTGAGTATTGAACAAGCTCTGCTTCAATACGTGCAGACGCAAATAAGAATTTGCCAGTAATCGCCTCAAGAATAGTATGTATTGCGATGAGCGTTGCCAGGACCGACAGTAACTGAAATAGACGCCGCACAGACGGAATATCTTTCGCGACCAGGTTGCCCAACCAGAACATGAAGAATGCACCGAGAACGAGATGAAGATAGAAACCGTAGGCGTCATTGACGTTAAAACTGGCACCGTGAATGGTAGGATAGATAGTCAGGATGAGAAACAAAAACCAGAGCCAGATCGAGCGCGGCTTGGTCCAGGGATGATTGGTAGATCGCCCAAAGTAGTAGAAAAAGAGCAGCGCTAGCGCCAGTAGCATTGCGATCACATGCAGGCCGCGATACGTGTCAACCCATATATGAATAGCGAAGATCAGCGTCGCGGTAAGTTCGTCCAGCCTGAGCAGTACAATGATCACTATAACTATAGCTCCGGCAGCGGCAGCACCATATATCGGGCTGAATTTACCAACGACCACTCCAATGGAAAGCGAGGCTAATAATGCCAGGATTGAGACAATCAATGAGGGAGAAATCCGTTCTCTTATAATCTCCCATCTTTTTGGCATCTGTACTACGTTTTCCACTTTCATGTTAGCCATCTCTCCTCCTGTCAAGCAGATCTGGCTGGGATTGTGTTTTCGTGCGGTCAAGTTCATCGTTTTGCTGAGGCAGTGTTTCTGATTGCTTTAAAGTTTCTGATGTAGCGGGTAAAGCAGCAGGAGTGTCCGTATTTTTCGTACTATGACTACTCTTATCCTTCTGTTGATCGCTGCTGTGATAGTAGGAATAGATCGGGTCATTACGACTATGACGTTGTTTATTCACAACACAGCCAGGCACGTATGCTCCGACCTGTACCAGTAGAGTTTTTACTTGTTCGAGCATCTTCTTATTAGCACGAATAATATCGACCACGACGAGCGTACCATCAGCCTTTGATGCCAGTATTCTGGCATCAGACAAACCAAGTAAAGGAGGAGTATCAAAGATTACCGCCTCAGCCCCGTAATTGGTAAGAGCTGCAAAGAGGCGCTGCATCGCTTTCGAATCAAGTAGCTCTGGAGGATTTGGTGGTAGTGGCCCAGAAGGCATGATATACAAGTTTGGAATGTCTACTACATGGATGAAAGGATCAAGAGAGATTGGGATATTTGGTGTGTTTGATGGCCCTTTAGATATGGCAGTCGTCTGCATACTAAATGCCTGTATAGCGTTGCTCAAGCCCTCTTTATCGGCTGAGAGGCCAAATAGCTGCTGTAGTGTTGGGCGACGCAGATTAGTATCGATAAGGAGCGTAGTCTTACCCGCCTTCGCCATAAAAATCGCCAGATTAGCTGCAACGGTACTTTTCCCTTCCAGGGGTGAAGTACTCGTGACTACTATGGAACGCAATGGCTTCTCACTAGCTGAGAACCCAATATTCGTACGTAAGATGCGAAAGGGTTCGACGTTAGCATTGTGTCCCGTTGGATTAAAAACGGCTTCTTTCTTATTTTTAGAAGAGTGTGCCAGCCAGAACGTTGCCAGAATCGGCCAGCCCAGCAATTGGGAGAGTGCTTCTGGACTACGAACGCGCTTGTCTAATAGCTCAAAAAGCAGAACTAGCAACATTCCCAGAAGTAAACCTATCAGTAATCCTACAGCCGTATTGAGGAGTTTATTTGGTCGTACAGGAGTTAAGACAGGCTGAGCAGGCTGGGCTATGAGTAAGAAATCCCCGCTCTGCGCCGAGTTCTGGTTAAATCTCCGAAGTTGCTGTTTGTTCAACGTCGCTGCAATATCGTTCGCCAGCGCCGCGGCCCGTGTTGGGCTTGCATCCTGCACATCGATCTCAAAAAGCTGTGTATTAAGCTTAGTCGTCGCTGTCACTTCTTGTGCGAGTTGCTGGGCTGTCAGGTTCTGATAGTGAGAGGCAACTTGACGAAGTACCGTATCGCTGGTCGCCAATATCGCCTCTGTCTGAACAAGTTGGTCACTTGCAAGCAAGCTGTCATAATCTGTCATGTTATGGTTCGAACGAAGCGCAACCTGGACCAGTGCCGACGATTGATAGAGAGGCTTCACAAGCTTGCTTCCAAGAAAGGTTCCCGCGCCAGCTGCCAAAAAACAGATGACGATCAGTCCCCAGTGTTTTACTAATGCGGTCCAGTATTGTTCAAACGTCATCATCTATTACCCCTCTTTTATGTTCCGCGACAAAACAAGACCTCGGCTACGGTCTTCAAGATGATCCAGATATCTAATGTAAATGATTGATGTTTGATGTAGTAGAGATCATATTGCAATTTGGCTAATGTTCCCTCGTTAGTGCCACCATAGTGATACTTCACCTGTGCCCACCCCGTCAGTCCAGGTTTGACTATCAAGCGACAGCGATAAAAGGGAATGGTCTTTTCTAATTCAGTGACAAACGCTTCTCGCTCCGGTCGTGGTCCTATCAAGCTCATGTCGCCACGCAGAATATTGAACACCTGCGGCAATTCATCCAGGTGAGTGACACGTAAGAAATGGCCGATACGTGTAATGCGTAGATCACCCCGGGTCGTCCATATAGCACGACCTGCATGCTCCGCATCGATATACATGGAACGGAACTTATAGATGAAAAATTTTCGCCCATTACGCCCTAGTCGCTCTTGCCTGTAAAAGACAGGACCTCGTGAGTCCAGGATAATCAACAGTGCCAGAGCAGGGAGAATAAGAAGGAGGGACAGCGTGCCAAGGAGCCCAAAGATGAGATCCATAACCTTGCGCCAGCAAAGATAAAGTGGTGAGGCGATAATCTCTACAGGTAATGCCAGGTACCACTGATCGCCGACATGTTCAACAGGTATCTTGCCACCGATACTCTCGTAGGCTACGGGCATAGGAATGAGTGAAATGCCAAGCTGCGTTGCCTCGATAGCTTCCTGGAAAAGCGCTGGCTCGGCTTTGTAATCAGTAGCCATAATGATCATGTCTATCATGTCATTGCGCATTAGATCCTGTAAGGTGTTCCTGCCACCCAGCACTGGCAGACCTTCCTTCTGCACATTTTCGCTGACGTATCCCAGGAGACTGATATCTGGTCGCCTCGACATTTGAAATTCCCTGGCAATGGTTTCTCCAGCAACAGTGCTTCCGATAATGACAGCGCGTGTCCGAAAGCGCGGCAAATGCATACACTCAGCAAGAGCGACACGCCAGGCACTCAAGCTTGGAGCTGCTACAACCAGGAAAAGCAGCAACAGTATGATAGAAGGGGAAAGCCTATCAGCGATAAAGGGATAGATGAGTACAATCCAGAAGATGACCATAAGCATCAGCGCGAATAATGCTCTGAGAGGACTCTTAAAGCGATTTGAAGCATTCCTCAAGTCTTGTGCTTGCGTGATATTCACCGCAATACTCCAGGAGAGAAGTGCAATACATCCCCAGATAAGCTTCAAGTTCCAGGTTCCAGGTTCATTCCATGAAATGTGAAATGTCAGATCGAAGTGTGGTGCTAGTATCAATAATGAAGCGAGCGAAGCCAGAATAAGTACACTATCTCCTATCATTAAAGTAAGACTCCACAGTGCTGGTGAGGGTCTCCATTGCCGCACTTGTTGTTGCCCCCCTGTGGATGACTCTTGAGAAATTCTTTCCGAGCTTTCTGCACTTAACTGGATCGCTTGCACAGGATATTCCTGGGCTAATGACAGATCCTCATATTTTACTTTGTGCAGTGTAGATGCTATTTGCACGTCGCGCTCAATGTCGGGCTGCATTTTTAACCCCCAGACCCTTCTTTACTATCTGACTCCATTCCGCTACATTAACATGTTGAAACATGTCAAATATAATGGTTAATACTTCAGCCTTCTCTCCGGTGAATCACTTACAGGTACGGGTGTTTCTGGAATAGTAACCGGCGCTTGCTTTCCGAGCAGTATCTCAAGGCGTGTATCAAGTACTGCGGTTAGCCGTTCATAATCAAAGTGGAATTTTACATATTCATGTCCCCGTATTCCCAATGCTTCCGCCTCCTCGGGATGTGTCCGCAAATAAAGGATAGCTGAGACTAGCGCCTCTACATTTTCAGGTTCTACAACAATGCCAGCGTTTGCCTCCTGTTCTGCGAGATTACGCGCTATTCCTTCCGCTCCCAATACGAAAGGACGAGCACATGCCATCACTTCAAACATTTTTACGGGCAACGATCCTTCTACTAATGCGAGTTTTCGTAAGGGAATCAGGCATATATCAGCAGCAGCCCAGAGAAGCGGCATCCGATCATGTGACACGGGATCGAGAAATGTAACGTTCTTAAGGCAGCGTTTCCTTGCCTCGGATACCAGTTCTGCTTTCTTCACGCCATCGCCAGCCAGGATCATGTGGATATCAGGGTAATCCTGTAGCATCCCTGCCGCATCGAGCAGAGTTGTCATTGCATACACAAGTCCATGATTGCCAGCGTAGAGGAGGGTAAAGCGATCAGCCCAACCTAACTCAGCGCGAGCCTGTGCTTGCGGTAATGGACGAAACTTTGCTGTATCAACACCGTTAGTTATTAATAAGAGCTTCTCTAGCGGAATACCCCTGCGAATCAGCGTTTCGCGCATTCCCTGCGTCACTACCCAGATGATGCTAGAGCGCCGATATGTTGACCCTTCCAGCCATTCTGAAAGCCGAATCAACAGACTGTTACGCAGTATTCCCAGGCGAACCGCTGACTCGGGCCAGAGATCAGCAACCCAGAAGATCATAGGACAGGACTTACGCCACGCTATCATATGTGCGGCAATGACGTTGAAAAGCGGGGGCGACTCAACAATGATTACATCGACACTACCAATAGCTTTGTACGCAAGAAATGGTGCGATGCAGCCAAATGATAGTTGAGCTAGTATGCGGCGAAGAAATCCCTCATTTGGACTGATATAGCTCCAAACCCGTATCACTCGCACATCCTCAAAGATCTCTTCATAGAGCAGATGTCCACGATATTCCTTTGGAACTATTCCAGTTGGGTAATTTGGGACGGTAGTTAATACCGTCACTTGATGTCCTAGCTTTACAAGTCGCTTCGCGATTTCACTTACGCACACCGCTGCGGCAGCTTTCTCCGGTGGATAATAGCGAGAGATAAAGAGAATACGTGTCATAAGTGCCCCCCTGCTCATCAACTATTGACTTTAATTCAGATCCGTCATACTGTGAGCGATACGTATTGCAGCATCGCCCTCCCCAAATGGATTGTGCACAGGAGGTTCCGGCCTGGGTCTGCTAACCGCTTTGACAATGTCTTGCCAACGCGTACCAACCAGAGTATTCCAACCGGCCTCAACTGTTTCCACCCACTCAGTTTCCTCTCGTAGTGTTATGCAAGGCACCCGCAGGAAAAATGCTTCTTTCTGCAATCCACCAGAATCGGTAAGTATACGGTAAGCGGTTCTTCCCAACGCCATCATATCGAGATAGCCTATTGGATCGATCAAATGGACGTGCTTCTCCCAGGTAATACCATAGTGTTTCAGACGAGCACGTGTACGCGGATGCACAGGAAAGATCACTGGCATCTCTAGCCTGTTCAACCCCCTGGCAATGCCGCTCATCGCTTCCCGGCTATCGGCGTTGATAGCACGGTGTACCGTTACCAATGCATAAGATTGCGGGGCGAGATGAAATGTACGCAAGAGTCTCTCTGTACGTTGGGCCAGATCAGGCTGGACTTGTAACAGCAGATCATACATTACATCGCCGACGAACTCGACTCCTCGTGTGATACCTTCTTTGTTCAGATTCTTACAGGCTGTCTCCGTTGGGCAGTAGAGACGACGCGAGAGATGATCGGAAAGAACGCGGTTGATCTCCTCGGGCATGGCTTGATCGAAGTTGCGCAGTCCTGCCTCTACATGAGCAACTGGAATGTGCAGCTTGGCAGCGGCAAGTGCGCCGGCAAGCGTAGAGTTGGTATCACCATACACAATGACTGCATCGAAGTGCTCTTTCAAGAGTACTTCTTCAATAGCTTCGAGCATGCGACCCGTCTGGGCACCATGCGAACCGGAACCACACCCCAGGTGATAATCAGCAGCGGGGATATCTAGTTCGTCGAAGAACTGCGCCGACATGTTGTAGTCGTAGTGTTGCCCTGTATGAATGATCAGTTCCTCATGTAGTTGCCGAAGCGCACGACTGACCACTGCGACCTTGACGAATTGGGGACGAGCCCCGACTATCGATGCAAAACGCACTACTGCTTACCTCCATTCCATAATATAGAAGTGAGAGCAGATTGTCTGTCGCTCTCCCGCCGGTCAAACTGTTCTCGGGCGCCGTCTCCAATGCTGATATAGCGTATGCCAGCCGCTTCAATCCTCTCACGGTCGAGGGTTCCGCGCCCATCGAGTAAGACCCGGCAGCTTGTGAACCGACTCACGTCGAACGACCGGTACGCCTGGTGGTCCGCCTGTAAAATGACGGCTCCAATCTCGCCCCCCACCTCAGGAGTGAGAGGAGTATATCCCAGTGCATGTAGCTCCTCCGCGCTAAATAGTGGGTCGTCAGTATACACTGTTGCACCGCACTCGATGAGAGCATCTTGAAGTAGCTTCGCACTTGTGAAAGCAACTTCGCGCACATCTCCCCGATATGCTACTCCGAGCATGAGGACTGATTGACCTGCCAGTGGTCCGATGATGGTTTCTATCCGATGAACGGCATACTCTGCCATTGCATCGTTGATGCGGCGTGCGAAGCGTGGCAACAAAAGCATTGGCAGCTCAGAGTCATGGATTTGATTGTGCCTATCCTCTACACCAGCTAAGAGAAAGTAGGGATAGACAGGGATACAGTGTCCACCGACACCGACGCCCGGAGTGTGAATATGCGAGTAGGGCTGTGTATTAGCCGCCGCAATAGCGCGCGAGACGTTGAGACTATGCACATCCGCGTAGTGCGCAAACTCGTTCGCCAGCGCGATATTGACATCGCGATACGTCGTTTCGATGAGCTTGACGAACTCCGCCTCTTCACTTGAAGCCATCATCATGATAGAGGCATCCAGGACGGACCGGTAAAACGCGGCTGCAGCCGCAGTGCTCTGCTCATTTATGCCACCCACAATCTTGGGATAGATATGAAGATCGCGGAAAATGTGGCCGGAAGAGACGCGCTCAGGGCTGAAGGCAAGGTAGAAATCTTGACCTGCCTTGAGTTGTGAAGTCTGCTCAAGAAGTGGAGCCACTCTGCCTGCAGTCGTGCCGACAGGAACAGTCGTTTCATAAATTATCAGCGTACCCGGTTGTAGACCCGCACCGATAGCTCGTGTGGCCGCATCAATAGGCGTGAAGTCGGGTCTGTGCTGCGTATCGATGATGACAGGCACAATTACCACAATTATTCCTGCTTCTCGGACGGCTGCGCCTGTATCGCCGGTCGCGGAAAGCAAACCCTGAGTTACCAGGTCGGCAACGCTTTCTGCCAGCCCTGTTTCCTCTTGAATATGCGCCTTTCCTGCATTGATGGTCTCGACGACATGTGGATTAATGTCGCAACCGATCACACGACAACCATGCCGCGCATACTGTACTGCAAGAGGCAGGCCAATCTTGCCCAGCCCAACGACGGCAATAGTCGCCTGTCGTGGAGGGAGAAAGGAGCTGGTGTTGCACATACTATACTTCGACCTCCATGCCTTTCACAACCTCTCTGGCCCGCGTATCTTGCGGCGCAGCAGGTGTAGAGAGCTGTTGTACTATCCGCAGAACGGCTAACCCATCCTCTCCTGTAACTGTGGGCAGGGTATCGTCTGTGATAGCTTTGATAACATCGATATACTCCAACTGCAATGGTTCCGCTTTTTGTACTTTGAGGCGCGTCATTGTACCCTCGCTTACACCTGCAAGCGAACGTAGAGCATCCCAGTTCGTAGGCGTATAGTCATTCTCATAGAAGTAGATTTCTTGCGTCAGGTAGTTGATAAGAAACATGCCTTTCTCACATGTAACGGTCAGTTCGCGTACCTTGGTCGGTGTCAACCAGTTAACATCGAGCACGCCAATGGCATCGTTGCCGAAACGTAGAATGCCGAGCAGTAAATCCTCGTGCGTGCTATGAATGCGCCGCTGCGTTTGTGCATAGACGTGCTCCACCTCGGCATTCGCCAGGTAGCGCATCACATCGATATCGTGCGAGGCAAGATCAAGGATGACTCCCACGTCTCTGATACGTGGCGGAAAGGGTCCGATACGTCGAGCATGCAGGTGAAATATCTGACCAGGCGAGTTGGTACGAAGACGCTGTTTGAGTTCGACGACCGCCGGATTGAAGCGTTCGACGTGTCCAACAGCAATCTTTGCTCCCCGTTGACGCGCAAGGTCGAGCAACATCATGGCTTCTTCAGCTGTGGTCGTGATAGGCTTTTCTATAAGGACGTTGATGCCGCGTTCCAGTGCGAATGCCGCTACCTCGTGATGAAGATGCGTGGGCACAACGACGGCTACAAGGTCAGGTCGTGTTTGCTCAATCATTTGACAGTAATCGGTATAGGCTGCCACATGAAAGCGATTCATTGCGTGCTTAAGTGCCGGCTCATGCGGGTCCGCAACGCCTACTAGTTGCACACGCTCTTCATCAAAATCTGTCAATACTCGCAGGTGATTCATTCCCATGGAACCTGCACCAGCTACTGCTATTTTCAATCGCATAAAGCTACCACCTTCCTTGCGATGGCGGAGAGATCTTCCTGGCTGAGAGCCGGGTGCACTGGCAGCGAGAGTACCTCTTGCGCGGCACTCTCTGTCTCTGGCAAGCGCGCGGCAGGATTACTTCCTCTGACATGCGCTCTCTTCCCCGGCGTTAAAATGCGAAAAAGTGTTGCATTACGCTGGTAGAACGGTTGCTGGTGAATGGGTAGAGGATAATGAATGGCGGTCTCAATGCCTTCAGTTCGCAGTTGCGTTACCCAGTCATTGCGCTTTTCCGGTACTCTTATCGTATACTGGTGGTAGACATGGCGCGCCCCGAGACGCTCTACCGGAGTAGTTACATATTCTTTGAGACAGTTTGTCAGGCATCTGGCATTGGCGATGCGTTGTTTCGTAAAAGCCTCTAGTTTTTCCAACTGGACAATACCCATTGCTCCTTGCAGTTCCATCATGCGCAAGTTATAGCCCAACGCGATATGATAGTACCGTGCCTCCTGCCCATGATTGCGCAGCAGACGTAATTTTTCTGCAATCGCCGGATCATTTGTCGTCAGCATGCCTCCTTCACAGGTTGTCATGTTCTTCGTGGCATAGAATGAGAAACATCCCGTCCCGAAGCTACCTATAGGCTTTCCATTGAAGGTTGCGGCGTGAGCCTGGCACGCGTCTTCGATTAAGACAAGCGAGTACGCCTCCGCGATCTGCGCCAGGCGCTCCATATTACAGGGACAACCGTAGAGATGTACCGGAATAATAGCTTTTGTGCGTGGCGTCACCACTAACTCGACCTGTGCAGGATCGAGTGTATAAGTGTCAGGCTCGATGTCGACAAACACCGGGGTTGCACGGGCTAGTAAAATAGCATTGGCTGTCGCTGCAAAACTAAATGCGGTGGTGATAACCTCGTCACCAGGACCGATGCCATGCGCTAGCAGCGCCAGATGCAGCGCTGCCGTGCCTGAAGAGACGGCAACGGCCTCCCGAACCTGGCAGAAACTGGCAAAGCGCTGCTCAAATGTTGCAACACGCTCTCCTTGAGCAAGGCGTCCTGATGCGAGAACTTGAAGAACAGCAGTTTCCTCCTCAGTTCCCATCAGAGGAGCCGCAATAGCGATCATAATATGCTCTCCTCAATGGTATTGCACGATCACATTCTGTGGCGTCTCTCTTCGGAGCCTGAGTTACTTCCTCTACTCTTCCAACACCACTGCTTTTGCAAGAGAAGCGATGGAAATAAAGCAAGTGAGTAAAAGAATGAATGGCTTGATACTTCTTATCCCTGCAAAAGTATACCCAAGAGCGAAAAAAAAATCGCCAGTTAACGACTACTTTTGTTTCAACTGATGACCGACTTTATTGATTATCTCTCTCCTGGCCACGAGAGATTGTGACCTGTTCAACACGGTTATGATAACCGCACTACCTTAAATATAGTTCAGTTACTATGCCTGGAGAAGAGGGTTCGACTGATTAGATATCTTGTCCTGTGACAGGTATATCTCAGTAAAATTTTGTCTCGCCTATATTTGTTTAGCGTCCGCTTGCTGTACAGAAAGAACTTTATATGTTATATACTTGTGGGGAAGAGGAGATTATTATTTCTCCACAGTGAAATAACCCCTGGCGCCTCACATCCCTTTACATGCTGTTTCGTACGGTCAGTCTCAAGTATTTTGTCGTTATTGATAGCTGCCTTCTCTTTATCATTGGACATGTAACCTCCTTCGTAGATTAGTGTAGAGTAGAGTCGAATAGAGTAAGGAAGGTTGTATGCAGAAGACACAACCCGTTCGTCTCAAACAACAGAAAGAGAGCGAGGTATCCATCTCTCATTTCTCTCCGTTGAATTTGCTGCCACCTGGACATACACTGGTCTTGAACCTGAAAACACGTACGCTCTCGTTGTTATGTGAAGGGCCGGTACAAATTATGGAGCAACAATTAAGCGTCAATGAGATACGTGTGATTGTGCCGATTTTAGAAACTTTTCCGCATTGTTGCCCTTACGAGGTACTACTTTCAAACATTGCTTTGAACACCGTCAGTCCAGTAGTTGTAACACGCTGTCGTCAGCGCTTGCAGGAAGCTATGAAGCTTGGAACGTGGCAACAGGAACTCAGGCCTATTCGCCGCGCACTTTCGTCGTTACGCAACAAGTTGGATAGCTTCGATCTGGAGATTTCTACTGTGCGCGAGCGGGGTTGTAGCTTGACCAACCTGACAGGGTCGCGCCTTATCTCTTCCATTGAATAGCCTTAGAAACTCTTCAATACGTAAGAAGAGCCAGGATTTTTTTATAGAGTCCCATAGCTGTCTATGGGACTCTGTCGTGTTTCAGAGCCATCTCTTGTATGCTAAGAAAGCGTACGCGTGGTCATGATGGCCGCTGCATTTCGGCTACTTACCTCTTCGCAAACGGTTATCACTGGCGCTAAAGTCGGCTATCAATTTCCATAAAATTAGTCATTAACTGGCGATTTTTATTTCATCTCTTAGGTATACTGTTTGATGTTGTGTTACAACGAGCTTGAGTACGCTTATACTTTCTTACCCCAAAAAATATGAGCACCTGGCATCCCTCGTGGAGGAAACAAGCATAGAATGTGTAGCCCAGAAAGCTGGATACAGGAGGGAAAGTTGTACACATGGATAGTAGCAAAATGGCGGAAATTTCTCGTAATAAATCTTCATCTGATCCACTTATTTCGGTGAATGAGGCAAATTCTACACGTGAATGGCAACAACTGGCTCTATGGAATGCTACACAACGCGATTATCCGCGTCATGCATGTGTTCCACAACTGGTTGCAACGCAGGCTGCTTTGCGGCCCGGAGCGGTAGCTCTTGTAGAGCGTGATAGAATGCTTACCTATCGAGAGCTGAATCGACGAGCTAACCAGCTCGCTCATTACTTGCGCTCCCTGGGCGTGGGTCCAAATGTGCTGGTTGGCTTTTGTGTTGAGCGTTCGTTGGAAATGGTCGTGGGACTACTGGGCATCTTGAAAGCGGGTGGTGTCTATGTGCCGCTTGATCCCTCCTATCCTTCTGAACGGCTCTCTTTTATGCTGGAAGACGCTAGAGTTCCAGTCCTGGTGACCCAACGCCACCTGACCGAGCGGCTCTCTCACCAGGGCGCCAGCGTTGTCTGTCTGGATACCGATGCAGATGTGCTGACCAGGCAGCCTGAAACTGATCCCGTCTCTGAACTTACAGCGACCGACCTGGTATATGTGATCTACACTTCAGGATCGACCGGGCGTCCAAAGGGTGTACAAATCAGGCATGATAGCCTGCTCAATCTGATATTCTGGCATCAGCGCACCTTTGCCGTTACCCCTACTGATCGCGCAACGCAGATCACGAGCCCCGCTTTTGATGCTACGGGATGGGAACTATGGCCTTATCTCACTGCTGGCGCGAGCATTTACCTGGTAAACGATGAGGACCGCGCGCTTGCTCACAAGATACGCGATGGGTTGATACGCAACGCAATCACCATTACCTTCTTACCAACAGCTCTGGCCGAAGAAGTCATGACTCTAGAGTGGCCGTCTAAAACCGCATTGCGCTATCTGTTAACAGGCGCCGATGTCCTTCATCACTATCCTTCGCCCGCGTTGCCATTTACGTTGATCAATAACTATGGTCCTACAGAAGCGACGGTCCTCGTTACATCCGGGCGCGTTCCTCTCGCCGAGCATCCCACATCCCTGCCACCGATTGGGCACGCAATCGATAACACACAGATCTATCTCCTGGACGAACATTTGCAGCCGGTGCCTATAGGTACAGCAGGCGAATTGTATATCGGTGGCGCAGGTCTTTCTCCTGGCTATCTCAATCGCCCCGAACTCACTGCGGAGAAATTTATTCGGAATCCGTTTAGCGATGAGCCAGGGTCGCGTCTGTATAAAACTGGCGACATGGCTCGCTTCCTGCCCGACGGGCAGATTGCGTTTGTGGGACGCGCCGACTATCAGATCAAGATCAAGGGCTATCGTATCGAACCCAATGAGATCGCATCCGTGCTTAATAGCCACCCGGACGTACAGGCGAGCGTGGTGGTGGCCCGCGAAGACGAGCCGGGTGAGAAGCGCCTTGTGGCTTATGTGGTGCCGGCTCCCACTGCACACCTTACCGCGAACACGCTGCGCGAGACGCTGGCGCAACAGCTGCCGGACTATATGATTCCGGCCATCTATGTTCGGCTCGATGCCCTGCCGACCACGCCTAATGGGAAAGTTGATCGCACGGCACTGCCTGCACCGGACGCGAACAACATCGTACACGATGAAGTTGTCGCTGTACCGCTCACACCAACCGAAGAGCGTGTGGTCAGAATTGTAAGCAAGCTCTTGAAGATGGACAAAGACGAGATCGGCATCGATGACAACTTCTTCTTGCTCGGTGGTCACTCACTACTGGGGACGCAAATCATCGCGCGTGTGGCAGATAACTTTGGCGTTGATCTTTCGCTGCGCACATTATTCGAGGCTCCGACCATACGACAATTATCTACCGAGATTGAGCGCCTTGTTCTTATTAAAGTGGCGACAATGAGCGATGAAGAAGTTCTGCGCTTGCTTGAACAAGGACAGAACCGATAAGCTCTGTATTCGGCCAGAAACGATGCTACACTAGCTCCTTATTCAGTCACAAACGAGACTACGTCTCTACACTACGTGTCATGTGACTGATCAGAAGCATCTAGCTACGCTCATCTGGCCGAGAGGAAGTAAAGCGTCCGGGAGATGGAGGAATCTCTATGACTATGCAAGCAAGCACTGACACATCACTAAGCCTTGTGCACTTACTTGACCCTGAGGTGCTCGCTAACCCATATCCCCTGTACCGCCGGCTTCGTAACGAGGACCCGGTACACTGGGACCCCTTTTTGCATGCCTGGGTCGTGACCCGCTATGCGGATGTGATAACGGTCCTCCAGCACTTCTCGGCTACGCGCACTCCGACGCCCGCGCAACTGACCGAGCTGGGTCTGTCGGCCCTGACGCCGATCGCCGAGGTGTTGGTGCGGCAGATGCTGTTTATGGATCTGCCGGCGCACGGTCGCATTCGCGGCCTGGCCTCCGCCGCCTTCACTCCACGTCGTGTAGAATTGTTGCGCTCTCACATTCAGGATATTACGGATCACCTGCTAGACGTGGTGCAGGAGAGGGGAAGCATGGACCTCATCAGGGACCTGGCCTATCCCCTTCCGGCCATTGTGACCGCCGAGCTGCTCGGCGTCCCCACCTCCGATTGGGAGCAGCTCACGACGTGGACGACCACCTTCGCCGAGGCGTTGGGCAACTTTCAGCATAATCCAGATCACGCGCCGCAGGTGATGCGCACGCTGGAGGAGATGTGCGCCTATTTTAACGACGCGGTTCAGGATCATCGCCTGCACCCACGCGATGATCTCATCAACGCCCTGCTCAGTGCCGAGCAGAATGGGGACAGCTTGACACAGGAAGAGATCGTCGCCAATAGCATTATGCTGATGACCGGCGGTCAGGAGACAACGACGAATCTCATCGGCAACGGCACGTTCAACCTGATGCATCATCCAGAGCAACTCGAACAATTAAAAGCCGATCCTTCATTGATTCCTACCGCCATCGAGGAACTGCTGCGCTATGAAAGCCCGATCCAGTATACCTCGCGCCTGGCGCCGGAGGATGTAGAACTGGGCGGGAGGATGATCCGCAAACGCCAGGCCGTGATTACGGTGTTCGGGGCCGCCAATCGCGACCCGGATCGCTTCGCTGACCCGGACTGCCTGGATATCCATCGCCAGGATAACCGGCATCTCGCGTTCGCCTGGGGGCCCCACTTCTGCTTTGGCGCTCCCCTGGCACGGCTCGAAGGCGAAATCGCCTTCAAGACGCTTTTCCGTCGCATGCCAGCTATGCGTCTGGTCTCTGATCGTGCGAATTGGCGTGGCAACCTCGGCTTCCGCGGTCTTACAACGCTACCAGTGACATTCTAGCACTGTGTCTTTGTAGGGGCGACTCTCGCAGTCGCCCTGCAACGCCTGATACACACTCTGTTGAAAGGATGGCAAGCGATGTCGGGAACACCTGACCTTTCAGAGGCAAGACGCGCCCTGCTTGAAAAGTATCTTCGCGGTGAAGTAACGCCGCCTCCTTCGCTTCTCGCACTACAGGCACTCATATTCTTCTGATTTCGCTGCCAGCCAGAATGAACAGAAAGTCGAGTGAAAAAAGGGGCCGCTTTTCCCTGGCGCTGACTTTCTACGTCAGGACTATCCAGGTATCGTTGACTGGCTAAATGCTGGATATATACCTCAGTCCCCTCTTTTATGAACACATGTCCCAAGATGAGCATATCCATTCTCACCTGACATGCTATTACTTTGGCAGATGCGCAAGATCAGAGAAGTTTTTCTGAGCCCGGGCGGGTATACTAATAACAACTACTGGTGATTAACAGAGAGGAGATATCTATGTTCACGAAAATCGGTACCATCGGTGTAGGCGTCAGCGACCAGGGCAAAGCCCTCGACTTCTATGTCAACAAGCTCGGCTTTGAGAAGATCAACGACCAGCCCATGAGCGAAACTGAGCGCTGGCTCGAAGTAGCTCCTCCCGGGGCACAAACCCATATCATGCTTGGCCTGCGCGGCCAGAGCGGCGGCGACAAAACTGGCTTCACTGGCTACGTCCTGAATACCGACAATATAGAAGAAACCTGTGAGACGCTCAAAGCTCGTGGTGTCAATCTTTCCAAAGAGCTGAGTACTGAACCCTGGGGCAAATGGGCTCAGTTCACCGATCCCGACGGCAACGAATTCGGCATCTGGGCACCTGCCTGGTAAAGAGACCTTCTACTACTTTCAACGAACGAAATGTAGTAAATTGAGCGTGGGATGAACGTCAGCGGACGCTGGAGGCGGGTTTATGCCGGTGGAGAGAAGCGGCCCCGTTTGTTCCCGGGTGGCCTCTGGTGGTTGCCAGTGTGCTCAACTTCGCCGAGTTTGCTCGCCAGACAACTTTGTCGGTCGCTCGTGATCGCCGTAATCGTCGTACGATTTGTCGTAAGGTGCCCATGCTCGTCCGTCCACTTTCCGCTCTCTTCAACGCCCTCATTGGGGGAATCATGAAGGGTGATCCGTATGAGCGCGATCCATTCTCCGGCGATTCTTTCGGTGGTGCGTACCGATGTGGGAAGTGACTCCGTATGAGCAGATTCCCCTAAGTTCAATCTGGGATAGTGACAAGGAGTTCGGGGCGGATTTTGTACCAGCAGCAAGCACCGGGCGCGCCTGTACGCGAGGACCTCCTTTCCCTCGCTGCCTATGAGCAGGTATCGCTGCGGCGAGGGCAAGGCTTTATAGGCTTTGAGCCTGGCACCTCAATCTCGCTTTCCTGTGTTGGGCGGAAGTATCCGAGTGACGATCGTCTGCTGGGTCGGCACCCCTTATCTGCTCGGTACGACCGGCTGTCGCGTCTGAATGCAGGTGGTGATCTCCCCGGCTCCGTGTCACCCGAGGAGACAGCACAGGGACCGCCCTACGGCTGCCCTTGGTCGACCAAGGGGGCGAGACGAGCAGGGGGGGCACCGGGGCGGCGCCCCACCTCACACGTCGACAAGGGTGTGCCGCGTGTAGACCACTCCATCTGGGAAGGATGCTCTGTCAGCTACTATCCTCACCCGGAAAAAGGCGGACGCTCACTCCCACACGCTCTTGAGATATACACCAAGCGCCGCAAATTCATCCTGGTAGGCCCTCAGTGTCTCTTGATCCGAGAGTAGACCGACAATGGACCCCTGATTTACCAGGGTGTAGCTCCCCAAACCGTTTGCTTGGATAACGAGGCGACAGGACAAAGGCGTCGGCCTTTGCTCATAAAAGCCGGTGAGCAGGCCCAAAAGGCGTTGCCCTAATTCTGACATGGCCTTGACAATGCCCTGCTTAACGGTAAGGGCCTCCTGTGAGAGGAGCTGAGTCTCCATCACGCCCACGTATCGGGGAACCAAACCGGATGTTTCTCTTTGGGGTACGATCGTGATGTAAGGGAAAGCCGGTAAACCGTCCAGGTGCCCACTACAACTGAACAGTGTCCCTATCCCCGCCAGATTGAGCGCGAGCTCACAGTTGAACATCTCGCGATCGTAATGCCTTCGGCCTTGATCTTGATCCACATCTCTAAAATGTTCTTCTGCTTGTAGCCATGAGTCGAGTTCAACGTGCAAAACCATGATGCTTGCTCCTTTCCTTCGAAAGACTGCGCGGTCAATAGTTCTACCTACGGCGGTCGTATTCCGCTGGGACTGCGAGACGAAATGAGCGCGAAGTGCTCCAGTGGCCTTCAGCCGCCGCCTGAGGTCGGCAGCGCGGCGTGCAGCAACTGTTCCAGCGCGGCGGCCCGCGAGGGGCCGACGCCGGGGACTGTCGAAAGCTGGGCGGGTCCGGCGCTCAACAGCTCATGCAAGCTGCCAAACCGCGCGCATACCGCGCGCGCGGTGGCGGGGCCGACGCCCGGCAGGGCCAAGAGGACCTGCATCTGCTGCTCGGACTGAGAGGCCCTGCGCCGCCCTGTCGCAGGGCCGGGAGTCGCGCGCACGACCTGGCACTGTTTTGCTGCAGCGTAGACCAGGTGCGCAGAATCTGACGGGCCGCTGCTGGGCAGGATCGGCACACGCAAGATAGCGGTGATGTAGGTCAGCGCCCCGCGGATGCTTTCGGGGCGCATCTGGGAGTGGCCGACGCGCAGTGGGTCCCCCTCCAGCAGTAAGATGGGCGCGAAGCGGCTTTTCCGCAACGCGGTGAGTTGCGTGAATAAGCGTCCCTGCGCCAGGCTGGTGAGAAAGTCACTGGCCGTCTTGCGCTCGAACACGCGGCATGGATCGCCGCCCACGTCGTAGTCGCCCATGTGCAGTGGGATCACCTCAATGTGCACCTGCGGCATGGCGGCCAGCAGATCGGGGATGCCGGAGCGCTGTTCTTGCGTGTCGACGCGAACATGGATCGGAGCAGGCGGCTGTTTCTGCATGGGCTGTAGGGCTTCTCCTCTTTTTGCTTCGAACGCCTCGCGGCACGAGAGCGCCTTTCTCAAGCTATGATAGCAGGCGGACCTCTTTCCCGTCCCTGGGATTTTCACGGGATGCTCACGAACATTCCGCGCGGTCCCCCATAGGGGATGCTAGAGGCGTGGGGGGAGGGACGTCGCCGGACGTTAGAAGTTCCCGCCTTTTTTCGTGAGGACCTCGTGAAATTGGGTGAGCCTGAACTGAGTCCGGCCTGCTATCATTATCGCAGGGCGGGTGCCGTTTCCCTTTTCCACTCGTTGTCAGAGAATAGTGCTAAAGCAGATTGTAGACGGACAACATTCCCAAACGGAAGGAGCATGGCGTGCCGCGCTTCATGGAAGACAACCGAGCGGATCGCCACCAATCCATCAGGGGGCCGTCACCATCGACCCAGTTTTCGTCGCCGAGTGTCTTCCTCTCATCGAACACGATATGGGGGTCGACAAGAGCGTCATGCAGGTGCACAACGGGGGGCGGAGGGATGTGTCAGGCACCTGCTGGGGGCACGTTCGGTTACGGCGCGTCCGGCAGAGCTGCCTGGGTGCTCAGCATGGCTCTCCGGCGACGTCAGGGCGATCAAAGGAAGGAGGCTCGACGAGTGCGCCTACCACGACTTCCCTGCTTGGGAGCGCAATAGCGATCAGGAGGAGTATTCGATGAAAAGCCTGGCTTTTTTGGAGCAAGTGGCGCGCGATCGCAAGGTGGCCATTTATGCGGCAGAGCACGACGGCAAATTGAGGAGTTTCGCGTATCATGAGGGGCTTGGAGAGTGCCGCGAGACGTTTTCCCGATTACTTCGGGGCGTGCAGAATGGTGAGATAGGAGTGGTCATGACCCCTGACGCCGCCTGCCTGTCGATTGAAACGTCGCCGGACTGGATGGAGGCGTTTATCCAGGCCGTCAAGCAACACCAGGTCCTCATCGGCGACCACAGCCACGATCTGGTCTATGATCTGCGCGAGGAAGAGGATGAGGCGCAGTTTCGGAATCTGTTTCCGCAAGGGGTATACGAGAGGGCAAGGAGCGGGCCCCGCCCTCTCGTCGATGCCATCGCGCAGAGCCCCTTCGCCGCCGCCTCTCTCGAGAGAGGTGAGAACTGGTTCCTGGTAACAGACGTTGGGAAGAAGGCCCGGGACGCCCCCATCTATTGCCTTTCCAGCGGGGCAAGGGGGAAGGACGCGGACATGTGGGGAATGGGCCCATTGAAAGACCTTCTGGATACCCTCGCCCTCTATGGGATTACCGAGGGAGACGGCTGGTCCCCTGTTCACGCTGAACGAAAAGGCTGGCTCTCCCGGATTCAGCGGCAAGAGGACGCGATGGCCGCGCAAACGGTAGCCGCGCTGCAACCGCGTTGGGGTTCCCTCCCGAAAGGCGCGCGGCGGGTCGGCGCGATCCTGCCGGGAAGGGGCAAGGCGCGCGGCAAGCAAAGGGGAAAACGAGGAGGAAGAAACCGATGAGGGAGCCGTCTCACCTCACACGCGAAGAGTACGCATTGACGAAAGTGGCGCTTGCCCGCGAAGAAGTTCCCGCCGAGGCTCTGGCCCTCCTCTCTGCCTGGATTGAAGGAGAGCGCCTGCTGGTGGATGACCGGGAAGACGTGGGAGGGATCACCTTTTGCCGCATGGATTCAAGGGTCATGGTGCCGCTCCCCCACATCGTCGCTTCTTTTTTCGCCCGCCGTCCCTACAAGCGCAAAGCTGGCCACTCTCCCAGGTGGAATGGCTTCTATCTGCTCCTGTACCGGGATGTGGGGGAGGGTTGGAAGCTGGTGCGGATACGGAGGGACTCTCCCGACACTCAGTTTGTCCCGGTGTTCGCGGCGAGAATCAAGGCGGAAGAGGAGATCAACAAGCGGCTCGACAACGATCTGGGAGCCAATTAAAGAGCGAAGGCCGATAACGGAGCTGTCCTTAAATCTAGGGGCAGCTACCGTTGCCTGAGCAATCATCGCTCTTTGAGCAGGCCGGATCAGCAGCCGGCCCGGCGCTTTCCCTCATACGTCGTTTAACAATGCGTCCCGTCGCAACTCGTGACGCATACGCCAACGGTTTCCCAGGTACAGAACCACGGCAGTCTCGCTGGCGCTCTTCTTCCAGCGGTGAGAGGTGTTTGCTGTGAGGCCCGCTCCCGTCCAGAGACCTGCTCCTGGCTCAACCAACGGGGAGCGCTGCCTGTCTCCAGGATCGGCGGCGCGGTGGGCGGTACCGATAGGGGGATGGCGTTTGGCCTCCGCACCGCGCAGCGTTGGTCGTCAGCCGGGCTCGCTTCGCGCCGAAGCCGTTCCCGTGGTCTCTCGACACCACATCCTGCCCCGGCGCGAACAGCGCCTGCACCCTCACCGCAGTGTAACGCTCCCCGCGCTCTCGCAAGATCAGCCCCTGCCGGATGCGCTGCGCCAGCTCGCGGGTGTAGACGGCGGGCTCCTCCTGCTCTTCCTGGAGCACATCTTCGGTGTATTGGTAGAGCTGGAGCGCCTCTTGTCGCCTCTCCCGCTCCACCAGCAGGACCATCAGGCGGCAGAGAGCGTCTTCGTCGGTCGGGTCCTCCTCCAGCGCGGCGAAGAGCAGCTCCTCGGCCAGGCCCACCTGCCCGTCCCCGAGGTGGAGGTCGACCAGCTTGAAGAGCACGCGGTGCCGCGCGCCGTTAATCGTGTGCCGCCGCGGCTGTGCCCATTCAGCGTACAGGTCGTCTTCGAGAAATTCGCCCCCTGCGAGGGCGTGCGCCTGCTCGAGCAGGAGAAGCGGGTTCTGCCCCTGGCACTCGGCCCGCGTCGCCTTCGACACAAGTGAGAGAAACGCATCGGCGTCGACCCAGATGCGCTGCTGCCCAGCCAGTTTGAAGATCGTTTCGCCGCCGCTGCGCAGCGTGAGCAGCAGGCTTCCAGATGGCCTCGATGAGCTCATCCCTGGACGCCCTGCGGTTGGCCCGGCACAGCAGTACCTTCAACATGGCCATCGCCGGTCCGCGATTGCTCCAATCGCTGCGTGCAACCAGTGCGTAGTGCGGCTGTTCATCCGCGGTCCTCGCGAAAGGAGGAACGAGCCGTTCGAGTGCAAATTCTCCTAATGTGGTGATCCGCACCGGGGGGTACTCCGTGCGTTTGTCCTCACCCGCTTCTTGCATCGCCTGTGCACCTGCTCCTTCCTTGACTGTTTCCCGGCCTCGTCAGGCAGTTCGTGGCACATATCCCCTCTGTCTCGTTCTTCTTAGACACCCACAGGCCGGAAGGGAATCGCCTCGTTGCCGACACCCCTACCCCGTCGTTGCTGCAGCAAGCAGTAAAAATAGCCGTTGGGGCCGCTGGCACACCGCCGGCGATTGCGGCCAACACGCACCAACAGCCCATGTCGCCGCCCGCTCACTGCCATTTCAGCACCTCCTTCAAGCTCACGAAGCGGCCCGCACCGATGATGATGTGGTCGACCAGTTCAATGTCGAGGATTTCGCTCGCCTCGACCAATTGCCGCGTGGTGTCGATGTCATCCTCGGAGGGTGTTGGATCGCCGCTTGGGTGGTTGTGGCAGACGATGATACCGGGGCAGTTGTTCGTGATGGCGGGGCGAAATACCTCGGCGGCGCGGAGGACGGAGCTGTTGACGGTCCCCCGATAGCGGAGAACGTTGCCCACCACCTGGTTCTTCCCATCGAGGAGGAGGATGCGGAGCTGTTCGTGGTCCAGGTACGCCATCTCCACCATCACCAGGTTCGCCGCATCGGAAGGAGAGTGGATGCGGTACTTCTCTTCCGGCAGCAGCACGCCAAGGCGCCGTCCGACCTCCAGGGCGGCCTTCAACTGCGCTGTCTTGGCCTTTCCCATGCCGTATTCGGAGCACAGCTCGCCGAAGTCGGCCCGCACCAGCCCGGAGAGACCACCGTACTTGGCGAGGAGCTTGCCCGCCAGCTCGAGGGCGTTGTCGCGCCTGGTGCCTGTGCGCAGGGCGATGGCGAGCAACTCTGCCGCTGAGAGGGCCTCTGGCCCCGAGTGCTGGAGGCGCTCGCGGGGTTGCTCGTGCGTGGGCAGATCGCGGACGGTCGCGTGGTATTCCAGTCTAACGTGCGCCGATGTGGCCTCGCTCTCTTTCCGGGTGGTCACTACGCAATGTTCCTCCTCCTCGAAGGCAGCACGCCTTGCATGACGGCTTCCTGTGTTTCTGTTCTGAAACGCGGGAAGTAAAAGGGAAATCGAGACGCCCGAGCATCACCGTTGGGCGGCGATTGCGAAAAAGCCGCATCTGCGACGCAGGGGACACTCCTGACAGTGTGGGCGGCGAGGACGGCAGACCAGTGCCCCGAAATCGAGGATGGCCCAGCTGACCAGCAGGCTCTGCTTGCCGAGCGCCACCCGTCGCGCGAGTGCGTGCAGGGTGGGGTCGCGCCCGATATCGGAAAACGTTTGCGGCCCGAAGAAGCGCCCCAGAACCCTCGCCGCGTTCGCATCGACGAGCGGCTCTGCCCGGCCGTATACGACAGCCAGTATGGCGCTCGCGGTATACTGCCCGACGCCCCTGAGCCGCTCCAACTCCTGACGCGACGCCGGAACCCGACCTCCGCCCTCCTCGATCGAGCGCGCCAGGGACCGGAACGCGGCCGCCTTCTGCCGCCAGAGCCCGAGCGGCCTCAGATCTTCCTGCAGGCGCTCCAACGAAGCGCGGGACAGCACCTCCCAGGAGGGATAGCGCTCGAGGAACACCGGGTACGCCCGGGCCACGCAGTTCGCCGTAGTGCGCTGTAGCAGGATTTCGGCAACGACGACCTCGTAGGGCATCCTGGCGGGCTCGCGCCAGGGAAAGCTGCGCCCGCCAAGCTTGAACCAGGCGAGGAGCCGCTTTCGGAACCATCGGGTATGCGTGGAGGGGTCAGAGGCGCACTCCTCCTCAACAGGGGCGCCTCGCCCGTCTTCCCTCATCCGTCACTCTCTTTCCCATTGGGGCGTGTTGAACCCCCTGTTGCCTATCGAGCGGTTCCCTCGCCCCTTCCGGAAGGTGCGCCCGGAGGCACGACCTGGTAAGTTGACATCCTCCCGCACCAGAGAATGGGGCGGGACTGCCCAGCCCTCGCGAACCGGGTCCTTGCTTCGACGAGACGTGCCTTCCTTGGTCTCCATTCAGGTTTGGTCTTCCCGTCTCTCCCCTGGCGGGAATGCATCGGTAGCTGCATTCTGGAGCCGATGCATCTCAGCGTGGGAACGGCGGGCAGCTCAGATCCCCTCGCTGTTCAACACCCACATGTAGACAGCGCAGGCAATCGACTCCGCGTTGGTTTCCCCCAGCAACTCGGCTAGCCGCTCGTACAATGCACCTATGCGGCCGTGGGCGGCGCGTGCCAGGTCTGGCATTTCGGGTTCCATCACAGGGCGGTTGACGATCCGCCGTAGTTCCTCGTACTCCTTCTGAAGCCGATGGAAGAGGAGTGCGACCTCCCGCTGCCCCGTCCGGCGAAATTCAAGAAAAGGTGTTTTACCCATGTCTCCTCCGCGAGCGTACGTCTCCGCGCAACCTCGTGCCCACAAGCGTTCTGGCCGGGCGGTTGCTCACGTTCCTCTGGGATGGAGGAAGGCAGAGTAGGTGCAGCCTCGTCAGGGGGCGGACTTGTACACAGCTGAGAACTCCCCCAAACTGCTTGCGGGTTCCTGCTTCGGTCCATCGCCAATGCTAAGGGTAGCATGGCTGCCTCATGCACCACTCAGGAGACTTCACGAAAAACTCACGGTTTTCTTTCTTGAGAACGAGGCTGGTGGGCTCGGAAGGAGGAGGGTGAGTGGCTGGCCCTCCAAGGGCCATCTACCCTCCGGTGCTATTGACGCCGCTGAAATAACATGGCCTTTTTGTGTGGCAGAACACGCAAAGCCGGAGCGAAAGAGCGTTCCCTGTTATGCTGAGTGATTGAGCGATGCCTTGAATGAGCTTTGCGCACAACCTTCCCTCCTCCCTTTCAGAGCTTTTTTGAGGGATCGGTCATCTGATACAGGCATGGTGCGACGGGCGTAATCGAACTCGAAAGGTATAGATGATCAAGGACGCCCCGAACACGACGGCGCAGGTTCCAACCAACCGCGGAACGGCCAGGAGCCCGGCTCCAGGATGAACGATCGAATAAGGCCGAAGATAATGGAGAGGAGGTCGGCGGGCCCTAACCCCCAACGCTGCCCCGTAGACCCAGGGAAGACGAAGGCAGCGCTGGCCTCGGCGAAGCCCGTCACCGAGGCCCAGATGGCCACCAGGTAGGGCAGGACCAGTGCCGTCTCACCGGGCCACGTAAGGGATGGCGAGGATTCCTCGCACCAGCAATACCCATCAATGGCGGTGAGCGACTTGCATTGTGGCGTTCATCACATGCTCACTCCTTTCCCGTGCCTTCCTTGGGAGGAGAGCAACCAGCCTCCGCTCAAGTATGGATATCTGCGGGAACGAGAGGGACGAACACTTCGTCTGTCCGGTGCCCTGCGTAGCGAGTTTTGGAGTCTACGGCCATCCTTTCCGCCATCCTTTCCGCCATCCTTTCCGCCATCCTTCTGGAAAGCCCGTCGTGTATGCTACAATTGGGATGCTCCAGAGAATGATAGAGCGTAAGGGGGTATGATGGCAAAACTGAGCGAGAAAGAGCTGAGGAAGCTCATTAGAGGGGGAGAGACCAATACCGTCGAGTTGAAAGTAGCTCCTCCCAGGGCAACGGAGATGGCCGAACGGTTGTGCGGGATGGCGAACGCTCAGGGCGGAGTGATGATTATTGGCGTCAAGGATGCCGATCGCGAAATCGTCGGCGTGCCGGAACATCGCATTGGCGAAGCGCTGGACGTACTTTTACGGGCGGCCCGGCACATGGTCAAGCCTGAACTGGTGTTGGATCCTCCTGAGCCTGAGCTTTATACCATCTCGGGAAAACAGCTCGTTGTTGCCACGGTGAAGCCAAGTCAGGGACCGGTGTATCAGGCCCACGGGATTTATTGGGTGAGACGTGGCACCCATACCGTGTCCTTGGGACTGCCAGAATTGCTTGAAATGGCCAATGATCGGGGGTTGCTGGACTGGGAACGCCAGCCTGTTCGTAACGCGACTATGGAGGACATTGATCTCGAGAAGGTCAAGGCCTATTTGGCGCGGCGCTCGGAGGACAGCCGCCATAGCAGCCGCTTCAACGACATCGAACGGGTGTTAATTGGGATGGAGTGCGCCGCGAAAACAAGCGATGGCAGGGTCGTGCCAACGAATGCGGGCCTCCTGTTCTTCGGTTTTTATCCTCAAGGGCATCTTATCCAGAGCGATGTGGCATGTGTTTTATTTCGCGAGACGGTTGGTGCGAGTAGGTACGCCGACCGCCGGATTGTTACGGGCACACTTCAAGAGTTAATAGATGGGGCTGAGTTATTTCTGAGTCGATATATTGCTGTCGGGGCGCGGATGGAGGGCTTTAAGCGGATTGATATTCCAGAGTATTCCCTCGAGGTCCTGCGTGAGGCGGTGATCAACGCCGTGGTGCATCGTGACTACAGCAAGCGCGGTGAGAGCGTACGGGTATTTTGTTATCCTGACCGGGTAGAGATCCACAGCCCTGGCCTGTTGTTACCGGGGATAACCGTTGAGCAAATGGAACGGGGAGAGGTGCAATCGAAGCTGCGTAACCCTGTGCTCGCGGGTTTGCTCAAAGATATTCCCGGGTATATGGAGCGGCTGGGAAGTGGGGTCAGGTTCATGTTGGATGAGACGAAGCGGAAGAAACGCTCTGGGGAGGTGAGGAGGCGGTTCAGGCTGAAATACCGCTCCAAAATCGTCAGTCTGAGCAGCGAGAGCAGCGGCTGACCAGCGCGATGGATTACGTCCATCACCATGGCGTTATTACGAATGGCATCTATAGGAAACTCACGGGCGTCTCCGATAGAACGGCTTCCAGGGATTTGGAAACGTTAGTAGAACGTGGCAGGTTGAAAGCCACCGGTCAAAGGGCGGCGCGGCGATACAGATTATCTTGATGGTGCGGTGTGTGCCCAGGGCACGCTAGAAGCGATGATACGAACGGCTGAAGCAGGTGCTTTCCCTCACCGTGCTTCATGCTCACTGGTGCCAAAAGTGCGCGATAGAGCCGTGTGAAGAAACTCGGCGGAGCGGCGCATCTCGTCGAGGCCATTGAGTCCGTCTTCGATGGAGACCCAGCCGTTGAAGCCCGCATCGCGCAGGATACGGAACATGGTGGGGTAATCGTTGAGGCCGGTTCCGATCTCGCCGTGATGCAAGAACTGCGCATAGCCCGTGCTGCCCTCCTGCGCTTGCAGGTCTTCTAGCGTGTAGCCCGGCAGCAAACGCCGGTCGCTGGCGTGCATACTGACCACGCGCCCCTTGACCGCTTCCAGAACGGTCAAAGGATTCTCGCCCGCCAGCAGCGCATTGGATGGGTCATAATTGACACCAAACCAGGGCGAGTCGATGGCCTGGACAATGCGCAAAAAGACTGGCAGGCGCTGCGCAAACTCCGGGTAGGTCCAGTAGTTGTCCTTGTAGTGGTTTTCTAGCGCCAGCATCACGCCACGCTCGGCGGCATAGGGCAACAACAGCTCGATGCACTCGGCCACCATTGCCACGCCATCATCTTCAGAGATTCCGGGTCGGCGTTGCCCGGAAAGCACGCGACAGGTGCGTGGTGCGGGAGCGTCGAAAAAGGCTACCAGATCAATCATGCGCTTCTGTCGCTCGACTTCTGTACGGCGCGCGGCAGAGGAGGGCTGGGTGAAATCCGGCGAGGCACACAGCATGGGCATACGCAAGGAATGCCGCTGCATAGCCGCACGCACCTCGTTGAGATAGCCATCATCGAAAGAGGCGAAAAAGCCGGGATAGAGTTCAAGCCCCTCCACGGGCAGTCTGGCAGCCATCTCAATCCATTGCAAAAGCGAGAGGCTGCGCGTCACGCACAGTTCTTCCATGTAGCACTTGGGAAAAACAGCGATGCGCGGTACTCCTGGCCTTGCCGAATGCATAGCGAGCACCTCTCCAAAACAGCTCACATGAGTTCTTCATGCTCCTATTCTCTCACGCGACGCCACTCTCTTGCCAGTTCGCGCTGTTCGTTGTTTTGGCTGAGAGTGCTTTTTGTGATATGCTTGAAGAGCTTCTGCGCTTCTGCCAAAATTGACCCGGATGCGCTCCTCCTGGCCGATCATGTGTATTCGCATCCCAACGAGATTGCTGGATAGTGAGAGGCGCTGGCCGCATTTCGACCGTGTAATGGTTGCCATCGGCAAAGGGGTGAGCATTGCGTACCGATCGGCTGAAAGCGAAGAATGGAAGGAGAGCAGTCCATGCAAGAAGATCTGGGAGGGAAAGTCGCGCTGGTGACGGGCTCGAGTCGCGGGCTGGGGCGTCATGACGCCCTGCACCTCGCGCAGGCGGGAGCCGATGTCATCATTCATGATCTGAACGCGAGCGCGGCAGCAGCATTCGGTGAGGCTGCGTCGGGACCGGCTGTGGCCGAGCAGATTCGCGCATCCGGTCGTCGATCGGCTTTTTTCGCTGCCGACCTGACCGAGGCGGCACAGGTAGAACAGCTTGTGCGCCAGGCAGTGGAAGCCTTCGGTCACATCGATATCCTGGTCAACAACGCGGGCGGCGATATGGACGCGCGCACTCCCCGGCCAGACCCGAACAATGCGCTGGACATCTCGCCAGAAGATATCCGCGCCGTGCTTGAGCGCAACCTGCTCACCACCATGTATACCTGCAAGTACACGGGCCTCCACATGCGCGCACGGCGCTCGGGCAAGATCATCAACGTGGGATCAAGCGCCGGTCACATGGCCGTGCAAACGGGCAGTATCTACGCGGCAGCAAAGGCAGGCATCGCCCACTACACGCGCTGCCTGGCGGAAGAACTGCACGCGTATGAGATCACTGTGAATTGCATCGCTCCCGCCCCGACCTATACCGGTCGCTTTCTGGCAACGCGCACCGTCGACAGCCAGGAGGGGCTCTCACGGCTGCAAAGGATAGCCCAGCCCGAAGCATGGCAAAGATTGTCCACTTCCTGGCTGGTCCACAATCGGAGTATCTGATCGGCGAAACCATCGTGTGCTGGACGGGCCATTGAGGATTATAGTGGTAAATAATCACGGGAAGGAGGGTTCTCTCGTATGCAAGAAAACAGGATCTTCTTCAACTGAGTGGTAGACCAGGCTGCTGGATTCCTCTGGTGGCAGCAGTGCCTGGGGTCCTGGTCGGCCTTGTCCTGCTGGCAATCGCCGGGTTCCAGCTGCTCCAACAACAGGGATACCGGTCGGGGCAATGCACTATTAGCGCCAAACAGTTGCGGCATGAAGTGTCTACCACGACCAGTACTACAAACAACGGTAATACAACCACGAGGACCACGACGACCCAGGATGTCTATGCGCCCTTCTTCGAGTATCGGGTGCGCACCGCTGATGGCCAGAGCTATTTGGCCAGCGGATATGATGGGTCGGATACCTATACCTCTAATCGTGCTGCCCAACAAGCGATAGTCGATCGCTACAGTATCGGGCAGAGCTACCCATGCTGGTATAATCCCGCCCATCCAACACAGGCCGTTCTTATTCGCCAACTCAATTGGGTGCTCATTGTGGTAGGAGGAATCTTTCTGCTGGTGAGCCTCTTGATTGCCAGCATTGGACTCCTGATTACCAGGAATTCGATGCAAGCAGCTGCAGAGGGCGCAACATTGCCTGGGCTGGGAGACTCCTCTAAGGAGAGTCAGAATGAAGAGGTTGCATGGCAATATAGCAGTCTGTCTTCCACAGAGGGCGAATCACAAGAAGTAGTGGCGGAGCAGCCTGAGCAAGAATGGACAGACTGGCATGAGGAAGACTGGCGTGAGGAATAGAGGATGCTTCTACTGAGAAAGATGCTGGTGCTTATTTCACATCAAGATGCTCAACAATCCAGCACAGCACGCCCGGCCTGCTGCGATCTCCGATAATACTCTCGCGCAAACTGGCGGCTACCTCTCTGGCGATAGTCCCGCCGTGGGCGAGGGCGTTGCGCTTCTCTTTGATGTGTTCGGCGGTCATGCGCTCAACCACGCGCTCGAACGCTGCCGAATCGCTTCCCGCTGCGCTTATACGCCAGAGAAAGACGTTCCAGGTAGCCTGCGCTTTGGGGTCGGTGGCGCGCCTCGTGTAGGCGTAAGGAAGCGTTCCGAGCGTGAAGCCTGCTCCACCAGGCGGGTACTTCTGCGGACAAGGAGCGTAGAAGCGGCGCTTCAGTTCGAACTCGAGCGCGCGGCAGTATTGGACAGCAGGCGCGGCCCAGTCCTGCAAGGCGACCTCTTGCGCATCCTGCCAGACGTGTTCGCCGCTTACCAATGCATTGCGCGTCGCCGCATCGAGGCTGCGGGGATGCTGCTGCCAGTAGGGACCGAAGATCCAGCGTTCGAAGTTCTCTTCGATCGTCCTGGTATTGCCATAGATTCTGACGTATTGCTCCACGGTGCGGCCAATGCCTGCGAAGGTGCGTTGGCGCAACTGTTCGGCGCGCGCGTCTTCACCGCGCTCTTCCGCGTCGGCGAGCTGCTCGTCGCTGCGGGCGCGCAGGCTGCGACTGGAGTTGGATAGTTCGTCGTGCGTGGTGACGCGTACGACGAAGGGCGGGACGATGGGCTGGTCGATGACATGGCAGAGGCGCGGATTCTTCAGGCAGTCGCTATCAGCATTGACAAGGTCAAATGCATTGGGGCCGATATGCTTTTTGGGACAGAGAACGGTGTTGGGCGCTCGCGTGGAACGGCTGTTGTTGATCGTATCACTATCAAGGTAGATGCCCTCGCAGATCGGTGTCGGTCGCACAGGGAGCACTTCGCAGGCGTGATCGAGGATGGCGCGCAATCTGCGCTGCAGGTCCGGCAGGTCCATGCCCGGTTCTATGTGATAGAGGTAGATGTCCTGGGGACCATCTCCCGCCTGTTCGTAGCGCGTTCCGGTGCGGCGCACAATGCGCGTGGATTGCGCATCTCTACGCGGCTCGGGAAGACGTGGAAAGAAGAGCGCTCCGCTCTGCGCGCCGAGCAGGGTCATGTCCCCGAGCAGCTTTTTGAGCGGGCCGTGTGTGCGCGCGGGATCGTTTCCCTCAAGATAGTACTTGGCATCCAGCACGAAGGGTGGCTCGCGCCAGATCGGTTCGCCCTGGCACTTTATCTCCAGCGGCTGGGCGCGCTCGATGGCATAGTCGGGACGCGTCGCGGGACCATGCTCCCAGTCGGGAACATAGGTCGTAGAGGTGTCCAGTTGCCGGTTATAGAGGAAGCGAAAGCCGCGTTGCTGCCAGATGAATGTGCAATGCAGCGCGTCCGTAACGATCTCGATATCCTGGGACTCGATGGCCTCTTCGCGCGCGAGCAGGTGGATGAACTCCAGCGCGATCCAGAGTTCGTAGAGCCACGCGTCCGTTTTCTCGTCAGCGCGCCTGCTCGCCAGTGCCAGCGCGCGCTGCTCATCTGCGCGGCCCACGCGGAACTGCTTGAAGCGCCGCCACCAGTCGAGCAGATCGCGATAGGGACCGGGACGCAGGTGCTGAGCGATCTGCTGAGCCAGCGCGTCGATATTTGCCTGGCTGGCCTGCTTCAGTAACGCGCGGGCATAGGGAGCCGCCAGTTCGCGCTGCACGCGGGCGTCGGCGCTGGCAAAGATCTGGCGTTCCTGCACATCAAGTTCTTCGTCGCTCAGGTTTTCTTTGAGGATGACCTGCAACTCCCGCTGATAGGCGAGCAGCACGGCGACGGTGAGCAGGTTTTCTGGCGTTTCCAGGGTGCGCTGACGTAGACGCGTGTCGAACTGGAGCGGTGGCAGGCTAGGCGCGCTACGCCAGCCATACTCGATGGTGCGCGGCCAGTCGATGTCGCCGCGCGTGGGTGCCTCCTCGTGCAGGCGAACGTGGCTGGTTTTCAGGCTCAACTGGCGTCTGATGCGCGGCAGAATGTCGTCGAGCAGCTCGTTGCTCAGCGTTTGCAGCCGCACGTAGCGATCGTATTGCTGCAAGAGTGGCAGTGGAGGCAGCGCGCTCGCCACGAAGAAATGACGAAACTGGCGGCGGAAGAGCGCCTCGTCGTGTTGGAGCAGCAGACGCAGAATGCGCCGCTGCAGGCGCTGTGACCAGAGCTGCTCCTGTGCTAATGTCGCCTGTTCCAGCGTTTCGCTTGTCATAGCTCTCTCCTTACGCTTTATAGCCCGCGCTCGGCTTTGAAGGTGCGCAGGCGGCTCGTAAACTGCGGTAGTTTATAGAAGGGCTTATCCAGATGAAAGAGGGCGCTCAGCGTCGCTTCGGGAACGGCTGGTGACTCCTGACCCGCGATCTGTTCGATTCTCTCATCGCTAAGAATAGGCTGCCCATCTTCAGCGCTTACACTTCCCAGCGCCAGCAACTGACCGTAGACGCGGTGCTGCCTGTCGGCAAGGCGGGAGAGGAGAGCATGATAGGCTGTACTGAAAGCGCCGCGCTCGCAAGTAAGAGAGAGCAACAGTGCCTCAATCTCGTCGGGCAGCAGCACCTGGAGCTGGTCGGCGAGGGTAGCGCAGAGGGCCGCGTCCACCGCCTTCGCGATCCACTCATCTCGCGTGCTGTAGCCCTGCAAGATGCCCGCGATCAGGATATGCTGCAGAAAGGTGATCGCCTGCGCGGTGCCCAGTTGCCGGTAGATGCGAATAACTTCCAGTGTGCGCCAGGCGAACGCGAAGGCGTCACGGAACGGAATCTGCTCATCGTACCATGTTATGCTGTAGCGCCCATCCTCGTCTGACTCGATGCCGATATCTCCCCAATAGATGGCGCTCTTCGATGTGTCAGAGGTGTCTATCAAGTCGCTCAGATGGCTGACGCGGCTGAGCGCTTTGAAGAGAACGATGCCCTGCTCCGCCTCTCGCTGAGCGCGTGTGGGTGGCAGAATCTCTATAAAGGAGAAGCGCCGCTTGAGCGCCTCGCTGATCTGGTTGAGATAACTACGGTCGAAGCTGTTCAATGTCCCGATGATGCGGAAATCCTGCGGTATCGGCAACTCGGCGCTACCACCCTCGATGGCGACGCGCAGCACATCATTGCCGCCCAGCGCCGTGAGGGCATCGCCAAGCGCGAGGTCGATGGGCGCGCGGTTGAATTCGTCGATGACCAGCCACTGGCCCCGGAAGGGGAGTTGTACGCCGCGCTCAATACCACTCTGGGCGGTAATGGTTGTGCGGCGCAGCGTGAGTGTGCTCCACTCCTCCGGCCTGCGGCCCTGAAACGACCAGTTTTTGAGGATGGTACCGGTCAAATAGCCGTACTGTACTGTATAGGCAACGGTACCATCCTTACTTTGCGGCGCGATGCCACTGATGAGCGTGCGCACGCTCCACTCGTCGGTAGCGGTCACAAGACGCGTTGTATAGGCTGTCTGGGTGGTGAGTTCTGGTTCCTCCGCTTCGCCTTCGGGTGAAGACGCCTGTTCCGCTCTCCTCACCTCGCTCTTCCACAGGATCTCGGGTATGAGGCGGGCCAATTCGGTTTTGCCCGTTCCCGGCGGACCGGTAAGAATGACATGCCCGGCAAGGAGCGCGTGATAGATACGTCGAATGGTCTCCTCATCTATGAGAATACGGCGCTGGACTTCTCGGATCAGGCGTATGAGCAGTGGCTTGCGGGTTGGTAGTAATGGTTCAGGAGCGATAAGTATAGCTGCCTCTTTCTCACTGACAGGCGACTGTTCAATGATGTAGGGTTCGGATGGTTCTTGAATTGTTCTTGATCCGGTAGGTGCCGCGAGGAGATCAGTATTGTCTGTTTCTTTGAATAGCGGAGTAGATATAGCCGTAAGCGATTGAAGATGCGTGGAAACCCATAAACAAAAATATTCGGCCCAGTAGGCGTTGGCTTCTAATTGAGGCTCCTTCGTCGCTATATGTCGTATCAGCGCAAGGCAGGATTGGTGGTCGGCGTCTGAGCGTACTTCAACCGCATTGGCTCCCATTTGCAGGTTTGGAGGAGCAGGCAATATGTTGGCCTTTACAAGCTGGTACAATCCTTTGCGCAAGCTATCGTAGTAGATAATTGGTTGCCCGGCAGGGTCGAGCCAGAAGGCGAACAGCGATATAATAAAGGCGCTGTTACGTGCCGCGACCATCATGTTGCTCGATTTTCCTTCTACTCGCAAGCGGTCACGCTCCTCAAGCAGAAAGTTATAGAATGTTTCGATGCGAACTCCCATATTGCTTGTGTTGAGCCCACTCAGCACATTGCGCAACATCGTTTCTGGAACAGAGCTGTTATCGCTGTGGTATTTTCCGTATTTGTTGAGCTCCATCATGAAGCCAAAGCCCGTCGCTCCCCAGTCTTCGCCAGCGCGTAACGCTCTCTCCAGTTCTGCACGGAATGCTTGCAGGTCCGTGTAGCCTGCAATGAAGCTTTGCGTGACCGCCTGTAAGCGCGGGATGCTCTCATTGCGCGACTCTACAAATCGCCGCCATTTCTTTTGAAACTCCTCGTCTGCGAGGTATGCCTGGGCTACATCGTGTAGAGTGATTGCCATGTCTACTCCTTGCTACAAGCTTTTTTTATATATCGTACCTTGTTAGCTCATCTATAAGATGACGAAATGGTAGCACTTAGAACTTAATCAATCGGCCATGTGCACTTTGAACGATATATCAGCATGTTATCGCGTGCCTTCCAAACTCGCTTACCCCATACCAATGGGTTGTTCTCCCCACCGTACTTCATTTTGTCGCTCATCGCATTGAATACATCTTCCGTAATGTATGTGGCATATTTATCACTCAGGCTGCATAGCTTTGCCGCGTAGTTGGCTGCTCGTCCAACCCAAACCAGATCGCTATCCTTCCTGACTCCTGTTCGAGTAACAAGGAGTTCACCCGTGTCTATCCCAATGACATGTTTTAGTTGATATGTATATTGTGGATAGCGCTTCTTCAAAGAAGGATTGATGATATTTTGGACAACAAAGTGTATCTTCATTGCCACGCGAACGGCAGAGGTGTCTTTTAAATCATCTCGAAAAACCGCCATCACACGATCTCCATCATAAGCGGTGATTGTCCCTTTTTCACTATTGATGATTGTGGCAGCACAGTATAGATAAGCCTTGTAGATTGTGGCAGCAAAAACAGACGGATAAAGTTTCACTAGATCAGTTGAGTCAGCCATATCTGCGTACAAAACGGTGGCATTTAGTTTTTTAGCATCATTATCAGGCGATAAATCTTTGAAAGTTGGGACAGCTTTTGCCTCTATCACAGTCCATGGGGACACGAAGATTTTTTTCACTTCACTTTCTAAATCGGTTTTAAAAGTCATTGACAACTCCTCTCAGTTTCGTGGGCCAAGGTCATTGATTATCTTTCTCATCTGGTTGCAGGCGGGATCTAATAGAGACGGAAGATCCTCCGGTTTACCGTACTGATAACCGATTGTCATCAGGCCAGAGAGATCCGTTGGCAGCTTCACTTTTTCGCCATAAGGTTCAAGGAGCAATGTACGTTTCCGCCCAAGACGCCCCATGAAAAAGCCAATCTCGAAAATAACATTGTCCCGAGGTACAGATCTGGCTTCGCCTCTTATGTTCGTGAGGTCATCTGGCTGGGCAACTACAATGCCAAAATCTGAATCACCTACCGCTCTTTCGAGGCTCTCCATTGCATAGTTTGAAGCCGTGAACACTCCATCCGCCCAAAGTGTTACTGAGAAGCTGTCATGCGCAAAATTGCTCTGGATCACACGGGCAATGTGAAGTGCTTCAGTCGATGACATAACAAAAACGCGAATTTCTTCTCGGGCAGGACTGACCCAAAGATTACGTTGGGCCAGACGCCGGGCGAGTTCCCTGGCGAAGTTGCGCCAGATGTCTCCGTAGCGCTGTCCTACCTCTGCGAACTGAAGCTCTGTTAGTTTGCAAACGATCGAGTCTTCGTCTGCTACGACCGTGGCCGTACGCACCTGGGATGGTTCAATTGCCGACGTCTCCCCTACTTGATCGCCTGCCTGGCGTTTCGCGGTGACCTGCCGTCCATTCACTACAATACGGAAACTACCCGTGAGAATGAAAAAGATGTCATTGTCGGAAGCGCCCTGGACGATGATCTTCTCGCCAGCATTGACGGCCATAACTTCGACGAGATCAGCCAATTCTTCAGCTAGAGCAGCGTTTCCCGCAACCATCTTTTGAGTCTTGAGTGCCTCAACCAATAACCGCCGACCTCCATTCCCCTCAAAGCGTTCTTTCAATGTTCTCATATCTTTCATAAACTCTCAGGCTAACCTTATTCTTCACTCTGCTACGTTTATCTTACCTATTACTGCATTTCTACCATTTCTCCTGTTTCTGTACTGGTTCAGTATCGATTTCCTCCCTTTGATGACGAGAAAAACGTGCCCAACGCGTAGGAAATGATAAATCGGACGCGCTGAAAGCTGGTCCCTACCCCCAAAATCTCTCCTTTGAAATGTGTCAGTGAGAGACCCGCCCGGTTCCCCGAGACCACTGCCCCGGCCTGATCGGGCTCCCCGAGCCGGATGGGGGCAAGCCCCATTCCTACTAAGAGTCGAAATCATCCCGTTTTTTGCACAAGTTCGTCAGGGCTTATTGGGAAAAAACGCCAGGTCATCCCTTTTCACCGTCGCGACCAGCAAAGAGCGGTCGAGGTATTTGTTGCCGCGCTCGCAGGAGGTCTCGGGGATGAACATGCAGGCGTGGCAGGCGGCCTCGTGGAGGGTGCTGTCCTCGCGGCTCTCGTGCTCGGCGCAGAGGGGGTCGGAGGCGCAGTGCTTCATTTCGGCCAGCGCGCCGTCGATGTGCCAGCCGAGGGTCTCGGGCTTGCCCAGGCTGACGAGGCCGCCGAGCGTGCCTTCGCTGTCGGCGGCGGCGGTGTAGAGCAGGATTCCGGCCATAGGTCCGTCGGCGTGCTCGGGTCCCTGGGCGTAGATGCGCTCGCGGATGCTGGCCCCGGAGTAGCCGCATTCGAGGGTGAGCTGGCGCATGAGGGCGTGGGCAAAGGTGTGCAGCAGGATGTAGCGGATGCCGGGATAGTGCGCCTCGGGATCAACGATGTGGCGCGCACGACGCCATTGTTTGTGCGCTTCGTAAAATGTCTTATCGCGGCGCTGGACCAGTATTTGCTGTATCCACTTCTGGAGCGCGTCTTCGCGAAATTGCAGGAAGATGCCCTCGCCGCGCACTTCGGCGGCTGGCACCCAGTACGGAGCCGAGCGTGACAGGCGCATGATGTGCTCGGAGGGTAGCTCCTCCTCTTCGGTGTAGTCGCTGAGCGATTCGATGCGCGTGAAGCCGGTGAGCGCGCGCACCTCGCGCAGGCGCTCGACGAGGACAACCTGCTGAAAGTAATCGCTGTAGCCGTCGGGCGCGCTGACCGCTGTGACCTCGAAGTCGTCGGCCCTGGGCGCGCTGGCGGGATTGCTTAGCACGCGCCACTCGGGTACCTTCAGATCGGCGGGCTTGAGCGTCTCTTCGGTATCGTCCGCGCTCCTCTTGTGCTCGACTCTGCGCCAGATCTCCTCGTCGCTATAGGCGCTAAGGTGCTCCAACAGGCGAATACGTCGGAACGCGGCGATGTCCTGCACGCTTTCGGCCCCTTCGAGCACGCTCCACTTCGCCTCGACGAGCTGCCCGAGCGTGTCGGGACTGGTTGGTAGCGAGAGCGAGGAGAAGACGAGCGGGAACCAGGTGTTGGAGGCGGCCAATAGCATGGTGCGCGCCTCGTTTGTGCAGGGCTTCTTCTCGAAGTCGCGCAGATGCGGTCGGCGTCCACGGCACTGGGGATGGTAGGACTTCTCCTCGTCGCTGCTGAAGGCGTCGGACATCGGGCGCGAAGCGCCGCACGTCCTGCATTTGATGTAGATATCCGATGGCTCCCCGGAGACGCCTTGCTCGAACATGCTCAACTCTGCCTTGCAGGGACGCGAGCCGTGAACGAAATGCACCCAGGGGAAGTCGTCGAGGTGCCCGGCCTCGCAGGCGATCATGAAGCGCGATGGCAGCACAGTTGGCTGCTTGGTACAGTTTTGATGCACGTAGCGCGTGCGGTCGGGCTGGTACGGGTTAGGCTTGAGTTCGAAGTAGCCCGCGTCGGTCGGCGCGAGCAGGCGGCATTTGGGACAGACCATCCAGCGCGGGAACGTGGCGACCGGGACGCCGATCCGCGCGCTTCTATCGAGCGGATTGCGCGTATTCGTCTCGGCTGCGGGCGGCGAGAGGAGGCGCTGAACCTGCCCGCCGAGCACGGATTGCACGGCCTGCAACAGGCGCTCCTCGGCAATCTCCTGTGAACTGGCGGTGTCCCAGTCGTCGAGACCCATGACCAGCGTCGAGATATGTGGCAGATCAATGATGGCTCCTACGCCGTAGTTGAGCAGGAGCTGGCTGGGCCGGACCTCGCCGACCTGGTACTTCCTGGCGCTTTTCACGAGCGTACCTCCTCTGTATCTCCTCTATTCATCGTCACATCGGCATCGCCCAGGTCGCGCTCGTCGAGGACCAGGTAGACGGTCGGTTCAACATCGCGCAGTGAGTTCAGGCAGGTGAACGGCTGCCAGTTGCCGCGCTCGGGCTCCTGTAGCAGTCCGAGCGTGCGGCTGTCGTTGTGCTGTTTGTAGCCCAGCGTGGGCGTGGTGCTGGCCTTTTTGAGCCAGTAGTCGCGCAGTTTCGCCAGATCGGCGCGCACGCGGGCCTCGGCTTCGTAGTCGTCTGTGACCTCGATTGCGCGCCGGGCGATATCGGCGATGGCGATCTCGAAGAGGTCGGCAGCAGAAGAGGCGCTGATCTCGCCCGCCTGCGCGTTGGGGCTAAATTCGGTCCCGCTCAGGCGCACGTAGCTGGTGAGCAGGGCGGCGAGGCCGCGATCCAGGGCGCGCGGCGCGAAGGGGGTGACGGAGAGCGCCTCGACCTGCTGGTAGAAGGTGGCGTGGTAGTGCTCGAACTGTTCGTAGTGCGAGAGATCGCGTGGGCGCGACCAGTTGTAGACGACGCAGACGAGGCCGGGCTGGGCACGCCCGACGCGGCTGGTGGCCTGGATATACTCGGCGGTGGTCTTGGGCTGGCCCGTGACGACCATCAGGCCCAGGCGCTTGACATCGACGCCGACGGAGATCATGTTGGTGGCGAGCAGCACGTCGATGGGGCGCGGCTTCTCGATGGCGAAGGACTGTTCGAGCTTGCTCAACACCTCGGGAATGGCGGCGGAGCTCTTGCGCGAGGTCAGTTCCTCGACGATGGGCTTGTTGCGCTTCGCCAGCCCGCGCTGGTCCATCTTGCGCAGGCGCGAAGTCACGTCGTCGTCGACGAGGCGGCGCATGCCACCCAGCTCGCTCATGGAGTTGAAGTAGCCGACGAGGGTCATCCAGGGGTCCGCGACGAGTCCGTATTTGTCGTAGAGGACCTGCGCCGCCGACAGGTGCGCGACGTAGACGCGGATGAGCGCGGCTTTGAGGCGTCGACCACTGGCACAGATGCCGATGTAGCGCCGCCCCGGCGTCTGCTCGCCGGGTACGCGCTGGCGCGAGAAGAAGTTGTCCTCCACATCGAGTCCTTGCGGCGGAAAGACGTTGACATCGCGCAGGAAGAGGGCTTTGACCTGGTGTTCGGCGCGGCGGATGGTGGCGGTGGCGGCGATGACTTTGGGCCGCACCTGCTTACCATCGACCTCCCAGGTGGAGAGGTGGTCGATGGCGGTTTCGTAGAGTCCGACGAGCGATCCGAGCGGACCGGAGATCAGGTGCAGCTCGTCCTGGATGATCAGGTCGGGTGGGCGCAGTGGGGCGTGCTCGCTTGAGTGCGCGGCCTGCAGAGGGCCCACGGCTTTGTGCGTGTCGCTGTCCTGCAGGTCGGCGGCGCGGAAGCCGTGGCGGCTGCAATACTTCTCGACCTGCCCGAAGAGCATCTGCGTCTCACCCTTCCAGGGCAGTTGCGCGAATTTATCGACGGTGGCGATGAGCAGGGCGGGCAGAAGGCGATAGATCTCTTCGTCGACGACGAGGACGGGGAGACCCTCTCTATACGCCTGCTTTTTGCTGAAGGGGCATTGGCCGTAGGGATCGCTGCAATAGATGAGCGTGCGCCCTCTGCCGCGCCCGTAGGTCTCGACTTCGATGTTTTTGCCGCCCTCGATGGGGGAGCCGCACCAGGGACAGTTGGTGAGTTGGCGCGGACTGCCGCTGCCGCCGAAGAGGCTGCCACGCACTCCGTGTTCCTGCTTGTTCGCCTCCGCGCTGTCATCGGTGGTGTTTGGAGTGGAGCGCTGACCGACCCACAGGCCGAGGCGGAAGGGGGTCGGACCCCATGTGGCGCTGTCCGCGCGCCGGAGCACCTCGCAGGCGCAGATGAGCGACGAGGCGCGCTGGAACTGCTGCAAGGTGAGCAGGCGCAGGGTGTAGCGCATAATCACGGCCACCCCGTCCAGGCCCGAGCGGCCCGCGACCGTGCCCTGCAGGCGGCGAATGGCGAGGGTGTAGGCGGTGAGGCCAAGATACGCCTCGGTCTTGCCGCCGCCAGTGGGAAACCAGAGCAGGTCGGCGAGGGCGTCGGCGTCGGTGCTGCGCTCGGGATGGTGCAGGTCCGTCAGAGAAGGCAGGTTGAGCAGGATGAAGGCCAGCTGGAAGGGACGCCAGCTGCGGTTGTCGGGCTGGTCGAGGACATCCAACGTCACTTCCGCGTTGTTTTTGCGCCGCTCCTCGGCGTAGATGGTGTGCAGGCGCTGCTGCCACATGGCGCGGTTCATGAAGGCGAAGGCGCGTTGTGCGTCGGCGCTACTCGTGAGCATGTCGATGCCACCGCGTATGCGTTCCAGCGTGCGGCGGCAGTGGGCGAGCGCCTTGTGCGCGACATCGCTGTACTCCGCGAGATCGGATGAAGCATCGTTGAGGTGTTGCTCCTGCTCCTCGATCCAGGCGGCGTAGGCACCAACGAGGGGGCTGTAGCGCCGTGGGAAGTTCGGCGGGCGCGCTCTCGGCGAGAATTTTCATGTCCAGCACCAGGTCAACGAGCGTGGGCAGGTCGTTGGGCGTGGGAGCTTCGGTCAGCGGCACGTCGTAGCTGGGGACGGCGTGTGTTGAGAGGCGAACGGCGCAGGTGGAGTCGCCGGGCAGCGTCTCGGCGTGGACGCTGACGCCGTGACCCATAGCGAAGCTGACGTGATGGCGGTAGAGCATCGCCATAGCCCGCTCCTCGTCGGTCAAACGGTTCTGCCGCTCCAGGGGACGCCGCCGGAAGATGGGCGCGCCGTTGGGAGCCTCGACGACCAGTTCGGGCTGGAAGAGCCATGCCGCGTCGCGCAGGCGCTTGGGCTCTTTCTGCCCGTTGACCAGGAAGAGCGAGACCATCCAGCTGTCGCCAGCGCGCCGCACGAGGCCGCGCACGAAAACGTCGGGCTGCTCGTCCTCTTCGGGCCGCCAGGGCGCGATGTGGCCTTCCTGCAATTGGAGAGTGTGTGCCTTCCCACCGCGCTGCGTGCGCCGCCAGACCGTGCGAGGTCGTCCCGTAGTTGTTTTGATGCTCTCGCTCTCGCTTCGCTGATAGTGCCCCCAGCGCGCCGTGACCAGCAGTTGCGTCGTGTCGCCGTCTACGCTGAAGCTCATGCCCAGCGAGGCGGGATTGAAGCTGGGCTTCTGCATTGCGTCTTTCTCCGCCGCGCCTTCGTCGATGCCGCCCTCTTCGGCGTCGCCCAGCTCGTCCAGATCCTCGGGGACGGTCTGCGTCTTGTTGGGCGCGAGCATGCCAATCAGGTAGCGGTCGTGGACGCGCGCCTCGTCTACCTCTTCGTTCTCGCCGCCCGCCGGACCCAGCAGGTCGCGCAAGACCATCTCCTCCATCTCGGCGCGCATGAGCGCGGGCGCAGGCGCTGCCAATAAAGGTCTCGCGGGCGCGTTCGTCTCTACTGGCGGCGTGACCTCCTCCTGTATGCTCTCCTCTACCGCCTCCTCGCTAGCGGTGATGGCCTCGCGTTCGTTTTCTGGCAGCCACACAGCCGGAGCGACCTGTTCGTCGGGAGTGGCGATGTCGTCATTATTCTCAGCCACCACCCTCGCCTCGGCGGACTCCAGCGCGGCCTGGAGCTCCGGCAAGAGGGCTTCGGGAACCGTATCGCCTCCGATGGCATCGATGACATCGGCGAGGTGCATTCCGGTGAAGAGGCGTTCCAGGCTGGCAGCTGGAATGCCCGGTTCGACATCGCGCCAATCCAGGCGCGCGTCGCCAGCGGCGACGCTCCGGTTGAGCGCCTCCAGGTTGAGCCCGTCTAGGCGGCGGGGCAGGCGAATGATGTGCATAGTTATACCCTTCCTATCTCATTCTTAATTATAGTAATCGTTCAGAACCCCTCTAGTAGGGATAGCGCGCCCTCTCTCTCCCTAACCCTTTTCCACAGAGGCTAGGGACTACGTTTTCAGAGAGAGAAAAAATATGCCAGCCAGGGAGAGAATTGGCTGCCCTGAAAACCCTGTTTTCATGATATCCATCATAACATTATTCATTCCTAATGGTACCCCTTATCCTAGATTCCAGCGCGTCGGGTCGAAACCCTGGAGCAGCGGCGACTTGCTGGCAACGGGCAGAACGACGAGCAGGGCGCGCATGGCACGCGTCATGCCAACGAACATCGTGCGCCGTTCGCGGGCGAGTACTTCGTCTCGCTCCTCGGGCGAGGCATCGCGTGCAAGAATTGGATAGTTGCTGGCAACGAAGCCCGCCAGGGCCACGATGGGAAACTCCAGCCCCTTTGCCGCGTTGAGCGTGAGCACCTTGACGCCGGGACGCGCCAGGTTGAGGTCCTGCCCGCTCATGAAGTTGGCCTCGATGCCCTGCGCGCCCAGCGCGTCGGCGATGGCCTTGCCCGTGCGTTCGCTGGGACAGAGGACGGCGCAGGAGCCAATAGCGAGGCGCAGGGCGAGGCTGGCCTTTTTGAAGTAGCTGGCGAGCAGTTGCGCCTCGTAATCGCTGTTGAGCACGGCGCGCACGTCGGGCACGGGTCCGTTGTTGATGTAGTGGCGCTCGGCAATCTCGCAGTCCAGCGCGCCGGAGGCGAGGTAGGACTGCGCCGCCTCGCCTATCTCGTAGGTCGAGCGATAGTTGGCTTGCAGGATGCTGGTACGACCCTGAAATTTCAGATCCTGATGCACGTCGGTCCAGCTGAAGCCGCTGCCGTAGATCGACTGGTTGGCGTCGGCGGTGATGAAGAGGCGGTTGGGCGCTTTGCAGAGTTCGATGAGCACGCGCAGGGCGGCGGGATCGAGGTCCTGGGCCTCGTCGATAACGACGGCGTCGTAGTGATGGTACAGATCGCTCTGCGCGACGAGGTCGGCTGCCCGCGCGCGGCGCTGCTGCCACGTCTCCTTGCCGCTGGCCTGCACGCGCTGCTGCCATAGCTCGTAGATGCGCCACACCAGTTGACGCTGCGTGGCGTTCAGGCGCACGCGGCGGCCCGCGCGCGGCGTGGCGAGATACTCCTCCTGGCTCTGAATCTGGCGCGCGACGATGACCGATTTCAGTTCTTGTAGCAGATAGGAATCTCCCATGCGTGCCAGCGTCTGCCGCTGCGCCTGCTGTTGGAGCGCGTTGCCTTGCAGCGGCGGGGAAGATGTGATCGAGAAGAGGAGGTTGCTCTGCATCTCGTCGCTGAGAATCTCTTTGACCTGGCCGCGCTGCTGGAGAATCTCGTATGCGACCTTGTCGGCGGTGACGACGCGAACGTAGCGCGCATCGTCGCCGAGCAGTTGTTGCAGCAGTTGCTCGGACGATTTGACGAGCGCGTTGGTGTAGGTGGTGAAGAGGATGCGCGGCTCCCTGTTTGCGCGCAGCAACTGTTGCAGCAGCGAGCGGACGCGGTAGAGCGCGATGGTGCTCTTGCCCGTGCCGGGTCCGCCCTTGACGAGTGTAGGACCGCCAGCGTTGGGGGACCAGTTGACGTACTTCTCCTGCTCGGGCGAAAGCTTGAGCAGGAAGCTGAGCAGCTCGCCCTCTCGGTAGCGCAGCAGGTCGTCGGTATCGTGAAGAATGAGGTCCGGTTGCTGCTCGACCTGGACCAGGGGCAGCTCGAACATATACTGGTCGATGCGCAGTAAGATATCGTCGGGGATGCCTGGACAGGCGAGCAGCTCATCCTCGCTCTTGAGCGGCAGCAGGCGCTGATGGCATTCGGATGGTACGCGCAACGTGTTGAGCAGTTCGACGGTGATCGGCTCGGGCAGCGGCCTGCCCTGCGCTGTCTGGGGCTGGTAGGAGTGTTCCCATGCGCGCATACCTGTCGCCTGCGCATCCCCGCCCGGCTCCTCCAGATCCTCCGCGAGGTCCAGCGCCGCATCATCGTCGGCCTGCACGCCCTGTTTATACGTCGACTCGTCGCGCTTGCGCACCGTCAGCACGTTCACGCTCGCCGCGTCGAATCTATAGAGAATGCGATAGTCGCCGGAACGGATGCGGTAGGGCTTGCCCTGCAGGTGCGTCAGGTGCTTTTTCACCTTGCCATCTGGCAGCGGGTCCTGGCAGAGCATATTGATCTTCGCCATGATCTGCTGCACCTCTTTGGGAGAGAGCGTCTGCATGTCCGCGATAAATGCCGGTTTCATCGTTATGATGCGTTGTGCTGCCATGCCACAATTACCCCTCTCATGTATAAAGCGGTATCATCGTAAGGCATAAGATGCGGGCTTATAAATCTTATAAATCGCGCCCCTATCACATAAATTGCGCCTTTATCTATCCAATCGCAGCCCTACCTATCCGATCGTGCCCTATCCGATTGCACTTTAATCTCTTTCTATCTTATACAACGTAGGATGGCATCTGCTGAGAAATAGTACCGTGTTTCTAATACGTATGTACTAGAACAGCGTTCCCTGCTGCATATCGTTTTCCATTTCTATTCTCTGAGAGGCAAGGTTGAAGTGACATGCAGAGTCAAGCAGACGGGGAAAAGATCTACGTTTTAGTGAGATAGCGTAAGCATAAAGGGTGGGGTAGCCCTCTAACAAATTGTCGATGGAGCATACGCGAGGGACCATATGTTGTCTGGTTCCCATCAATTTTGATATATATAGTTCCTCCACAACAGCTATCATGCACATTTCCTTTTGCAGGAAAATTGGTAAGATGACTGAAATCCGAAGCCGGAAGTAGCGGAGAGCATTTAGCAGATAGCTGTGTGCATACGATATGAACATTTGGGAGCGTAGCTACTACGCCCTGAATGACACCTTCATTTGGATTCTCGTAACGGGTTCGATGAAGAGAGAAGACAATAAGGAGTCGTCAGGGAATAATGTTGTCAACTGAGGCGGTTCGCGGCAGGATGGTGTAGTTCCATTCGCCGTGGAAGGAGTCCGGTTGGATGGAGAGGGTGGCCATCTCTTCCTCCGACACCTTGCGTCCAGCA
>WNFX01000013.1_pt1 | contig 114200 bp, 113 predicted proteins | sample 5400111 | NCBI WGS metagenome assembly WNFX01 (sample SAMN13153363, study PRJNA577476) | soil metagenome | isolation source: 40 cm soil or saprolite under grassland replicate 1 | place: USA:California | collected 2016-06-15
GGATGCTGGCTCAACTTGATGAGTTCCTGCGCCATGTCCTGGGGTCGGAGGACTAGGTCGACATAGCCCGCCGCGACAGCGCTTCGAGGAAGATCGTAGTACTTGGCCGACTTCTCGTCTTGTGCAAGAGTGATTCCACCTTCGTCCTTGATAGCTCTCAATCCCTGAACGCCGTCCCTGGAAGTTCCGGAGAGTATGATGCCGATCGCTCTGCTCTTCTGGTCTTGAGCGAGGGATTGCAAAAAGTGGTCGATGGGGCTATGTTTGTGGTCAACTTCGATGCGCGGGGCGAGGTGTAGAACACGGTCGGAAATCGTCATGACTGCGTTTGGTGGGATCACGTAGACATGTCCCGGCTTCACCCGGGTCCCGTCTATTACCTCTTCCACCCCTAGGTTCGTCGTCCTGGAGAGAAGCTCGGTCAACAAACTCTTGTAAGTAGGGTCAAGGTGTTGTATCAGCACTAGTGCCATGTTAATGTCTGAGGGGAGGCCTTGGAGCAGTTGCGTGAAGGCTTCGAGTCCTCCTGCAGAAGCCCCGACTCCCACTACGGGGAACGATTCATCAAGCGCCGGTTTATCGACAAGGATCTTCACGCGTTTTCGTATCGTGGACTCGATCGACCGAGAACGCTTTTTCCGCTCACGGGCGCGCGCGCGCCTTTCCCTGGCGGGTCTTCGCTCAGCGAGTTTTTGTGCCAATCGCCAAACGCTTGAGGATATTTCCCATTGCAAACTCGGCCTGGTAGAATATAAAAGAGCGACCCCACGAGTTATACAGCAACGGTTGAAACCAGAATGAGTCTTCGACCGCTTTATTCGTAGCTGATAAGAGAATGGTTACGCGTGCGGAGGCAAAGATCCACCGCGTCGGCCCACGACACACCCTATACCTAGCGAAGGATCTAGTTGAAGATAGCACGTTTCCATTCCGCACTGATGAAGATCTTGTGGTGAGGATCGAAGGGGACGCCTTGATAGTGGACAAGGACGGGAGGAGTGGCCGTCGTACGTCCAAACTGGATGAGGCTCATAGCTACAGGGACAAGATTTTGACGAAGACTCTTGACGTTCTCGGCTTTTCGCCTCTCACCTCGAAGGCGGAGAGGATCAATCAGATGCTGAGCGAGATTCATGAGGCGGAGATACTTGAGTCACGGGTGCGTCATATGCCGAAGAACGAGCACGGTATCTTTCTCTGGGAGGACGAGGCATTCCTCGACATGGTCTTATCAGAATTCTTCGACCCCGGCGCGACGGGCAATGCTCCAAAGGGATTGTTCTCCGCGAACCCTTCAACGTTCGCATCTGTAAACAACTTGTTGCGTAAGGATGTCTCGGGTCTCGAGAGGGCTGCGGCGATCAGGAAGATAAGGGGCTGGATGACCGAGGTTAACGCTTCGAATGAGACTAATCTCCCGACGAGGATTGCTGTGGAAGACTATTCTTGGTTTTTGCAAAACGGGCTGGCTAAGGGGCTGATGGAACTGGAACAGAACATCGGCCGCCGAGTGAAAGAGAACATGATCATTTTGTGTGGGTACAATGTTTCGAAGCTAAACGAGCCCAAGGAGTTGGAGAGGCTAATGGACTTCCATAGTTACGCGATTCTGGATCAGCCATTCAGAGTATACAGAAGAAGCGGACCGGCCAAACTTCTCTAGAGAGATCGCGAGAAGTTTTTCCGCGGGCTCGGTTGATAGTGTATAAATTGTTATATACGCTCCATACTGGCCAGGAAACAGGGCGGGGTTCATCAGCCATCGCCAAATTCATGTTGGCACTTCGCGAGGAATCGTTCCGGGTAATCTTGTCGGAGGCGGAGCAGAGGGGCGTGTCGGTGCAAGAATTGTTGAGAGCTGTGATCGTACCGGAATGGGTTAGAGAAAATATTAAACGGTCTACGGTTCCCCAACTTGGCAAGGAAGCTACGCCACGTTTGGCTAGACCTGTGATGCCGATGAATCAACCAGATCCCTTTCTTAGGGTCACCTAGCTCGACCAAGGACCTAGATGACTGATGCTCTTACGAGGATAAGCATCAAAGGGTCCCGGAGCTTGGTTCTGTGGAAGGTTCCTGAAACGGGTGTCGTAATGAATTGGCGGAGAAGAATGCGGATTTTGCAAAATCCATTCGGTGTATAAAATGTTATATACCTACACGATCTCCTAACAACAATTCACTGAGACCATGAGCTATCCTATCCATAGGAGGTGAGAAGGTGGAGAAACTAAAACCGGGGGACAGAGTGTGGGTAAAGAACCCAAGCTTGGATGCTGAGCGCAAGATCGGAACAATAATGGCGACTAAGAAAACCGAGAAGGGCATGCGGTATCTCATAGAGTGGGAAGTCGATCTGGAAGAAACCCCGAACCATCATCCCGGATACCTCGTTACAGAAATAGCACCGGTAAGCTAGAGCACCCAGCTGACGATAGAAGGAACTGTTTGCATCGTAACTGCAACTGACCATCTTTCGTCCTAATCACTGGACAATGTTTAGTCCAAGCCGCTGAGATTCCCACAGTACTATCAGGATCAATTATCTGCGCAAGACGATCGAATTCTCGCAACTCTGACGTAAGGGTCTTGCGACGGGCGTAAGCCGCCTAAACGAGACGACCTTTTCCGATCGCGTTATCCCTGTTGTTATTCTGACTTAGCCGTTCTGGTTAGGCCGGTTGGTTCCAGTGTGCTCAAATGATTCGGGAGCGCCATGATGGATTGCGCGTATCTTTGAAGCTGGGTAGGTTCTTTTCCTATTCTCTTCTGCTAACTTTAGTAGCGCTCTCTCTTGCCTTCTTGCCAGTTAAGGCAGCCTCAGACTTCAGCCTGTCGGCAAACCCTTCGTCGATGAAAGGCCCTTCGCTAAGCTCCACCATCACCATTGCGAGTCAAGGCGGGTTTTCGGGAGACATGAACGTCTCAGCGACCGTTAATCCGCTTGGTCCCAGTGTGTCTTTGACCAGTGTGGTGACGCGTACCAGTGTAATTCTAAGCTTGACCTCAGGGGGAACAGCGTCCACTCCTCTCTTCGCATCTTCCAACGTTGGAGGCAATTTCACGATTACGGTAGTGGCGACTGGGGGTTCTGTCTCGCACTCAATCCAGGTAAGCTTTCAGGCCACGCCTCCCCCCGCTGACTTTACCGTCGACTGCTGTTTTTCGCAAGGCCATGGGTATATGGGCCGTGTAGCAGCGGGTGAAAACTTCACGTCTTGGGGATGGGTGACGAGCGTTAACCACTTCAGTGGCAATGTGAATGTAACTGCGACTCTCAACCTCAACCTTTCCATCACGATAAGGCCGTCCGTCGTAAACGTTCCCGATGCCGGAACGGCTTCGCCGGATATCTTGTTCCACGTGCCCGTGGCAACGAAACCAGGCACTTACACAGGGACTATGACGGCGACGAATGGGTCGATCATCCATAGCGAACAGTTGACCCTTACAATAGACCCTCCACCACTGGTATGTCCTACCTGCATCCAGGATAGTTGGTCATTGATGACTGTTTTATCCGGGATTGTTCTGGTTTCTTCGGTCGCGACCGGGCTTGTCTTTCCGAGAATGAATAAGGGCCCAAGGATGGGTTGGATAATAGAGAACGCTGTTCTTGTTTCAAGTCTCGCCTCGATCGGAGTCATGGCTTCATTCGGCACGGGTCTGTTGTTAGTGTCGCATGGTTGGCTGGGGCTAACGTGCATTCAATTTTGGGACTATGGCTTCCCGTTTCCCTGGCGAGAAATTCTAAGCTGTGGGACCACGTCGCTAGAACTCAACTGGTACGCCTTCGGCTTCGACGTGGCCTTCTTCATGGCAGCGGGCTATCTCCCGATCTACGCATCCACTACAATCTGGAGAAGCAGGCGATCCAATCTGCCGATATTCCCTCTGGCAGCTGGGTATGTAGCGGTTGCACTAACTTGGTTTGCTCTGTTCGAGTAGAGCGCCAGACTGTTCGGAGCAGAGCAATCTCGTTGCGCTTTCCAGGTATTGGGTCAGATCTTTCTTCGATTTTGAGTTCGCTGGAATGTAGAATTTACCGTCGAGGTAAACGTAGCTTACGGGAACGCAGTGAGGCCATCCGTGTTGGCTAACTGTTGACAGGGCGAGGATATCCTTCGAAATGATTAGATTAGCCTCTCTCTTTGTGAGATCCAAGAGCAATCTCACACTTCTCCTCACCCCGGTTCTAAAACTAGCCTAACATCCTCCCTTCCCTCAAGGCAGGGTTTTTCTGGACGAATGTTTGGTCCCGTCCGCAGAGAGCTTATATTTGTTCGACAGATTCGCCTCTTCCTGTGCGTTTGTAGAGGGCAAAGGTGAGGCTTAGTCTTGGACTCTGAAACCGCAAAGCCCTCTAAGTATGAGCGTTTCAAGATAGAAACCAAACCTGCTCGACACGTCTATCAGATTCCGAACAAGTTTGACGTGAGCGCGAAAAAAGTACGGCTTGCGGCTATGCTGGTGCATGAGGCTTTCGAGTACAAGCTCAACAAGGAAGTCGTTCTAAGCCGGCCTTGCATCTACGGGGTCTTCGGGGGACGGTTTGGCGGGTTCAAGCCGTTGAAGCACAAGTGTGTTGGGTGTATGAGGTGTGTCCAGGAATACCCGCACATTATGACGGTGAAACATTCGGACAGTTACAAGAGGCTGGGCGATTCGTTCTGGACACCGGAAGCGGTCTTCACTATCTGGAATGAGGCGTCGACTGGAAAGATTCCGGTGAAGGGGATGGGTTACAAGGGCGCGTTTGGCGGGGAGGGTTTTGATGGTATCTGGACCGACATGTCAGAGATTGTCCGCCCCACTAGAGACGGCGTGTATGGTCGCGAGTACATCTCGACAAGCGTGGATGTTGGGAGGAAACCGACTAGTGTCGACTTTACGAAGCTGGATCATGCTTCTCCTATGGTGGAGATTCCTGTCCCGATAATCTTCGACAAGATACCTGCGGGGAACGGGGCTGCTCGATCGGCGGTCGGAAAGGCGGCGGAGAAGCTTGGAACATTCTACGTCACTCGAGCGAGAACGCCTTTCGATTTTGGCCAAGGGAATCAGATCCCGGTTGTCGACGAGGAGACTATTCAGGACCTAGTCGAGAAACCGTCGACGATAGTGGAATATGATGCGGAGAAGTCGGATTTGTTCGAGAATCTGGCGAGCGCGCTTCCATCCTCAATAGTTATCGCTCGTTTACCTCTCCACGAGGACTCTGGAACAGTTGCGTGCAAACTGGCACGTGAAGGAGTGCATGGGTTGCACTTGTACGCTGATTATCATGGCCAGGACTACTCCAAGCAACCACAGCACATCTCGGCATCTCTGAAAGTAGTCCACCAGCAATTGGTGAAAGAAGGGCTCCGGGACCAGGTCACGATCATTGCCAGTGGAGGCATAACCTTGGCAGAGCATGTTCCGAAGGCGATCATCTGCGGCGCGGATCTAGTCGGCATTGATACAACGGTTCTGGTGGCGTTGCAGGCAGAATTCCGAGGGGAGACCCGGGACAGAGCAAATTGTCAGCTGAAGCCTAGGAATATCGATCCGGAGTGGGGTGCGCAACGTCTTGTGAATCTCTTTGGAGTCTGGCATGATCAACTGATAGAAATTCTCAGCGCAATGGGCATGCGGGATGTCAGGCGGTTGCGAGGAGACATTGGAAGATCGATGATGGACGCGGAGCTTCGGGAGCAATCGTTCAAGGGGATAGAATGGGCAACCTAGAACAAATTGTCGAAAAACATTCGGAAAGAATCCATCATGGGCTAGAGGTTCTTCCGACTCTCCGTCATGGTTTGCCGGCCGGGCTGGGAAACAAGCGATGGACCGCGGAACTGATACTGGCCACTTACGAGATGGCGTTGACCGGGGATCTGCCGAAAAATGGGCTGGAGTACAAGACTGGGGATTCGGGCGGGGGTTTTGATGTTCTGGGATGGAAGAATAACGGTTTTGCGAAAGTCGATGAGGATCGGGTTGACCTTTCGATGCCGTTGAACAAGAGAGAAGATGGAAAGAAGATCAAGATTCCATTCCCAATCTATGGTGGAGGTATGTCTTTTGGATCGATCTCTCTCAGCTTCATGCTTGCGCGGGCGCGCGCTGCGAAGAGGCTGGATACCTTCATGTCTACTGGCGAGGGTGGTTATCCGGACGAGATTGTTCCGTATCGTGATCATGTGATCACGCAGGTGGCGACGGGGATGTTCGGGGTCCGGGAGGAGACGATACAGTACGCGCCGATTGTCGAGTTCAAGTATGCTCAAGGCGCGAAACCAGGATTGGGCGGTCACTTGTTGGCTGACAAAGTGACGTCGGAGGTTGCGAAGATGCGGGAATCATCGATGTTTACTAGTCTTTACTCACCGTTTCCGTTCCATAGTGTCTATTCGGTGGAGGATCACAAGAAGCACGTTGACTGGATCAAGACCGTGAATCCACGCGCACTAGTATCGGTGAAAGTGTCCACGCCGACGGACGTGGACATGGTCGCGATAGGGAGCTACTATGCCGGAGCGAACATCATCCACATCGACGGTGGCTATGGCGGGACGGGAGCGGCGCCGGAAATTGCCAAGAAAAATATCGCAATGCCGATTGAGTATGCAATTCCAAAAGTCCACGATTATCTCGTGTCGGAAGGAGTCCGGGACCAGGTTGTTCTCATAGCGAGCGGTGGTATCCGGACGGCTGACGATATCGCGAAGGTGATTGCATTAGGTGCCGATGGTTGTGTCGTGGCGACAGCAGAAGCTGTAGCGGTTGGCTGTACGCACTGTGGGAATTGTGAGAGGGGACGCGGATGCCAAGTCGGGATAACCACAACGGACCCGGAATTGTCACAGTTCATCGATCCCGAGTGGGGCGAGACCCGGATTGTCAACTTATTCACTGCATGGTCGAAGCGGTTGAGATCGATACTAGCCGGTTTCGGGCTGGAGAGTGTCCGGGATCTGCGGGGAAGAAGGGATCTGCTGGTGAGGTACAAGTGAGAGAATTGACGGGACAGCGAATCATCGATTCGAGAAGATCACTCCCAGTAGACAGGGTCCAGGTCGGCAAACAGGAAGCCGAGGGTGGATGCGGCGTTGTCGGCCTCGCATGCAATGCCCCGCTTGAAGGAAAATATCTCCTCCAATCTCTCGTCCAGATGCGGAACCGTGGAAACGGGAAGGGAGGGGGGATTGCTGCTGTTGGATTGGTCCCGGAACAACTGGGTGTTTCCAAGAAAATCCTGGAAGAGGACTACATCCTACAAGTTGCCTATCTCGATAAATCGGTCAGAAAACAGGTCGAGGACGAGCATATTCGGCCTTTCTTCGTAGTTGACTATGAGGCCAGGGTGGAAGCTGTTGATGATTATCGTTCGATTTCTGGTCTGGAGGTTCAACCTCCTGAGGTCTTCAGGTATTTTGTGAAGATCAAAAAAGATGTTCTTGCGGAGTTTGCTCGTAAGAATGGTCTAGCGGGGCTCAAAGAAAACGAGGTAGAAGAGGAATTTCTCTACCAGAACTCCTACCGATTGAACCAGCAGTACTACTCGTCGTTGGGCGAGAAGAAGGCCTTTGTCGTCAGCCATGGGAAAAACATGGTTGTATTGAAGCTCGTGGGCTATGGGGATGATGCTGTCAGGTATTACCGGTTAGAGGATTTCAAGGCGCATGTCTGGATTGGTCATCACCGGTATCCGACTAAAGGCAGGGTCTGGCATCCGGGTGGAGCGCACCCGTTCGTGGGACTGAACGAGGCCCTGGTGCATAATGGTGATTTTGCGAATTATCATTCGATAATGGAGTACTTGGCCCAACGGAACATTCACCCGTTATTCTTGACTGATACGGAGGTGTCTGTGTTACTGTTCGACCTTCTCAGCCGCGTCTACAAGTATCCACTAGAGTATCTGATTGAGGCATTGGCGCCCACGACTGAGAGAGATTTTGAGATGCTGCCGGAGGAGAAGAAAAAAATCTACCGGTCGATCCAGTCGACGCATATTCACGGGTCTCCTGATGGTCCATGGTTCTTCATTGTTGCTAGGAATGATGTGGAGAAGAACGCGTGGCAGTTGCTCGGGATAACGGATACGTCAATGCTAAGGCCTCAGGTGTTTGCTGTTCAGGAGGGGCCGGTGAAGATCGGGATTATCGCGTCGGAGAGGCAGGCGATCAATGCTGTGCTTGGAAAGTTGCAGGAAGATGGGAGGATACCAAGTAGATTCGCCGATTCTTACTGGAATGCGAGGGGTGGAAGCTTCACCGATGGTGGGGCGTTCCTATTCACCGTGAAAGACGGTGAGGATGAAAAGGAGTTGGAGTGTGCTGATAAGTTTGGAAAGTCTATCGATCTTCCTAAGCAGGATTGGCTGCCAAATGCGGGTTCATCGGTTTCTCTGAATGCGAGTATTGCGATTCAGTTACAGAATGGTCCGAAGGCGCAGGACCCGTTGGGATTCTATGAGTATGTCCGTCCTGCGTTGAGGGATGCTGGCTTCCAGTATGTGGGGGAAATTCTTGAAGAACTGAAAAGACTGGCTATGAAGGGACAAGAGTCCCGACAATTCGTGATAAAATCTCTCTCACTGCTCTACGACAGAATCTATGATACAGGGAACAAGAAACGCAGCTCACTACTACAACTATACCACGAAGCATTGAACGATGTTTTCTCTTCTATTTCACTGTCGAACCACGACATGTACACTCGACTGTACTGGAAGAATAAATCTAGACTGATCCATCCAGGGTTTGACGAGCGGGTGCTGGTCGTTGATGCTCTAGAATTTCCAGCCGAGGGAGAGGAAAGCGTTGCCAGGTTCGTGGTCGATGCATATGGAGAAGGCTGGAGGAACATTCTGCTCTACAACCTGCGCGGCCACCGATTCATCGGAAGCGGGCTCGGCGCAAGAACAAATGGTTTGAAGATTGACTGTTACGGAGATGTTGGAGACTACGTCGCGTCGGGTATTGATGGCTGTGAGATCACGGTTCATGGCGCTGCTCAAGACCAGGCCGCGCAGATTCTCAAGTACGGAAAACTAGTGGTTCACGGTGACGTCGGCCAGGCGTTCATGTACGCAGCGAAGGGCGGGGACGTGTACGTGCTTGGCAACGCAGCGGGACGCCCACTCATCAACGCTGTGGGCAGGCCAAGAGTCGTGATCAATGGGACATGCCTTGACTATCTTGCAGAATCGTTCATGGCCGGAGACCCATACAATGGTGGTGGGTTCGTCGTTGTCAACGGGTTGAGACCCTCCTTTGACGGACGTTTCGTCGAGCAGGAATACCCGTATCCTGGGAGCAACCTGTTCTCGTTAGCTTCAGGCGGAGCGATATTCATTCGGGACCCGGATAGGAAGGTCTCGTGTGAGCAGCTGAACGGTGGACGACTGGCGGAATTTACTATGAAAGATTGGGAGCTGATTTTGCCGTTCCTAGCTGAGAATGAGAAGTTGTTTGGAGTATCAGTGGTGAAAGACATCTTGACCAATCATGGCAAAGCGTTGGACCCGCCGCGAGTATATCGCAAAATAGAGCCCGTACATATGCAAGAACTGACTTAGAAGTCCCGTGGCGCTCGCGCATGGGACCGATGGGTCCTCCCCTTGAGATCAACGAGGGGAAAGCATCACAACGTCCGATAGATATACGAATCTTCGATGAGAAAACCGTCAATAGTGCTCCCAGTAACTCGGGCAGCGGAAATCCCAGGTCCCGTACGAAGAAATCTCCTCATTGCATTGAACAATTGGTCACTTGGACTCACAACCACCAGCGCGCTCCTCCCTATTCCAATGGGAGGTTGAATGGAAGAGAGGATTTCTTGTGCTCTCAGTGCAACCTCCTCAGATCCTCGGGAATCAACTAACGACGAAACCAGAACTAGCTTCCATCCTCCCGGGCCTGGTAAGAGAAACCAAAATGCCCCAGTCAACTCAAATTGGGCCTTGTCTAGAGCTTCGACCAGCCTCTTGCCCTCTTGGAAAGTTGTTACTAATTCATCATTGGACAGGAACACAGAAAGCTCATGGTGAGATTGATGGGCGCTTCTGACGTAACTAGCCAAGTCTTGAAAAATTACAGGATGTTCGAAATGACAAAGCTCCTTTGCTCTTTCAATCGCTGTTGGATTTGGATTCACAATGATGAGCTCCTTAAGCTCGTTTGTGGCAAATGCTTCCAGGAACAACTTCTTCGTTCGAAAATCGGTCGGAGAAAATGAGTAACCTATGATTACCAGCTTATTGCAACTACCAAGAGCTTCTGCAGCCTTGCTCCATAACGGGGCAAACACGCGGTTGTATAGAGGATCGTTGAATAGTGCCTCTTTGTCGAGCACTGGAGTAATGAGAAGTGGGTCGATCACCCAACCCTCGAAGTCAGGAGGCCTGTTCATCCACCAATGACCCTCTACATGTATGACTGCGCTTTCCATCCACTTTGGCTGTGCAGTTCTCTCTTCCTCGAAGACAGGAAAAGACCTGAAGGGCAAGAATCTAAACCAATTCAGAGAACCATGGAGCTTTAGAATCGGCCAATCGTAGAGTTTGTTCTGCTTGTTCGAATAGAACCGGGTCCCGTCGACGTAGGCACTAACGCCAGCTCTGTGCAATTGTACACGATCAAACTCTAGTCCATACCCCAATGGGCGATTCCAATTGTAGTGGCTGAAGGCGATTTCTTCTTCTGTGGGTTCCCGTTGCGGATAGGGAGGCAGGAGGGCACTTTCCGGATATTCTCCTCTGAGTCGAGAACCACTTTCAATAGCCGCTTCCGTCATCGAATCGTAGTTGAAGCTTACAATGATGGGCTTCTCTTTGTACAGGATCTCGCCGAATCTCCTCATAACCTCCGACTGAACAGCAAACACTTCAAAATCGGACAATAATTCAGCAAGTAAGGATTTCAGGGAGAATTCGATCGATGTGAGGGTTCTTGCAGCATTTCCGTCGCCTAATTTGATTGCATCTTGACGCTGCGCTTCGAGTAGAGTGAAACATTCTTCAAGGTCGAAATCGGACGTGGCGAGGTCCCGTTTGGTTTTCTTCCAGTATTTTTCTATGTAGATCAGGAGGGGTTTCAGTTCTGCACTGTCAAGCTCTTTTGTCAGTCGAGGATGCTTGAGGACTACCCGAAAGAAATCTCTCAGCATTGGCGGTGTCAAAGAATGCCAATCTTTGATCACCTGATTCAATCCGGCTCCGAGCACGTATACGGTGTCAGTCATCGACTGTCTCCTTGGTCCGAGGTTCGCGCTCCTGCTCGGTTCTTATGAACTAATTGAGTGAGTCTTAGGAAAGGTGTCCTAGGAATCGATTCCTTAGAGGAACTTCATTGGGCCCTATCGCTGTATCGCGCTAACTGTTGTTCGCGCGTGCCATTTGATGTGTAACTGCATGTCAAGTATTTGATGGTGACATATCGGGCATACAGTGACTACTGGCCTGATTGGGAGGTTGAATCCCATGACTTCGCTGAATTTTCTTTTGAAGTTGTAATCGAGGTTGTTTAGGTTCGAGGGTATGTTGAAATGAAACTGATGTTGTTCTTGCGGTATCGGGCCATCTTCCATCTCATTGTCCTGATGTAGTTGTCTCTTGTCCCCGGGTCAGGTGAATCGACCAGGCCCCAGTACTCGACATAGAGGTTGTATTGTGGGAGGTAGAAATCGGGTCTGCTTATCTTGGCTTTGAAGATGAACCAGTCGTTAGTCGTTGCCATGGCTTCATAGTTGTAGGTGATGCCGTGATGGGTGAAGTAGTCGGCGATAACTCTCTCCCCCCTGCTCCTAACTGGCTGACGGTTAGCGTGACAGATGGCGTGCCGTACTCCTCATTGGATTCGAAGAGCTCGTTCAACCAATATAGAAAGCCAATCCGGACCCTTTATTGCTCCAGATCTGGTTCTTGACCAACCTGATTCTGTTCTGCTTCCATCGCTGGGAATTCTGCTCGTTGAAGGCCAAGCCTTCCTCGTGGGGTTTGCATTTGCATGAACGAGACTAGCCCTGGTTGGGAAGGAAACATGTCGGCAAGCTCGCTCTGTATCCCCCGAAGAAGGGAGAGGAAGCGCTCTCCCTTGGTCGAGAGAGCATAGGTAGTGAAGCCGTCATCGCTCGGTTCAGTATACAAGTGGCCCTTGCCGACGAGGTAGCTAATGTAGTACTCGGCCATTCGAAAACTCAGGTTAACCCTATACATTAGCTGAGTCTTTGAAACACCAACGGATCCGAGAGACAGAATTTCGAATATGACTCTCGTTGCATCTCTTCGCGGTCGTCTGCTCACGACTAATCCCCGAATGTGCCGGTAAAGATAATCCCCCGGATCCCACGAATATAATATCATGGTGTACAAGGGAACACAAGAAAATATCTGTGGCTGTTGTTTCTACCTTATCTCTTTTCAAGGGTTTGGAGCACCCGTCAGTGTTTTGTGTGTGATAGAGTGTGAGTGTCGAGCTAGCCTCGTCGAACGAATAATAGAGCAATAGAATTTCGTTAGAAGAGAGTTATGGTTTCATCGGCAAACATTAGCTGCTCGTTGGCGGTGGGATTATTGCTCTGCATCCAGAAAGCTCCGAGAATCGATGTGGAAGAGTTCACTTGCGCGGAATTGTAGAAGCTTCCAATGGCCATTGTGGAATTGCTTCCTTGAGTAGTCCACAGTTGAGTCCTCAGGCTCCAGCTCCCTGGAGCCCCTGAATACTGGTAAATCTGATTTGAAGTGTAATTGTAGTACATGATGTACCATCTTCCTTGAAGCGAATCATAGCTGGCGGTCCATCTTGGATTGTTACCCGTGTCCGATGTAGCAATAGTCTGAGGAGAACCCCATGAGCCACTTCTGGATGCGAACTGAATTTTCTGGCTTGCCCTGTCCTGCCATATGGCATACACCGTACTCGTTCCCGTGCTAAAGGAAAACGCGACATTCTGTACGTATGTGTTTGAGGGCGTAACGATCTCCTCGGAACTCCAAGTTCCACTGCTCCAGAGCCTTCCGCGCAGCATGCCCCAGAAAGGCCAGTAGAGGATGTATACTTGGCCGTTCGATAAGGCAGCGAGGGAGAATCGCCACTGATCACTGCTGGCCGACAGCTGCGTGTTTTGCTGCCAGGCGGAATAGTCGGCCCCGTTCGAGTGTATCACGAACGGGTAACCGGCGCCCCAGCTGGAACTAGCGTTTTGGTAAGCGATGAAAGCTTGGCCTGTAGTGCTAATCCTCATTGAGAGGGAATAGAAGAATGCGCCTGAGACACCGGCTCTAGCGACAACTTCCGGCTGCCACGCAATAGTACCGTCATTATGCAAGGCTCCTACCCGGAACATTATGTCCTCACCGGATTCTGAGTCAACTCCTTCGTAACGAGCATAGAAGACGTGGGTCCCATTTGTCACGATTGAAGGAGTCGCACCTGTTGCGACTCCTATGTTGTAGGTCGACCACGAAATAGCGTTCGTGCTTGTCGCGTAGTTCAAACAATTTGTAATATTGTAAGTGCCGCAGCTACCATAGTTGAGATAGAAAATCCAGCTTCTACCTTGGGCGTAGAAGCCGTTCCCATCCCAAGGATAACCAGATGGCTGAATGTTCACATTGGGCGAAGTGACCAAACTGGGCTGGCCAATGGTCCTACCCGCCACGAAAAACTCTGACATTACACTGGCTGAGCAGTCATTTATGAGGCAGGTTAGCCCCCAGTTGCTCTCAACCGTTTTGAGGAACGAATAGTGATTGTAACTATGTGTAGCAACAGCCACGAATCCCTTTTTGGATTGCGGCCCGGCAAAGACAGTGTATACGCAGTCTTGTTTTGTACTTTGGTTTGAGGGACAATAACCGTTACCTTCATCAAAAGCGATAAACAAAGCCGCTCGAGTGTTCTCGAAGGTCGTACTGTTGAGAATGTTAGGAACTAGGTTCTGGAGGTAATTGTTCCCGTCAACAATACATGTGGTACTCCCTGCTGTGGTACATCCATTGGTGCAAACGGTACTGGAGTGCATGTTATTACAGTCATTCGGCGTGAGCCACATGAAGTTGGCCGGCGAAGGCGAATTCAGATCGTTAATGAGCTGGCAATCCGTCTTGACGCAGCCAGACGGGTCTGCCCTCGCTATCTTAGCGCAGCGCGCGGTATTGTTGGTGATGTCTTGGAACTGGATGAACGGATTATGCTGGTTGTTATAGGGATACGAATTGTTCACGTCGCATCCACTTGTATCCGGTTGGCTTTCCATGTAGCCCTTCCAAGTTAGCCCGGCAGACTCCAGCAGGTCGACAAGGTTCTTGGCGTATTTTATGCCAGTCGTGTTACCTCCCAGAAGAGCAACGTAGTTTTCAACACTGTTATGAGAGAGCCCGGTATAATTGTCGGCAATCGTATTGCTGTTCGCGAGAGATGACATGTAAGGTGCGTTGGCTCCCGAACAAGGAGGAGGATTTCCGCCACAGATATCTGATAATCCCTCGTTCTCCATAATAATGAAGACGATATTGTCGAAGAATGTCCCGTTGGGTGGGGTTTGAACTGCTGCCACTCGAAAGGGCTGTATTTGCAGTACCGCGGAGAACGCGATCACAATCAAGATAAGTGCAACTATACCGTCTTTGGTTCTCATTTCTTACTCCGCTCGATACCAGATCTGTTCTGGACAGAGAGCATATCCAAACGACACGGATCTAATGCCCAAATCCAACAACGGTCTATGCTTTCGCTCTCGAGATTCTTAACCACCCCAGTATCTGTAAACTAGAACAGAGTTACTGGGCCCATTATATCCACAGATCGATCGCTGCAGTAATCCGAACTTGTCCTCCTGAAATTGAGACCTCTTCCACGAAGCCTTGGAAGAAAACAGAACCCAGGATTCGATTCCCGCTTGAGATGATTCTCAGGTTTGTGCGAGAGTGGTTTTCTGTCCAGATGGTTTCTGTTCGCGCACAAAACTGTTCTTGGCAAGGGTATGATCTCAGTCTTCTTCGATTTCAATACGAGCATGCCTACTAAGCCTTCAAAGCCACAATCCGAATAGTCAAATGCCTCGCCCGCCGTTAGCACCGCGTGCGGTCTAGAACATACCGAATATAGCTGAGATTCCACTATTATTGGGTAGCGACCGATTTGCCCCGCTTCCCTCTAATCCTCATCCTGATGGTGCTAGTAGCATCGAGTCTCCTCGCGGCCAAAGCTCAGGCGGCATACACCCCTCAGTCCACCTCGCCTGATTTCACCCTCAGCCTCAATCCGTCCCTAACAAACTATCAGTACGGTCCTGGAGCGAGAACCAACTGGACTCTTACAAGTGTCAATGGGTTTCAGGGCGTCGTGAACATGAACTATTTCTGGCTCAACGGAAGCTCCGACATTTACGTCGGCCTCAACAACCCATATCTTTCGACGGGCGGAACCTTCACAGACCAGATCAAGGTCTTCTCGCCCCCCATCAGCATCGGCTGCTGTGGAATCCTACAGGTCACAGCCACCAGCGGCTCGCTCTCCCATGCGGCCAACTTCACTATCAACGTCCCTCCAGGACCCGACTTTACAGTCACAGTCGCCCCCAAGACAGTTGACGTCCCGCAAGGCGTACTGGCAACGGCCAACTTCACCGCGACCAATACTGACACGTTTAGCGGTAGCGTTTTTTTCACCTGGGGCGTTTCTCCTGGGATTCTAAGTGTGATCACATTGAGCGCAACCTCTGTGGGCCTCGCGCCTGGGACCTCAGGCTCCGTTCTCCTTGAAGTCAATACGACCGGGGTAACCCCGGGAGTTTACAATTTTACCCTAAGAGGTTACGACCTAGGTCACTCTCATTCAGACAAACTTACCCTGATCGTTCTCCCCCCATCAGCGGGGTTTACAATCACGCAGATACCCAACCTCCTCACAGTTCACCCAGGCTTCTCATCCACTCCCATGATCAATCTAACCAGTATCGACAATTTCTTCGGCAACGTGACCCTGACAGCCACTCCTAGCTACCCCGGGCTCACAACCAGCTGGACAACCCAAACGCTTGCGCTGCGGCCCAACGCCACCGTTTCCGCGGGCATCACCATAGCAGCTTCAAGTTCCCTGCCACCCGGAACCTACTCGGTGATGGTCTCCGCCTCTTCCAACGGAGTAATCCACCTCGCAATCATCACAATCGTGATTCCATTCCCACCCGATTTCAACATAGTCATAGCCCCATCCCAGCTGAGTATACAGCCAGGGAGCTCAGCCACAGCGACAATAACACTGAATGGCCTCTACAACTTCAACGGGACCGTTAACCTCACGACCCAGTTGCTTGGTGCCGGCCTCGTAACCGACCTCTCCGTCCAAACCGCCACACTTACCTACTCGGCATCCACCACTATCACACTAACCATATCCCTCCCTGGCAACACTCCACCTGGCTCTGACTACACTATTACAATCAAAGCTACCGACGGAACCGCTACACACCAGGCCAGTATGACAGTGGCCGCGGCGACCACGCCCGGAGCACCATCATCCACTGCTGGATTGACGCTGATCTACATAATCATGGGGATCCTCGCCGCAGCTGCTGTCGCAATCACTCTCGCAGTTCTGGTAATCGCGAGGCATCGTAAGACTTCTCCAAGGTGACTTAGATGGTAATGCGCGAATGGATGGTTAGGATCACTCCGATCCTCGGCCGCCGTGTATGTCCAGTTCTCATTGTTGTACTTCTCGCTATGTGGGTATCCACTCCTTCGTTCGTGTTGAGATACGCCTCGCTGTCACCGGCCGTGTCGGGACAGATGGTTCAGTGGGAGACTCTGGTCCTGCTCTTCCTGCCGTTACCCGGGATAGTCGCGTCGATCTACGGAGCTTTAACTGGAAAAAGGCTCTGGAGTTTTCTATTGGGGACAACCCCGTATGTTCCTCTGCTCTTTCTCGGGTTGCCGAAATCGATCGTTCCCGTCATAATTGGGGTTCCTATGGGCTTGATGGGCGTCGGAGTTGCTCTGTTCAGACATGGAGACACTTCTAGGGCCGCCGGATTTTCCTTGGTTGGCTGCGCGGTCGTCGCATGGATCTTGACAGTTTCGAGAATCATCGATTGAGATAGCAACCACCTGTCCGAACCATCGTAGCCTGACCATGTGGGTGGTCAGGAGTATTTCTTCCAGGTCCACTCGGGAACAGAGCTAGCGACTAGGATCGGAAGGAAAGCGAGCCAGAACGAGTTCCAATCGAATGAGATGACTGAAAGCACGTTCAACAGGCCTAGGATGCTGAAGAGTGGAAAGAGGATTCAATCCATTCTGCAGTGGACCCTCCCGCAGGATCGGCCATTTATGAGGCAGCCAGTTCCCGCCCACGCGACAGCCACCACCCAGAGAACTCCTCTAGCCGTAAGCGATGTCACTGATTCACCATAAGCTATGCCTGCTACTACCACCAGAACAACAGGCACGCCCCACAGCAAATAGCACCAAGGAGCCCTCTCGAAGTTTCGGCCACGAGAGGGTTGTGAAGAAGGCTGAACCGGGAGCTCCATGATTACGACACGACGACCCCTGCTCCATTGCTCTTCAGGTGTGATAAAGAGAGGTTCCCATTCACGAGCAAGTAGCCGTGATTATTGAGACATAGAGCACGAATCCCCACCGGGCTTGAACCCAAAGAAGATCTCGCTCCATGCCTCTGCCCAATATTATCTTACCCGAGCGGGGTGCATCTACCTTGACGATATAAATTGACACACCTACAAACACACACGGCTCATATTATTTCCTGGGTTGCTAAATACTATGTTAAGAATTCACTTGTATTCACTTGTAGACCGACATAAAATATGCTCTCACATGGCCCTTTCTTGTGAAAATAAATGAATCGTTCACTAGAGTCCCGCGAACGTGATCTCGCATATGACAGACGTCACCAATCTTCAACGACAAGGCTTATTCAAATAATCGTGCTGACATCCGCACTCTTGCTAGCAAGTCCCACCCTCGCATTCGCGCATGCGATCAACAGTCCACAAGCATCAGCTCAGGTGGCGAACGTCGTTCTGGGTTCAAGCTCAGGACATCCGCCGCTAGACAACTATTTTGTGGAGCTTTGGCGACATCCACAAAATGGTCAGCCCATTTTCGTTTCACAACAGGTGACAAATGGTACCGGCCGGGTTAGCATGTACGACTCAGCATTCCCTACAATGACGGTTGGATCATATGTCCACTACGAAATTGGCGTGTCGAAAATCACTAAAGGAGCTTTCGAGATGGTCACCGACTACCATTGGTCAGTTATTCGTCAAGCAGGAGCCTCCCGCATTGAAAATATCCAGGCGGACGTTTCGAAGGCTAAGATGCTACAACCCCTGCAGCAATCCTCAACGCGATCTTCTGCAACAGTATCTCCCACAACTGTCGGCGACAATAATTGTAGCGGGTTTGTGCAATGGTGCGAGCTAGATGTCGCAGAGTGGAGCAACGTTTGGACCACCATCGGAGAAGGGACAGGCACCGGCTACGTGACTGACTCCTTCCAATATGGGCAATCCAGTGCATCTACAGTATCTACAGAGGTAACAACGGGCAATGGCTGGTCGGCAAGTGGAAGCACCACCAATCAGGCAAGCTCAACCACAACTTGGCCAAACCTATACTGCTGCTGGAACTACTACGCCGACACTCAGTTCTACTACAAAGAGAACCAGCAGTATGTATGCGACGGATCGTTTGAGCCTGATGACAGCGGATGGACCGATTGGACTGGATACTTCTGCCAAGAGTACGACTACGTTCCAACGAACACATACTCCGTCTAGGCGGACTACTGGCAACAAAGCGACAGAGCTTGGGGTGACGCAGGTGCCTCGTCCAGTTGGCCCGGAAACTGCTTAAGTCTCTCCCAGATCCAAAGTGACGGGCTCTCATGGAACCAGTTCGCCGCGAACACTCCTAGCCATCAGATCCAAGTCGCGAATGGATACAGCTATTCCTCGGCTGCATACATCGGTAACCCTCAAGGCGGTCCTGGAGTAACCTTCTCTGACACATCGGATTACCAACAGCATACAACGCAAACTTTCTCCTTTGGTAGCCAATACAGCTACTACTATCTCTATACCAACGGATACTATTCTGGCTCTGATTCAAACTGGCCTGTCATTTTTGCGTCGAACACTGCCGCGCATTGCGGACCTTGAACCTCTGGCCGTCTGGCCAGAGGCACCCCTTTTTTTTCTTAGGAAGTTCCAAAACCTGTTACAGTTACGAATATTAGCTAACTGAGCAAATTACCTAAAGGCTCTATTTAGACTGGTGAAAATTTGATCACACGTTGGAAAATTCTGCTGCTGGTAACAATCATCTCAGCGATCATCATTACGGCCTCACTTGTTGCAATCCAAAATAATGCTTCGAAGCTATCCCCAGAGTGTCAATCATTAGTTGCGAGCGGTCTCAAACTACAGCCTGAAAGCGGCTTTACCTACATATGCGGCAACATGACAGCTTCCGATGGAAGGTTATCGGTCACAGTCCACAACTATCGTTTTGCTCAAGCACAAAACATCTCCTTCGAAAACTCGCCCAACGAACCAAAACCCGCTCCACAAGACATATTCGCGATTGTAAACACCACAGTGGTGAACGTAGGCAATGGTAATTTTACGCTAGGAGGAGGATTCTTAGTACAGGTTGCGGGGAATAGTTTTCCTCCGGTTCAAAATACGGATTTTTCGATAAATGCCACTTTCCCCGGAGAATACCCCAATCGGACCCTTCCCAATATTAGTGGAGGGGTCTACATGCCACCGGGAGCGAGAGTGGATTTCAGGGCTCTATTCTTTGTGCCCAACGCCACCTCAACCATTATGCCAAGCCTCTCCCTCCAATACTTTGGATATCGAGAACTTCGCTACGGTGGCAACTATATTGGTGGCGGTGGATTTAGTTGTATAAGCGGTACATGCCAGACCACTCTAACCGAACTAATAATCGCGGTAAAACAGTGACACTCAAAACGACCCCAAGAATAGTTTCGGTTTGCTGACCCCGTCTAAAGTTCCTGGTTGTGAAGTGTTGATGATAGGTTAGTTTTGGGTCTGGAATACATCGGGCTGGCTCCGGGGTTCGCGGGAGAGGTGCTCGAGATCTATGAGGCGTGGGAGGGGAAGGAGGCGTTGCCCCTGGAAGGTCAAGGAGCTGATGCTGGTGCTCCAGATAGAAGTCAACAGACGCTACAAGCCATACGTCCCCCCGGAAAAAACCCAAGATCAAGATAATTCAGGGACACCAGACTGGTCTGAGGAGATAATCCCAAGAATGGGGGCGCCCTAGAATCCAGCTCAAACCCCGTATTTTTTCTTCCTCCTCACTTGACACACCCTCCGGACCGCCAGAGGGATGATGCTTAGGGCTCCTATTATGGCCGACCAATATCCAACAGCGGCGATGACAATGAGGGCTGCGCAGCCATTGGTCACGCAGGCTACCGTCTGCTGGCCTCGAGCATAGAGATTACCCGCGATTACCCCTGAGCCCCAGAAAATAACCACCCCCAGAACAATGATGATTGCCCGTCCACGGAAGCATATCTTCGGCATTCGAGATGGTCTTGGAGGACCTACAAACCGCATGTCCCTCAACTCCTCCATCCGCTTGCCGATGCTTGGGGTCCAGAACACCGAAAACCGATCGGCGAGGCTTGACAGTGTTGCCCTCGGATCGAGACCTTGCATCTTCTCGAGAACTTGAGTTACTTGCTCGGTTCCGAACTGACTGGCTGCGTTTCCGTCCAGTTCGAACTCCCACGTTCTCAACGATCTCCTGACCCAGAGCAGAGATAGCAAGATCGGGACGCTCCAGGCTGGGAAAACGAGAATCGGGCCCCATGGTCTTCCGACGAAAATGTAGAAGACGATGAGGAGAGCCCCGAACGCCCCAAGGATCATTAGAGACATCACTCCGAGCAACCTGGACATCCTCCCTGAATTGAAGGCCTTAAGCCTCAACAAGTGCATCTCAATCAGAATCCTCCACTCGTCAAGCGACAACTTTCCCTTCAGATATTCAGGAACCATAAGCTCGGCCAACGGAATACCGAGAGGCCCAAGCCAGAACTCTCGCGAGATCACCGGCATCGTGATCATCCAGCCCACACCGCCACGAACGAACCTTCCCCAGACAATCTGCCTGTACCAGAACCGCGAGTCCAACCGCACAGCTATCTCTCGAGTCAATTGCAAAAGCGCATCATCTTCTGGGCTCGGACCAGTCTTGATTCGGTCGTACCATCTCAGAGGACGAAGCTTGACCAAGGGTCCATACCACACTTGCCCCCCATCGTAATACACTTAGTGGAATGATACCTGAGAGAAATACCGGCTGGAAGATGATGATATCTGTGAACCGTAGGACAAAACAAGACCAGTAGAACCTCAATGAAAACCCACTTGCGAATCCATCCTAGGCGAGGAACCGGGCTGACCTCTACGTTTTTGACTTAGACTCCCCAACCTAGAATTGGGGCACTCTGGATTGAGACTCCGTGCCATGCATCTCTTGGCAATACTTGCCGTTCTGGCACTATTGCTCCCTTCTCCCGTAAAAGCACAGAACTCAGTTTTCCAAACGGGTTTGGTAACTGAGAAGTCCTCGTACAAGCTTAACGAGATGGTCTATGCTCAGCTGATTCTGTACAACCCGACCCCTCAACGCATCGCTGTCCATTTCTCTGGAGGATGCTGGTTCAGCTTCGTCGTCCGCGACATGCTTGGATCCTTGATTCACAACGAAACATGGTCCGACTGCGACCCGGACATTAACGGCTACGAGAACACGACAAATGTAATGACCGTAGATCCTGGCGGGGGCCGTTGGACCCCATTATCCTGGAACCAACTCGATTCACTGGGGAAGCATGTATCAGTGCCAGCAGACTATGTCCTGTCTTGGAGTTTCAAGAATCCCTACCAGCCCATCCCAGAAGCCTCGAAGACAATAACGCTAACAGATCAGGTGCAGTCGCAGTGGGAAGCCTTCTCTGCACCTGCCTTCCGATTCCTACTCAGTTTCTCACCTTTCATTTTTTTTGCGGGACTAATGGGAGGGATTCCATTGTCCCGGGCCTTGAAAGGAACGAAGCGGTCCGCCAGACTCATGCTCGCTTTGCCCGCCGCCGTTTCCGTAATCGCGACCGGTGTCATCGTCTTCGGGCTGTTCTCCAACCAGCTTGTCTGTTTGGCGATACAGTGTCCGGGGACAATTTCCCTCTTCAACATGCTGAACCTCTATCTTCTGATTACCCCTCTTGTTTGGTTGATTCTCTTCCTAGTAGGAAAAATGGTCCCTGAAAAGATGATGTGGCTTCCTCTTTCCATCTTTGAATCCTGGACGGGTTCCATGCTGATAATAGCCTTCGTCGTCCTCAACTCAGCTTCAGAAATTTGGAGGAACACTTTCTACTATGACTGGACTGTGATGTGGCCAAGCTATGCATTAATCCTTGCAACTATTCCCGCTCAATTGATCTTTTATCGAGCATTCAAAAAGAAGCTTTTGTCAACCGCCCCTTTCATCCCAGTCGTCAAAGCGCCACCGTGGCCAACTTTTCCGGTTAAGAACGAACAAGGGCAGGCTTAGGCGGACTAGTGACCTAGTCGAAAGTGCCGAGGCTGTCAAGAAACAATATACGATAAGGCGACCAGGAATAATCCAAACGCAATTAGAAAGAACTCTCGTCGCACGGGTCCTGTAAAAAACCGTCTCTTGACATTAGCCGACAACCTCTTTGCTCCCAACAGGCCGGTTCCCACTATCATTATAGAAAAGCCTACGAAGAAGAGCCCCAAGTTCGGTTCCATGACTTAAATCACGTTTTTCGAGTTTATGGCTTCTTGGATAACGGCTCTTACCAACTCGGCATTAGAGTCGATATTCTTCCGTCCCGAGAGTATGACCAATATCCTCAAGTTACGTAGAGTCTAGTTGTATCAGAGGAATGTCTTCCAAGGCCGCGTTGAAACAGTAATCGGATCGTATAGCTCACGCCGATGCCATCTCCTATTACGTAATCATCCTTGTTTCCAGAGCCCTTGGATTCGGTCCCGCTGAGAAGGCTTGGCATATTGTCAAAGGATAGCGAGTTCGCTTGCAAGGAGCAGATAGTGGACGGGTCAAAGACTAGAACGAGTTCTTCAAAGCTCCTACCTACGGGTTTCCAGACAGCGTTCATCTGCCCACGCCCTTTGACCTTGCCGAGAGTCTCGTTGAATCCTGCCCTGTAAACCGGGAGTCTAGGGTTTCTGTTCAAGATGATCTTTGCCTCTTTCGATTGGGCTGGGAAAGTCCCCTGACAGCGTACCTCGCCATTCCCAGTTGTAACGGTTACTGTTGCCTCGCCATCTGGGATGGTGAGAACATTCTTCTCGACTGATACATTGTGAGGCCTAGCCGGCGGCGAGAGGAGTACCAGAACAATCTCACGTCCTTTGGCCAATTCGAGCCTAAGGGCGGGAGCGATCAGGTATCCTTCGCCATTTGATGTAACAATGCCTGCACAGGGAAATTTGTCTTTTGGATCGAATTCCACAATAATCTGACCTTGCCCAATGATGGTGTATTCTGCAGGGGTGGGTTGCGACAACTCGAATTGACAGTTGGGCCCAAATGCCTCGTCGACTCCTTGTATCCAAGAATAGACAAGTCCCCTACCACGGAAAGCTCCCTTCAGACTTCCAATACCAGAGACGGTAAAGCAGTCATGACCTCTGGACTGGTCACGCTCGACTGGATTTTTCACATAGCTGATTAGCCGTGCCGTTGATAACTCCCTACTTCTTGGGGAAGTGTGAGATTTCCCAGAGGTTTCCTTCGGGATCCTCGAAGTACGCTATTCGCTGGCCCCACGACTGAGTCGTAGGAGACTTCACAAAATGAACGCCTTTCTTCCTTAGTTCTTCGTACTCTCGGTCCACGTCCTCAACGAAGACCGCATAATAGGTTCGGTGAATCGTTTCCTCTCTCGGTCGAACTTGTTCCTCCGAGATCAACCTGGCGACCTCTTTGATCGAGACTAGACCGAGAACTAGTCCGCCTTTGCCACCAATAGCCAAGAAAGCACTTTCGTCATCTTTGTGGTTCAGCTTGAATCCTAATTTGTCCCGGTAGAACGACGCGCATTTCTCGACATCGCGTACGGGAAGCACTACCGCATTAACGTGATCGATCATCACACCGAACGAATAGATTCCAACTAGAAAAGGCTAACTTCGACTCAACCGGTGAACAGAAGCGTCTCGACTATTTCTCATGTATGCGTCGCAGAGTCCTGTGGAGTTCAGGACCGAACACCTGCCCTTTTCTAATGTCGACGTCCCTCCATGACTCGAACCTTGTCCTGCTCCGTTTTGTAGTAGACCGTCTCGGAACCCCAAGCACAGGAAACCCACTTGCGCCGTCTACGTGTCTCTACCTCAATCTCGCACAGCGCAATTGTCTTGCCCAACTTTCGAACTTTTCCACGTGCGCGAATAACTCCGCCAACTGCGGGCCGGATGAAGCTCAGCTTGAACTCGACCGCAAGTACCCCGCAGCCAGGCGGCAGAAGGGACAAGGTAGCGTATCCTGCTGCGCTATCAGCAAGTGTCGCCATGACGCCTGCGTGGACAAATCCATCTTGCTGACTTAGTTCGGGACGATTGCTAGCTGATAGTTCAACCAGGCCTTTCTCCAGACGGGAGATGCGTGCATTGAGTAGTCTCATGATTCTCTGCTTTCGAAAGCTGACCCTGACATGTCGGAAACGGTTCAATTCAGTGAACTCCCATAGTTGGTCGCAGGGTTAGAACTTGAACTTTCGAATTTATGGACCCTCCCGGCAAGTCTCTAATCGTGGATCAAAATTTGGACTTGAAAAGCACCGTTCGAGTGCAGGGTGATCCAGTAGCTATGGCGATAGTACCTTTTATATACATCCTATGAAAATAGTTTCTTTCCAATGTACCACTGCAGAACAGTCACCGTCTCCTGTACCTTGGTGATTTTGATGCTCACTATGATTCCTGCCTTTGCGCATGTCCCCGTCGGTCATGCAAACAAGCCTCAACCTCCACCCACATCAACCGGCACAGCCTGGGCCAAGGCATACAACATCCCATATAGTTACTCGGTGGCCGCAAGCGTCTCTCAGACAGCCAGCGGTGGTTACGTGGTTGGAGGATCGTGCACGGGGGGAGTGACCAGCTCCGCCTGTGCGGATGTCAGTGAACCAGCCGCAATAGTCATGATGCTCGACCCGAATGGAAACATTCAGTCGCAGACTCAGTACTTGTACAAGAATTATCCCTACTCTACTCCATCGGGTCTCATCCGTCCGACCTCAGATGGAGGTGCCACCTTCGCGGGCAACGCCCAATTCGGCTGTCCCGCAACAGGGCAGACCAGTTGTGCTACGATCGTCAGAGTAGATTCGACCGGCCGCGTTCAATGGGCAAACGACCTGCAATTCTCCACCAGCTCCTCCTACGGCCCTCTCACGTGGCCTCTCGACCTCCAAACAACTAGCGACGGAGGAACTGTCGTAACAGGCTACGCCTTCGCTCCAGGGGCTAGCTACAACCCCTTCGTTGCGAAGCTTAGCTCAACCGGACAAGTACAATGGCAACACGTCTACGTGGACCCGAATAGCGGCTACAGTTATGCCGTTGGCGTCCGCCAGACACCTGACGGCGGATATGCTGTGGCTGGCGAGGTTTCCTACACGATAACGTCCTCCTATACAGAGTCAGACATAGCCGTCTTCAAACTCGACTCGACAGGCAATCTGATCTGGCAACACTCCTACCTAGTCGGGACAGACAGCTATGCTGAGTCTCTGGCGCTGACCTCAGACGGAGGCTTCATTGTCGGTGGCCTAGTTTCCATAAACACTTCAACGTCATATAGCAGCGCAGTCCTGCTCTTGAAGCTCGACTCATTGGGCAACGCACTGTTTGCCAAAACCTATGTTCCAACGGGGAGTATCAGTGATCTTACAATAGCTGAGGTTCAGCAGACCACAGATGGAGGATACGCGTTCGCCGGACACTATTTCGAGAATACGATCTACGACCAGAGAGCATGGCTCGTCAAGACCGACTCCGCAGGCAACGTGCAGTGGAACAAGATCTACGGCGCGGAAGTCCAATACTCCGCTCGAACCTTCAACTCCTTCCAGCAAACAAGCGACGGCGGATTCATAGCCGCCGGCTCCACCAACCAGTACAACAACGGATACACATCACTATGGCTCGTAAAGACCGACTCAAATGGCAACATCGGAGGCTGCAACGACGTTCATTCAGCCTCAGACACAAGCAGCTCAGCCACGGTAAAAGTCTCAAGCATGGATCTAGCAGCATCCAAGGACAGCTTCAGCTACTTAGCTGATACACTCGCCGTCTTCACAGGACCCTTCATAGCAACAAAAGAATGCTAGTCGACCCGTCCAAATTATCTCTCACCTGCGCAGGTCTGCTGACTATCCAATCTGGCGCACTCTTCTCACGCACTTCCTGATACTGCTGTGGTCAGTAGGTGTTAATTGAAGCTGCCCAAGTTTCATTGTGAGAGGTCATCTCTTTCGAGTAAAGCTGACCCGTTTGAATGTTCTTAGATCAATAGAACTTCAATGTTGGCTACTTTCTGGATTGTCTGAAAGTCGCGGTCGGATGTCACTATCGTGTCGGCACCGTTTGCAATCGCGATCCCCGATATCAGAACGTCTAGAGCACTGATCGGCTTTCCGATTCTCAGCAAGGATCCCATTACTTTTGAGGCTTCTTCGGTTGCGGCAGCGTCCAGTTCTAGGAATAGACTCTCTCTTGCAAAGGCCCTAACCGCCTTTTCCCTTTTCAAGAGCCTCTTATGAAAGATGGGACTGAGAAGCTCGAAGAGCGATATGCTTGTCATTCCAACTATGTCTCCTCGACCTTTCTCTTTCTCAATGATTCGCCTAGTCTTCTCTCCCTTACGAAGAAAGTCGATAATAGCTGAAGTGTCCATGACTATCGTGTTCGCATCACGCTTCTCTTCCTCATCTCTTTGACACTGGTTTCGATAAAGGTGACCTCTTCATCATCACCCCATGCGCCCCACAAGGGCAACAAGTCTCCGCGTTTCTCAAGCAGCTTTTCGATCACGTCACTGAAGCTCTCACCCTCCTTCTTCGCATCTGACAATTTCCGGTAAACCTCCTCTCTGATAGCAAGATTCTTGCTGGCCATACACAGATATGTATACTGGTCTGTATACTAAGCTTTCCATCCGACGCTAGAACGTCCACGACTGTATTCGTTTGACCTTGCGGGATTAGCATCCGACGCGTTCTCTTGATTGTCGCCAAGGGACTGGTTGTCCTGTTGTACTGTAAAGGTTTGGAGTCCACCTGTTGGGGATAACATGTCCGAAGGCTACGAACGGATGAAACGATAGTATCTCGAATCTTAAGCCGTAGACTGCTTGGGATAGGGCCGCCAGAGTCTGTCGTCGCGGGTTCGGGAGCGACACTTGAAGGGCATTGACAACTTAGAGGGCTGATGCGCGAAATACAACACGTTTCTTCGCTCTCTAGCGGCCTCTTATTGACTCAACGCAAGCTCGCGTAGCCCCAATTCAAGTCTCGATGCAAGCTCACGAACGTCCTGTGAATTGTGCAGAAGCTCATCGATAGTCTTGCTCAGTGCCCGGAAGAGCTGAGTTCTTTCAAGCGAACCCACAAGGGTCCGCGCGAACGGCTTCAGGGTCTCTGGAGGCAAATCATCAAAACCCCTGCCATAATTTGTCTTGAACCCGCGATGCTGGCATGCAAGCGAGAGCGCCTGGTCACGGGCTGCACTGATACAGTACTCAGCCTCCCACATTCTCCTCCGGGCAATGCATGCGCGTGCATGGAGCAAATAGACCACAGCAAGCCCGAAGACATGTTCAGGAGGGGAGGGCTTGGCCTGGTCCCTTTCAAGACCATTCCCGAAGAGCAAGTCGTACCTGAGGCCCCGAGCGAGAAACTCGTTCCCCGGAGTGAATGACAAATCCACCTGCAGGTTGCCAGGCAGCAGGAAGACTCTGTACATCGTCGACAGATATGGAAGATCGAATAGGTGAACGGCTCCGAACTGGCTTTTGAGACGCTTTGTCCAATCTGCCACGACGTCGTCTATGATTGCATTGTCAGCTAGCCCAAAGGTGAGGTCCAAGTCTGACCATTGGTCCCCACCACCTGCCGCAGTCGACCCGACCAGTGCGCCCGCGACTAGACGAGGGTCCTCACGGCTCATTTGCACGAGGCGGTTGCGGACCCGATCGCGCTCCTCAACTGTGAACATGAGATATCATACATCTCATGTTTCGTATATTCTGCAGGGCTCGAACTAGCCAAATTCCAACTGGTATCTTACGTCCATTGAGGGTGGACGGAATGTTGAATCGCCCGAGTCACCTGGACACGGATGGATGGAGAAAATGGACGGCCTCGCATCCCCCAATGCCCGAACGAATGTCAAGGCTCAGACAACTATCAAGCAGAAACTCCCTCCAATAGACTGCTCACGAAGATCTGCCGCCGTCGCAACTCGAACTCGAGCTAATCGACACCCTTAGGCTAGAGTAGTTTCAGCTTGCTGACCTGTCTAAGTCATTGCCTGAGAACCATTGATGATAGGATTGTGTTGGGTTTGAACGAGATCGGGTTGGCTCCGGGGTTCGTGAGAGAAGTGGTCGCTGCGTGGGAGGCGTGGGAGGGAAAGGAGACTGCGCCGATGAAGCTCCAGCAATTGATGCTGAACCTCCGGATAGATGTCCATAGACTCTACAAGATAGGCGTCCGTCCTCAGGAAAAACCGAAAATCCGGGTCTACACCGACACTAAGCTAATCTGAGGATAACGCTCTAGGCGTTCTTGTTCTTCGAAGCCATCTGCATAGCCACCTGCTTTAACATCCGCCCGCCAACAGTTGCTCCTGCGGCTTTCGTCTTGTTCATCAAGGGATTCTCCGGCACCCTCGCGTACATCATCATGTAGGGCGCCATAGCCAGTACGATCTTGCTCTCAGCCTTTCGAATATGCTCCTCCAAGGTACTCCTAGGCTGCCCCTGCTTCCGCGCCAGATCATCCGCAGTGATCCGTTTCGGAATCTCGTAATACCCGTTCTCCACCGCAGTTACCAACGCTTTCATCTGCTTCTCAGTCAGCTGGCCGAAAAGACTACTTAGCGACAAGAGAAACGTGTCATCCGTCACGCCTTCCGAGACAGATTTCTTGTGCAAGACCTCTGCTGTACCAATCCTGTCCAGTCCCCGGAGCAATCCCTTCAGATCATTATCATCATAACCCACCAGACGATGGTATTCCCATCCTCCCGCCAAGACCAAGGGAGGAATACGCATGAAATTGTGCCGGTTGATCATTGGACTGATGGGAGTCCCCTTGTGGTCCGAACCACAACAACACGTCCGGGCCACCAACTGGAACTTGTCCTGACAGTAAGTCTTGGAAATGATCTTCCCATCGAGATGCGCATTAGTGGTTGACGTAATCTCCTTCTGCAGTTCCTCGAACGAACCGAGACCAGCAGCCTCTATCTCAAGAACATCCGTACCACCATTGCACCACAGCGAGAATCTTGCGGTTGGAAATTTCTCGGTCAACTCGTTGTAATGATCACCGTGCCCCGTCGACGGCTGAAAACGGAAGAACAGCTCAAACATGCTCTGAACAAGGCCTTTGATAGCCGTCCGTTCCATATAACCGGTGTGCCGGCGTACGCCAGTAACTAATCACAGTCGCACAACGGCGAAATGACTACCGGCGCAGGACGGCTCAAAGATAATCCGACAGAACACCGTCCTCTCCGTTAGGTGAAAAGAAAGATGGCATTTAGAGAAGATTGGACGAGAATCACGCAGAGCATTCACAGTCTCATCTCAGCGTTCAGGCCTTCTCCCGGAGGGACGTCAGGAAAAGGCCACAATACCATAGTAAGTTCTCCACAGTCCCAGCGAACAGCGTTCCTGATCGGAAATACCATAAACGCGAGATTGCTTGCAGAGATCGAGCGCAAACGCAACCCGGCATACATGTCCAGCCTAAGGAACCAAATCAGGTAAAAGAGGCATTCCGAAACGCAATCCATACAAGAAAAGGGCTCGATAGAACCGGACTCACCAGAGCAATCAGGAGATCTTGCATACGATCCCATTCACCGCTGCCCGGTCTGCGGCCAAATAGCCCGATGCTACACGGTTGATGGTTTCCACAACTGCAACCTCTGCGGGTCGACCTGGCGATCCTCCCTAGTATAGGCCGGCGACACATCCGGTAGGTTAGCGCAACTCAAGACGTGACTCGATTCAATTTTCCTTGCATTGCACAGTAGAACAATTCTTTAGCGGGGGGAGAATTGTCCGGATTTAAGCGGATTCCTAGGAGAATGATCATGATCTGGTGCGGCAGGAGGGACGGTAGGAGTGAAGAAAATATTGCAGAGTGAAAATCAGCCGAGTGCTCGACGGGGGCTCTCATTGCGGTCAGTTCTGCTCTTGGTGCTTCTAGTCGGCGTCGGTGCAGGTGCCACCGCCTACGCTCTTGGTACAGCCTTCGCAGCAAGTACCAGTTCGTCTACAACTACCCAACAGAGTACAAGCACAACTAGTGCAACAACTGGTGCTCACAATTGCACGCTAGCTTCACTAGCTTTGACAGCTGCTTAGTTGCGCAGGTCGCCGACTCTCTTCAAACTTCCCATTTTCCTCCCTCCGATGTTGCATGAACTGAGTAATCTAGATCTGTGCCAATAGGATCTGTATTGTGGCTGCGTATCCTGTCAGAGCCCCGAGAAGGCGAATGATTGCGTGATGCAGGTATTTTGTCTTGCAAGCTCGGGACTTTATCATATGATTGTAAGCGCCTCCTATGCTCCCGGCTTCAGCGATCATTTTTGACGAGAAGAACGGTACCCAAGCGACTCTGGTGCATGCTCCAGCAGAGAAGAGGACGAGGACTGTGCTCGCTCCAAACAGCGTACCAGCGACTAGTGGAAACGAGTGAGACAGGGCAGTGCCCAAGAACGAGGCTGTTAGCGCCAGCAGAATCCCGTCCAAGGTGACGATGATGCTGGCCTTCTGGTCCAGCGTGTTAACGTGAAAGCTCCACAACTGCAGCCACCTGTCCTCGCCCTCTGTGAGATTCGCGATAGCCTCCTGTTCAGTTGGCACAGATTTCAGTGCTCCAGGATTCTGTTAGTGAGTTTCGAACTTGTCATGCTCTGAGAATCGTCCAGTTATTTCTTCCAGACCTCTCCGCCTGTGTAAGGGTCCAGAAAGTTCAGTTGCATGTCCAAGACTTGCTGGTAGACCTTGCCCGCGTCCGTTCGAGAATAATGGGTAACTCTACCATCGGTGCTAGCCAGGATCAGCGATGTCCTCGTGAGTATGCCGCTGGGTCCTAGCAGCCGGTCAAACGCCTTGTCGTCTCCACCGAACGGCCCGTTCAGCAGCGTGCTCTTGGGACACTTGTCCGCGAAGACCTCGATCATCTTCAGGACTGTCAGTCGTTTCTCTGCTTCTTTCCTTGTTTCCGGTGAGAGGGGCACTTTTCATCGGCCGAGCTTCTCAGCCATGGCCAACAGTCTGGAATATCTTCTTCGGAGGCCTAATAGGCTGTAGATGGAGATTACGGAGAGCAGGAACAAGACAACCGTCAAAGCAGTCTCCACTACCGCCGACGTGTCTAGAGCAGGACGCATCGGAAACCCGAAACCGCCCGGCTGGAAATATACAAAGAAGAGAAGCCTCAGCAATGAGGATATGGCGAGCAAGAGGGCGAAGGCGGCAATCAAAGCCTGGGTCGTGATCGTCCTCAGCAGGTCGTCAGCCATCCGGGCGGCGTCCTCCTTGAAAGCGGCCAATACTTCTTTTAGCAGAGGATCCTCGATTGACGACACGTTCTATCCCTCTCCTCCATGGAAATGAAAGGTGTTCACATTCGACTCGCGCTCCAGTGAATTTAAGCAGATTCCTAGAAGCAACCGACTCTCATACCAACGAATCTCAGTCGTCGGAACAATCGGCGCCGGCAAGACCACGTTCGCCCGCAAAACATCCAAGCTCCTCGATGCCCCACACATAGAGCTAGACGCTCTCCACTGGGAACCCAACTGGGTAGAGGCGCGCAACGATCTCTTCCGAGAACGCGTCAAACGATCATTACAGGGCGAGTCATGGGTCGTAGATGGAAACTATCACCAGGTACGCGACATTGTCTGGAGTCGGGCGGACACGGTTGTCTGGCTGGACTATCCCCTCGCCACCATCATCGCTCGCCTAACAAGGCGGACCATGAGGAGAATCCGAACCCGCGAGCAGTTATGGAACGGTAACCAGGAACACATTCGGGGATTGTTCACCTGGGATTCCGTGTTCTTGTGGGCGATCAGAACTTATCGGAGACGAAGAAGGCAATACCCCATTCTCCTCAACAAACCAGAGAATTCGCACCTGAAAGTCGTAAGGTTGAGATCACCGAGAGAGGCGGCATGGTTTCTGTCCACGCTCGGACAACTGGAAGAATTGAGTTGAGTCAGACAACGCCGAACTACTCAGAGACTCTCCGAACCACTCTAGTCTCCAAGGGTATCTGGCACCGGTTCATAGAATTCGACGAGCCAGTCAGAACCGTCGAAGAAGCCTCGAGAAAAGTCTCTGCAGACAGGATCATCAAATCAATCGTCCTCATAGGCTCGGACAAGAAACCCATCCTAGCAATACTCCCAGCGAAAAAAAAGATCAGCTACAAGAAGATCAAGACACTACTCAAAGTCAAAGACGTACGCCTGGCCCAACCAGATGAAGTCTTGGAACACTCAGGCTATCCAGTCGGTGGAGTACCACCGTTCAACAAGATCAACCGAATCCTGCTCGACCCAACAGTCCTGCGAAACACGAAGAGCATCGCAGGTGGAGGGGACCCAGACAAGCTTGTGGAACTAGAAACCCGGGACATACTCGAATTCTCGGACCCCATCATAGCGGACTTTAGTGTCTAGATGGAGCCTTTGCGAAACTAATCCGTGGACGCGGGATTCTATTAGCTGACGACTTTTCTGAACTCGTAAATCGTTGCGCCCATGGTTAGAATTGCTATCAATGATATTACTCCGAAAGACAGGAGAAACGAGTTCCAGTTGTATCCATTTATTATCAGATCGCGAATCGCGTTCACTGCAAAGCTAATCGGGTTGTACGCTGATACGTTCTTCATCCATTCCGGCATCAGTCTCTTGTCCATCAGGGCTGTGCTCATGAATAGGAGGGGGAAGGTCAAGGTTCCGGCTATTCCGAAGACCGTTTCAGCGCTCTTGGTCCTGAGTCCTAGGGCCAGTGAGATTCCTGACCACGCTAGGCCGAAGAACGCCACTGTGAACAGGATCAGGACGTATCCTATGAAGCCTGTAACAGGAAAAACCCCCAGACCATAGGCAAGTACCAGTATGATGAGAGATTGCGCAAAGACCCGGAACGCATCGCTCAGAAGCCTACCTAGAAGAATAGAGGCGCGACTGGCGGGCGTGGCGAGCATCTTGGTGAGGAAACCGGACTTGATATCATCCACGACGGCCGTGCCAGATTGGAACGCGCTTGAGAAGGCGTTCTGAAGAACAATGCCCGCGGTGGCGAATATAGTGTAGTTTATTCCGCCAAGGAGTAGACCGAACGAGCTGAACAGTTGTGTGAACAGGACGAGGAAAATTATCGGTTGAAAGAGCGAGAAGAAGAGCAGGATCGGGTTTCGCACGAGTTTTTTCATCCAGCGCAGGAACATGTAGTAAGAGTCGGATGCGAGAGTCATCTTGTCGGTCTACCTCCTTCTCCGGCCGAACATACCGGACGCCCTTGACTTGTCAATCTCCTCTGGCCTGATTCTCCTTCCCGTGTGTTTGAGAAACACGTCGTCAAGGGTCGGACTAGACACACCGATCGAGGAAAGCTTGACCTCAGCGTTGTCAAACGCCCGTACGATGTCAGGGACCAAAAACCCACCGTTCTTCGCGTAGACCACGATCCCTTCGTCAGAATCGACAATTTCCGTGATTCCTCCTAAGCCGCCGAGGACTTGTTTGGCCTTGTCCTTGAGCGACCCGGTTCCAGGACTGCCATTCTCGAAAGCCAAGGTGACACGATCAGCACCGATCTCCGACTTCAGCTCCGCGGGCGACCCTTGTGCAACAATCTCACCATGGTCCAAGATAGCAAGTCGGCGACACAGTCGGTCCACCTCTTCCAAATACTGTGTTGTGATGAATATCGTCATTCCAGTCTGGTTTAACCCCTTAAGATACGACCATACTTGCGCACGCGACTGCGGGTCCAAACCGGTTGTAGGCTCATCAAGAAAGAGTATCTTCGGTCTATGAACAAGAGTAGAGGCGAGGTCCAGTCTCTTTTTCATTCCACCCGAGTAGTAGGCTGACCGTTTGTCCGCCGCATCCCCCAGATCAACAACCTTCAGCAGCTCGTTTACCCGCTCCTTCAACTCTCCTCCGTGCATCTGTTGTAAGTGCCCTTGAAGCTCCAGGTTCTCTCGACCAGTCAGATCCTCATCAATAACCGTGTCCTGCATCTGAACGCCGATCAGCTTGCGAACTTTCTGAGCGTCATGCTCGATATCAAGCCCAGCAACGCTGGCTACACCCGACGTCTTCCGCAGAAGAGTCGTAAGGATCTTGATCGTGGTACTCTTTCCGGCACCATTCGGTCCAAGAAATCCGAAGAACTCGCCATCATCAACCTTGAAGGATATTCCCTTGACAGCCTGAGTGCCATCTCCGTAAGTCTTTACAAGATTCTCGACTTGAACAGCTGGCAACTCTCTAATCCTCTATCGTATTAGATATATCGCATCAGATACGGGTTTATATAAAGAGTTCTTCCACCCCGCCTTCACGAAGCGAGTTTATTAGCAAAAAGCATCCTACACTATCGTGGCGTGTATGACTGGTTCTAGGAAAACATTGATCCCACGCCCACCGATTCACAGCGCTCTTGCACGCCCACAAGGAATTCCTAGAGGCTTTCTACGACACTATGTTCTGCACCGGATTGCAGAGAAACCAGCTCACGGATACGATCTACTGCAGGAGATCGAGAGCAAAACAGAGGGCGTCTGGAGGCCAGGAGCAGGTTCCATCTATCCAATTCTAAAAGAGCTGGTGAATGGGGGTTACATCAAAGCAGAATCCCACAAGAAGACCGGAAAGCAGCAACACATCTACAATATCACTCCCGAAGGACGCGCACTTCTAAAGCGATCAAGCGAGATGTTCATGAAGACTGGGCAAAATTGGGGGGCGATGAGATCTATACTCATGGAACTAGTCGATCCGAAAAACATTCCAACAATGTTCACACACATGACAACTGGACAATTCGCGTTTCTCCGCGGAATCCTCGAATCGAAGATGGATAAGGTCCCGCGCAAGGAAATCCAGTTCATGCTGAAGGAATACGCCCTTAATCTCGAAAGGCAACTCGACTGGACCAAGCGGGCTCTCAAGAAGCCATGAAGATCCGAGAATTCATGATTGAAGACTACCGAATAGTACGCGACCTCTGGCAAACCGCAGGCCTGACCCTTCGTCCGGGAGACGAACTCGAAGACGTCAAGCTGAAACTCCAACGAGACCCAGAATTGTTCCTAGTCGCTGAACAGAACGATGAGATCGTGGGTAGTGTAATAGGAGGCTGGGACGGAAGACGGGGCTGGATCTATCACCTGGCAGTAAAGCCGCAGTACCAGCGGAAGAGGATCGGAGCGGACCTCGTTCACGAGGTCGAAAAACGTCTCCTGGCCAAGGGGGCGAAGAAGGTGAACGCTCAAGTCTACAAGTGGAACGAGCGATCATCTGAGTTCTTCATGGCTATCGGGTATGAAGCACAGCCCGACCTGATAATGATCGGAAAACAGCTAAGAAATAGGGAAGAGGCCAGTCCAAGCTCTGCCCAAAGCGATCACGTCTGAAACAGCATACGGTTTGCTATTCCAGTCTCGCTCCAAAAGCTCCCGTCCTCTACAAGGTCCCAGAACGAAACGAACTGATCTCCGAACACTTGCTGTGCTTCGGTTTCTATGACAACAGGTCCAACGTAGTGGCAATTTGTGCAGTTGTAGAGAGATCCTATGGAACCTCCGAGCCAAAGGAAGACCTCGTCGGAACCGCATACCAAGCATCTTCGCATTTTCACGTGCTCACCTCTAATGTGCAGATAGGGAGCGGGAACTATTCCGTTCTCCTAGGAATCCGCTTAAGGCGAGAAGCTCGGGGGTCGAGAAGACCATTTTCTGGTAGAGTTGAGATCCCAGTCCTTATTCTGAATGACGTTGGGACAGGAGCATGTTTATCGGAGAAAGCAGCTAGAATTCGGTTCCGTCTCCGGAAATTATAGAGATGGTCGAGTTTTGACTGACATGTTCGGCTCGTTGGGCAGACGAGTGTCACGACGCGACGACGTCGTCTCACCCCCAGAGAGGCTCTGCCCATTGTGTAGGAGGGTCCGGAGGCTATCCGGAGAGAAGAAGTGCGCAATCCACGTCAAAGCCGACTCACTAGCAGCACACCATCCCGAATTCGACCTGAAGTCCATCGCAGGCTCCAGCCCTCCGGGAGTCTTCGTAGGCAGGTTCGGGTATCCAAACGTCTACGTCGGACCCATGGTACCCTCGATCTCTGGTGACACTGAGATCCTTGACACTCCCGAATGGTGGATGGGCAAGGGCTTCGATGAGATCGTAGATTTCAGGTATAGTCTGCTTCGAGGCTACAGCAAGGCGAACGTCGCAGACGCTCAGAAGGGAGGTAGACTGATCGAGACCTTGCAGGACGTGGCGATGATGACAAAACCGGTTGACACGGAACTTGTCCTTGCTCGTCCACCCCGAAAAATCTTGGACATGCGCGAAGATTCCCAACCGTTCGGTCCCATCGCACCACTCACCTCCTTCCATGCCGGTAACTCCTCCGTTGACAACAGAATCGAGAAAGCATTCTATGACGGCGATCTCCCTGCGGGCGACGCTGTCCTCCAGCTCTACAGAAACGGCGTCTTGGTAACTCGTATTCAGCGAGCGTTCAGCCTCGGTATGTTTGGCGAGAGCAAGAGACGAAAGCTTGTACCAACACGATGGAGCATAACAGCAGTCGACAGCAACCTCAGCCTCAAACTAATGTCACGGGTAAGACACCATCATCTCATCGATGAATACCGAGTCTACAAGTACACCTACCTGGACAACATCTACGTGGGCATCCTAACTCCTGAACACTGGAAGTTCGAGTGGATCGAGGCCTGGTTCGAGCCTGAGCTTCTCGCGACTAGTTTTCCCGATGTGAACATGGCCGAGGACGTGGAGAAGAGCAGCTATGTCTCTGCGCAAGGATATCGGCCCGTGATGCTTGGTGACTCTGAAGGATTCCGAGGACGAAAGACCTACGCCAAGCCGGGTGGTTGCTATTACTCAGCGAGACTCGCAGTATCGGAATATCTCGATTCGATCGGAAGACAGGCAGGGGCAATAATGTTGAGGGAAATTCATCCAGGCTACATAATGCCCGTTGGGGTTTGGAATGTTAGGGAAAGCCTCCGAGCACTCCTCAAAACACCATTCGAGAGATTCGACTCCATGGACAATGCCATGAACTATGTTAGCAGCATATTTGAGATACCAAAGCGCGGCTGGATGGAAACCTCGGCCCTTCTCCAGAACGCCTATTTCCAGCGGAAGATCAGCCAATTTTAACTAGGCATGATAGGCTGTCTTGCCTGTCTTTGTGCAAAACCTCGTGATGGCGATCTCCATTTATCGATCCCTTGTGGTAAATGCTTAAGCAGGACCTTTTCTAGCGCGATTCTGTGATTTCTACCAAAGACCTGGGCGAGGAACTGGCTAAGATATCCCTTGACCTTGCTAAGCGAGACAATGCGACTTATGCCGAGCTAAGACTCGTCAATACTCGATCTGAAGCCGTTACCGTCGTCAACGAGAACCCGGCCAGCGAAGAAGCGGGCACGATCGGCGTCGGGATCCGCGTACTCTACAATAATCTGGGCTGGGGGTTCGCTGACACTGACGAACTGGAACATGAGAGCATAAGAGAGACAACCAAGAAGGCACTCTCCCTCGCTAAGGGCGCGTCCAAACTCGGGATAAAAGTCACTCGAGCTTCTGAGCCCGTTCATGTCGACAAGTGGGAAACACCGGTCAAGAAAGATCCGTTCCGCGTCCCCACCGAGACCAAATACGAATATCTTCAAGATACTACCAAGAGAATGAAGGAAAATGACGTTGTCGCCCGGAGAGGCCAGATGACGTTTGATTATGTCGAGAAATATTTTGCGAACTCGGAAGGATCGAAGATCTTCCAAACTCTCTCTTACGCGGGCGTATCTGCGATCGTTGCCGCAAAGGGACCCACCGGAGTCCAGAGACGATCGATTCAACAGAACACAGGCGGCGGCTACGAACTCGTGGACGAGATGGACCTTCCGGGACAAGCCTTGGAAATTACAAAAGATGTTCTAGCACTCACTCGCGCGCCAACGATCAATGAAGGAAAATCGGACATTATTTTGAGCGGGGATCAAGTTGCGTTGCAAGTGCACGAGTCATGTGGGCATCCAATAGAGCTCGACAGGGTTCTAGGTTACGAGGCGAACTTCGCGGGCCGGAGCTTTCTCCAACCAGATCAGCTCGGAAGACTCCAGTACGGATCAGAACACGTGAACATAGTAATGGATGCAACCCTCGACCATGGAAACGGGCTTGGGACCTTCGGCTACGATGACGAAGGAGTCAAGGCCCAGCGAAAATACGCAGTCAAGAATGGAAAATTCGTAGGATATCTCATGTCCCGCGAAACCGCTCCTCGAGTAGGAGAGACCCGAAGCAACGGGTGCATGCGAGCCGAATACTACAAGCTCCCAATAATCAGAATGACGAACGTCAGCCTCGAACCCGGCACCTGGGACTATGACGAGATGATCGAGGATACACGCGATGGATACCTTATGGTCACAAATTATGGCTGGAGCATTGACCAGAAGAGGTACAACTTCCAGTTCAACACCGAAAAAGGATACAGGATAAAGAACGGAAGCATAGGCGAAATGGTCAGGGGACCGACGTACGCCGGCATAACACCGGAATTCTGGAACTCTTGCGACGCCATCGCCAACAAGAAGAGCTGGGTGTTATGGGGTACACCGAATTGCGGAAAGGGTCAGCCCGGCCAGACTATGATTACTGGACATGGAGCCTCACCTAGCAGGTTCAGAAACATACGCGTCTTCGGAGCATCCTAGCCATGTCACAAAAGATGGAACACCAACCTGTTTCTCTCCGAGAGAGAGCTCACCAGATCTTCACTGCTGCGAAAAGTGTGGCGGGAAAGGCTGAGGCCGAGATAATACTGGTGTCCCGAGTTGACGAGTACCTTCGATTCGGGAATAACGAACTCGCCCAGTCACAATACAGCACGAGCAGAAACCTGTCAGTCAGGGTCGCGTCCGAGAAGAAACAGGGACGGGTCACAACGGGCACGTTGGACAAGGCGTCGATCGAGAAGACCGTTGAGAAGGCGATCAGCCAGGCCCGCAATTCTCCGGAAGACCCAGACTATCTGCCGATGCCCGGCCCCCAGAAATACCGTACAGTCGATCGGTATAGCGAAAAGACCGTCGAGGCTCCTGCCGAGCTGAAAGCAGGATACATCGGATCTGCGATCGACCAAGCCAAGAAAAACCATCTTCTTGCGTCAGGAGTTCTCGGAACCAGCGTTGAGCATGTAATGATGCTGAACACGTCGGGGCTGGAAGCATCCTATCGAGGATCCGGCGGATATTTCTCGTTGACAATGGACGCAGACAACGGGAACCAGACCGGATTCGCTCTGTCAACCTTTGGCGATATTGGCGAGCTGGACCCGAACAAGGTCTCCCAGATAGCCCTCGAAAGAGCCAAGCTGAACAAGAGTCAGGCGGACATAGCTCCTGGAAAGTTCGACATCGTCGTCGACCCATATGCGTGGAGCGAGATGTTGCTCTTCTTCGCAGTATCCGCATCCACCGGTTACAGTCCTGATCTTGGAATGCGACAGTACAAGGAAGGAAGAAGCTACTTGTCAGGTAGGCTAGGGGAGAAAATCCTCGGCGACAACATCAGCATAGACGATGACGTATATCATCCAAACCAGGCCGGACCGCCCTTCGACGGCGAAGGCTGCCAGAAGAGCAAAGTGTCGCTTGTCGAGAACGGGGTGTTTCGAAACGTCGTCTCCTCCCGAATATCCCAGCACCGTTACGGTGCAGCAGCGACAGGCCACGAACTGCCATTGCCCAACCCTCTCGGTGAGCTACCGACCAACCTTGTAATTCGAGGCAGAGGAGCCACCAAGACCCCTGAGGAGCTAATTGGAGAACTTGACAAAGGGCTGTTGATTACTAGGTTCTGGTACGTGCGAGAAACTGAACCAAAGACCAAGATAGTGACCGGCATGACAAGGGACGGAACATTCCTGGTTGAGAATGGTGAGATCAAGAGACCCGTGAAGAACTTGAGGTTCAACCAGAGCCTCCTGGAATTGTTCAGCAAAGTCGACGCAGTCTCTGAGCCAGTGCGGAACTTCTCCGAATTCCAACAGTTCAGAATCCTACAACCCGGTATCCTGGCGAGGGACTTTAACTTCACCAGCGTCTCACCCTTCTAGGCCACGGCTGAGTCAGAAATAATCTCAGAAAGGCTTCCCCTAGACCGGGCCTTGTTGGTTCTAGAAAACTGATACTTCGCCCTTAGAAGCCATTCACCGTGGATTCTTGACTTATCGGAAGGAGTACGTTCTCGGCATTCTGTCCCTGATGCCCCTACTCGCAGCGGGCACCTACAAGGGAATAGGCTGGCTCATCACAATCATCGCCGTATACGTGGGCATTCCAGTCCTGATCTGGAGCCTAGTTGTCGATCGTCTCGCATTCCTCGTCATTGGAATAATACGCCATTTTCGTGAGTCCTCGGGTCACCAGTACTATTTCGAGAAGCCTGTCGGACCTCCTGGCTTCTCCCGCCGGATCCTGAGGGATTTCCGCGTTCTACTATTCGTATTCGTCCTGTCCGCCACGATTGTTCCCCAGATAACCGAGGTTAGCCCGGCCGACATCGCGATTGTCAGCAACGAGTTCGTCTACGTGGCCATCTTCATCCTCGCCGTCCCATCCTCGATACACGTGCTCTTCTGGGTTCTCGAGGACTCAGGGTTGAGGTGTCATAATCCAAAGAGAGTCACTGTCACGGCTCCTGGGGCTTGGATGTCGAACTGGCTAGCGTCGGTGGGAAGCCTCGGCGCCTTTCTGACCTTCGCCATCTCTCTGGGTGGGAGCTTGGACAGGGCAATCGCGCTCACCACTACCCTGCTGGAGTCCCTATTTCCCTCCTGCCTTCTTGCGCCCACTATCTTCTATCGACGAGTGGAACCCGGCATTCTAGCGAAGGTTCGGGAGAGCAAAACTGCCATGGCCATGGCGCGCATGTTCGCCCCTCCCAGCAGTCCAAGCCCGCCACCACAATATCCGCCCAGCATGCCAGCTCCGCCTGGACAAACCCAGACAACCACCTAATACCGGGAACCATTCGCCGACTCGACTAGGCTCTTGGTCTTCAGAGAGCGGAATAAAAATCGCCTATTATCAGCCCTGATCATAATTCTAGGACTACCGCAAAATTTCGCCTGAGAATCGTTCAGGATACGCCGATATAACCGCGATTTTCCCCTCCGACCAACGCCCAGACCATTCCCTGATCAGCCTGTCTCGCCCATTATTCATGCCAGACAGGGAATATTTTCTGGAAAAGGGGGGTATGTGTCAATGTTCTCATGACGCATGAGCGGACTCCGCGGACCCGTGCGAAAGTAAGCCTAGGGCTCTCGTGCCGCGAGACTGGCTAAAGGAAAGGGTTGCTCTATGACACTGTGAAGGTAGTAGTCAGGACGACGGGTGAGAGGTTAACGTGCAAGATTCCCCCAACGGTCACGCTGGCTGTGATATCGATGTTGAGCGTGTAAGAGCCTGAGACCCGGACACCCTGATCAACCGACAAATAGATCGTGTGCGTTCGCGTTCCTATTCCACCGTTAATATTCGTGTTTCCAAGGTCAATCGTCTGCCCTGAAGGATTTGTCAGCTTCAAATCAATCGTAATGGTTGTGTTGCCATTCGAGTTCGACACACTTGTATCGCTCGTTCTGAACATTCCTCCTGTTCTGATCGAAAAATAGTACTCATACGCTGTTATCAGAGACACGTTCGCGGTCGCCTGTGCCGCCGAAAGCGACCCTGTAGTCTCGTTGAAGACTACTTTGGAAACGGGAACCATCAAGGCTCCCGCCAACGCTGGAGGAATTATCAAAACAATCGCAGCAATTACGATCACTACGAGTGCGAGCAGCCCCTTCCTGCTCTTCTTCTTTACTGGCGGAGCTGACATTGCTAGAAATCGAATCGGCTTGAAATGGGGATTTTAGGCTTGTGCAGACAGGCACTGTCAACTCTTCGGTTGCTGTTTCTTGTTCTTCGGTCATCTCTAACCGTTATGTTCGAGGAGTGACCGATTATTCGTTAGGGGCGTTCGTCAAAATGAGCCTGTTACGCTTGGGGGAGGTGACTGATCACGTGACGGGTCTGAACTGGGATACCTGGTCGGTTGGCCACTGTAAAATTCTTGCCTGGCAATGGGCCAAGCTACCACGCTACAGGCGGTGAGGGGGCGGTTGAGGTTCGACCGTTCCCTGCCGAGAAGAGACCACGTGTCTCTGAGGCGCAAGGGCTCTCAGGTGAAGCAGTGAACGGGAACCCGATGACGACGGTAATCCCCGGAGCCGATGAGAGCAAGCCTAGTCTTCGAACAACCGAAGACTTGACAGAACCTGGAGACACGAGAACGCGCTTACCAGTGCGTTCTCTTGATTCCCAGCAAGTACGCTCCGTAATTCGTTCCCAAATGAATTGGCGGAGTCACCAGTACCACGATCAAGACTGACCACCAATTCAATGGAAACACCAGTTGCCCAAGGATCAGGCCTCCGAACACGAAATCCAGCTGGTCCACGATAGGAAGCGGACTCCCAGGCTTTATCCGGATACGTCTCTTGAAAAAAGCGCCAAGCAAATCCCCGAGAACCGTTCCCAACGCGATCATAAAGCCGCCCAGTAATAACCGGCCGTCAACTGGTGATTCGGCAATCCCTATCACTGAACCGGCTATTATCCCCGCGAATAATCCGCGAACCGTCTTGTGCGCACCAAGAATCCTCTCTCCATCCAGAAAGTTCCGTCCCCTATCCAGCGGAGATCCACCACCGAGGAGAAGAGGAGCAGCGTTCGCCACGTATGATGGTCCGATGAACAGTAACGCGGATAGAAATATTCCCAGACTGGATCGCCTAGACTTTGAACCGCTCTCTCAACCAGGGGACGGTTATGAACCAAACGCTACACGTCCTCCAACCCGCTCTCCCCAATTCTGAACAGTGCCCGAGGACCTCTAACGTCTCTACCATCTATCTTCTCGAGAAGAGACTCTCTTACCTCATGTCTGGGAGTCGGGCGAAGTCTCAAGATCAGATACGACCAGTGTCTTAACGTCCTCGTGGCGACTGGCGCGATAAGCCAGCTCCCATGACTTGGCTGGCTGTGAACCTGCCCAGTCAACAGGATAGTAAGATCGAATCTTGAGGAGAGGTCGGAGAGATAGGCCAGCTGCCTGTTCAGCTCGCGATTATTGACAAAAACCGTCCCAGGTTTCTCGATATCAGCACGATAGAGACCCGTCACCGAATCAACGACCAACAAGGCAGGAGTACTTGACAACATCAACTCCAAGTTCTCCGTTATCCGACTCTGCTCATGAAAATCCTCTGGCTGAAAGACTACAATGTTCTCAGCAAGCTCTTCCCCTCGATCCAGGGATTCAAGCCTCCGAACCGAGAAGGAGAGATCAGCGTCAACGAAGAAAACCTTGAAGCCTCTCCCCGAGGCCTGCAGCGCGGATTGCATCGCCAAGATCGTCTTCCCAGTCGACGCCTCCCCATAGACGAGGTTGATCTGTCTGGGAGCAAAACCACCCTTCAACAATCGGTCCAGACCACTCGTCCCAGTGCTGAGCCTTTCCATAACCAAGAACCAACCAATCTAGAGAGACGCGCCACTTGCCTAGATTGAATAACTCTACCTAGGAGGAAGACACTTCCCCGAAGTCAGGCTATCGAAGGAGAAGACTCTTCTCGTTGACGGCCCCGCGTCCATAGTGCTGCAGGAAGGAACAGCCACTTCTCTTGCCGCCCCAATCCGAATCGGCGACTCACTAGTCGTTGCAAAGCATCGAAGAATCCCAATAGAGACGGATACAGAAGCTGTGTTTCGAGTCAGGACAGGAGAGCATGGCGTTTGGAGACAAGTCAACGGTTCGACCATCCCTCCAAGTTGGCGAAATGCAGCAGACGCTCTAAGAAGGTCACGTGGATTTGCCGTTATTCTGGGAGATGTAGACTCTGGAAAATCCACACTCTGCGCCTACCTCGCCAACATCTGCCTAGACCATGAAGTTCAGACATGTATTATCGATGGCGACGTTGGGCAGGCGGATATCGGCCCACCCACGACTACCAGTTCCTCGACCGTTTCCAAACACATCCTCAGTCTCCAACAGCTGAGACCTGAAAGATCCTATTTCGTCGGCGACACCAGCCCGTCTTCAGTCCCAGACAAGCTCGTACAATCAATCACACATCTCAAAGATAAGATCTCAACCGGAAGTGAGATCGCGATCTTGAACACTGATGGCTGGGTGAGAGAGGATCAAGCGGTCGAGCACAAGCTCCAGCTCCTGAGCAGCTTACGACCAGATCTCGTGCTTGCTCTAAGCCTCGATCATGAACTCGATCATATCCTCGACTTGCAAAAGCGTCCGACCCTGCGGCTCGAAGCCTCAAAATTTGCCCGGACAAGAACAAGAGAAGAGAGGAAGAAGGCCAGGGAAGAAGGATATAGACGATTTCTAAAGAACCCAATTCATTTGGATCTAAAACTCAACATGATCAAGCTCAGAATGTTCAACGCCTCAAAACAACAACGTCTCGATCAAACGTCAATGAACGAAGGAACTCTTGCCGGACTACTCGACGAGGAGGGAGAATTACTGTCGATAGGAAGAATTGAGCGAATCGGGAACGGCATCATCGGTATCACAACAAAGGCTGAAGAAACGCCTAGAACCATTGAGATAGGAGCAGTTATTCTCTCTTCAAGATTGGAAGAGATAGGATACGAGCCTTAGATCGAGTAGGCGTCGGGAATCGAGTAGACGTAGATCGTGTGCTCGTTATAATTCTCCTTCCGCGAAGGCTTCCAGCCATTGATCATAAAGTCGTGACTTACAATCCTCGAGCCGGGCCGCGCCTCCGATCTCAACTTGGGCTTCAAGCGTTCGTTAGCGTACGTAGTAAGATACAGGGTGATCAGGGTTGCGTCCTTTAGGTCCGCCTGAAACAGGTCCTTGTTGAAAATGTGCACCCTCTCCATTAACTTGAGTTTCTCAACTTCACCAGACGCCTGTTTGAACAGGTCTTCCCTAATCTCGTAACCGACAGCGGATTTGATCCCGAAATCTTTGACTGCCGTGGTCAAGATGCGACCGTCGCCGCATCCCAGGTCGCAGAGAACGTCGTCCTTGCTGGCTCTTGCAACTTCCAGCATCTTCTTGACAACATCATGCGGCGATGACACGAATGGCGCACAGCTCATTAAACTAACTCTCCAGTTTGAAGTAGAGCCCAAGCCCGGTTCAAGCTATTTTAACTCTCCCTCCTACAAAACGCCATAATCGATCCCTATCGTGGAATTGTAAATCTCCTTCTCACTATCGTGCTAGAGTCGGAAAGCATTCCGCTACAACCAATGTTTCAGATACAGAATACTCATTACGTTTGATAATGATGTTGAGGCCCAGAGATGAGTTAGGCGTGTCGCGAAGAAAAGAACGGCTCAGCATCAAGTCTCCCGGAGATGAGTTTGAAGAACCAGATGAACAGACTCGGCAACGGCACGACCCGCAAGAACTCAAGATATACATCAAACAGCTATCAAAGGCTCTGAGATTCTTACCGTTGGGAAGCCGAGCCTACTATGCTGTCACCGGAGAACTTCTCAGAGCAAGCACTCAATTGAAGGCCCTGGTTCCAACGGGATCTGCGATCAAGGGCGAACACTAGCCGACTCCTTCTTCATTGAAGAAACGATCATAGGATGTGAAGCTCGAGCTCGCCACGTTACTCGAGCTTTACGAAATAAGGCACTGTCAACTCTTCGGTTGCTGTTTCTTGTTCTTCGGTCATCTCTAACCGTTATGTTCGAGGAGTGACCGATTATTCGTTAGGGGCGTTCGTCAAAATGAGCCTGTTACGCTTGGGGGAGATGACTCTGATCACGTGACGGGTCTGAACTGGGATACCTGGTCGGTTGGCCACTGTAAAATCCCTGCCTTGCAACGGGCCAAGCTACCACGCTACAGGCGTGAGGGGGCGGTTGAGGTTCGACCGTTCCCTGCCGAAAAGAGACCATGTGTCTCTTGAGGCGCAAGGGCTCTCAGGTGAAGCAGTGAACGGGAACCCGATGACGACGGTAATCCCCGGAGCCGATGAGAGCAAGCCTAGTCTTCGAACAACCGAAGACTTGACAGAACCCGAAATAACTATAAGCCACAGAGCCCCGCGAGACCCCGAACGCGTTCCTTCATGGCTTCTCAAACGCTCGGCGACACCAGGATACACGAGCTAGGACAGATCCAACTGAAAGCACCTGTCCTCATCCAAGGACTCCCCGGACTTGGCTATGTGGGAAAGGTTGCAGTCGACTATTTCATCGAGAAACTAAAGCCCAAGAAAATGGGCGAACTATACTCCAGCTATCTACTCTTCCCCGACGGCAACCTAGGGATCAACATCTCGGAAGACGGAACATACTCACTTCCAAGATACGAATTCTACGGCTATGGCGAGCTAGATCCCAACGTCATCCTTCTCACAGGAGACGCCCAACCAAGCGTAACAGGACAATACGAAGTCGCAAGCATCGTCCTTGACTTCGCCCAACGATTCGGGTGTAAGGCAGTCTACACGATGGGAGGATATGGCACACGCTCGGGAAACGACGTAGGAGCCGTCTATGCTGTTGTAGGAGAGGCTGCGCTCGGAGAGCGCTTGAGGAAAATGGGAGCAAAACTTGCGAAAGGAGGCGCCGTCACAGGAGCGGCGGGAGTAATACTTGGCATCGGTCGACAACGCGGCATGCAATGCGCAGGCCTACTCGGCGCGACTACCGGAGCCTACCCGGACTTGGAAGCCGCGAGGGCCGTGATCCAGATGTTGACTGGACTGGTCAGTATTCCGGTTGATCTGAAAGAGCTGGATTCAGAGATTGAAGACATGCGCAAGAAGATGGAACGCTTCAGACATGCGGAAGTTGAGGAGTCCAAGGAAGGCGAAGAGAAATCCGAGGAAGGCAAGGACCGCTACATTACCTAACGAGAGAACGTTCCTTCTACTTTCGGATTTGGACTGGAGCTTATTCCTTCCATTCCATTTTATAGCAGGAGAATACATGAGAGAGGATTGAAGGGGATTTGCTCGAAGCGAGTCTGGAAAGGGACGGAGAAGTCCACAAGGTGAGCCTTCTTCCTGTAGAAAACGCGGTCTTGGCTTTCTTCTACGATGGTACGTTCAAGATTGGCACGTTAGCCGTATCGACTCCCGGGGTTCGCGAGGGAGGACCAGGGACCTCATCTGTTCTTCTCGGCGGGAAATACCTGATCGCGGCAAGGGCTCTGGCTGAGAGGGTTGCTGCAACCTACACTAAGATGAGCATTGTATCGATAAACACGAAGCTCTCAGAGGGCGAGGCGCTGCGCCTCTACGCGAGCCTCCTCGACAAGGCTAGGTCTGGCACAAGTGCCGACTCAGCTTCATCTAAAGGTTGAAGAGGAAACCCAGTGCGATTGTGATCACCGTGGCAGTGAAGGTGATCGCTGCCACAGCATCATCCAATCTCTCAACGCTCATCGAACCGTCATCCGGCGAGCAATCGTTGAAAGAATCGTCTGTATAGTGGTCGAGTATTTTGGCTTGTTCTCGGACATTTTACCCCACTGAGAAAAAACAGAGGATTAGGCCGGCGTTATCCTCTCTGTAACAACGCGACCTGCTAGTTTTCTTCCGCGATTCTTTAATAGGAAAGAAGCGATTTTGACGTGTTGTCTGTCACGTGCGGTCTCGCTTAGAGTCTTGATTCTAGAATAGATGGAAAGTTATCGCCAATTGTTCAACTTGTTTGAGGCAGACTCTTTGCCCTCAACGCCGTTTAGATCATTGATCCACTCTGGCACTATGACCGCCCTGATTAGCTCTTGTATGGTTATTCCTCTTCGTTTCGCGATCTTTTCCAGCTCGCGATAAATTATGTCATCAAGCGTTTGCATGAACTTAGGCAGTCTAAACACCACGGTTTCTCGGGATATCAAACTCAGTTCCGGGGTTGAAATAAAGTGCTGATGTAACTTGTAGAATTCCAAGGAAGTGACAGGGTAGAGGTGTTGGATGGCTCGAATCAGTAGACGCGCGCTCCTAGGTCGGACTTTCTCCGAGAATCTGGCGTGCCGCAGATTCTACTCTATCACGATACGATTGCTTCGTGTAGACTCTCACAAGATTCATGAACGTCTGAAGAACACCTGCGATTCTCGAAACCTGGGTTAAAGGGACTATCTCTTTTCCTCCATTTGGAGCGTGCTTGAACACGGGTATGTCCATGGAATGCAAGCCCGCGGTATCGTGGTACGGAACTGATGGCAGGGTAGGAAAGTCAATTGTCACGTTTTCGCATGCAATCTTCGCCCTCCTGGCAATCTGTTTCTCGAGGTCCAGGCGAACGTGTTCGTCTGAAGCCGCATTGGACACCGGCCCTTCACGGGAAAAGAGGATGCGTTCATATGCGCATTTTAGAAGCTTTCTGTGCTCCAGGTCCTGCATTATCTTCCTGGAGTCTTTACACTCCTTCAAGGCTGTCCACATTTTGTAGTCGTCAAGTTGGAGGTAATCCTCTGGTCTATCGAAGTCCAACAAATGGAGTTCACCTCTTGCGGCCTCCAATGCTCTCACCAGCATGATCTGAACGGCCCTAGACGCTTTGTGAAAGTATATTGTTCGAAACGATTCGAACCGTGCAAGGAGGAAACTCTCAAGGGTTGCAACGGCTGACCTATCGACAGAAAGATTGTCGTTGATGGTATCCATTGCGTAAATGAGGCGATGAACGTCGAATGAGCCGTATCCTGCCCCGGTGTGAAAGGAGTCTCTAACGACATAATCCATCTTGTCGACGTCTACGCTACTGCTGATTATCTGGTCCAAGTATGGACGCTTTCTATCCGCCAATTTTCCAATTGCCAGTCGACCCAGGGTGATGGCGTCGTGGCCTGCAGCCTCGAGTTTTTCGGCTATGTCCGTCTCCTTCACGAGCCATGGAACAAAGTCCTCGTGCCTCCTGCCCAGATATTTTGCCAAGAACGGTTCAAAGACGTGCGAAAAGGGGCCGTGCCCAATGTCATGAAGCAACGCGGCCAGGCGCAGTTGTTCTTGTTGATGTCGAGGGAGATCTATTGGGAGGGCCTCAGCCAGAGCACCACTTAGGTGCATGGCACCGATGACGTGTTCGAATCTCGTGTGATTCGCGGCAGGGTAAACGAATTCTGAGCCTGCAAGTTGGCGGATCCGCTTGAGCCTTTGAACGGGTTCGGTATCGATCATTGATCTCTCGGTCTGGCTGATTCTGACATAGCCGTGAATCGGGTCTTTGATGAACCCTCCAGACATTTCAGTCAACTTTCTCTGAGAAATTGAGACAACACTCGCGTAGATAACTCCTCATTGAGGTTTCGAGAAGTCTCCTTTTATCCAGGTCTGCGATTCGGTAAGTCTGGGCTGTGTCTTGAGTGGTTCAGGATAAGATCCTCTGCTTCGTTTGCTCGGTGAAAGGTATCGAGAGGACATTCGGAACCTACTACGAATTGCAGGACCATCTCTACAAGGACCATGATATGAATAAAGATCCAGCGATGGAGATTTTTAAGAAGTTCAAGATGCCAACTTCAAGAGTCGCGACCGATCATGAATTCGGCAATTAGCCGCGACTAGACAACCCTTGTTTTGATCCTTCCCCTTTTGTTCAGTTCCAGCACATTGAAGTTGAACGTTTAGGGTTCCATACGGAACAAGAGATCAGATGAGGGATAGGATGAATGAACCGAAGAAGACTAGGAGTATGGCGCTGATTATGAAGGTCGCCATGCTCGCTTGAATGCTAATGCCCACGGCATTCTTGACAGCGAACAGGTTAGCTATTACTATCCAAGCAGTGCTTACCGCGCGAAAGGCGTCCGAGACCGCGGGAATAGGAGCAGACATGAAGATGAACAATAGGCCAGGCGACCACGAGAAGAAGAAAGGGCGAGCGAGCCCCATGTAACTAACGGTTCTCCGGAAGAGTTTCCTCACGATCAAGAAGCTTGTGCCTGACCAGAAGACGGCGATACCGAGTCCAAGGGCAAAATTCTCAAGAGTGACTGCGAGGAGTCCAAGAATAGAAATATCACCGACCAAGTAACCGAAAAGACTCCACCCTGCGCCATAAGAAAGCGCAATTATCGCTACCAGAGAAACCGACTGTGCCGTGGCGCTGGGGTCATCTCTCAGTTCCCTAGATGTTTCTCCGTCGAATTTTGCGACCTTTAGCATTCGAGATCCCATTTTCTTGAGGCTGAGGTCTTGGCTTGCGGTGAAATGCCCCATCATCGCATCAATTTCCTTTTCAGCTATCTAGCACTCCGACACTTATCAACTCACGGAAAGGATCGAATTGCGTTCCTTTCGCTCTCTACGAGAATTATTGATCTGTTCGACATTATTGGTGAGTTTCGATGGTTGAACACGGCCAAGTTCCTAATGTGACGCAGGCTAGATCGTCATCTGGATGAAAGCTAGGATTAGCAATCCGACAACGGATGTCAGGAGTGCGCGTTGCGTATTGAAACCCATCGCGCTCTTCAAGGCGACGACCTCCGCCGAGACGATCCAGGCTGAGGCGATGACTGCTATCGCTATTATTATTGGTCTTACGGGTATTGCTATCAGTATGAATAGTGCTCCTGGAGCTGTTGAGAAGAATAAGGGCCTTGCGAGTTGCCAATAACCGGTTTTTCCCTGGAATAGTTTTGTTCCGACGAGAAAGACTGTTGCGGACCAGATGAAGACAGAGAAGTCTGTAAAGATCATGTTGGCTATTGTCCCGGAGATGACTTGGTTGGGGGAGAGGTTGCGGGTTTGGAGCCCGTTGAAGACGCTGAATCCAAGTCCATAGGACAGACCGACAAGGAGCACAACAGCGACGGCCTGCCCGGTTGCGGTTCTGTCCTCTTTGAGTTCATTGAGGGTCTGGGTGTCAAACCTTGCGGTGTGAAGGATTCTGGACCCGAGTTGCCGAACCTTGTGTTTTGTGATAGGTCGTTCTTGTCCCTGCGACATGTCTTAGCCAGTTTTTCTCTCCTGTCTAGCCGAGCCTTATCAACCCATAGCAGTAAGTTACCATCGGTTTCGGTGCTGCAATATGTCTAGGCTCGTGTCTGTGTTGAAGGAAAAATTGGCGGAGAAACCTAGATTCAAGGTTGTTGCGATGCCAGACTTCTATCTAGACTATCTTCTCGCCTTTCCCGGCAAGCTTGAAGAGGTGACGGGCGCAATGGTTAGTGTAGCAGGTAGAGGAGGTGGAAACCTACTTGGCTGGAAGCACTTGGTCGGTAGGGGTGGAAACGCGTCCAACTTCTCAGCCCAGCTTTCGAACCTAGACGTCAACGTTGTTCCGATTATTGAGACTGACGAGTTTGGGAAGATGGCTCTCACTCAATTCCTGAAAGCCACGGATCTCTCTCATGTTACAAACACAGGGTCGCTTTCGAAGACCCTTGCCTTCGAGGCTGAGTATTCCGGTAGACGGGTCAATATTATGGCAAGTGATCCCGGGTCTCTGTCGAGTTTCGGGCCGGGAAGACTGACTGCAAAGGATAGGGAACTGATCCGGGAGGCTGACTTTGTCTGCGTTTTCAACTGGAACCAGAACCTGAAAGGAACCGAACTTGCTGAGGAAGTGTTTCAGATCGCTAAGACTGAGGGAAGAGGGGTGACTTTCTTTGACCCCGGAGATCCCACGTCGAGGGCTAGCGAGATTCCGAGACTAAACGATCAGGTTCTCTCAAAGGGGCTAGTTGACGTTCTTAGTCTCAACGAGAACGAGCTCACCCAACTGGCCTCCGCGGTTGGCGAGGCGGGGGGCGGGTTTGAAGGAGAGGAGGACAATCCATTATTCCAGGCCGCTAGCGTCTTCAGCATGCTTGGAAGTAGGGTCGATCTCCACACTTCCAGCTTCTCGGCAACTTTCATCGATGGCCAGAGAGAACGAGTCCTGTGCGCCAGCACAACTCCGCTAAAGGTCACCGGGGCGGGAGATGCGTGGAACGCTGGTGACATCTTTGCGCAGGGCATCGCGCTGAGCCACAAAGATCGGCTGACCTTCGCGAACGCTACTGCGGCTGCGTATATGAGGAGGGCTGATCTAGAACCTTGCTCGCTGACGGAGATTCTTGATCAGGTCGGAGAAATAGAGAAACTCAACACTCGATAGTCGTATCCATTTCTTTCAACGTCTCATAATGGACTGTGGATCTCCCTCCATCGGTTCAGCACTCTTAAATCGGCTTATGACAGATCAAGCGTGAAGCTGGCTAGGACGCGTGCCAACGGTTTCCAGAGAAAGTGTGGCGCCTTGAACTGCAAGGAAAGGATGCTATCATAATTGCGCAAGATCGCTGAGGGAGTTTACAGGATTCCAGCAAGAGCGGCCAACACATACCTCGTTGAAGCTCCCAAGGGTCTAGTGTTAGTGGACAGCGGATTGCCAGGCAGCGAGAAGAGGATTCTCAAGGCTATCGCCAAGCTAGGAAGGCCCCCCTCAGACTTGAAACTTGTATTGCTGACGCACCGGCACTTGGACCATATTGGGAGTGCGCCAATGTTGAAGAAGCAGACGGGAGCGAAGCTGGCGTCTCACCCGTTCGAGAAGCCCTACGCGGCTGGGACCCTGGTGATATCGGCTCCGAGCGCTTGGAGCCTCTATGGAAGAATCGTGAGAAAACTGACGACGCTTGAATATTGGTCGCTGAAGTTGTTTCGGATTATCAAGTTCCAGACTACGCACGTGGATCTCGCTGCAGACGAAGAGTCGGTCTTAGATGGAGTGGGTTTGGACGGGTCTGTGGTCTGGACTCCGGGACATACCAAAGGATCGGTTACGCTCTTTCTCAACCAGCCGAGCGTGGCCATCGTCGGTGATCTCTTGCGGTCTCGTCGGGGCCGGCTTGTGGAACCTTTGCTGATGGAGAGTATTCCTCAGACCCAGGCGAGCGTAAAACGGGTTTTGGACTTAGGTCCAGAGATCATCTGTCCAGGACACGGGAGGCCTCTGCCTGCATCGAGGGTAAAGAACGAGAAGAGAGTAGCGAAGCCCATGGTTGTAGCCAAGAAAAAGGAAGAGGAGGAGGACTTGGAGGAGTTAACGTCTGGCCTTTTCTAGTCTCTTCTCGACATCGTCCCAGTTGACGACGTTCCACCAAGCGTCTACGTAGGCTGCGCGGTCGTTCTTGTATTGTAGGTAGTAGGCGTGTTCCCAGACGTCAAGGACTAGAAGTGGAACTACTCCTTGAACCGTCAGGTCGTTGTGTTTCTCGGCTTGGAGCGTGATTAATTGTTGTGTCCACGGTTCGTAGGCTAGTACTGCCCAGCCGCTTCCTTCAACTTGTTTGGCGGCGGTGCCGAACTGTTCTTTGAACGAGTCGAATTTGCCGAAGTCGGTGTTGATCTGGTCCGCTATTTTTCCGCCAGGTTTTCCTCCGCCGTTCGGTTTCATGTTGGGCCAGAATGTGCTGTGCATCGTGTGACCTGAACCGTGGAAGGCGAGGTCTCGCTCGATTGCTTTGACGTCGACGCCGGCGAAGCCGGTCTCGCGAGCTTTCTGGAGCTTGTCTAATGCGGCATTGGCACCGTTGACGTAGGCGAGGTGGTGCTTGTCATGGTGTAACCGCATTATCTCCTCGGATATGGTCGGAATAAGCGCGTTGTACGCGTAAGTAAGATCGGGCAACTTGTATCTGTGATGGGGCATGAGGCCTCGGCTGTTGGGCTGTTGATAAAAAACTATGCTCAAAACTGTGTGTGATAACTCGTCACGGGAACCACTCTCGCGTTCGGGGAGCTTTTGTGCAATTCTATCTAAATTTTTTTCTGTTGGGTGTTTCTGTCCGAACTTGTTCTGGGTTTGTTTCGTTGAGATGGACGTATTACAGGCTTGTCTGGCCGTTTTCGACCTCCGTGTTTCCCCTGGTTAAGCGTGAAAAATCGTGTTCTAGAAACCATAGGCTTGGAATCGAGATCAGGGCTGATAATGGCCGATTTTTACCTTCTCTGGATTTCCAGATGACACTCTTGCGGCGCGAGGTGGACTCGCTAAGACCCCCTGTTTCTCTTAGAACGTCTCCTGTCTGGCAGTGATTCTGGACGAGACAAGCAATTCTGGGCACAATCTGTGCTTGGAACGGGGCGGAAAAATTGCAGTTTTCCCGAACGATTATTGGAAGAGTTCCCTGAGCTGTCCCAGAATCGCAATCAGAGCTGATTATAGGCGATTCCAACTGAATGCTGCCATAACTTAGGAGGGTCCTGAAGAGCTTTGAAACCTTCGAGTAAGAGCTCATTCAATCCGACCAACGGATTGCCTCCCATTCCAAATCGACCGAGAAGAGATAAGCAAAGTTCAAGTCGTTGTTTGCAGAATCACTACGCGTAAGGAAGGTAGTGGCATTTCTCTAGACCGGCCGAACGCCCCACCGAAAATGCCCGATATGGAAGATAACCATGAGATTACTGAAATGCATTCTCCTCCTGATAATCCTGACAGCGTCCTCTACCGCCGTCGTTGCATTGAACCAAGGTCAAAGCAGCTCCGATATCGATCAGGCCAAGCTTCCAAGCCTCGCATCTCACCCGACAAATACGAAAAACATGGGCCTTGGATCGACAACAACAGCGACCGTGAGGGACATTAACGTCACAATTTCCGGCATCTCGCCTAATCCTGCCAGGACGCTTAGCAATGTCACCATCTCGTTTTCGGCAGTGGACAGTAATGACATGGTGTCATCAGTCTCGGTTGATTGGGGTGACGGATATTCCCACACACTACCTGGAAGTGCATCGTCGGACAGCCACAGCTACAACAGCACGGGCCGTAACATTTCAAAACCCTTCATAGTCAACGTAACTGCCACGGACCTGGCTGGTTCCTTCGGATCTAACACCACTTTAGAAGTGATCAATGACCAACCACCGATAGTCGCTATCTTCGTCACAGGAGGTTACGCTCTCACCGGAGATACTGTCTCCGCGACATTTCTGGCAAGTGATGTTGACGGGAATGTCTCCTCCATATCCATCAATTGGGGCGACGGCTCGGGAAGCCAAGTCATAGGATTCAACGCATCAACGATCAACTTTCCAAGTGTTCATTCGTACGCTAGCGCCGGCGATTCCCAGTCCCATTCCTTCAACATCAACGTGAACGCAACCGACAATGCCGGGTCTACGGGCCACGCGAGATCCGCTGTGCTGATCAGGGACCGACCGCCAACATTAACCATTTCCCGGGTCTCTCCCTCACCAGCGAGCGGCGGCCAGACTGTCACCTTGACCTTCATTGCGGCAGACTCGGACGGCACCATATCCAATGTCAGCATCGACTGGGGCGACGGAACCACTCCGGAGACTCTACGAGACTCAACGACCTTCGGCACACACACCTATGCTCGATTCGTTGGAGAGATGCAAATCATTGTGGTCGCTACTGACAATAGTGGATCTACCGCTACACAGATGACGCTATTGTACGTGAACAGTCCACCTGCCCCAGCTGGCCCATACACCATTCTCGGATTTCCTCCAATGATCTTCTACGGCATCATCGGAGCCTGGATTGCCGCGGCTGCGATCAGCAGCACTCTAGTGGTCGCATACAGGAGAAAGACCGTGTGAACGATCATGGAAGGAGCGCAATACCCAGATGGTTTCATCGATCTCGTGGTTTTTCTATGCGAGAAATACGGCGTTGATAGGAACCGGTTATTTGTCGAATATAGTTCTAGACCTCCGCCATCATTGAAAGGTAATAGGGTAGGCTACTATGAGGGGCTACTCTCGTACCGGGAAAAGGATGGTCATCCCGAGTTCCTAATCACGGTGTTCAAAGCCTCCCGCGAACCACTTCTAACCCTAGCCCACGAGTTCGCTCACCTAGTCAAGAACCTGAAATCGGGCAACTTTGACAAACAGCTGCGTCCACCCGATGATGACGCTGAGAAAGTGTTTGATGATCAAGCTCGGAATGACCTCGCAGAGTTCCGGAAATTGAATGATCGAAATTGACTTTTCCGTCTGAGCTCAATTGTTGAACAATTGCGATTGGGCAGCTAGGTTCGAAGAATTGATCGAGTTGCAGTATCTAGTATTTGGCGTCCCTTACTTGGTGGAAGACAAAATATGCTCCCGCTGTTACAATTACCATCAGTGCACCGTAGAGCTGGAGGGTTGGACAGTCTGAAGAGAGCTTATTCAATACTGCCGGACAAAGCCTTCGACTATGTTCTAGCAGAACTCAAGAGAATCGACAAGACCGTGATGGAGCGATGGGGCAGCGAAGAGTCCCTTTTGAATTTAAACAGAGTGATTCTCGTCGGCCTGCCCCGATTCGGAGCAGAAGAAAGCTAGCCAGAAAACAGAGCCCGCTCCTTTCGGGCGAGGCTTTTTTATGAAACAGGGCTTTAGCCGCGCAGGAATTTGGTTCTCTCCACGCCAGTAGGCGTCATAGTTATCGGGGTCTTCATCGGTACCTACATCCTTATTCTCTCGGACAAGTTCCACAAGCCCTCCGCAGCTGTTCTCGGTGCGACCCTGATGGTAGGAACGGGCGTTCTTACCGAATCGGATTTGGCTTCGGCGATCAACTGGCAGGCCCTGGGCGTTTTGCTGGGAATGTTCATTATCGCCTCATCGCTCCGCGAGGCAGGATTCTTCGAATGGGTGGGACTCCACCTCGCCAGGTCAGTCGACGCCCATCCCCTCCGTATGTACATCCTTCTGCCCCTGATGACCGCAGGAATGGCCTCGCTACTTGACATCGTGACCGTTGCGCTCTTCATTGTTCCGCTCACTGTCGAGGTGTTTGAGGGACTGGAGATCGACCCGGTCCCATTTGTGATTGCCGAGGTTCTCGCCGCAAACATAGGCGGCATAGCAACCATGGTAGGCGACCCGACAAACATCATAATCGGGTCCTCTCTAGGACTCACCTTCAACCAGTTTCTCCAGAACACGGCGCCTATCGCTCTAGCGGCTATTGCAGTGAATAGTGTCCTATTGTACTTGAAGAACCGGATCTTTCTGCATCGGGATGCGATGATGCGTCATCGGCAGAGACATGTTCTCGATCTGCGAAACCCGTCGGAAGCTGTGAAGGACCGTGGACTCTTGCGGGTCAGCCTCGTATCGCTGTTGCTAGCGGTCGGCTTCCTTGTTGTCCACACTTTTCTCGGAGTCTCTGCAGCTCTCGCCACTCTTCTTCCTGCATTTCTGATACTGGTCTATGAGTCGTCACGGTCGAACGAGGTCCAACACGTTCTCGCTCGGATAGACTGGCAGATCTTCTTCTTTTTTGGGGGACTATTCATACTAGTCTCAGCCCTCGGAAAAACCGGAGTTCTCTCAATGCTCGGAAGCGAAATGATCCAGTTATCAGGAGGAAACCTAGCGCTTTCCGTAACCCTCGTTCTCTGGGTCACCGCATTAATTTCACAGCTCGTGGACAACGTGCCATTAGCGACGGTCTTTATTCCCGTCATTGCGGCTATGGCGAGTACGCCCGGTGTGCCTGTCGCCCCACTGGCATGGGCACTGGCCGTCGGAACGGGGATCGGAGGAATGGCCACGCCTCTCGGTACGGCTTCCAACCTCGTCGCACTGAACATCCTAAACAAACCGAAACAACGGTTGAGTTTCGCACGTTTCGCAAAGAGATCCATACCGTTGACCATAATCGACCTAGCCATTGCGAATCTGATACTATTACTCCGTCTCTAAGACGACTGTGACGAAGGCAGCGTCAAGATAAGAGATACAGCACTCTTTTCTACGCCCTCCAAGCTGAACTGTCAGATCCGTTAGACTTTCGGTTTCGCTTTCCCCTCGAGAATGAATGCCATGAACCAAGTGATCCGTCGAGTCAAGGGCTTCTTCCAACTGGGCGAGAGAGACGCTTTCACACGAATCGATGAGCTCGCCAGTCTAGGCGAGGAATCGCTTCACCTGCTAATCAAAATACTTACCAATTCACCTAACGGACTCTCGGACATTGAAACATGCACGAACAGGATTAGTCTTTTGGAAAAACAAGGCGACAAGATAGTTCAGTCGCTCGAGGAAATGTTCGGAAAAGGGTCCATATCCGCGATTCTCATGAGAGAGTTTGAGAGACTTTCTGACTCTGTCGACGGTGTTCTTGATAGAGCTCACGCCCTGTCACGGCAGATCAGAAGGGTCACCAAGAGGCCCTTACGCGAAGCCAAAGAATTCGACGCAATCATTCGCAAAGACCAGGTTCGTCTGATAGAGATCGGACTCGTCCAGCTCCAAGCTCTCCGTAAGCTCTTCCACGTTGCGGGCTCAGACATGAAACAATCACTTGAACTGGCCAAGCAGATTGAACTGCTCGAAGAACGAGGAGACGATATCAAGGACAACATGCTTGATGAGATCTATGGATCATGGGAGGTTCTCGACTACGCCTCCTTCCACAACTACATCGAAACCACAATCGAGGCTGATGACATCCTTGACCGCTGCGAGGACGCGTCGGACCTCGTCATTGTGATAATGAAGGGTCTCGGCGCTTAGGAAAACAAGGCTTGAACACTTCCCTAGACACTCTATCGCTTGTCTTAGCTGGGCTCTTAGGAGCAGTTGTAAGCGGCAACAACATATCTGCATGTTGCGGGACGATCATCGGTAGTAGAATGGTTAGCAGACGGTCGGGAATCCTAATCGCGGTCGCAGGATACCTCCTCGGCTTGTCGATCGAGGGGCCCAAACTCTTCAGAGTTAGACAAGCCTTCCTCCCAAACGAAACCAGCACAGAGATTTTCTCAATACTCCTGGCTACACTGCTAATCTTCATCGGCGGAGAACTCGCAAGAGTACCCCTCTCCCTATCGAAGGCCTTGACCGGGACGATTCTAGGCGTCAGTTTTGCGATCGGGACACTACAACAGACAAATTATCTGATTCTGATACTGATCTTCTGGGTGAGCGCACCTATAGTGGCGACCGCACTAGGCCTGTTCTTCGTTAGACTCGATGACAGGTACAGCACCCGAAACCTCTGGGTGAAACTCTCCCTACTGAAAGCCGGGCTGGTAGTAATGGCCTTTCTCTCTGCATACGTCACTGGTAGCAACGCGTTAGGACTGATCGCGGGAGTACCCTCCAACCAGCCTCTCATCGCGACCATTGCCGTCGGCATTGGGAGTGTTCTGGGAGCGTCCGTCCTTGGTCGAGGAGCTTTACGCAGGCTAACAGAAGGGATCTATAGCCTCAGATACCCTAACGCCTTCTATTCCCAGCTCTTGGGTGCGGGAACGGTAGAACTAGCGAACCAGCTTGGCATCCCGTTGTCAACGACCGAAACCGTTTCTTCCGGAATCATAGGATCTGGATTGGCGAGCAAGATGCGAGTCATGAATTCCAGAAACATCTTCCTCATCATAGCTAGCTGGGCCATTTCGCCAGCTCTAGGGTTTCTTCTCGGGTATGGATTGACTCGGGTGCTGGGTTAACACACGAGTATGTCTTTCAAGCTCATATTTCCAACGACGGCCAAAAAATCGAGACCTAATCCTAGCCTTTTATTTTGATGTCAACCTACGCGGTTCCTGATGGACCTCCCCTCGCATCTCTCATTCGGACTGGCCATAGGTTTAGTCTTCTTCGGGAACAATCCCGAGATTGTACTTCTCATCGGTCTCGGCGCTTTGGTCCCTGACCTTGACAGGGAATATTGGTACGTCCGGCAACAGGTCTACGCCGAAGAACAATATCACCGTGCAAGATTCCACAACGTCTTCCTAATCCTCATTGGCTACCTTGTGAACCCGTTCTTTTCGCTGGGAATCTTTCTTCACATGCTTCAGGATTCTTTCACGACTGCAAAAGACAGGGGGGTTGAATGGTTCTATCCGCTGACGAGACTCGTGAAACGAGGAATGTATGACCAGACTATGAGCCAAGGAAAGCCTGACCCTAGCGTGAATGTCTACTTCTATCAGGAGGACGTTCTTGGTTATGCTAATGCTGCGGATCCGGATCTAAGGGAGGGTAGCCAGCCGATGCCGTGGAGGAGAGTGTATGGGTTCGCCCAGAACGGGCATCTTCTAGATCGCGGGTTTCTGGTCGGCTCTTTGGCTGTAATAGCGATCTGGCTCGCTTACCCGTTTGGGCTCGCCCATGCTCATCAGTTTTCAGAGCTGATAGAATCCAACCCAATCTGGATAACCGGGTATGCGGCCATTGGGTTCTTGTTTGCTGCTGGGGAGACTCAGAGGAGAGACAAGCTTCCCAGGCTTCCGCAGCTGAAACAGTTTCAGGTCCCATTGTTTGTACTCGGAATCGCTCTCCTAGTTGTTTGGGGTGTAATGCTCCGATTCGAAATCCTATCGAACTTGGAAAGTATTCTCGCCGATCCGATTCCCATACTAGCCGGGGTCGTTGCGATCCCCATCCTCTCTCTTATCCTTGTCAAGTATTACACTCGAGGAGGAAGAAAGGCCATCGTGTAGCATGGCTCTCTTTTGCTCGGCCATACGCAGCTGTCTGCCGTATTTCATAGTAGCAGAAAGTCTCGGCTACACACCGTCAGCTGGAGATATCCAGCTTGAGACACGTTTGTACCATACCGGTTATAAGTGAAATGCGGATGATGGACAGTCTGGAGCGATCGAGTCGCTAGTAACCCTGAGCTCGCATCGACTATGGGTCCTCTCTTCATGGGCGGACTTGTCAGACTTGCCAGCGCATTTGCCGTTGTTACAATCAGAGCTCGGGCAAGTTCTAGAACGCAACAAGTAACGAATGGGAACCTGAGGCGGTTAAGACAATTGTCAAAGATTCCAGGCGTGGAAAGAGCTACTAGGATAGTGCTGATTTGCAACCTCGTGCTGTTTGGCTCATTACTAACGGTTCCACTGGCGGTCTCGAGTTATCAATCTCATGTTCATAGCACTACTCTGGGTCCACCGGCCAGTGCGCCGTTCGACCATATAGTAACAATCATCATGGAGAACCAGGGCCTATGCAATGTCTACACCGGATGCGGTGGAGCGGCTCAGTACATGAGCAGCCTAGCTAACACTAACACTCTCGTGATGACATGGGGAACGACAGGACACAATAGTGAACCAAATTACATCTCACTGATAGGAGGATTCGATGATACAAGAACGAACAATGACGGAGTATGTTGCTACTTCGAAACTCAACAGAATCTGATAGATAGAGTGGAGTCTGCAGGGATGACATGGCAAGCATTCGCAGAAGATGCGGCTAACTCGGGAACCTGTAGCTTCAGTCCACCGAGGAGTGGAGATCACTTCCCGTTCATAGATTTCTCAGATATGCAAACATCCGCAAGATGCTCGCACTTCCTAACAACGGCATCGTCATCTGACCCGGAATTCCTTGCCGCGTTGAATACGGCCAACCCGGCGAATTTCATCTGGCTAACACCTAACGACTGCAATAACGGACATGACCAATGCAGCTCTTCCTCAAGAATCGCAGGCGGTGACTCATACCTATCGAGCCTCGTGCCCCACATTCTCAGCAGCTCAGAGTTCACCTCGACAAAAGCCACCTTACTGATACTTTATGACGAGGGCTACACTCAATGCTCCAACACAGGGGGAACTGGGGAGTGCCTCTACGCGTCTTTTAGCGGACCGGTAGCGAAGAAGGGCGTGCAGATCAGCCCCGCCGGCGCATCTCACTACTCTTTCTTGTCAACGATCGAAGCGGCATGGGGATTATCCTCACTCAACCCCAACGATGCGGGCGCACCAAACATGCTAGGAGCTTTTGGAGCTTGCACGAGTAACTGTCCTCCGTCAACTAGCTTCAGCATGTCCAGCAGCTCCCCAATGGTAAACGGCGCGGTTACATTCACAGTCACAACTACTGGCGGGACAGCACCCTATACTATCACTTGGAGTTTCGGAGACGGGACAAGGGGAACAGGAGCTTCCGTCACTCACACATACACCAGCGCTCAATCTTTCACCGTGACCGAGAATGTGACGGACTCGTCTACGCCTTCTCTGACTGCGACGAGTTCCCAGACAATCACGGTCAAGGCTGCCTCAGGGGGCACGTTCCTTGGACTTTCGACCAGCATCTGGCTGATCATAATCGGTGGGCTCATCGGATTCGTAGCCTCGCTCGCCCTTCTCACGATCAGAGCGCGGGCAAACCTAAAACGCGCGAAGGAAACAATGAACCAACAGGACCGCTAGTCTTCAGCCGCTCCAAGCGTCTTTCCTTCACAGACAGGAGAGCGATGGCGATTCAGGATAATACTTGGCATCCTAGGAACCGTTTTCGTCCAGTTTGAGACGTTACAGACGTAGGGAAACTTTGCAACCGCTTAGAATTTTCCAGATCTGCTCTTCTTGGTTACAAGAAGGGTATCTTCCAGCCTCCCCAGTAATTACTAAGGAAAAACATGTCACCAGTCGCAAGAAATTTGGCGTTTGTCCTCTCTCTCCTGTTGCTTCTGCCATCTGTCGCTATCGTTGCTGCACCACCACCCGGGCCGAACATCAGCACGCCCAGCATATCCCCGTCTTCTCCAGGACCCAGCGTCCAAGTAACAGTAACGACGACGGTCACAGCCGGAAATTCAGGAGTACTGAACGTGACTCTGGTCTATACGACTGATAATTGGAAGACAACCAACACGACCGTTGTGGCATCATACAATTCGACAAGCCAGCAGGCAACAGCGCACATACCCCCTCAATACAGTGGAGGTCATGTGGAGTATTACATCGTCGCCTTCGACGGCAACAGCAACAAGAAAATTAACGATAACAACGGCAACTACTTCAGCTATACAGTCACCGCACCACCCGCTAGCACTACGACAAGCACGTGGATAGAGCTAGCGCTCGTTGCCGCCACCTTAGGGGTTGGCGGAACAATAGCGTTCTACTCGCTGCGCCCGAAGACCAAGGCAGGCTCAGCCTCAACCTCACAAAGCTAGATCTTACGCTCTCGAAAAACAGCACTCTTTCAGCGAGGACCAGAAGGTCGCAAAGCGACCTTACGACTCATATCATCCCACTGTTTATTCTACAAGCCGTTTAGTTTTCTGAGCCTTCGGACATGAGCTGTAATGAGGCTGGCTGCTTCTTGCTCGGTCCAGCGAGGTGCCTTTCCCTCAAAGACAACGTTATGGTGATGATCCCTACGATGGTACCTGGTATGGCGTAGAACAGTGCGACGATGGATATTGCGATTGTACGCTCGTATCTCGCGCTAGATCCGAGCACAACGATGACTCCATTCACGATCCAGAGCACTCCGAGGAGGAGGAAAGGGAAGGCCATGTCTGAGGGTCGTATGCCGATCGCCGATACGAGTGTCGCCCAGGGTCCTAGTCCTATCGTCTGTTCTCCGGTGTAATATCCTGTGACTAGTTTTCGCGTCCCGTCGAAGATTAGCCAGGCTCCGAGGATGAAGCTCAGAATCGAGATGGCGGAGGATGTGAGGCTCGGCTTCTGCATAACCCCGACCTTTCGTGGTGTCTCTTATTAGCGACGCATTCTTTCCTCGTATCTATGACTGATTCGGGTCCTGTGCTTTCTGACATGGAGGAGGGAGGCGAAGGTATGGCAAAGTATGCACGTATGGTGTTGGAGTTCATCAAGAAGGACGTTTTCGAGGATCGCAAACAAGTGTCAGTGGAGGAGGTTGTCACACTTATTGCTGCGTTGACCGACATCTCTGTTAGTCTACTGTCACGGTTCCGGAAGGACCAGGTGGAGCCTGAGAAGGCGACAGAGGTTGGAAGGGACGTTTTCAAGTACATGGTCGGACGGTTGGGTTTCGATATCGACAAGCTGGGCAAATCAAACATCTACGTGTAGGACCGTATGTCCGTGTGCATTTTACGACTCGTTTGGCATCGCGAGACCTGAGCCGCGGGATGGGCTAGGAGAATTCAATTGGGCCCAAAGGCAAAGAGCTATGGAAGAGTTGGTAGCTCGAAAACAAGCGGAAGTTAGGGCCAACATCAGGATTTGATTACACGATTCGAAACCCCCGTTAGCATGTTTCTGCCAACTGGTTGAGATTAATGTCGTAGCTGTACCAAATAAATAGCTGTGACGCATCTATGCTAGACGTGCAAGATAGCCGGCGTTTGGTCGAGAGGATGATTGAGAGAGACCCTGTCATCAAGAAGGGTCTTCAGCGTGAAATTATCAATTCGAGAGCCCTCGCCCGGTTCATTCAGGAGACTGATGGTGTAGATTCCAGCTTTGACTCGATCCTGGGAGTGATTCGACGATACCCTCGTTCAAATGAGCGAGCGGCGGGAACTGATCAGATTCTAGGGGATTGCGAGCTAACAATGAGAAGCAGAATCGGAGACCTAGCTGTGGAACACGGGCCCCACGTCATGAGTCAAATTGCAGAGTTCGCTGGCTCCATCAAGGGGGCCAGTGGGGAGAACCTGAGAGTCGTAGTCGGGCAGCGATCCATACGGGTAATCGCAGAACAGAAAGCCTTGGAAAAGTTTCGGGAGACTTTCCCAGACAAGGAGGTCGTAAGATACTCCGACAATCTCGTAGAGATTTCGCTTCTCCTAACACCCGAAGCAGAACAAACAAGAGGAATCTATGCAAGGATTACAACCGAACTCGCGTTGAACGACGTAAACCTGGTTGGAATCATGTGCTGCACTCCAGAATCAATTCTACTCGTCGAAGAGAAAGATGCCCCGAAAGCCATAGAAACTCTACAGGGGATGATATCTAGACGAACCCCCATCCAAGAACCAAGCGCGAGTCTCGCAGCCAAGCGATCCTGGGCTGAACCCATAGCCAAACGAAACAGTTAGAATTTTTTTCTGGAAAATCGAAAACCGCAGTTACCTGCTAGATCCATCCCGTCTACGCCATATCTGGCCAATTTAGCAGAATTGTGCGGATAAAGTTAAGTCGGCTCAACCGAGTCCTATAATGGAAGCATTGATGAGACTATCAGTCTTCTCGAAAATCGAGATCTCATTACTACTCGCAACAATCCTCGCGACCTCAGCCCCACTAGTCAACGCTCAGAATCCGGACTTTAACATCGTAGCAAACCCGTCAAGCCGCTGCATAAACATCGGATCAACCGCTACGTACCAAATTACGTTGTCTAGCATTGATGGCTTTTCCGGTCAAGTGATACTTGGCGCCGATATCCAGCCCACCTTCGATAATGGCCCGACCCTCTCACCCACACAGACAAGCGTTACCATATCCAGCAACCAGCCCGCAACATTCAACCTCGACGTAGCGACCACCAGCTCAACGCCCTCTCAGGTCTACACAATCACTGTTGACGGCTTCGCAGGTTCCAACAACCATTACGTGTACGCGTACCTCGCGTTCGCTCCTAACTGCGGCACAGTAGGCGGCACAATTTCACCAGCAAGCGCGCTCAGCTTAGCGACACCTTTCATCGGCTTTGCCGCCGTCATCTCTGCCATTGCAGGCGCAGCATCCGTTGCTTTCATCCGCGCCAAACGAAAAAGGACCACCAAGAACTAACAGATCATAACGGCAAAAACGCAACTTCCCATACCCATTTTATGGGCCGCTCTCACGAGGAGGGGCGATGACCGAGATAAAGACTCAATAGGGAACGAGTGAAAGAACATGACTATCGGGACGATTCTTTGACTAACATGCAACGACTAAGGTGCGTCCCAAACCGCCTACTTGCAAGGCTCACCCAGTTCAGACACACCGTGGCTACGCGAATGGCTAAGAGAAGACGACGCGTCGCCGAGTCCCGCCGGCTTGGAAAGCTGGGAGTTCTCCTGGCTTTGCTGTTGATGGCAACGCTTTCGAGCTTCGCAATGGTCGTGTCCCCTTTCCCAGCACTTCAACCCCACTTGATTACCGGTGAGAGTTCTCTGAAAGCTGCTCTAATCGATTCGTTATCGCTGACAGATCCAGATCCTCTGTTCATCTCAAACGTGACTCACTCGCTCTCCGTCGCAGGCTACAGTGTGGACTATTATGGTCCTAGCCAGGTGACGGTAGACTTGTTTCGGAACATTGCCCTCCAAAATTATAGGATCGTGATCATACGCGGCCACACCGCAACGTATCAAGGCATACCAACCAGCTTGTCCATCGTCACCTCAGAGTCTTATTCCTCTCTGAAGCATGTCTACGAGCAGCTCATAGGCCAGGTTGCCCCCGCAATTGTTCGGCCAGGGAACACCTTCTTTGCTATCACTCCTGCTTTCATCCGAGACGCGATCAAAGGCAATCTCCGAGATACGCTAGTTGTTCAGATGGGATGCGGAACGCTCACGGGGAACCGCGACATCGCGAATGCGTTCATAGACAAGGGGGCCAGCGCCTTTGTCGGTTGGAATAACACTGTTAGCTCGTGGTACACCGACTTCGCGACACAGAAATTTGTGGCGTCCTTAGAACATGGGCAGACAGTCGCAGAAGCGGTGGTCAGTGCTGATGGGCTGGATCCAGTATATGGAGGCAAGCTAGCCTTCCTCGACAGCGCGGCAACATCGCAAGACCAGTTCAACATTCGGATGACGACAATTCTGGGGTCGATGATAATTCTCTCTGTATCCCTTCTGGTAATAGGAAGGCTGGTCAGGGACGATAGGGTCCGAACGAGCTTCAAGAAACGAATTCAGACTGCTTGACCTGGACGGCCCCGGTACGCTATGGCATGCCTAGGCATTCTCGGCCCAGTACTATCGGGCTTCGGATAAATTCAATAGACCCAGAGCGCATCCCGCTAGTGATGAACGACATAAAGCGACAAGTAGAGCGGATCATAGAGACCGATCCCGTAATAAAGAAGGGTCTACAGCGCGGGATCATCAACACCAGGGCCCTAGCCCGATACATCTTGGACACTGAAAGAATAGATTCGACCCCCGATGCTGTTCTCGGTATTATTCGCCGGTACCCCCTCTCCGACCGCGAATCGCCAGGCATCAGCCAGGTGTTGGGAGAATGCGAGCTATCGTTGCGAAACAGAGTCGCGGACTTTGAACTCGAGTATCACCAAAACGGCACAAATCCGATTCTCCGCTTAGCCAAATACAATGGGACCACTAGGAGCGAAAACATCAAGCTGCTTGTGGGATCGGGACTCGTCAGAGTTATCTCAGGCCAGAAGGCCCTTGATAATTTGATTAGCGAGCTCCTGCCTGGGGAAGTTGTGAGGTACTCCACGGATCTAGCCGAAATCTCCCTTCGTATTCCTCCTCGCTCGGGTACGAGAGGATTAACCGCGAAGATAACGATGGAGTTGGTCTTGAACGATATCGACTTGTGGGGAATTGCGTCCTTCTATTGGCATCATGTCAAAGGCGAGACTTCACCCCACTCTCAGCCTGTCACAGGTGAAGGCTTGAGAGAGTTGGTCCTACTGGTTGCAGAAACTGATGGTCCCCGCGCTCTCGAAGCGCTTCAACGAATGTTGAAGGAAAATGGAGCGAATTCCAGACAAAGCGTCCCTTGGTTTTCCGGATCGCCCCGACAAGGGCTCATTGTCGGTCTCGGCGAAAGACTCCACGCGACGCGAGTTACACCCACAAACTAGAGGTACGGGCTGAAGAAGACTATCTGAGGAGATTGCAGAAAAAATAGGATTATGTCAACGCCACCGTTTTCGATAAACATGGGGAAGTCTCGCGGAGGAAGATTGTCGTTTCCGAGGATGGACCCTACATCGTTTCAAGGAATGTACCGCTCGCCATCCAGATAATCACGCCCAACAAAGAGGCCCTTTCATGGGACTGGAAAGAGGGAAAGACCATTGAGACGGGACAGGAATACAGTCTCTGCAGGTGCGGTCGTTCGAAAACGAACCCGTTCTGCGATAGCACGCATACGAAAATCCGGTTCGATGGAACAGAGACGGCAACTCGACGGCCCTACGTCCGCCGGGCAGAAGTCTTCGAGGGGTCCAACGCTAGCCCTGAGCGACGCAGAAGATCTCTGCATTCGCGCGCTTCTGCGATCCCGCAGGGAAGATCTGGGGTCTGATCGAACAGACCGACTATACGGCGGCGAGAAAACTGGTCATGCGCGAAGCCAACCAGTGTCCATCAGGTCGGCTGATTGTGCGCGACAAGAAAACTGGCCAAGAGATTGAACAAAAACTTCCGCCCTCTGATCGGCGTGGTCGAAGACCCGGCGCTTGGTTGTAGCGGGCCGCTCTGGATCCGCGATGGAATAACAATAGAGTCAGCGGATGGTATGCCCTACGAGGTGAGGAACAAGGTGGCTCTCTGTGTGTCAATACGGCCGTCCTCCCTTCTGCATGGACAATGCCTCATTGAACACCGGTCAGCTGCTGACACTTCATCGAAATAAATTGAGTCATTGACCGTTCGTTGGGACTCGTCTTTGCTAGAGGCCTTTGAATCCTTTTTGAAGATCCTCGAGCAGATCTTCAGCGTCTTCTATTCCCACGCTCATACGTATGAGGGTGTCTTTGATTCCCTGCTCTATTCTTCTCTGACGCGGGATACTCGCATGTGTCATGCTGGCCGGGTGCTCGATGAGAGATTCGACTCCTCCTAGGCTTTCGGCCAAAGTGAAGACACGAAGTTTCGTCAAGAGTTTTTCGCATTCTCGGAATCCGCCTTTGAGTTCGAAGCTGAGCATTCCACCGTATCCTCGCATCTGGCGTTTAACGACGTCGCGTTGCGGGTGGTCTGGTAGGCCAGGATAGTATACATGTTCGACCTGGGGCTGTTTCATGAGATATTCGCTGACCTGTTTTGCATTGGAGTTGTGACGATCCATCCTGACAGCCAGTGTCTTGATTCCCCGCAGTACGAGCCAGCAGTCTAAGGGTCCTGGGACGGCGCCGACGGCGTTCTGGAGAAACTTGAGACGTTTGCCGACCTCAGTATCGGTTGTGATGGCAGCACCACCGATTAGGTCGCTGTGGCCTCCAAGGTATTTGGTTGTGCTATGGACTGAGATGTCGGCGCCATGTCTCAACGGGTTCTGGAGATAAGGGCTTGCAAAGGTATTATCGACAACGAGAAGCGCATGATTTTTCTTTGCGACCTTTGAAATGGCTCGGATGTCGACGACTCTCATCAATGGGTTGGTAGGTGTTTCGATCCATATCATTCTGGTGTTCTTTCGAACTGCCTTTTCCACTTTGTCAGGTGACCTCGGGTCCACAAAGGAGAACTGCAGGCCGTAGTTTCGAAGAACTTGGTCGAATAATCGATACGTTCCGCCATAGATGTCATCTCCAGCGATTACGTGGTCTCCCTTGCGCAGAAGCATCAGGACGGTAGTCGTCGCGGCAAGACCCGAGCTGAAAGCTAGCCCAATCTTCCCTTCTTCTAGGGATGCCAGACTCTCCTCTAGAGCGTTGCGCGTGGGATTTGCTGTTCGCGAATAAACGTACTTGCCTTCACGGCCTGGTTTGAGCTGCATATACGTTGAAGTGAGATAGACAGGAACCGTGACCGAACCCGTTGCGGGGTCAGGATCCTGTCCGGCATGGATGGCTTTGGTGGAAAACCTCATGACAAATTGCCGACCAGTGAGCGTTGATTTAACATATCTTCTAAACCCGGGCAGATGTTGGAAGGAGGGTTCCGAGACGTCTCCGAATGCACGCGACCTAGAAACGATTCCTGACCTCTGCGACGAACGCGTCCGTGACTAAGAACTCTCGATGAACAATTTCGGTAACAGGGAGCATAGTAACCTAAGAAATGCGGCTGTCGCAGAATTCGAATGCGACTACCCAATTGGCGTCCCGTAGTCCTTGTTGTCCTCTCGCTAGCGATTCTCTGCAGTGTTCCCGGAATCAAGGGAACTTCTAGTCTCGGAAACCTGTTTCCCCCAAGTTTCGAAGTCAACGGTATGGCCGTCAGCCCGCAGGGAGACGTGGCCGCTGGCAGCTTTTACGCGCTAGATCCAACAGTCATTCCTTGGGATCTCACGAATCCGATTTACAAATACGTCGGCGTGACCCTGATAGTCAGCAATTTCAACTCTTCGAGCTCTTCCGGCAGCATCGGAATAAACCTGACCAGCACCGACAGCCTCGCCCCCTACCGCGTAATTCTAGTCATCGAAGGAGTCCAACGCAACACTCTCTCGATCGTTTCTGATATCCAATCTGTTTTCAGCATGCAACCCGGATCATTCCAAGCGCTCATCTCAAACCCTCTAACATTACCGGTCTCGGTTTTCGGTGCCAACCTCACCTACAATCCATATTCGAACTTCGTCAACAGATTCGTCTCAACTACTAGCAATAAGGCCGCAATGATCGGGAAGTACACGAGCTCTCTCCTACAAACCTCGAGCTCCGCGATAATATTCAACAGCATAGAATCTCTAACATATCCCGCATCACCGGTCTTTAGCGCATCAAGCATCGCATCACAGCTCCTCAACATCGGATCGATAGGAGCAGCAATAGCTCCCGCCTTCGGTCTCAACTCAACAGGAGTCGTCGTTCTCCACAAGAAATTCCTCACATTTACATTACCGCAGGACTACACGATCGGTTTCGGATCTCTTGTCGGGATCACCGGTGGAATCTACTCGACTACAAATGAGACCTTTGCCGCATCGATGCCAAGCGGAGCACAGATCAAGAGTTTCAGTCCAGTCAACATGCTTGTTCAGTCGAGCACCGGATCCACACTGGTCATAGGAGAGTTCCCATGGGTCGGAACAGCTCAACGACTATTGCCAGACGTCACAGTCACGTTTCACTATCCTGCCTTCGACTCGCCATATCTAAGCGCCACATGGGCAACTGTTCCATCAACGTTCAATGTTGGAAAGCCGTTCAACCTCACCCTAGGAATAACCAACGCGGGCGCAATGGACGCAAGCAATTTGCACTTCAACCTGGCCTTTACCGGAGTAGTTCTCCTGGGTCAACAGAGCATTACTTCCTTACAGTTCAACGTGGCCTCCTTGCTCAAAGGAGCAACGATCAACCGCCTTTACAACTTCCAATCGTACAACTCGAATGCCCAGTTCACGCTTAGCGCAGATTTCCTAGACTCCTCAAACTATGTCTACCAGTGGAGCACCCAGTATTCCCCCTCCCCAACCATCAGACAGAACGGCGGACTGACCCTCACAAAGAGCGTCAGTCCAAACAATCCCTCCTACGGAGCAATAGGAAATGTCACGGTCACAATTCACAACAACAATCTCACCGCTACCTACTTCAACGTCGAAGACCTCAACCCAGACGCCCAGGTCTTCCTGTACCCACAAGGAGCAGGCAACACTCCACCCCAACCCCGGCCTTGCCTCAGCCTCGTAGGCTCTTACAACACGGTTGTCGCAAACACGACACACTTTACTTTCCAAGTCCAAGACGGTCAGGGATGCGCGCCTACAGTTCTTACTCGAGTCCTTCTCCAACGTTTTGGTCAACCATACCAGCTCGTTTCGTCTCCGAACATGCTTCTCGGCGGGGGAGAAACATGGAGCCCGCTGAAACCATACCTGATCCCAGGCGGCCCGGCAGGACTCTATGAGTCGCTTAACCTCAGACTGACCTTCCAGAATGCCGCAAACGTCACAGGCTTCGGTACTGTCTACCCGGGACTTCTCCCCCAGCTCGAAAATCCGCGAACTTCCTATCTTGGACTCTATTGTGTACCCTGCTCGATCCCACGTGGCGGATCAACCACCATTACCGGTGCACTTGTCAATGCGACTGGCAAACCTCTCGCAGCTAGTGCGATTGTTCTCTCATACAAGTTCTCAAACAACACCGTGAGACTGATAACAACGGTCGTAACAAATGCAACAGGAGGATTCTCGACAAACTGGCTCGGCGTTTCCACCCCACCACTCGGAAACTATCGGCTGATCGCGAACTACACCGGCTCCGTACAGAACAATGCTGAGGGAGTGTACCTTCCGTTCTACCTTGTTACCCCGACAAGTATCGGCCCTGCTAGTACAGTGACCCTCAACTATCCGTACTTCTTCAACTCGACAGGCTCGATCTTGATAACTCCCGAGCGAATCGCATACAGTAGCCAAGTCAACGCCACTGGGACAGGGCAACAATTGACCGGAGAGTACGTCGCCCAGTCGACCGCAGTACCAGTCACAGTTGGCGCCCCAGTGATCGTTCCAGTGACGGACATGACGATGAACACAACCAAGATCAGCATCTTCTACATTGCTCAGAACCAGAGTCTGGTGCAAGTCAACCTTCGGGTGACGAACACCGGACCCCAACTCGCCAACAACGTTGTCATATCGGCCTTGATTCCACAGGGGTCCAGAACCAACTCGAGCGGTGGACCATCAATACCTTACTGGTTACCTGTCGTCAGTCTCGGCACCGGAGTATCTGAAGCAAGCAACCTGAAGACGGTGAGCTTCACTGTCGCTTCCCTTGCTTCTGGACAACCATCAAACATCTACTATTACATTGTAAGAGCGAATACGACAGGTCTCTATCAGAGCGCGTTGAACGTCACTGCCCAGTCCGGATCCAACCAGTACAAGTTCTACTACACCGCACCCCTCCTCGAAGTGTACCCCTCCACCAAAACAGCTCCAGTACCCCAAACAGGCCTCTTGCAGGCCTATGTTACCGTCGACCCCGCGGTTGTGGCAAATCAGACCGCAACCACAGTCAGCATTCATCTCTACAACGCCGCGAACGTAACATACACCAACATCATCGCCACAGTCCCAAGCTTCACGGGAAGCGGACTCAACTTCCCCATTCTTTCCAAGACCGCAACAAACATCGCACCAGGAAGCGCTCAGACGGTAAACTTTACCGCCACGGCTCAGGTCAAAACGATCTATTTCAACAATGGAGTGTGGAGCGATTCTCTCTCGGGGAGCGTATCATACAACGAGTCTAGTACCAAGAACTTCCTGACGAACTTCCGTGCGAATGTCCCGATCTACGACCCTACAATAGTAGGGTTCAACCCTAGCCTGCGGGTCATCATCTCGCCTCTTGCGAACCAGCTATCAGCAGGTGCAACAGCGTTCGTTACTCTGACCGTAACAAACACTGGGACCTCAAACGTCACCGACTTCTCGTCATTGGTTCAAGCATACAGTCCACTGTTCAGCCCGGTCGGACCCTCGAGCCCAGAGACGAGTTATGGAGGCTACGGGTCATCATGGCTATACGGCATCGGAGCCGGCCAAAGCATCAGCTTCAGGATTGGAATACAGACCAGAGCGGGCGGGGTCTACCCAGTCTTCGGGTCATACATCAATTACTTCCACAAGCCTCCAGGTTCGACAGGCAGCAGCTATGGTGAATCGGTCTCCGCATCTAGCGCGGCGCTCATAACGGCCATCGATACCACCCCTCCGACGATTAGTACCCCATGGTCGAGCCCGTTCGCTCCAACTTCCAGCGACCAAGTCCATGTTTGGACTCAAGTCTACGACGGCAGCGGAGTAAACACGGTGAATCTAGAATATTCGACTGACAGGCTAGGTTGGACTAGCGTTCCAATGATCCCATTGTTCGGGTCGATCTTGAAAGGACAGGGATTACCTGTCCAGCAACCCTTCTTTGGAGACATCTATAATGTTACCATCTCTCCGATCGGCCCAGGCGCCGCAGTATTCTACCGAGTAAGATCCACAGACAACCTCGGGAACATGGGACTGCAAGATAACAACGGAAACGACTACGTCTATTTCATCCAGGGAGGAAACAGCTGGCTCTTTCCCAACCAGGCACCGGGAACGAACATGCTCTTGAATGGGACCCAGTACGTTTCAGGAATCAAGACATCCCTCTTCCTCAACGTGTCAACGCCAATTGCAGTTCAGGTGATTCAGCTTCCATCAAATCCGGGCGGAGCTCCACCGGCCGGATTGTCGGCTCTAGGAATCTACACCCAGGTCAACGCCAACATATCCGTCACCTTGAATGCCCGGATGAGATTCTACTATACACCTAGCCAGATTCAGGGTCTGAACACCAGCACAATCGCTCCGTATTACTGGAATGGAGCAAGCTGGATTCCCCTGAGCAATGTTGCGGTGGACACGAACCAGAACTATGTTGAGGGAACGGTCACCCACTTCAGCCTCTTCGCAGTATTCGCCAAACCAGCGTCTACTCAACCTCCGCCTACCCAACCGACTAGCCAGGCAACCTTCCTCTACATTGGCCTAGCTGGGGCGATCGCCGCAATCGCTATCATAGGAGGGATTCTCCTAGCGAAAAAACGAAAACACGGAACAACTAACCTCCTCCCAACCCCAACTTCCCCTCCCACAGGCCTCGGAAGTCCATCGATCCGCTGACCCGCCCCTTCGAAACCCAGGCTAGCAATGGTCATCGACAAGTTTGCCTGCCTTCAGCCTCTTCCGCTTCACCGCGAGTGGGCTTTCCCGTCGCAGGACACGAACTCTTCTTACAATTGTCGGGCTTGCTGCACTGATCCTCACCTATGTGACTGTCCAGTCTCTGGTCTCAACCCTCGAAGTGAACCTGTCGGGAACCGTTTCCTCCCTCGGAGGCGAGATTGATGTGTGGAGCAAGGGTGCGTCCTACCCATTAATCAGCAAGATTCCTGAATCCTACCTTAGCACAGTCAAGGCAGTCCCAGGGATTTCCTTTGCGACCCCCGTTACCCTGGCGCTAATGACAGTTGATTCTGACGAGGCTCTCACTGCGGGAGTAGTTCCTGCCCAGCTTCACTCCCTACTCAACTACAGTATGGTAGCGGGCGCTATGATCACGTCAAACCAGACGGGGGTACTCGCGATAGGGAAAGCGCTTTCAGCAACTATCGGAAAAGGCGCAGGAGACCCTGTCCAGCTCAACGGAGCCGTGTACAGCATTTCTGGGATCTACCTTACCAACAGTTGGATGGACTACTCGGTCATAATCCCCCACGTGGTCGCGCAACAGATGATCGGTATGGTGAACGGTACCTCTATGATCGTGGCTACGGCTCGGGATTCTCGAAATATCGACAAGGTGATAGGTCAGATCCGGACCCTGATGCCGACGGTCGAGGCTTTCCGGAGCAGCGAGACTCCTTCCAAGGTCTCGCCAATCTTTGCCTCTCTGGAATACATAGCCTCGGACATAACAGCTATCGTAACCCTTGGAGCGGTCTTGGGAATAATGAACTCAAACCTCAACAACCTACGCGAGAGAATGCGGGCATTTGCGATCTTCAAGGCGACCGGAGCCTCATACAACCAGATCATCAAACTGGTCCTTTACGAGTCTCTCTTGTTAGGAACTCTCGGGACCCTGATAGGGCTCGGAATATCCTACGCCGCTCTCCAGTTCATCTCAATCCCGATAGTCCAGAATGTCAGCGTTGCTATAATTCTAGTACCTTCCACCTTCCTCTACGCTGCGTTGCTCGCGTTTTCCGTTTCTTTCCTAGCTTCCATCTATCCCGCGATCAAAATCGCTCGAGTCCGGCCTCAGGAGGTCTTCAGGTTTGGCTGAGCAGCCCGTTCTAAGAGCGGATGAGCTGAACAAGACGTACTGGAACGGACCGGAGAAAACAATCGCTCTCGATAACGTAAATCTGGAAATCCGCAAAGGAGAGCTTCTGGCAGTCTACGGCCCTTCTGGGTCGGGAAAGACCACCCTTCTCTTTCTTCTGGGAGGGTTTGACAAGCCAACGTCTGGGCGTATACTACTGGAGGGGATTGAAATCTCGAACATGGATGAGCATCGGCTCTCGAGGATCAGACGAAGCACTGTGGGTTTTGTATTTCAGAACTACAATCTGGTCGAGGATCTTACGGTTCAGGAGAACATCTCGCTGACCATGATGTTCGAGGGGAAAACCGAGGAAGAAATGAAGGATAGAACAGCTGAACTTCTCGCCGAAGTAGGATTGATCGGCAAGGAACGGCAACGACCCTCTCAACTTAGTGCCGGTGAGCAGCAACGAGTCGCAATAGCAAGAGCGTTAGCGAATAGGCCGAGGCTTGTTTTGATGGATGAACCGACAGGGAACCTAGACCAAGATAATTCGCGGGCGATCATGCAGCTGGTCACGAGCATCAGCAATGCCGGTGGCGTGACGTTCATTATTGCCACCCATAACCTTGAGATCGTCCAAGAAACGCGGTCAAGGTTGTTCCTCAAAGCGGGCCGGGCAGCAACGGACTTCATGTCACGTTCGTAAACGAGATACTTCCCTAAGGGGGCCGCAGCTCCGATCGTTCAGAGTTCAGTATTCCCAGCCCTTTCAGTTTGTATTGGAGATGCCTCTCGATTGCTTTCGTCATAAGTAGTCCGCTCTTCATGCTGTTATAGATGAAAAGCCAGTAGTCCTTCTGGGCAGTTCTTTCTCTCCCGATGCCGAGAACGTAGAGCTCAATCTGATCTAGTAGGTTCATCACGTCCCGATCTCTCATGCTTCATCGACCTCTCAAGATACTGGGAAGCCTTGTTCTCTCATCCATTTGTCTGAGAATAACTTGCTGAGGTAGTTCCGGCCTGTGTCAGGGAGTAATGTGACTATCATCTTGTGTTCGTCCAGGCGCTCTGCAGCCCTCAAGGCTGCCTGTACAGCTGTTCCTCCTGATCCTCCTACTAGGATTCCTTCTTCCTGGGCGAGTCGTCGGGCCATTTGGAAAGCGTCGGTGTCAGAGATCTGTATGACATCGTCTACAATCGACATGTCTAGTGTTCCCGGCATGAAATCCTCGCCTATACCTTCCACCTTGTACTGGTGGGGCTGTTCCTTTTGTCTGTGAAACCGTGGGTAGAAAATTGACCCGTTCGGATCTGCGCCCACAACCTTCAAGCCTTTTTTCTTCTCTTTTAGATAACGGCCTATTCCTGTGATAGTCCCACCGGTTCCCATGCCGCAGACGAAAACGTCGATTTTTCCCTCGGTCTGGCGCCAGATCTCGGGCCCTGTTGTCCGGTAGTGAGCATCAGGATTAGCCCTGTTCTCATACTGGTTGGGCATGTATGCGTGAGGGGTCTCTCGCGCCAGCCTCTCCGCGACCTTAGTATAATGTTCAGCGGATTCGGGGGGAACATTCGTAGGCGTCACTACCACTTTCGCTCCATATGCTCGCAAGATCGCCCGCTTCTCTTCGCTCATCTTGTCCGGCATGACAAAGATCATCTTGTAGCCTCTCACTGCGGCAACCATTGCCAAACCGACTCCCGTGTTTCCAGACGTCGGCTCTATGATCGTTCCACCAGGTTTCAGTAGTCCTTTCCTCTCCGCCTCCTCAATCATCGCGACTCCTATCCTATCCTTGACACTTCCACCAGGGTTCAGATTTTCTAGCTTGGCCAGAACAGCGGGTTTGAGACCCTGCGAGACCTTGTTCAGCCGGACAAGAGGGGTGTTTCCAATAACATCTAGTATGGTTTTGTGAACTTCCATTGAGAGAACTGCTTCCTTTAGTCTCTTCAATCAAGGTTGTTTATCTGAATAATGCCGACCCACAGTAATCCATGATTATCTGGAAAGTGGGTCTGAGCAGGGGGTTAGATTGTCTCTGCGTGAAACATGATTAGCAGGAAGAACGCGGGAGTGACCTCGGTAAGAGTCTACTCGGATAACACCGAAGCGAACCAAGTTGTTGTAGTCAATTCAGGACAATCTCTCGCTCCTAGATTAGGCAGACAATGAGAAACCCTACAATCTCCAGCATCATCCGTGAGATTACTTAGGACCCTTATCAGAAGTATCACGTGCCTTAACTTTCACGTTTTCCCAGCAGATCTGACACGTGATTGTAAGATTTGTTCCAAAGGGTCCCCACAGGTATCCCTGAGCTAGACGACGTGATAGAGGGTGGACTGCCCAAAGCCGGCCTCTTTCTTGTAGCTGGAACTCCAGGGTCTGGTAAGACAGCTTTTAGCGCGAAATTCCTCTACGAAGGTGATCCTCAAGGGCGACAAAGGGATCTACGTCTCCTTCGCTGAAGGTCGCGACGCGTTTTTCTCGGAAACGGCGCGGAGTGGTTTGGACTTTGCGAAAGCCGATGAAGCCGGCTTGTTTCTCTACATGGACCTTCTAACCGTCAAGAACGAGGGGATACCTGCTGTGACCCAATCTATAGTGGACGCAGTACTCGATTTCAAAGCGTCAAGGCTAGTGATCGACTCGTTTTCTGCTATGGCCCAAGCGGTCCCTCAACTGATAGAGGCTCGGTCCATACATCACACGATCCTCGGAAAAGTAATCAGGCAGGCCGAATGTACGACTCTCCTTATCTCAGAAGTTCCAGTGGGCACTTCGAGGCTGGGCCTGGGGATTGAAGAGTTCGTGGCCGACGGGGTACTGAAGTTCACTCAGAAGGAAATAGACGGACGCGTCATCAGGAACCTTGTCATTCACAAGCTTCGGGGCACAAAAATAGGCAGGAGAGAGCATATGTTCACTTTAGACGGCGGGTTTCGGATGCTGAGCCCGTTCGACTCCTCGCAAACTAATAACGGACACTCTTATCCTGTCATCAAGAATACAGCATCGCACTCTTCCACGGGGATCAAGAGTCTGGATACTATTCTTGGGGGAGGTCTCAAGCGGGGAAGCCATATTCTCCTAGAAGTTGGAGAAGACATCTCATCACATTCTCTGATGAGTTTCCTTACCCCGATGATATCAAACACCGTCAAGTCCGGCGACCAAGTCATCTGTCTCCCGGTCAACGGAATGTACCCCGAGGAATTGCAAGAATCCCTAAGAAAATCTGTGCCAGAGGGACTTGCGTCGGTGCAAATCTTCGACATTACCGGCAAAGGCGGTCCGAACACCGTGGACCTCGGAGGCGCAACCGTGCTCCAGCCATTTGACATGTTCTGGAAGACAGCTAAGAAGCTGAGAAAACCAGACAACCGCTTGCTGAGCATAATCGGCTTCGACGCACTAGAGGCGCGATACGCGAAGGACCTCCCTGCAATGCAGGGCCTGATCATCGAGACCATCGCTAAGGTAAGAAACGCTGGCGACATCATAGTGTCAATAGCGCGGCCATTCTCCAATACCTTGAGAGAACTTGCCAGCGCTTCAGATGTTCATTTGAGACTTGTCCAGTATGACGGGGTTCTCTGCCTGTTGGGGGTAAAACCGAGGACAGACTACTATGGTGTCTCTCTCCCGAACAATGATTCGCATGAACAGATCGAACTGGTCCAGGTTTCTTAGTGATGACGGCAACAGTCGGAACGTCGTTAGACCGGCCGTTGATAGAATCAATTGATGCCGCCCTCAGCGCTCTTGGCACCAGTACAAGGGACTCGGTCCTGCTCTATATTCGTAAGAAATGTTCGATTTCTTTGGAAGAGACACCTGAAAGGATGGACGAATTCCTCCAAGCTCTGCACTCACTACTCGGGTATGGAGCAAGAGTGATAGAGAAGTTAGTAATCGCGAGGCTGGTCGAAACCAATGAAATTCCCCTTGCAGAGGCGAGAGGTAGAAATCTGACTGAGATTGTGACTCTCGCGGGTAAGGGTCGCAATAAGGCTAGGCCCACGATCTGAAAAACTCTCCCAGCACGATACTAAAATTCTACTCGAGAGGTTCTGCCGCACACTCAGGCAATATTGACACTCGTCGATTCTTGTAGCAAACCCGGTCTCAGCGCATAGCTCACTTGTTTTTCTTGGCCGCTTTCATGAATAATTCGAGGAATTTGTCCGCTCCGCTTGGCGGAGTTTTCTTCTCGGGCTCAGGCTGACGGTTTTGCCTGGCTTTCGAACCGTTTTGAGAGCCCAAAGACCCCAAGGAACAGAAGCGCTCCTGCTATTGCTGTGACCGTCGAGCTTAGGATCGTAGTGGTCTCTCCCACTGAAGTTATCAGACTGGCTATTTGATCAGTTGGTAGCGAAAGCATCAGTACCAAGCCCACAATGCTTTGAATCGTCAGCAGGGAGAACGCCGCGATTATCATAGTCCAGGCACGAAACGAGCCTGTTATCCTCGTTACCTTGTAAGCGTAGAATACTACGCCTGCTTGGAAGATGAGTTCTAGAACCGCAATGAAGTAGAGCGTTGGGAGAACGATAGGATCCAGCATTTCTCCTATCGCCTCACTTTCGTTTCTCCGCGGCCCCTCGGAAGAGATCCATGAATTTCTCCGACGCAACCTTCCGAGGCGAGCCAGTGATTACTCCCTCATAGTTCGTAAATGCAGACTCTATCTTGATTCCCGTCGAGGTAATCTGGAACTCTCTCAACCGCTTGTCATGATCGCTACCCCGCATCTTCAGAACTACTAGGGCCTTTCTCAAGGAAGACTCGATCTCGACTGGCTTGAGAGCAACGATACAATCGACAAGGAAGCTTAAACCTACCTCGGTAATTGAGAAAGAACCTCCTGCCATCTGCGGTGACTCCCAGACGAGAAGGGAGCTTATTCCCTTGGTCTTGAGGTGCATGATCAACCGGTACGCCTCGCGCCTCAGCTCACTTTCTTTGACGAACATGGCGAGATGGCTCAACGAATCCACAACTATTCGTCTGGGCTGAATATCGCGAAGGGACTCATCGAGTAGGCTCTCGCCTTCCGACTCAAGCAGCAGGTTTGGAGAGGTGCATAAGATTCTGAACTTGTTCTCTTCCTCTAGCTTACGAAGGTCCCACCCCAGGTTTTTCGCGTCTCGGTAGATCTGGTCGGGCATCTCTTCGAACGTCACATAGACACCTGATTCCCCAAGCTTGACCCCATTAACCAAGTACTGAAGGGCCAGCGTCGTCTTTCCGCAGCCAGCACTCCCAGCCACCATCACCGCGTCGCCTTCCATAAATCCGCCATGTAGCATCTCGTCCAACTCGGTTATCCCGGTCCGGACTCTACCACCCTCTCTGACTCTTCCAGAGGACAACTGGTCGAATCCAGAGATCCCTGTTCTAGAACTTGGTGTTGTCAATTTTCCCCACCCCCTCCAGATTCCTCAGATGTTTCGCGATAGTGTCCAAGACTTCACGGTCTCTTGCACGGTCCAAGAGCAAGACTTCTGAACGTCCAATTCTCTTCGTCTTTAGGATACCCAGGTTCACCAGACTCCGGACATCCTCTTCTATCGCGTTCCCTGTCCTCCCAATACGACGCGCGATGCTGTCGAGCGTGTCGATGAGTCCAGGGTTGCGATGGAACAAAACCAGCAAGTCGCCGGTAGTCTCTGAAGCGAGAAGTGTTTCCAGCATCTGTGCAGCGCTCACTTTTTCAGCGCCTCCGTCGCACAAGCTTCCTTTGCCCTCTCGAGGGCTTCGCCATAATCGAAGCGTTCTTGAGAATTGTATGGAATATTCAGCTTCCGGAATAGATCTTTGACAATGACTTTCTCAAGGACTCCTGCCCCGCTGCCGAATACAGATTGCAGTTTCTTGTGGAACTCCTTTGGATCGGTTGCCTCATTGAACATGCCCTGGCCATTTAGAACTCCGAGGATTGCCTGGCCTAGAGCCGCCTTAACCCCCTCACCAATGCTGAGCTGTAGCATCGAAGAGAAGGTTTTCTCTTGAGCCAGCTTTGAACTGGTCCTGTTTGTCTTCCAGTTTGTTCGGAAGTCGTCCTGAGGCATGGTCGAAACGGACGAACTCATTACTAGAGCTAGGCTCCTGCTCACTTGTTTCGCTGAGACCCGTTCAAGCGATAAACTCGCTGTAACCCAGCCCGCGCCATTCTAGTTGTTACAAAATCAGCGCCGAAATCGTGAAAACTTTACAATGAACAGGGAAAGATAGGTTACAACACATGTATTGTCCCTGATCCCTGGGTTATGTTGAGCTAGACGACTCTTGCGGTCTCCTCTGGTAGAAGTATTCCACGAGACCCTAGGCTTGTGTTTCGCTTCAACCCTCAAAGATATGCTGGGCCTTACAGTTTGTGAATCCGTGTACGGACTTCTAGAGAGAAACGGGATTCCTAAAGGCGAGATTTGCAACAGATTCGATGACACTGTGACGGTGTTGACCAAAGCCTTGGGCGCATCATCCCGGGTGCTCGTCCATCGAACCGTTGTTGAAATGTTTCGTCAGTACTCGCAAAGAGCCGAATTTTCCTACCAGGATTCTCTAAGAGATCGATTGATCGTCTTGAAAGAGGCAGTTGTCGCCAATCACTTGATTCCAAAGAGCCGGCATGACGGGATAGACTTTGACAGCGCGGAAGGAACAAGACTTGCGAGGTCGTGAGATACTGGCCATCGCAACGGTTCCCATGATAATTCCAAGATACGTCGAAAAAGGCATCAAGGCGGCTGGACGCGTCGACCATGAGTCGCTTGTGTATCCTGCGAGGGATATTTCGAGTAAGCTGCGAATACCCTGCCTTTCTTGCAAGAAATGCATAAATTAGCGCTACAGCCGCGAGTGCGAAGCCGGACGATTCAAAAATGGCCTCGCTAATCGCATTCGTTAGCATATTCGTGGAGTCGCCCTACATGGATGACGTAGTGCAGGCCCTATCTCGTCTCGACAAGGTAGTCGACCTTTACGAGGTCACCGGCGAGTTTGACATTGTCACTGTCGTCTCAGCCTCAGACATTGAGGAGTTTCGAGACGTCCTGAAAAACAAGATAATGAAGGTCAAAGGGGTCAAGAGCACTGTAAGCTCAATCGTCCTAAAAACTCACAAGGGCTCCGGGTCCAACGGCGACATCTTGAACCCGACCTCCACCGTGTCAGCTTCTGTCAGCCAACGGAAATAGATTAACCACCCTTGAATCCTGAGACCACTCTATGGAGGCTGTTAGCAGCTGATCGACCCGAGCAATCTATTCTTACTCATCACGATTCTCCTCATAGCCATAGTATCAGGGCGGTTTCTAGCACCCTACATTACTAGAGTTTTCTCACTATCCCCCAGCCGACTAGACAAGGTTCTCAATCCCCTCGAGATAGGAATCTATCGACTCGTCAGCGTCGATCCAACTCGCGGCATGGGCTGGAAAGAATACTTCCTTGCTGCACTCATTGTCAACATTTTCCAGATGGCACTCGCCTTCGTAATATTCACGTTTCAAGGCGTGCTCCCCTTGAACCCGCAAGGGTTTCCAGGTCTCTCCTGGGACTTGGCGTTCATGCAGGTCATCAGCTTCGGCACCAACACCAACCTACAACACTACAACGGCGAAGGGAACTGCATCCAGTTGCCAAACTGCGCCGCGTTGACGCCGGGCGTTCCCGGTCTTTCATATCTCAGCCAAATGATGGCCGTCCAGTTTCTACAGTTCACAAGTGCGGCAACAGGAATCTGTGTAGCTGTCGCAATGATTCGAGGTTTCGTCGCCCATTCCAAGGACTTGGGTAATTTCTACGCTGACTTCACGAGGTCTCTGACGAGAATACTGTTTCCTCTGTGCATCGTGGCATCGCTCGTGTTTGTCGGCCTTGGAGTTCCTCAGACTCTGACCGGATACCAGATCGTTTCGACAGTGGAGGGTGCCGCGACCAAAGCGACTCAAACAATTCTGGTTGGACCCGTCGCTTCCCTCGTCAGCATTATGCAACTCGGAACGAACGGAGGAGGATATTACGGGGCGAATTCGGCATATCCTTTCCAGAACCCGAACCCGGCGTCTGACATATTCCAGATTTTTCTTATGCTGCTCATTCCAACAACGCTCTGTTTCGTATTCGGCCAATTGATTGGCAAGAAGCGGGAGACTCGTCCAATCCTCTGGGGTGCCTACGCCCTCTTTGCCCTTGATCTCTTGATCGCTTTCACGCCTAACCCTCCGGTTGTGGATCCAGGAATGGAAGTCCGCTTTGGAGGCTTCTTCTCTACATTCTGGACAGTCGTCACAACGGCGGTAACCACCGGCTCGGTCAACGCATCCCTGTCGGGACTAAACCCGCTAGTCATCCTATCGGCTTTCAATGGAATGCTGATCCAAGCAACCCCAGGCGGAAAGGGAATCGGGCTGATGTACATGGTCATGTTCATTGTCCTCACAGTCTTCATCGTTGGCCTAATGTCTGGTCGGACGCCTGAATACTTGGGACTGAAAATAACCGCCCGAGATGTCAAGCTGGTAATGATCACTTTTCTCGTCCACCCTGTTATCGTCCTCGTTCCGACGGTACTCGCTTACTCGACCGGGGTTGCTGGCGCGATCGGTGTTCGAACGAACTCTATCGGGTTCACCAAGATCTTCTATGAATTCACATCCGCCGCCGCGAACAACGGGAGCGATTTCCTCGGGGCGACCGCCAATACTCCATTCTTCAACATCTCAACAGCCATCGTTATGTTTCTAGGACGCTTCGCACCCATCGGACTATTGCTTGCGCTCGGCGGATCCATGATCAATAGAAAGAGGCTTACCACAGAAGCTGGAGTAAGGACCGACAGTCCACTCTTCTCCCTGATCCTTGTAGGAAGCATACTTGTCCTCGTCCTCCTCACCTTCTTCCCGTTCCTCGCGTTAGGCCCGATTCTGGAATTTTTCCAGGGACGTGTAAACGGATTCTAGGGGAAAGTCAATGTCGACAAGATCCAGCAAGATGATGTCTGTCCGGCGAACGACCCTGGTTTCCCGAAAGATGCTCATTGATTCCGTCGTCCGCCTAAGCCCACTCAGGCTGATCGCGAACCCTGTGATGTTGATCGTAGAGATCACATTCTTCATAGTGGCGGCCATGGCCCTCGACCCTGAAGCGTTCCCCAGACTCGCAACCTCGTCCCTCCAAATATTCTACTTAGAGGTTGCCCTGATTCTTCTGATTACCGTCTGGTTCAGCACTCTATCTGATGCGCTTGCAGAGAGTCAGGCGAAGAACACGGCAACCAGCCTTCGAAGGCTGGAGATGGAAGTGTCTAGCAAGAAGATCTTGATCGAGGCTGGTTCTAGGCGAATCGTTCCTACTCCGTCAAGGGAACTTCGTACTGGCGATCTCATTCTTCTAGAGAAGAACGACACAGTTCCCATCGACGCGCAGATCCTGGAAGGAATCGCCATGGTGGACGAGTCACTCCTCACGGGGGAATCCACAGCGGTTCGGAAGGCTCCAGGAGATGATGTCATCGGGGGCTCGCAGGTCCTCAGCGACACTCTCACTGCGAAAGTTACTGTCAATCCTGACGAGACTTTCATCAATCAGATGATTAGAATGGTTGAGTCGTCGAAGAGGCCGAAGACCCCAAACGAGCAAGCCGTAACCATTGTCCTGATCGGCCTCACAGCAATTTTCACCATCCTCATTGGAGCCCTGTTGGGGGTGTCCCTTGTTCTGAGCCTCGCCGCGGACCTTTCGGTCCTGATAGCACTCTATGTCTGTCTCCTACCCACGACCATAGGAGCTCTCCTCCCCTCGATAGGCTTGTCAGGCATCTCTCGACTCTACAAAGAAAAAATCGTTGCAAAATCTGGTCGTGCGGTCGAGACAGCCGGCGATACTGATGTCATTCTTCTCGACAAGACTGGGACTATCACAGTCGGCAACAGACAAGCAGTGGAGTTTCTGCCCTTTCCAGGGTTCAATGAGAGAGATGTCGGCGAAGCCGCTTTCCTAGCCTCATGGCACGATGATACTCCTGAGGGCCGAAGCCTGATCCGGCTTGCCTACGAGGACGGTTTTGTGCCCAAAGAGATGAACGCTCTAGACGCCTCCGAGGTTTATGAGTTCAGTGCCAGCACGCGAACGAGCGGCGTCAAGCTGGCGGGAGGGACTGGCTTCATGCTTCCCAAGAGCGGCGGGACAGGCCGTGAGAGGGGAAGGCTCAGGAGAAAATTCGAACCTCACGTGGAAGGTGGCGTCCCGATTGGATCGGACGAGACGGAGATCATCAAGGGTGCGCCTGATGCTATCAAGAAGATTGTCAAGTCTGTCCCGGCCGACTACGATAAGATCGTTCAGGAAATATCTGCTGCCGGAGACACGGCCATGGCGCTCTCGAGAAACCGAGAGCCAATCGGGATCGTGCGGTTGAGGGATGTTCTCAAGCCCGATATCAGAGACAAGATAATGGCGGTTAAGGTGATGGGCATCAAACCAGTCATGATAACTGGTGACCAACCGCTCACCGCCAAGAGCATAGCTGCCGAGGTGGGAATTGACGAGTACCGGCCGGAGGCGAAACCCGAGGACAAATACGATATCGTCAAACGGGAACAGGCTGAGACGAGAATTGTTGCGATGATAGGTGACGGGACAAATGATGCGCCCGCGCTAGCGATGGCTGATGTGGGTCTGGCGATGAATTCTGGAACCCAGGCTGCAAAAGAGGCTGCTAACATGGTAGACCTTGAGTCAAATCCGGCCAAGATCATTGAAGTGGTGATGCTCGGCAAACAGTTACTGATGACCCGAGGCGCGGTAACGACTTTCAGCATTGCGAATGATGTCGCGAAATACTTCGCGATAATGCCTGTGCTGTTTGCGTCAACTGTCCCCGAGCTGAAGGCGTTGAACGTGCTCGGGCTTGGACTGAACACTGCCGTTCTCTCTGCCCTTATCTTCAACGCGATCATCATTCCGCTGCTCATTCCCTTGGCGATGAGAGGGGTGACGTTCAAGCCTTCTGGAACAATGACCCTTTTCCTGAAGAACACGATGATCTATGGGTTCGGCGGAGTCATCATTCCATTCGTCGGAATCAAGCTGATAGACGTCGCAATATCGTTGCTCTAGGAAAGAAAACATGTTGAACTTCAAGCGAGAACTCCGGCAAATCTATGGTCCTGCTGCAAGGTTGGCAGTAATCTCGCTGGTTCTCTGTGGGCTAGTGTTTCCTCTTGTGATAACGGGGATCGCCCAAGTATTCTTTCCATCTCAGGCGAACGGAAGTTTAGTACAGTTTCACGGTAGGAACGTAGGCTCGAGTCTTATCGCGCAGAATTTCAGCCTGCCCATCTTCTTCCATCCGCGAATCGATTCTGCCTCGGGGGTTGATCCCGACATCACTGTCCAGGATGCGTATTCCCAGATTCCAAGGATAAACTCGGCCACAGGTATTTCAGTGGATATGCTTCAACAGATTGTAAACGAGAATGAGGAGGGTACTTTCTGGATCTTCGGTTCTCCTTACGTGAATGTTCTGAGAATCAACCTGGTTCTTATTCAAACAAATAGTTCGGCTTACAGGGCCTTCTAGTAAGCTCGTCCAGAGAACGAGTATGAATTTGCGTGCTTCGAGAAGAGCCTACATCAGTTTCTGGTAGAGTACGAAGTAGGCTGTGGCCATGAAGACGAAGCTCAGAAGCATGCCAAAGCCTAGGAAGCTGTATGCGCGTTTGGGCCTGTAGGCGTTCCGTGTGCTCATGAACATCATGTAGAGTCCGACGACTCCAAACGCATAGAGCAAAGCGATGAACACGCCTTCGGCGGGAGTCTGGTTGTTAATGTCGTGGGGATAGACGAAGCCGAGACCTTGCTGTACGTTCAAGAGGCTTACAGAGGTACCAGCGCCCACGAGAATGAACAGTCCGCCTGCGAGAACAAAGACGGTGAAAGCAAGGATCACGAATGAGGCCACAGGCAGTAGCGGTCTGCTTGACCCAGGTGCGAGTTTCACAAAGCTCATTCTGAATGCAAGGTTGTTGAGCGATCTCTTCAGTTTGAAGAATCCTGTTCTGAAACCCATCCCTGGTCCACGTCGTCAAGCCGGAGAATGGACATCGCCGATAATAAGCCCTGCTTTTCCCACGTGGATGCGCTACTCTGAAACCGTTTTTATAGCGCGTCAGGTCATGAAGCCTCACGAGGCTTCCGCACCGATTTGTGTCCGCAGAGAATCTTATGCTCCAAGTGCGGCGAACTCCTCTACACCGGGCTTGAGCTGGAGACTCCTGGCGAGATCATTCAGCGGAATGGAGGCTATTGTCCCAAGTGCGGTAAGAAGCTCGGGTTTGACACTGAGAACCTGAAGATTATTCCTCAGACGCCTCTTCCTGGTCCGTAGCTGCTTCACATTATTTTTTCTACCAGCACCGAACTAGCCAGCGAGTCGTCGGTCATGACAAGAAGAACCCATGTCTATGAGTACCACAGGAAGCACGGCAACATTGTCGAGTATGCCGGTTTCGACCTGTCTGTCTGGTTCGAAGGCATAATCCCGGAATGCCACGGCGTCAGGAACAACTGTGGAATATTCGATGTCTCGCACATGGGACGGGTTCTGGCCGAAGGAAAAGGCGCCGGGTCATTTCTCAATCAGCTCACGACAAACGACGTGTCCAAGCTCGCGGTCGGAAGAGGTCAGTATTCTCTCCTTTGTAATCCTAGGGGGGGAATAATGGATGACCTGACTATCTTCAGAATCGGTAGCATCCGGTATCTGGTTGTCTATAACGCGGGAAACCGTGACAAGAACTGGAACTGGCTTCTAAAGAACAGGCCGCGAAGCGATGTGAACCTTTCCGATGTTTCTGACAATGTTGCTATGTTCGCGGTTCAAGGTCCGAGGGCAGGTACGGTGCTCTGGAATGTATCCGGTGTCAAGCTCGAAGAGGTAGAAAAGTATGGGACCGGGGAGGTGAAGGTTGCAGGGAGCCCGTGTCTCTTGACGCGTAGCGGGTACACTGGCGAGGATGGTTTCGAGATCTACGTCTGGAACACGAGTGTGAAGGAGCCGTCAAACGCCGTGAAGATCTGGGAGAAGCTGTTGTCTGGTGGTAGGGAGTTGGGGATCTGTCCTGTTGGGCTTGGTGCGAGAGATGTTTTGAGACTTGAGGCCGGTATGTGTCTCTATGGGAACGATATTGACGAGAACACCTCTCCCGTTGAAGCGAAGCTGAACTGGGTTGTCCGTGTGGAAAAACCGGATTTTGTGGGCAAGAATGGGATCATAGACTTGAAGGAAAAAGGGCCAAGGCGCGTGAGAGTTGGTTTTAAGATGAGGGAGAAAGGAATCCCACGACAAGGTCAGGACATTTTTGTTGATGCTGAGGCCGTTGGAAAGGTTTCGAGCGGAACATTTTCTCCAACGCTCAGTGTCGGGATTGGAATGGGCTATGTCCCTCCCTCGCTGGCGGCTGTCGGGGAGACGTTTAGTGTGGGAATACGGGACCGGAGGGTCCGAGCGGAGATCGTTAAGCTTCCCTTCTACCAGCGACGATCGGAGAGTCAGGTTGTGGTGTTCGGAGAGGAGATGGGGTTGAAGGATTTCAGGAAGAAATACAGCTCGTCAGGTAAGCCGACAGTAGCAACTGCGACTCATTGAGTAAAATGGCGCGAGCTATTCTCCAGGACGAAGAATCCTAATTCGGGTCAATGAGCGTGCGATACTTAGTTAGCCGGCTACTTCGAAACTTCGGGCTTTGAGCCGGTCGCATTCGTGCTGTGCGCTGTGCTTTTCGCACAGGTCTCGACTGCAGTGGGGGCAGTTCTCTACTGCGAGAATTTGGCAGTCTGTGCATACCGTTCCCCAAACGAGTGCCATTTCTTGTTTTCATGTCTCCGGGAATTCTCAACCTATTAGCATTGGTTACTAAAGCCGTTTGGACATTTCTTACTCAAAAAGATAAGTAAACTGGTACCGAACCTACACGGACACATGTATCGAAACAAAGACCGGGCTGTAACCTTTCAGTATCAATCGAACTAACGACGAGGCTTCTCTTTCTTGCCCTTCAATAAGGCGTCAAGGCTTACACCGTTGACAGTAAAGACACGATAGCGTGTCCCTGGAAGGTCACCATAGGCTTTCCCTTCAGCGCCTCCAATTCCCTCGATCTCAACCTCATCGTGTTCGTCTATGAAGTTCAATGCTCCATCGCCTGGTAGGAACGCGGTCACGGTCTTTCCGTTCTTGATAATCTGGGCTCGCACGCAGTTGGAGGTGAGGAAACCGTTGGCAAAGAAATTGTGACAGGTGCTACGTGTAGTAATGTCCCGCAAATCCTTCGAGTCTCTTGCCTCGACTCGCGAAACTGTCTCCCATACCAAACCTTCAGGTAAATCTTTGTTACGGGCTACAAACTCTTGGAAGGAAGTCGCCCTACGTGTCGTAGTGCCAAGCTTCTCCGGGTGGCGAACCCCCACAGAAAGCCAGCGGCTTACCGCTCCAAAAGTTACAGGGTATCCAGACTGGACGACCTTTCTATGGACCTCCCTTATTGTTAGGCCTTCTTCCCTCAACGTCTTGGCCAGAGAATGCGCAGCAATTGTCTGCAGAATACGATGATGCCGAGCAAGCAAGTATTCGTAGGCGTGCCGCGCGAGGCGTTCCCGTTTTCTATTGTACTTGTACCCGATTTTCCCGTAGAGATGCAGAAGGTTCGTAATACCAGACGCGATGTAGGCAGTCAGCTTGAATGACCTCTCTCCCTTGGTGCGAACAATAAAAGGCTGGACTCTTGCCGAGGCTATTCTCACTCCAAACTCAAGGAGTAGCTGCTGAATTCCGCCCAGAAGGCGCTGAGCACCTTCAATCCTTCCTTCTGCCTTGCATATTGCGAACGAGGGTGGCATGAAGGTCCCGTGACTTGAACTGACTCTCGGCTTCTCCAGCTCGCTTCCAAAATAAGACGCGAGAAACTCCCTCTTGACCGACAATGGACTCGCAAGGACCCAGGCTGGAACCGTGTATGAAGAGTCGGATTTTCTACCAACTGGTGCACCCAGAGCCTTCAGAAGCGTGAAAAGAGCTATGGATGTACAGGATGCGGAATTATACGACCCGGAAATTATCTGCTGGGTCCCGTCGGTCATGGTGATTACGCTTGTAGCGTTTCCCACATAAACAGGGGAAACATGGAAACCCAGCGACTCGATATCGGCGCTGATAACTCTAAGATCCTCAGGAGACCCCGTCGCGACGAGCTTGGCACTAAATCCATTACCACCTTCGGCATAGCTGAGACTTCCGTCCCCATATAGATGGCCGAGGAGTCGTGCAATCGGTCCTATTCGGGCACTAGCATAGGTTAAGGGCAGGATACGATGCTCTCTAAGCTGGTCGATGATTCGGTCAAGTTTTGACGAGACAGGAGCATTCTGCCGAATATCGTCCTCGGTTATGATAGTATCGTCGCGATATTCCTTTTTCACTGGTTCCGACGGAAGCACGATGAGTGTGTCTCCCGCGTTAAGCTGTCGTGCTTCCACAATGCCCTTTGACGTGTAGAAGGGGTGGTCGCCGCTGGCAACGATTCGCCGACCCGTCTCCGACGTAACAATTTCGAAGGCTCCAACTTGGGCAGCTTCTTCTTGGCTCAGCTTGAAATAGTCAACAAGTCCCGAAGCCTCAGTGTGTTGACCTTTCAAGTCCAGGGTCATGACCTGGCTAGCATGCCACGAACGGGACAAGTCTTCCATCGTTAGATGTGTGCCATCCTCGAGTAGAATCTGACTGTTCGGAGCAATGCATTTACGGACAGCGCTGTTGGGCTGTCGGCATTCCACGCCGACCTTCTCTAGGACGATGGCTTTTCCTTGCGGTGCTCCTTGGAGCGGGTCGGACTTGTAGTCCAGTCCAAGCATTCGTCGTTTGTACGGTGCGTAGGCCCACCTGAACTCTTTACGTCTCTTCCGGAGCTTTTGGGCTGCGAACAGCCCTCGCGATGCCTTGGCCATTCATTCACCGTTACTAGGAAGACAGCTGGCTCGGTGGGTTGCTTTTTAGATTGACGATTGGCATCGGCTTCATGTTACAAGGGTCCACGGAGACACTCATGCTACGCAAAACCGCTACGCGATACCCCCTTTTTCCAAAACACTGTCTGTCTGTTAATGGTTCTGGGCGAGTTTCCTGATTCAGGGTACAATCCTGGCTTAGATGGCAAGGCGAAAATTGCCCGTTTCATCGACCATTCACGAACGATTTCTCGGCGGAGGAAAAACATAGCCCCAGATTCGGGATCAAGGCTGATAATGGGCGTTTGGCTGACAGATTTGGTCTCCGAGTCATTTAATGCAGTACTTTTCGGAATGGTCATTTGTGTATTCCTCGGAATCCAGCGTATCTTGTCTCCGCCTTAAGCAGCAGGTACGGAGGCGGGGGGAGCCGAGTGACCGGAGCGTGGGCTCCACGCGAGGATAGGTGAACTTCACCTGCCCCGCCGGATCGTCGTTCAATGCCTTTCCCGCATGACCGTCCGTTTGGCAGGGAGAGTGCTGTCCGAGGTACTCGATCAAGACAAATGCCTTCTAACGGGGGATAACAGTGAAGTGCGTCACTGCTAGGTGTCCCCAGATGTCCCCAACAACCACCGTGTAAGTACCAGGCGAAAACGGGTGGAACACTCCCTCGTAGTATCCGCCGGGCACGATTGTTCTGCCCGCGGTCCAATAGCCTCTGAACGAGACACTCTTCGTTATGTTTTCTAAAGGTCCAAAGTGAAAGCTGGTCCTGAACGGATCGACAATGATAGGACAGAAGTAGCCTGCAAAATTATTGATTATATTCACGACCGTTCCCTGATCATTGTACACTACAATGCCGGTAGGATACAGCATCTCGCACACGCCCGTGGACATATCATCTGCGCCCCATCGGGCAATATTCGGCAGATCGCTGCTGTGTGTTAGCATGTTCTTCGCGATAATGGTGACTGAGATTGTTTGATCTGGAGTGATTGAGCTCGCGTTCTCGCCAATGTTGAGATTGATCCCGTTCGGCTCGCCACCACCCGTCGTAAACGGGGAGGTCCACTTCTGAGTCCTGCCGAAGTAGACGGGGATTAACCCCAAAACCAGAGCGAGTACAACGCCGATCAACAAGAGACGATACTGCCGCAAAGAACACTCAACTACTATCCATGCCGGCTCACGGATTTATTTCTAGCGCTTAGAATAACTCCTTCAGGAATCAGAACACGACCGCCATGCTTAAGATTCTTATCCGAGAACAGGGCTGAAAGTGGGCGATTTCCACAATCGCATCTGTTTTTCTCAAGGGCCCCCTTTCTTTCTTCAGAAATGGACCCACGCTACAGGCGTTTCAGTTTTGCGGAAAGAGCTGGTTTACTGTACGACTACGTGGTCGATGTCGAAGTATCTCTTCACAAGTAAGCGTGTCTTGTCAATAGTTCGGCCGTTCTTTCCTATAGCGATCGCCTTGTCCTGTGGGTCGACCTCGACTACGACGATTTTCTTGTCGGGCCTTTCTGTTACTCGGATCTCCTTGATCCTCGCTGGCGATAGGCTGTTCCTGATTAGGCCTTCAGGGGTCTCGGCGTACTCGACGACTTCGATCTGGCGGCTTGTCATGCGGCGTAACTGGTTGATGTTCTTCCCGCCCTTTCCGATAGCGAGTCCCATGTCGCCTGGCTTTGCTACGAAAATGATCCGTCCAAGTTTCTCATCGATCACGCAGTCTTGTGTGGTCGCGCCTGTGGTGCTCTCGAAGAGCGCCATGTACTTCATTTCCTCACTGGTCAGCTTGATCTTGGGCTGAAGCATCACTAGTTCTGAACCCTCCAAATGAGATGATGAAAAATATTTCTTACATTCATTAGTGTGTGGCTCCAATCACGAATAAATACCATCATCTCCATTCAAAACCCCAGCAAGATAAGCGATATTACTCATTGTTTTTCTCAGCCAGCTTCAAGACCTCAGAGTCGCCAGGTTCTCTAACCACCATTGATGCGACGGGGAAGGGTTTCTCGCAGAGAGCGCCTAGGTCGAGGCTGCTGCCTTGAAAGACGTAGACAGGAACTTCTGACTGCTCCGCATCGTATACGATATTCTCGCGAAAGTCCACGGGACAATTGCTTGCAAGTATCAACAACTTGGCCTTTCCGAGGGAGGCGCTGGAGAGAGCAACTTTGCTTCCGAACTCGACCTTGCCGGTCTTAACCGCCATGCGAATCTGCTTGTTAACGTCCAACTTGTTCTATTTGCTCCCTTTCCGGGACATGGACATCGAGACCTCGATGAGTCCAGTGCCCATCGGCACTTGTTGACCAACGATCACGTTCTCCGCGACGCCTCTTAGAGTGTCAACGATGCCTTTGACTGCTGCGTCCACGATTGTGGGGATTGTGATCTCGAAGGCTGCTTTGGCGAGGGTGCTCGCTTTCTCTCCGCTGACGCCGTGACGTCCGACTTGGAGGACTTCGCCTGACGAGGTCATCATGTCAGCTACAAGCATCACGTGCCGAACGTCCACGTCTAGACCCTGTTCCTCCAGTACTCCCAATGCTTCTTTGATTACTACGTTGCGGGCTGCCTCGATCCCAAGGACGACAGCTGTTTCGTTTATGTTGTTGCTGACTGTCCGGCTTGTGTCAACGCCGGGGACTTCGAAGGCTAACGCGAGGCTGGATCCTTCTGTTCTGACTATCCATTCGCCTTTTTCCTCGATAACTAGGGCTCGTCGGACGGCTGGCAAGCCTTTGACGTGATGGACCAGGAGCTTGCTCGCTAGTCTTCTGAACTGGGGGATCTCAAGCTCTTTCGATTTGATCTCTACATGGTATCCTTCGACTTTGACTTCGGTGTTCGGCGGTTTCACCGCCTCCCGTACGTCTTGAACCGTGATCTCTCTTTCTTTCATCGCCTGCGGGTTGAGTTTTACATCAATCCTCATCCGTGTGACATCAGACTCGAACGAGCTTGCGATGTCTCCTAACGTAGCGTGGGTGAGCAAGGTGGCGACTTCCTGAGCCTTCTCTCTGCTAGCGCGGTGCTTCGCGTCCAAGTATACGGTCATGTTTGGAGTCGAAGGTATCTTGCGTGCGTCCACGATCTCGATCAGTCTGGGGAGTCCAAGGGTGACGTTTTGCTCCTTCACTCCTGCGAAGTGAAATGTTCGAAGTGTCATCTGAGTGCCTGGTTCGCCGATGGACTGGGCGGAGACTATTCCTGCAGCCTCGCCGGGTTCCACCAGAGCGCGCTTGTAGTTCTCGATCGCCTCCAAGACAGTCTCGTCAACAGCGATCTTAGGCAGCTTCGCGTTTACTAGGCTCTGGCGCAGCTTGTTGAGTATTAACGGCGATAGAGTGTTGTTCGCCTTGTCTACTTCGTCCTCAACGTATTCCTTGGTCGCGGCAACTCCTTTCTTCATCGTAAGCCGAATGCGTTCTATGAGTCGATCAATGTTGACGGCCTTGCCATGGTCGCTCTTGGCCGTGTCGACGCCGTCTTCTCCGTAGCGGACCTGGATTATGTTGCCTCGGGAATCTCTGACGGTCGAATCGTACTCGACTCTGAGATGCTCTAGGGCGTTGATTAGTCGTCGTTGCATGTATCCGCTCTGTTGGGTTCTGACGGCTGTATCTACGAGACCTTCTCTTCCTCCCATGGCGTGGAAGAAGAATTCGATGGGTTCAAGTCCGTCCCGGTAGGAGTTGTAGACGAAGCCTCGGGCTGCTGCTCCTGCGTCTCCGGGTTTGAAGAATGATAAGGCTCTGCCACGGTATCCTCTGAGGATTCTTTTTCCTCGGATCGATTGTTGGCCGACGCTTGCGGTCATCTGTGATATGTTGAGGGTTGATCCTCGGGCTCCTGCCCTGCTCATGATTACGCCGCTGTTGTCCATCTGGAAGTACTGGTCGGCGAATTCGCCTGCTACGTCTCGAGCTCTCGACAGCTCGTTCATAATGTAGAGCTCCAATGATTCTTCCAATGACTGCCCTGGCAACCGTTCCAAGGTTTCTTTTCGATAGCTGTCGATGTATTCGTTGACTTTCTCTTCCGCCTTGGCAATCGCTTTCGCGATCTTCTCCTTGGTGGCGGGAGGGATTTCGAGCTCGTCGAACGCGTATGTGAAGCCCCGAAGCACCATGTACCGATCGAGAAGTTTTGTCACTGCGTTGAGGAATGTCCTTGCTTCCTCTGCACCATAGTCTTTGACTATGCGGTGGAACAGGCTCTCTGATTTTTCAGCACCGATTGAGGCCTTGTCGATAACGCCTTGCTCGAGAACGCCGTCTTTGACGACGATGAACGCGTCATACGGGCAGTCGTGTAGAACTCCTTTGTCGCAGTCCGCGCACTTGTAGTAGGCGGACAGGTTGGATTTCGACACGAAGTTGAACCCTTTCGGCATGACAATGCTGAAAAGCTGTTTCCCGGTCCATTTCTCCTCGGGTTTCGTCACTGCTGGTTCTGGCATAGGTCCCTCGAACCCGGCAGCCGCCAGTAGCTTCGACACATCTGCGCGGTTTAGAAGCGTTGATTTCTGTGTGAGTAGGAAGGCGGCTGTCAGAGAGTCTCGTATGGCTCCTATGATTGGTCCGCCGTATCTGGGGGAGAGAATCTGGTCTTGCACCTGCATGAGGAGACGAGCCTCGGTGCGGGCCTCTTCTCCTTGTGGGACATGTAGGTTCATCTCGTCACCGTCAAAGTCCGCATTGTAGGGGGGACAGACGGTTGGGTTGAGCCTGAAGGTTTTGTACGGGAGGACCCGGACGCGGTGTGCCATTATGGACATTCTGTGTAGACTCGGTTGCCGGTTGAATAGCACAATATCACCGTCTCGGAGATGTCGCTCGACTATGAAGCCTGGCTGCAGAGCTTCGGCGACAACCTTCCTGTCGGTGACGAATTCTAGTCTGACTCTTCGGCCATCGGGACGAACGATGTACAATGATCCAGGGTAGGTGTCGGGGCCGTTGGCGATGAGCTTCTTCATCTCGTCGAGATTGTAATCGGTGGCCTTTTCCGGAATGGTTAGTCGGCTAGCGACGTCGAGGGGTACTCCTACTTCGTTGATGTCAAGGTTCGGGTCAGGGGATACGACTGTTCTGGCTGAGAAGTCAACTCTCTTGCCTGACAGATTGCCTCTGAATCTTCCCTCTTTTCCTTTCAATCGTTGGACAAGTGTCTTCAATGCCCGTCCTGATCGGTGTCTTGCAGGGGGTAGACCTGAGACTTCGTTGTCGAAGTATGTTGTTACGTGGTATTGTAACAGTTCGTGTAGTTCTTGAATGATGTTGATGGGAACTCCGGATTCAAGCGCCTCGCGTAGTTTCTGGTTGATCCTTATGATGTCGACGAGTTTGTGGGTCAGATCGTCTTCCGACCTGATGCCGGATTCGAGAGTAATGGAGGGTCTGACCGAGACAGGTGGGACAGGCATTACTTGGAGGACAGCCCACTCTGGCCTTGCCGCCTTAGGATCCATTCCTAGAAGGATCAGGTCGTCGTCAGGAATTCTCTCAAGCCTTTCCCGAACCGTGCTTGGTGTTAAGCGTACGGCACCTCCCTCTGCCACGATCTCGTGGAAGGTTGTAGGTTTACCATGTTCGATCGGGTACTGTTTCTGTCCGCAATGAGGACACTGCTGGGCCTTCTTGGCGTCTTTGATGATCTCATCGAGAAAAGCGTCTGGAACAGTGTTGAGTCGTTGTTTGAGGTCCGCGTGGCGTACTTTGAATTTCTCGATCTTCTCCTCGCTCAGAAGTATTCTCCCGCAGTTTCTGCAGGTAATTGAGAGAAGCCGGTGAATGAGCTTAGCGAAGCTCACGTGAATAACTGGCTCGGCGAGTTCTATGTGCCCAAAGTGTCCTGGACACGCTGAGGCAGTGTTACCGCAGGTCTTGCATTTCTGACGAGGTTCTAGAGTTCCGAGTCTGCCGTCCATTAGCCCAGATACGATGGGTACTCCGTCTTCATCGTAAGTATCGGCAGCTTGAACTTCTACTGCTGACAGTTTTCGAAGTTCTGATGGGGATAATAGAGTGAACCGTATGCTCTGGATGATCTTGTGAGCTTCTTCCATTGTGGCGAGTGCCATGGTTATGCTCTCTCCTCTAGGTTCAGTCGAGGCGCGATTCCAAGCGCCATGAGTTCTTGAACCAAAAGTTTGAATGCGTAGGATATTGCCACTGGAGAAATGACGGCTTTCTCAGCGTCGATCCTGCAGATGTACTTGTTCTGTTTGATGTCGTGGTATGCGATAGTGCCGCATGTCTCGCAGACATAGGCTATGTACTTGTCAGATTCTTCTAGCAGCCTGTCGCGGAGTAAGGCTGATGCTCCGTGCCCAATAAGGCAGTCTCTTTCCATTTCTCCGAATCGTAATCCTCCTCCTCTGGCTCTCCCTTCAGTGGGTTGTCGGGTGAGCATCTGAACTTGACCTCTGGCCCGAGCGTGCATCTTGTCGGCTACCATGTGGTGGAGTTTCTGGTAGTAGACAACTCCAATGAATAGGTCTGCAGCAAGCCGTTCCCCGGTGATCCCGTTGTATAGGGGTTCTCGCCCGCTCTTCGCGAAGCCGAGCTTGGCCAACATGTCGCCAATGGCTTGTGGTCCTATGTTTTCGAAGGCAGTACCATCCATGACCTCTCCCATTTGCGATGCAAGTTTCCCCCCCAGTGTTTCTACGAACTGTCCGATCGTCATTCTGGATGGGATAGCATGTGGATTGATGATAACGTCAGGGACAACTCCGTCAACCGTGAAGGGCATGTCTTCTTGTGGTACGAGGAGTCCGATCACTCCCTTTTGTCCGTGGCGTGATGCGAACTTATCGCCAAGTTCGGGAACACGGAGGTCTCTTACTTTGACCTTGACGAGTTTACTTCCTTCGATGGATTCGGTTACGAAGACTTGATCGATGGTACCCTGTTCCGAGGGTCTCATCGTTACTGAAGAGTCGCGTTTCGTCGGGCCCTTTGCTTCGAACTCGCGGTATTCTTCCATGAATCTCGGCGGGCTTGTTCTTCCTACGAGGACGGTGTTGCCGGTGGCTTCTGCTTCAGGGGAGATGATTCCGTCCTCCTCTATGAGTCGGTAGTAGCGGTCGCCTCGGTATCCTCGGATTCCTGCTTCTGGGATCTCGAACTTGTCGCGTAGTCCTCCGAGGTACTGTCTGCTTTCAGCCTCGTATATTCGGTAAAATGTGGAGCGGAAGAGTCCTCTGTCAACTGAGGATTTGTTGATGATAATCGCGTCCTCCATGTTGTAGCCTTGGAAGGAGAGAATGGCTACGACGACGTTTTGTCCGGAAGGGCGCTCAAGAGCGTTGAAGATTTCCATCGGCTTCGTCTGGACTATCGGGGTCTGTGCATAGTGCAAGAGATGTGAACGAGAGTCCACCCTAGTGAAGAAGTTGGTGGAGAAAACGCCGAGGGCCTGCTTTGCCATGGCAGATTCATACGCGTTTCTTGGAGACTGGTTGTGCTCTGGGAACGGAATCATGCTCGCAGCGATTCCGAGCATTACATAGGGAGCGATTTCGACGTGGGTGTGATCTTTTCTAAGGTCGTGTTCGTACATCGCAATAAGCGCATTTTCCTCTTCGTCTGCATCAAGCATCTCTACTACGCCTGACCTAACGAGGTCCTGCCAGGTGATTCGTCCTTGTTCGAGTTGGATGAGATGATCCTCGGTCAGCCGCGGTCTGCCGCCCTCAACTATGATCACTGGGCGTCGGACTCTTCCCGCGTCACAGTTGACATGCAGATCTGGGCGCCCGCCTTGCGCTTCTGGAGGGTGGAATGAGACGTTCACTTCAGAGCTCAGTTTTCCTTCACGCCGGAGCTCTCTGAGCTCTCCCGCTAGGGCCTCGGGATCTTTGGAATATCCCGCCAATATTCCGTCGACTATGGCCTTACCGCCTGTGGCTCTGAGTTTCTTGTCGGATTCTTCAATCAAGACTACGCCCATTCTGCGTAGTTTGTCGACCATTTCTCGTGGTTCGACTCCAACTGAGATGCTGCTGGAAAGGGCTAGGTTCTTGACAAGCCCGCAGTTCGATCCTTCGGGCGTTTCGTCAGGACAGAGTCGTCCATAATGCGTTGGGTGAAGATCTCTAGCTTCGAGGTTAGGTTGGCTGCGGCTGAGCGGTGACTGTAGCCTTCTGAGGTGGCTTAGGGTGCTAACGAAGTTTGTGCGATCCAATAGCTGTGTTACTCCGATTCTTCCCCTTACCCAGTTCCCAGTTGCTATTGCATGCTGAACTCTTTCGGTGATTATGCCCGGCCTGATAGCATTAGCGATTGAGAATTCTATGTGTCGTCTGATTGTTATCCTCTCAAGTTGGTACTTGAGATCGCGTGTGAGGTTTCTGAAGGATATTCGGAAGAGCTCTGCCAGGAGAGAGCCGGCCAGTTTCAGTCGTTTGTTTGCGTAATGGTCTTTGTCATCGGGGCTTCTCCTTTCATGCTTTACCTCTATTATTCGAGCAGCGATTTCTGTCAAGAAGAGGCCCTTTTCTCTTCGCTCGGAAGGTAGTCTACCCAAGTGCGGTAGGAAATTCCGGTCCAACACAGACTCGGCTTTCTTGAGTCTGTACTCGTCGACTTGTCCGGGAGCTAGACGGTTACCGAGATAGAGAAGCGCGTCATGGACGTTGTTAGCTTCTAGTGACTTTTCGTAGGATACTTCGAGTTCGTCCTGTATGTCTGGATCCGTGCTGACGAGCTCGGCAATCTTAGCATCTTCTTCGAAGCCAAGTGCCCTCATGAGGATCATCATAGGAATATCGCTTGGGATCCCAGGCATTGTCACATAGATTCCTCCATCGCCTTTTAGAGCGACCTCAATTCGGGCTCGGAAACCGACTGTTGTGGAAAATATCTTGGCCTTGTAGGTCGGATTAACGCCAGTGTGTTCGACATCTACGAGTATGCGATTAGCGGCCAGGTCTTCGAGTGCAACGATAACTCGTTCTGACCCGTTTACTATGAAATATCCTCCGGGATCAAGCGGATCTTCTCCCACACCTATGAGATCATCAGGTGAAAGTTTGGAGAGTAAGCAGATTTTTGATTTGAGCATTACAGGCAGGTCCCCGATGTAGACCATTTCGGGCTGCCCCTCACGTTCCCCGATCACCGGGATCATTTCCATGTGGAGGGGTGCTGCATAAGTCAGATTCCGAATTCTTGCCTCAGCGGGATAGATCGATCTCTCCGTACCGTCTACTTCTATTACTCGGGGTGCTCCGATCTCTATCTTGCCAAGTTTGATCCTTAATGGATAGTCTCCGATTTCTATTGGTAGTTCCCCAACCTCATCAACAATTGCTTGAAGTCCTCTATCGACAAAATCGTCGTAGGAGTCGATGTGTTGGCGAACGAGTCCGCTGTCCTTGATGAACTCTTTAGATAGGTTCCAGAGTTGTTGGGTTGTTACTGCCATTCAGTAATCCTCAAAACAATATTTTTCAAAAATCTTCCACGACATATCTGTAAAAGTCGGATTCTCCCGCGGTCGCGCTCCTCCGGATGACCTTGATGATATCACCTGGTTTCGCACCAACTGTTCTAGCGGCGGGGTCGCTAGACTTGATGTATGGCAGCTGGAACGGTTTGATGTGAAAGCGGCCTAGGACGTCCTTCGCTTCCTCAGGCTTGAGGAGGATGTGTTTGGGGACAAGTTCGTGCTTGAATACGTCGTAAGAGAGTTCCTTCTCCTTGTCTTGCTTCTTTACCAATTATTAGTGGCTACCTCGGGAGCGGGGGACGGCTTAGAGTCCGACCTACCACAGGTGAAAAGTACGCCAACCGGAAACCCGTTAATAAACCTAGTTTCTGACATCATGGACGAAGATAAAACTCTTGTCGTCAAAAGACGAACCTCCCAAGAAACATCGACCGATAAACCGGCTAAACGATCTCTCGGGAAAAGAATGGATCAAGTTCACAAAATCTTGGTTCAAACACAGCCCTCCACCTCGAGATCGGACGAAGCTCATTCATCCCGCAGGCTTTCCTGAAACTCTTGTTCGCGAGTTCGTTGAGTTCTTCACTAAACGAAACATGTGGGTCCTCGACCCTTTCCTAGGATCCGGAAGTACGCTTCTCGCGGCGAGAACAGCGGGGCGTAATGCGGTCGGAGTTGAGATCAACGGCCGATATGCGTCAATGGCTAAGTCGAGGCTTGAGGCGGCTCCGGTATTCGACGGCACTCGGCAACTTGTACTGCAAGGAGATTCTCGAAGCTTGCGCAAAATCTTAGAAGATAACGAGGTTCACGAAGTCGATTTCTGCATTACCTCGCCTCCCTACTGGAATCAGCTGAAGCGTTCTAGCCTCCGACAACGCGAGCGCAAGCAAAAGGGGCTGGACACAAACTACAGCGACGATCCGGAGGACATTGGAAACATTAGCAATTACAAAGAGTTTCTGGATGCTCAGAAACGGATCTTTGACGAAGTGTATGCGGTTACGAAGGTTGGGGGATACCTTGTAGTCGTGACTAACAACGTTTTCTCAGAAGGTTGCCTCTACCCGCTTGCGTTTGAAACGGCGACAAGCTTGGCGGGGACATGGGTCCTGAAGGATGAGAAAGTCTGGCTGCACGACGACAAGCGACTACTTCCTCTCGGAATCTACAACGCCTGGGTAGGGAACCGCAGCCACCAATACTGCCTCATCTTCCGCAAAGAGTCACGAGGCAACCGCTGAATGAGGGCACGGAGCTTCACCGAGTCCTTGGGTGATTTTCGGTAACCATTTCCCTTCTTCACAAGTGAAGCCATTTTCGCTCTTCGCAATAATCGTAGTCGAGTTTGAATCGGTCGCGCGTGTCCTCAGTTCTCCGGGGCTTGCTCCAAGGGCGAAGTCAGCATTTGCCGGGACGCGCACATCGACTATTCTTGAACGAAGGATTGTAGTTCCAGATGCGGCTGTAACTCTCACTCTGTAGATTGAAGAGGTGAGAGTACTATCGGCCTTAGCCGTCAGGATCACAGTAGCGCCACCATTCGGAGCCAATCGGACCTGACTCTGGCTGAGGCTAACTTGGAGTAGGTCTAGAGGAGGAGAAAGTCGTCACGTTGACGGCACCCGCGAAGGTGACGCTGTGAAGGACGACGCTCGACGTGTTCGATGATGATTGACCGAGGGTATGTCTGGGTTATTGACCTGGGCACTCTCCAGATCATATGTTTCCTTTGTGGAACCTTTTGCCTACTTTCTCGCTGCTCTCTCGCCTGACACGATGTATAGGACAGTCTCTCCTACGTAGGTTGCATGGTCTGCTATTCTTTCTAAGTATCTCAAGATGAGAGTGGCTGAGACGGTACATCTAAGGTCTCCACCTGGATTCTTCGCGGATTTCTTGACGAAGTCCAAGTAGACGCTATCAACGACATCATCCATTGTTTTCAACCTGCCTGCCATCTGTATGTTCCGCTCGGTGAATGCTTTGATGCTGACACGAATCATATCCTTCGCTTGATCACCGGCCTGGACTATGGCAGTCTTGTCGCACATTGAAAGGTCCCCGAAGATTCCCTCTACGTCTGAGATGTCGTGGGCGTATCTTCCAAACCTTGAGAAGCCATACGCGACTTCCATGCAAGATTTTATGAATCTTAGATCTGTCGCCACTGGCTGGTATCGAGCGATCAGTTCGATAGCGAGTTCACTGACCTCATCCTGAAGAATCCGAAGTTCTTCCGACCATCCATAGACTCGATCCCGAAGGTCTTTTCCCTTGACGTAAGCGTCGATTGAAGTTGACACCGTGTCCTCTGACAGTTTCGCCATATCCAAGACCATGTTTCGCAATTTCTCGAGGCCAATATCCATCAGCCGTGCCATGCGAAAGCGACTCTACCCGAACTTGCCCGTGAGATAACGCTCTGTTAACTCTTCTTTCGGGTTCTCGAACAGTTGCGTCGTCCCTCCATACTCTATCAGCTTTCCTAGATATAGGAAAGCGGTGCTGTCGGAGACCCTAGCGGCTTGCTGCATGTTATGTGTCACAATGACTACCGTATATTGAGACTTTAGGCTCGCGATCAATTCCTCTATTTTTGCAGTGGCAATGGGGTCCAGCGCGGAGCATGGTTCGTCCATCAAGATTACTTCCGGCTCAACCGCCAGAGCTCTCGCTATGCAGAGTCTTTGTTGCTGTCCTCCTGACAGGCTGACTCCGGATTTGTCCAGATCAGTTTTAACCTCGTCCCACAAAAATGCCAGTTCTAGGCTCCGCTTAACTGCCCGGTCCAGCTTCTGATGGTCTCTGACGCCGTTCAGTTTGAGCCCCGCAGCAACGTTATCGTATACTGACATTGTTGGAAATGGGTTGGGCTTTTGAAAAACCATCCCAACTTTACGTCGAACCGTGACCGGATCAGTTCCCCTCGCGTAAACGTTGGTGTTGTCGAGCAAAACTGCACCGGAAGATCTAGCTCCCGGGACAAGTTCGTGCATGCGATTCAAGCACCGAATGAAGGTAGACTTCCCACACCCAGAAGGCCCAATTATCGCAGTCACTTCGTTTTCCTTGACATTGATGGATAGGTCTTTGAGCACGTGGTTATTTGCAAACCAAGCGTTCAATTTCTCCGTCTGGATCTTGAACTTCTCCATTGTACTTCTGATTGCGGAGGCTTCACTACTTGCAGGTTTTAGCTCTTCCAGTTGTAATGACAAGGTCATGCCCTTGCCCTCGCAAAAGTGGACCGGCCTCTTGTTAGGAACCTAACGCCAAGGTTCAAACTAAGAACAAGCACCACCAGAACAAGAGCTGCTCCCCAACCCTGGGCGAGTGCAGAAGGGTAGTTGGAGTTCTTGTAATCCGTAAATATTCTCAGCGGAAGAGCATCAATAGGCTGATCGACCCCTGAGAAAAAGAACCCGCTTCCCAACACCGTCAGGAGCAGAGGAGCTGTCTCCCCCGCGATCCTCGCAATTGAGAGCATAATTCCTGTAAGTATACCATCCTTCGCCGTGACTAAGACTATGCTTAGGCTGGTTCTCCATCTCCTTATCCCTAGTGCCATGGCAGCGTCTCGAATGGAACTCGGAACCAGCTTGATGGATTCCTCCGCAGTCCGAGTCACGATTGGGAGCATTATGATCGACAGAGCGACTGCGCCAGCCATCGCCGAGAAATGTCCAATCGCGACGACTACAATCGAAAATGCTAAGATCCCTATGACAATGGAGGGGAACTCGCCGAGGACATCGTTCAAAAATCTTATCGTTCTGCCGAACTTGTTATCGCCAAATTCTGCCAGGTAGATTCCCGCGAACAAGCCTATTGGAACAGCAATCAAGCATGTCATTCCGATGAGAATTAATGTCCCCTCAATGGCATTCCCAATTCCGCTGCTTGGGTCCGTTATGTTTCCAGTCGGGCGCGTAAGAAACCCGACGCTAATCGCAGGCAGACCATTCCTGACAACTTCAAAGAGAATACTCGCCAACGGAAACATGGCAAGTACGACGCAAAGAACTCCAAGACCATAGGCAAGCCGATCCTTGAACTTTCTGAAAGATCGGTTCGACAAGGCTACTCTACGGATCCCCCTCTAACCTTCAACACTCTCCAGACCATTAGTTGAGCGAAAACATTGATCACGAGCGCAAAAAGGAAGAGCGTGAGTCCAATGCCGATTAGGGCTGATAGGTGAAGGGACCCGGGGTCTGCTTCGCTAAACTCGTTGGCTATGACCGAAGCCATTGTTGCACCATGTTGGAAGAAGGAGGCGGGAAGCGCTGGGATGTTTCCAATGATCATCGTCACTGCCATGGTCTCTCCCACGGCTCTCCCCAACCCTAGAATTGTGGCTCCGAAGATTCCTGAGCGAGCGTACCCGAGGACGCCTGTTCGAACAACCTCCCATCTCGTTGCCCCGATGCTGTAGGCTGCTTCTCTCTGAGACGCGGGGACGGCCATCATTACATCATTGGATATGGAGGAAACCGTAGGAATGATCATAATGGCAAGAATCAGACCCGCCGTGAGAAAGTCCAGACCTAGTGGGGTGCCCTGAAAAACCGGAAACGAACCCACATAGTTTGAGATTGGCGTTTCTAGGTAATCTCTAATCCACAGACGAAACACGAAAAGTCCCCATAACCCGTAGACTATGCTTGGGACTGCTGCTAAGAGTTCAATGACTCTGGATAGAGGGTTTCTCACAGACCAAGGCGCCATCTCTGCCAAGAAAATTGCAATACCCATACTCAGCGGTACTCCAACAGCAACAGCGATTGCCGATGTGACGAGCGTGCCTAATACGAAGGGGAGGGCGCTGTAAGACTCACTCCCTGCCGCTGCAATCCAGTTCTTGCCAGTGAAAAAACCAGTGCCAAAACTCTCAAGAACTGGAACTGAACCTCGAACGAGAAAAACTGATGTTACGACGATTATGAGAACGATGACGCCAGCAAAGATTATCGACGAGGCTTCAAAAACGTCGTCACAAGAAAACCGTCGAGGAAAGCGGAGAGATGCCAATCGCGCTCGGGCTGGCGTCTTGCCTTGTTTCGGCCGCGCCTCCTCTGATACAGCCATGGCTGGACAGTGTAAGAATCGATAGCCTGTTGATCTACGTGTGGATAGCCTCACTAGCTATGCAGAGTCGCACTGTTGTAGGTTATCGTTCTGATGGTAGCCTCGTCGATGGTTACGACCGCGAATGGGAGGGCGACGAAAGATAGTTTTGTCGCCTGATCTTGTCCACTATGTACTAGGAACCAGAGATAGTTGACGAACGCTTGGGCTTTCGCCTGAGTCATACCAGGAACAACTGAAAGCTCCTTGAAAACAAGGACGTAGGTGAAGCTTACAATCGAATAGGAAGACCCACCGGGAGCGTTCAGAAGGGTGACTTTGGACCAGTCACCATCGCCTGTCGGTAAGCTCGCAGTCGAGTTGTTGACTGCGTTTGTGGACGTTGTCAATGAGGGAAGGACATAAGCGCTCCCGGCTCCATTCAGAACTGATGCGTAGTACATTTGAGGCGTTGTTGAGAGAACATAGTTCAGCTCTACATATCCAATAGTATTCGGGTTCTGCTGTACGCCACCAGCGACTCCCACATTTTGAGGGAGGGAAAGGTACGTCGCCTGTGTGCTGCCTGCCCAATTGGGCGTCTTGCTTACTTTTAGTTTCCATGGATAATGGGCGTTTGAAGAGTTAAGCCAGCTGCTGAATATGAAACTGGTGCCAGAACTGTCTGACCTGTGGACGACTGTTATTGTAGAGCTCGGAAGAGTGACGCCTGAATTCATGTTGGCAATGATGGGGTCGTTCCATTGTGTGATGTTCCCTTGGAAGATCATTGCTGCCACGGTTGCGTTGAGCTTCAAACCGGTGGCTACCCCCTTCACGTTGAATGCTATAGCAACAGCACCGATGGATTCGGGAATAGTCAGCGGGGTACCTGTGTCCCTTGTAATATTAGCCCTCTGACCCAATGATCCTCCGGTCAATGGTGCATCCGTAGCGCCAAAGTCGACAATCCTAGTGCTGAAATCAGTTATGCCCGCTCCGCTTCCGACTGACTGATAGTTGACCTGAACGTTGGGGTTGCCTGCAGTGTAATTTGCGTTTATTGCAGACATTAAGGGAAACACAAAACTGGACCCAGCACCGCTAATAGTAATCACCGATGAAGACTGTTTAAGGAGTACAGGTACGAAGTAGCCGGCAACTCCACTAGCGGCCGCAACGATCACCAGACTGATTATGAAAATTGACTTGCTAATCCCAGTGCTTCTGATCACGACATCCTTACTTGACATTAGGCTCGTCGAAACTACTGAAGCGACTGAGTAATTAGTCGTCCCACTGATAATACGGAGCGCCTATGTATGTCAGTAGATCACAGTACTCGCTCGCTCAACATTGGACGAGGAAGTGCTCACAAGACAAGGAAATGACGTATTTACGCTAATGTACGGTTCGAAGAACTGATCCTCTCTTTTCGAGCATTCATCTGAAGGTTTGTTTGACTTCTGCATCATAGGCGTCACCGTCATCGACAGCATCGAGAAGCGTGATTGAAGAGTTAAGACAGGGAAGCGGTGAATCCGACATGCTTCGTGCTCATGATCGGCTCGCTCAAAACATCGAGATCGTATGTCCACCGCTCTCAGGGCGATTAGCAATCGAGACGCTCAAATCTTCGTCTTGATTCTTCCACGCGATCTCAGAAAGGAAATCTGTCAATAAGTAGAATACTCACCGAGTATATAGTTGGGATAAATATACATAGACCAATGGAGAGATCTTCAGCAAATGAAGCAGGTCGAGCTTCGAAGGCTCCAAATGACAGGGGGGGCGAGCTATACCGTCTCTCTTCCTAAGGACTGGGTGAAAGAGCAAGGGCTCAAGGTGGGAGACGTTGTGGCAATACTTCCTAGGTCAGATTCCTCGCTTACTCTCGTGCCCCACGAGAAGATCCCGGCTAATCAGAACAAAGGCGCAGAGGTGGTGCTCGCACCTTCCAAGGACCAGGATAGGGAGCAGATCTTGAGAACTGTTGTAGCTCAGTACTTAGCCGGATATGATCTCATAAGGATACGATTTCCAACAGCGTCAAGGCCAGACCTCCGCACTTACCTCAGGGAGGCCGCCAGAAGAATGTTCGTTGGATCCGAGATTATTGAAGAGTCTAAAGACGAGCTAATAATTCAATGCCTTTCGACCTACGGTGATTTTCCCGCACCAAAGGTAATCTCGAGAATGAGTCTCATATCCAAACTCATGCTACGCGATGCCGTGGAGTCGCTGAAGAACAGAGATACCGCACTCTCCGACGAGATCATTAAGAGAGATGAGGAGGTTGACCGATTCTATCTATTCTTAATACGACAACTAACAATGGCTGTACTAAACCGGAGCCTGATTCAGGAGATCGGGCTATCGGATCCTCGAGATTGCCTGGTTTATCGAGTTGTTTCTAAGAGCCTTGAGAGAATAGCCGATCACGCGACAACCATAGCAAGAATGGCCTCAGAGATCGAAGTTCCCCTGCCACGGCGACTTGTCGACGACTTGTCTAAAGTAAGCGACTTAACCAGCTCGGTCCTCGAAGATGCTCTAAAATCCTTGACGAAAGTAGACGGAAACACCGCTAACACCTCGATCATATCTGCCCAGAGAATTGAGAAGGACGCTGAAGGCGTGATGGACAAGCTCTTCGATTTCCGTCTCAACCAGAAGACGGTTGTCGCCGTAAGGCTGGCGCTTGAGAGCTTGAAACGCATCTCTGAGTACGGAGAGGACATTGCGGAAATGACCATTAATCTGACTGCGAGGAGAAGGGAACTTTACTGACAGGTCGCTATCCGATCGTTTTTCCATTAACAGTTATTTAGACGAACATTTTGTCTGAGCTTAGTAAGCCGGGGTCGCCTAGCCTGGTAGGGCGTCGGATTGCTAAGCCAGATTGTTGGTTGCAGAGATCCGATGGGCCTTAGGCCCTCGTGGGTTCAAATCCCACCCCCGGCGCCACTGCCCTGACACCGAGTGCTACAATTGACTTCTAGACTTGTCTTAAATCCGCCATGCGACCAAAGAAAGACTCTCAGGGAGTCTAAGCCTCCTTCCAACAATCTGACTCCTTGATATTAGGTTAGAGAGTAAGGAACGACTTGCAGGACGACTCTACGGGATTCGCCGCGGGCGAACGAATCGCCCAGCGATCAGTATGGACCCTCTTGGCCCTCGGGATCGTCGAAGTTATCTTCAGCATGGTAACCGGGAGCGTTGCCCTGTTCGCCGACGGCATCGACTCATTGTCTGACGCTTCCGTATCTTTCTTCGTCTGGACAGGTTTGCATTTTGCTCGGCGGAGGCCGAGCAAGAGGTTTCCGTTTGGGTATTACAAGGTAGAGAGCTTGACCGCTCTGCTGGCCGCACTCACCCTAGTCGTGGCAGCCTCTTTCATTTTTATCAGGTCTTACAGGGCATTGCTGAATCCGAAGCCGCTCAACCTTCCATACATAGCTCTCGCGGTCCTTCTAGTTACCGGGCTAGTATCACTCTACCGCGCGTTGCAAATGAGACGTATTGCATTGAAGTACAATATTCTCTCTTTGAATATAGATGCTAAGAACTCGATAAAAGACGCGTCTTCATCGTTCGTGGCATTTGTCAGCGTTCTGTTCACCACTCTCGGATTCCACGGAGGGGCCGACGCAATTGGAGGAATGCTCATTGCTTTCTATATCTTGACTGTCGCATACGTTGCGTTGAAAGAGTCTTCTCTGGTCCTATTGGACGCATTTCATGATCCGGAACTCACTAAACAGATCGAATCCCTCATCCATTCGAATAGCCAGGTAAGAAGTATCAAGGAACTCCGGCTAAGAAGAGCAGGCCCGTTCATCGTTGGCATCCTTGAGGTTGCAGTTGACGGCGACATGACAGTCCGACAAATGCATACAGTCGTTACTGAGCTGGAGAATTCTATCAAAAATAGAATCGTGGGACTAAGAAGTCTGACCGTGAAGGCTATCCCGACAACCTAAGTGTCTCATCTTAAATATCTGATTTGACCGTCAAGAAAGTTCGGGGAATCTATGAGCATAAGCTGTCCAAAACGCGGTGTTGAAGTGTCCAGTCCGCCGGAGCGAGAGTGCAGATTTCAACAATATCGAGTTTCAAGATTCCGATGCGAACGAGGAGACAAGTTTAACCTCTCAGGAGCGAGTAAGACGTTCACTATTCCTAGGGCGAAATCTGACGTCCGGAATCGATGCAGAGATTGTAAGACTCACAATCCGTCTGAAGCCATTTTCTGCAAGAATTGTGGAGTCAAGCTTTAGCAGAGCGAGTTCGTATCAGCCTCACTCGGGGCTAGGTTCGAGGGGACTCGAATTCACACGGGCAAGGCTATGTCCCACTGAATAGATATGATGCTCCGACCGGCTTAAACAGTAGGGGAGTTCTCTAAACGAAGCAGGCTCTGGTAATTCACCCTGTCCTATCTATCTACACGGGGGGAGAATTGCTTTGTCTACAGGTTTGTCAAGCCCTCCTCCAGGCCGACTATGCAGTAGCGCTCTACTCTGACGCCAATGACCCTGCGAAGGCTGAAGAGATTTATCCCGGAATGGGTCAAGTCTTAAGCCGATGTCGCCATATACCGTCCAATACTAAGCACAGATCTATTCCCGGAATAGCAGTTATCAAAGATTTCAAGGATATCAGAAAGACGGAGTCGTACTTTTACGAACTCGCCCCAGATGTTACGTTCTGCACTCAGTCTTCTCCTTTCCATGTTCCCTCACGCCTGTATCATTTCATATACCACGGTACAGACCTCTTCCAGTACTCCGCGAGCTACCTTTCGAGCTCCTTTCCTAGACAGAAACTACCTCACGGCTACATTACCCTGAAAAAAGGATTGAACGATTTTCTTAGGAATATCCTTCGGGTTAAGCTCCCAAGTCCTGACTGGTACTTTGCTCTTTCTCCGAGTATTCTGGCGCGCTTGAGAAGCAATGGGCACAGGAATTCTTCTCTAATCTTCCAGCCTAGCACTCAGTTTCACCCTAGACAGAAGAAGGAGCAGGCGATTCAGGTAACTAGATTGATTCCGGAGAAGCGTGTTGAAATATTTCTTGAAGCTGCAAGAAGACTACCTGAATATCGTTTCATATTATTGGCAAGAACAAAACCAGGCTTGGAGGACTACGCACGGGATATCGCGAAGAGAATCCCGCAGAATGTAGTCTACCAAAAGACCTCACTGGGACAAGCACCCCACCTCCTTGAAGAGAGTAAGGTGTACCTCTATACCGGCGCAGAAAATGCGATGATGTTGAGCGTTGTTGCAGCGATATCGGCGGGCTGTTATCCCATAGTTTCCAAGAACACTGGTCCCGAGGAGACAATAGAGGCTCTCGGCATAGGGACCACTTTTAGCTCAATTGATGATCTGGTTCCAACCATTCGTAAGGTAATGCAGGAACCTACTGACCCTCTGGAAATATCGGAGAAAGCAAAACCGTTGAGCCAGGAAAAGTTCGATCAGAAAATTGTAGATATTGCTGGTAATGGCGTTAGGGAGGAGCTGGGCAGTAACTAGTGTTTTCTACAATACGCTTCTGAGACAAGAAAGCCAACGAGTTCTCCAGTTGATCGACTGATGATTCTGCCAACAAGGATCGGCTTAACAAGAAGGGGCAAACCCTTCTTCCTGGTCGCCAACCGTGCAATGCTCCCACACCAGTTCCTAAAGAGAATTTTCGTCACTTGGAACTGGAGGCTGGTCAGGTCCAGTTCACAGTACTACCACTTGAAAATCGGCAGATACACAATCAAGCTTCACCCCGAGTACTTCCATATCATCTTCGGTGAGTGGGCCGAGTGGAAGAAATACCATCTTCCTCCCTTCAGCCTAAAAGGCGCCACTGTTCTCGACATAGGAGCAGGATGTGGAGAGACAGCACTGTTCTATTTCATTCACGGAGTAGAACGCGTAATTTGCGTCGAGCCAAACCCGGACCTTGCCAGAGTAATTAGCGAAAACCTCTGTTCCAACAAGTGGAACGCAGAGGTTCAGGCAAGATCGTTTGACACTGAAATGCTAAATCTAGATTTTGACTTTATGAAAATGGATTGCGAAGGATGCGAAATCCGGTTACTAGGAGCTGACACACTGCCCTCATGTGTGATGGAAGTACATGATGAACACATTCTGCATGCATTGACGAGCAAGTTTGGTCTACGAGTCGCGAATTCAAATATGGTCGGAAAGAACTCATGCAATAATGATTTCGAGCGTAGGCAATTCCGAATGTACTACCTCGGCTGGAGATTTACTAGGGTTAGGGAAAAATTTCGCAAAACGACTGGGTTGAGAAGATTCTTCTACGCAATCATCCTAGTGATCCTCGAAATGCATCCTGACTTCGCAAGTGTTTACCGCGCGCGATGGGGAAGGGTTTGGGAAACATACTACTTTCCTGACAAAGGGACTGGAGAAAAGACATGACGAGTAGCTAGAAAGGATAGTCTTGCAACCGAGTCGAAACGTGCCATCGTTTCAAGAGCTCATTCGGTCCACACAGTTTCCCCCCCCCCCGCGGGGGATGCTAAACTTTTCATGGTTAGTCAATTGACCATTAGTTGGAAGAAATAGTTTGAAGGACTCCTAGAAGCCAGCTCTCAAACTCCGAAGGAGCCCTATAGCAGCATGAGCATGGAAATCATCGGCGCAATCGTCCTTCTGACAGTTTTTCGACTAGCTTGGATTCTCAAACGGCCAGTACACAAAGACATAACGTTCTACATTCTGCCAGGACTCTCCAACCTGCGCAAGATTCTCAGGTATGACCCCGATTTCTCCTACGTTCCCTACGGTTTGATCTGGTACGTCATCAACGTGCCAATCGTGCGTGCTGTGAGATACAGTGGCCGACTCTGGATAACAGTGTTGGCTTTGATCGACATTGTCTTTCTATGGTACGCGAACGAATTCCTTGGACTCGCCATTTTCCTCGCCTACATCTTGATAGGAACTTTCCAATTACTTCGGGCCCCCTGGAACGCGAGCATTAACTGGTTGATAATTCTGACACCAGTTAGCTGGATATTCTTGCTCCTAGCACCAATCGCGAAGTTTCCAGTAGGCCTGCCCGTTCAAGTTTGGCGTTATACTGAAAGAGCGGTGGGACACCAGCATAATTACATCTATTTTGGATTGTTGGGAACGCTATGGCTCATCGTCTTCAACCATTTGTACTTCCTTCCTGCAATGGAGAACGTGATCGTGGTTGGTCTCGGCATAGCTTGGGGTTTCATCTTTGGTTATGCATACCTGGAGAGGAGGGCCAAGAGGCAGAAGTCAACTACAAAACCGTCAACATAGTCCCATTCTTGGGAAGATGGTCGTTCCCTATCACGAATCGCGTCTGAAAATCTTCTGGGTCGTTCCTGGGTTCTGTTAACTCTTCGTCTGATGAGTTAGCTTCGGGGCATCGACTCCGGGGATTGCCGTAGGCGTCGGGTTCCCCTTCATTTGCTTCAACTGCCCTGCCTTGCGCCTCTAGAAGGATGGGAGGCCGGGAACGTGCGAACCTCACCC